>TBL_comb47_HYPODRAFT_10000001_pt1 | contig 356912 bp, 303 predicted proteins | sample TroBogypolimnion_40_FD_10682 | JGI IMG/M metagenome (IMG submission 10682)
TACAAACTTAAAACATGCTGAATTTTCTTAACGCTAATAATTAAGGCCGTGAAATATGGAATTATTGGAATTTGCAGATCATATTCTACAAACTTAAACCAGGCTGAATTTTCTTAACGCTAATAATTAAGGCCGTGAAATATGGAATTATTGGAATTTGCAGATCATATTCTACAAACTTAAACCAGGCTGAATTTCTTAGTGCTAATAATTTAAAGCCGCAGAATATGGATAAGAGATATGGTCTTTATTTTTTGCGGTTGTGGCAGTCGCTACAGATACTGGTTTTCCAGGAATTTCCAATATCGACCGGGTGTTTGTAATCTATGCCAGTCATTGATACCTGCTGAGTCTGACCTTCAAACTGTTGGGCCAGAAGTGTATGGCATGTATTGCAGTCTTTGGAAATTATCTTACCTTCATTGTTCACATGTTTACCATCATGACAACGGAAACAACCGGGTGAATACATATGCCCGATTTGTTCAGGAAAATGCCTCCAGCTTACATTCATTTCAGGGAAATAATTTCCAGAGTAAATCTTTTGGACTTCGAAAACTGCTTTGTCTATTAAATCTTTTTTTGAGGAAGCTACTTCGGGATAATTTCCTGCATAAAAATCTTTTATTACAATACGGATACTATCAAGTGCTGTTTTTTTATCAGTATATGAATTTTCAAGAGCCTGCACTGATATACTTTTAATGTAAGGTAATGAAGAACTTATACTGTCGACAGACATTAAATGGTCAACAGAACGGTAGGGAGGATTATATTGATGTGAAGGACGGTTGTGGCAGTCCATGCAATCCATAATTCTGACATTATCCTTTGTAAACATATCGGGAGTTAATTTTGCACCGATAGTTTTATAGATAGATTCTTTTCCGGTTGCACGGGATTTAACCTTAACCCATGGGATAACCATTCTCTCGCGGTCAGTAGTCATATAAGTAATTTCATTTCCAATATTCATATGCCAGTGAATACCGGTTCTGTTTCCGGATTCTTCAGAGCCGCCGCCCACTTTCATTGAGAGGGTTAAAGTCCATTTGGAATTATTCTCATCTGAAGTGAAATAAGTGTTATTATGTGTTTTCTCGCTGAAGAAATGTTTTGGCCAATGGCATTGTTCGCAGGTTTCCTGAGCCGGGCGCAGATTATGAATAGGGGTTTCGATTGGTCTATGGTATTTATTAAAGAGAACAGAATAGACCTGATAGGCACCGGAGAATTTAGAACGAACATACCATTCAGCGCCAGATCCGATGTGGCATTTTACACAGCCAACTTTTGCATGAGGAGAATTCTGATAGGCAGTGTATTCAGGCTCCATAACTTTATGGCAGACAGTTCCGCAGAACTGATCGCTGTCAGTATATTCATATGCTTTGAAACTTCCGAAAGCAGTGAACATCAATAACAGAATTGTACCTACTCCAAAAATAGTAACTGTAATTCTAACTTTAGGATCATTGAGATCGATGGTTGGAAATCTAAGATGAGATTTACCTTCTTTAACTCTTTTAGTTTCTCTGATTACACCGTATGGAATTAAAAGCAATCCGAAGATCATAATGCCAGGGAAAATTACGAATGTAATGATACCCACATAAGGATTTGATTCTGCAGTTAATGCATCAAGTACGACGAGAAAGACAATAAGACCGAAACTAACCGAGGCAATGGCTACCCCGGTTAAAGTGATCGGGTTATAAAACTTTAAGGGAAATCTTTTTTTCAAGTTTATTCTTTATCTTTTTTCTTTATTCGTTCGAGTTCAGCCGGATGTTCTTCAGCCATTTCCTCTTCTGAGATAGTTCCTTTAAACCAGGCAACATTCATAGGATATATTTCCGGATTAAAGATAACAAAGTAAAAATGCCAAACAATTATAGAAAGGAATGCAAGCCAAGCTTCATAAAAGTGAATTGTTCTGGCAATATCGAATCCCAGTTTAGTAAAGAGACCAATAAAAGTATTATCGAACCACATTATGACTCCGGTAGCAGTCATAATAATGGTACCCCAGATAAGGGCCCAATACTCTGCTTTTTCGACATAACTGAAGCGGTCGAGTTGAGGTTTTTCAGATGAAATACCAAGATTGAATTTAGCAACGCCAATTGCATCTTTAAGATCACGATATCTAGGGAAGAGATCTTTTATAAGTTGTCTTCCTCTTTTAGTGAAGGAAACATAGCCGATATGGTACAAGCTGACAGCAACCATAACAACGGCACAAATTCTATGCAGAAGTCCTCTATAGATAAAAGCGTTAGTACTCAAATCTCTGATATGTGAAACCCACCATGAATCAGGGAAACGGAGCATAAAGCCAGTTAAAACAAGGAGCATGAAACTTACAGCAAGAAGGATATGCTGGATTCTTTCATTTAAACTCATTCGCAGGTATAGTGAATGACCGTGTTGTTCAGATTTGATCAAACCTCTTTGTTTCATTTTTTTAATTCTTGCTTTCTTAATGAAATCAATGAAGTTATGGAAGAACATTGCACCAACGACAGAGAATATCAAAATGAGGTAGAGAGTAGCAAGCCAGTAAAGCATTGGTTCATCTTTCTGGGCCATGACCACATGGATTTTGCCGACAGCAAAATTTTCATTTGCGCCCGGATGGCATTTACCACATGTTTTCGCGAGGTTCTTTTTATTTACTGATGAAGTAGAATCGCTGGAAGGTTTAATATTATGAGCACCGTGACAACTTGAACAGTTTGCAACTGTTAATGAACCACCCTTTAATGCCAGACCATGATAACTGTTTGAATACGTTGCAAATTTATTTGGAGTCAGTCCATATTTTGTAGTAAGAGTAACAGAACTATGGCAAGGGGAACAAATCTGAGTTGCAAGATTCTGGAATGCAACCGGAGAATTCGGATCATTATGTTTTAATATGTTATGTTCGCCGTGGCAATCGGTACACACAGGGGCATCATTATTTCCTTTTGCAACCTGCACGCCGTGGATACTTTGGGAATAATCTTTAGCAATCTGGGAGTGGCATTGTGAACAGGTTTTAGGAATATTAGTTTTATTAACAGTAGAAAGAGGATCCAAAGGTTTATTTATTGAATGACTAGTATGGCAGTTAACGCAGCTAGCAGCACCTGGGTTACCTTTTGACAATGCAACTCCATGAACGCTATGCTGATAAGATTCAATGAAACCGGCAGCGGGAGAAGTTCTTGCTTTGATTTCAGGATTATCAAGATGGCAGGAAAAGCATAATTTCTGCTGGGCAATTTTTACTGATAGAGTATCTCTGCCTTTATCGTAAACGATCCCGGGATTTTTATGACAAGTAAGGCAGTTAGGAGCACCTTTAACATTATCTTTAAATGCGAGATAATGAGCTGAGTGAATAAATTTCTCTTTGTTAGCAGCATGGCACAGACCGCAAGCCTGAACAATATTTGCGGTATTGAATTTTGAACCTGCCTGTCTAGGCGAGATAATATCATGAGTGCCGTGGCATTTTTTGCAATCAGTTTCCTGCATAATACCGGTTGAAACTTTTTTCAACATATCAGGATGGAACTGATGTTTTAATGGTGCGTCTTTGTGGCACGATTTACAATCAATAGGTTGGATATTTTCCTTATGCGGAACATTATCGGGATTAAAGCCTACATGGCAGGATATGCAGTTAAGTTTTTTGTGTGCAGAAGTTCCTATAATCTGTGAATCCACAAACAGTGAAACTTCCTTCCCGTTTTTAGATTTAGTAAGACCTTTATCACTATGGCAGGCCAAACAATCGTCGTTAGATTGAGCAGAAAGATTTATTGTAGTAAGCGATAAAACGCAAACGAGAAAAAGTAATTTTGTTAAATTTTGCATTTTATTAATATAGGGAATTACAATGTTTTTATGAACAATTATTTTATTGTTTAACAATAATTTGAGAAACGACATAATTATGGGCCTGCCTTAGTGCTTGCTTTATTTTTTCTTTAAAGATTCCAACCATTTAGAAGTAGCAGATAATTCTTCATCGGTTCCTTTAAAAGCGACCTTATGAAGATTATCTTTGACCTTTACTTCTTTTTTGAGGTATTTGGCGAAAAAATCGGCTTTAGCAGTTGATCCGATAGTTGAAAGATCAACAGCGTCTTTTTTCTTTGAGGTAATACCAGCAGATGTGACTGAATGGCACATATCGCATTTCTGAGCAACAAAAACTTTTTTAGCATCGATTCCTTTATTCTGCGCAAATGAAAAGGCAAATCCATAAAGGGCAACAATTGCCATTACAAAAAGCAGATAAGAAAATATGTTTTTCATAAAAAACTCCTATTGTTTAACATATATATCCAGCATTTTGCTGAAAATCGTCTAGAATTCAACAAAACTAGTGCCGAATAACAAGATTGAATTATTCAAGTAAATAGGGACTTTTGTTAGTTTTATCCCCGAATATGGAATAATCACAAAGCTTGGTTCTCACAACCGGGAATATACAAAAACTATTGCTTAATATTTCAGCAATTAGTATAAAGTTTAGGATAATGAAAAGGGATATAGTAGAACGAGCTAAGGGAGTGCTTCATTAATCACAACTTCTGTGTTACATCGGTGTTAGGTCTGTCTTAGTTTGGTGTTGATTAAAGGGGAAATTAAGATTTGAACCAGTTTTCTACCACTGAGAAGTCTAAATTTTCAGAGAATTTGTTAATAAATTCATTAGTGTGGGAGTTATAGGAATAGTCTTTACTCCAATTTTCGGCATTATTTATTATTTCTTTAATTGAATTGATGGTGAATAAAAGTTCATCATCAGTCATAGTAGGGTGTAAAGACATTCTAATCCATCCGGGTTTTTCAGAAAAATCGCCAGAATTGATTTTATCAGTGATATGTTGAGAAGTAGCGGGATCGACATGGAGAAGGAAATGACCATAAGTACCGGCGCATGAACAGCCACCTCTTACCTGGACACCAAAACGGTCATTGAGTAATTTTACAACAAGGTTATAATGAAGATTTTTGATATAGAATGAAATAGCGCCAATTCTCTCGCGGATATTTCCTGCAAGGATATTAATTTCAGGTATCTTTGAAAATTCATTAAAAGCGAGATTAACGAGTTCTTTTTCTCTATCGATCATTTTGGAGGTAGTGATTTCCTCTTTAAGGTTGATACAGAGTGCGGCCTTAATAGTTTGGAGAAAAGCAGGAGTACCGCCGTCTTCACGAGCCTCAATATTATTGATGAATTTATGAAGTCCCCATGGATTAGTCCAATCAACAGTACCGCCGCCGGGATTATCAGGTACTCGATTCTTGTACAGATTTGAGTCGAAAATCAGGACACCGGGAGTACCGGGGCCGCCAAGGAATTTATGCGGGGAGAAAAGAATTGCATCCAGTTTTTCCATAGGATCTTTTGGGTGCATATTTATATCTACATATGGTGCAGAGCAAGCAAAGTCAATAAAACAGAATCCTCCGTTCTCGTGCATAATTCTTGCTAATTTATAATACGGAGTTTCAATACCCGTAACGTTAGAGCATGCGGTAAAAGCACCGATCTTTAATTTTCTGTTTTTATAATTTCCAAGTTGTATTTCAAGGTTGTTGGGGTCAACAAGACCAAGAGAATTCGGCTCAACAATGACAACATCCGCGATAGTTTCGAGCCATGAGGTTTGATTGGAATGATGTTCCATATGAGTGATGAAAACGACCGGTCGAAGATCCTCAGGAAGCTTAAGATAATCTTTCAATTGTTCCGGGACTTTCAAGCCAAGAATTCTCTGGAACTTATTTATCATTGCTGTCATACCTGATCCGGCTGTAATAATAACATCCTCAGGTCCGGAATTGCAATGTTTTTTAATTATCTCATGGGATTTCTGGTAAGAAAGAGTCATTAACGTACCAGTAATACTAGATTCGGTATGAGTATTTCCAATAAAGGGGCCAAATACCTCAATTATTTTTTTTTCGATAGGCAGATAGAGACGACCGGATGCAATCCAGTCAGCATATATTATTTGTTTTTGACCATAAGGCGAAAGAAATGTCTGATTATACCCGATGGTATTATTTCTATAAACCTCAAAATAATTCTCAAGATTATTCATTATTTCCCATCATAATTCATAATTACCTTGAATTACTAAATAAAATTTAATTTATTTGAACAATATATATATATTTATATGATGAAAAAAGATTTGAATATACACACTAACCAAAGTATGTGAAATTCCTTTTGGGCAAAAGACTATGAACAACAATCCAATAGATAAAAATTATTATAACTGGGACGTATCACAAGGTGATTACCACAGAGATTTCGACGAAGAATTAGAGATTGAAAAAAAGATAAAAATAAAGAAAAGATTTAGGGGAATGGTTAGAATATTATTTTTCCTAGGTATATTTGTAGCCACGTTGAGTTTTCTTGCTTTTTATTTTTTTTGATTAAATTCTAATTTTTCTGTTTTCTGATTTAATTGAAAATATGAAATACTACATTGGAATAGAGGGGGGAGGAACAAAATCAGATTGTATCCTAGCAGATGAAAACTATATAATCCACAAGTCAGTAAGAGAAGGTCCTTTAAATTTATTAAACCAGGGCCCAGATGAAGCAACAAAAACTATTCAAACCTTAATTAATTCCAGTCTCTTTTCAACCGAAATAAAAATATCCCAGATTGCCGGAATAGGAATAGGAATTGCGGGGGCCGGGAGAGCAGAAGATGCTTCTGAATTATTGAAAAGACTCATGGACTTCTATCCGGAGGGGACAAAAATCCATGTAACAAATGATGCTGAGGCAGCCTTAGAGGGAGCATTTACCGGAAGACCCGGGTGTATTTTAATTTCAGGGACTGGTTCAATTATTTACGGTAAAGACGCTGAGGGGAATATATACAGATGCGGAGGATATGGAAAGGTACTTGGTGATCAGGGAAGCGGTTATTCTACAGGGAAGAAGGGACTATTGTCAGCAATTAAAGATTATGACAACACCGGGAAACCGACTATAATTTCAAAGATGCTGGAAGAACAATTTCAAATAAAATCCTTTAATGAAATTATTACTTCGGTCTACAAGAACAATTTTGAAATAGCTGCAGCCGCACAATTGGTTATTAAAGCAGCAGAAATGGGTGACGCTATAGCCAACCAAATTATTGAAGAGGAAACAAATAGTTTATTAGATTTAATATCATGCATGATAAATAAATTAAAGAAGGATGATATTGAGATAGTATTTACCGGAAGTCTAATTTCAAATGACAACAAATTTTCATTTATTCTCAGGGAAAAGATATCCAACACATTCAGAAACCTGACTATAAAGCAACCTGAATTTCCACCGGTGCTAGGGGCAATATTCATAATGAACAAGCAAGAGAGATAATTGAAATTTGCCGGAGTGAATATTGGAGAAGACTAAGAGAGCCAGGGAAAATTCATGGGCATTTATTCCGACTCAGTATTTTGCGGAAGGAGTTCCATTTGTACTTGTAAATCAGTTATCCACAGCGATGTACAAATCACTTGCGGCATCAAATGCATTTATTGGTTTCACGAGTTTTTTATATCTCCCCTGGTCGTTAAAATTATTTTGGGGGCCAATAGTTGATGCATTTGGCACAAAACGAAAGTGGACACTTTATATGCAGCTATTACTAGCAATAAGTTTACTTGTAATAACATTTACAATTCAATTAAGTTCATTTCTTTTATTATCGTTAATAATATTTACAATTATTGCTGTACTTTCCGCAACACATGACATTGCAACAGATGGTTATTATCTTCATGCTCTTGATAAAAAAGATCAAGCATTCTTTACAGGGATCAGGAGTACGTTCTACCGTATTTCGATGATAGCAGCGGGCGGGGTTTTGGTAAAATTAGCCGGGGATATAGGGATCAGGAGCGGATCTATAATACACGGCTGGTCTGCGGCGTTTGGCATATCTTCCCTAATATTTTTCATATTATACATTTATCATAGCATTGTACTTCCTTATCCTGAAACAGATTATGCTGTAAAAAATGCCCGTGAAAAGATACCATATGGGTTAATATTTAAGGAGTATTTTGCTCAGAAAAAAATCGGAGTTATAATTACCTTTATACTCTTTTACAGGTTTGGCGAGGGAATGCTTTTGAAGATGGCCCAACCATTTCTATTGGATAAAAAGGCAGCGGGAGGATTAGGTTTCACAGTAAGCGACATTGGAATAATGTACGGGACATTTGGAATAGCCGCACTTATAGTCGGTGGAATTTTAGGAGGCTGGCTAATAAAGAAGTACGGGTTAAAAAAACTAATCTGGATACTAGCATTATCAATGAACCTGCCCAATATTTTATTTGTGTACATGGCATACTTCAAACCTGCATCAATAATCGAGTTTGATTTCTCATTTATTTTACGTCTTTTGGGGAGCAGCGGCAATATTATTTTTAGCATCAATCCTATTGTTCAGATATGTTTAATCATTGAACAGTTCGGATATGGAATTGGATTTACATCTTTCATGGTATACCTTCTTTACATATCAAGGGGAAAGTATAAGACATCACATTATGCAATATCGACAGGTTTAATGGCGTTGGGAATGATGATACCGGGATTATTAAGCGGAATAGTACAGCAGGCGGTTGGTTATTTTTGGTTATTCACAATATCACTAATACTTGGAATACCGGGTATGCTACCGATTTTCTTTTTACCCTTTGAAACAGAAAACAATTAGGGCGGGTCATAGACCAGCCCAAATAATAAAAAAGATATCTATAATTCCATATTAGAAATCTGCACCAAGAGAGATATAGAATTTTGGAGCAGAGAACGACTGAATATTGTAAGCCCATGCAACATCAAACTTCAGAAGGAAGTAGAGGAAAAACACTCTTGCTCCAACACCAGTACCCATCAAAAGATCCTGAGAGATTACATTTCCATTATCATTTTTAGAAAAGAGCTGAAGTTCATGATTACTATTCCAAGCAGTTCCCACATCTGTAAAAACTACTCCAAGAATATTGCTGAATAAAATTGGAAGAGCGCCTGTAACAAGGTATCTAATAAAAGGGAATCTGAATTCAGCATTCATTAAGGCATAATGAGTGCCGATTTCCTGAGCATAATCGAAGCCCCTAAGCGGGACTGCCGCAGTTAAAAATGCAAAGTCAGAAGCTGAACTAATAGGGATCTCATTATTTGCAAACGATCTATTAATCCAGTTATCGACGCCTCCAATGAAGAACCGCTGCGGATTTTGACCATCAGAATAACCACCAGAAAGCCTAAAGCCAAAAGAATAATCAGTCCAGAACCTATAATAGGTTCTGAAATCCCCGAGGAGAGAATAAAAGCTTAATTTTTTATCCCATAACCCTGGATTTCCGAAAACATCAAACCGGTATCTTGTACCTTCGATAGGTGAAGTATAGCCATTAAGAGTGTTATCGTGAATAAAGCTAAGAGTAGGAATTAAGAAAGACACTTTATCAATAGGTTCACTTGAGTCATCAAGATTTTCCTTAGTAACATTGAGCCAACTCAGTCCGCCTTCCACACGGTAAAATTTATTCAATGGATAGCTCATTGAAATTATACCGCCATAATTACGGAACCTGTATAAATTATCATTGCCAGCCGCGGAAGTAAGGTAAAGAAATCTAGCTGTATGAAAAGCTTCAATCCCATAATTAGTTCGTTCAGGCAAATAATAATAAGCGAGACCGTAGTCACTGTTCTTCAAATCAATCTGGAGACTTGTCTGACCAATCAAGCGATGGTTTCCAAGGACATCACTAAAGGAAATGACTGTTGTTCCGAGTAAACCATAAAGAGAGCTGTAGCCAGCATTAGCATAAACGATATCGGGAGAAAAGGTAATTTTATATTTATTTACTTTATAGTTCCCTTCAGAATCGAGGTAGTCTTTAAGATTAAACTTAGTGAACCGGGCAGAATCCTGGGAATGATTGATTTTAATATTATTACCAAAGATATAATTATTCAGATCAACCTGTGCGGAATCGCCATAAACCTTAGTGGTATCTGTTATTTGACCAGAAAAAAACATCACTGAATCATTCTTAGCCGGCTGCTGCTTCGCGGAATTTTCCTTTTTACCCTCTTTTAGGGTAGAACCAGGTTTTAGAAGTTTAGAAATATAAACAGTCGGTGCCAGTTTATTGGTATCTAGTTTAATCTCGAACGGGTTTGTCATAAGGAAAATGTTAAATGACGACTGGAACAAAGATGAGAAAACCAGTTTCTTTCCATCCTTAGAGAGAGAAAGCTGGTAAACCGCATTAAGGGAGTTAGTAATAGGGACAGATTCCAATGCAGTAATTGATTTAACTGAATCTGAGGGAAGAAGGACAACTCTTTTTTTGTAAATATTTGTTATTCCATTGAGATCAGAAATAAATAATATTTCTTTACCATCAGGTCCGACTACCGGTGAACCTTCATCACTTGTAGGCATATCAGTAATTCTAGTTATTTTTTTGTTTTCAATATTGATAGAATAAATATCACTTTGTGAATAATTATAATGGTAAATCTTAAATGAATCAGGTAAAGAAGTATTATTAACAAAATCTGTTCTGTCGGATGAGAAATATAATACTTTGCTATCGGGCGACCATGCGGGATCGTTATCTGTGAAAACATCATCAGTAAGGTTAGTCAATTCCTTAGAATTCAGATTCCAAAGATAAATATCTGATTGTTCTGCAGTATGTCCAACGAAAGCAAGGTTTTTTCCATCCGGAGACCAAGTAACACTTTTAATTGCGTCTAATCTAACAGGGATAGTTTCTTTATCGCCCGATTCAACATCTACGAGATAAACTATATCATAACCACCACTTTTAGCAGATATTGCTATTTTCTTACCATCAGGGGACCATGTCAGACCGGGAGTAATGATATTGAGTTCTTCAAAATCAGGAGTCCTGTTACCCGGAATAAGTTTTTTAATTATTTTGCCATCTATAGCACTCATGAGATAAACATCGAAGTAATAGTCTCTGTTGGAAATGAATGCAATTTTATCTCCCTGGGGAGAGATGGCGGGGCTAGTGTTATAGAATCCAAGTCCCTCCTTTTTAGTCATCCGTTTAGAATAGTCATCGGGGTCTTTTCTGATGGCGATGTCTGGCCAATAGCGCTGGCGAATATCTTTTTTCCATCTTTCATTTAATTCTTTTACATCAAGGCCGATAGATTCTTTCAGGCCAGCCTCTAAGCTACCGGACCCTTTAATTTTATTTACGAGTTCACCTATCTTTTCTTTGCCGTATTTTTCGGCGATATAATAAAAGACTGCTTGTCCACCTCTATAGGCAAGATAGCCATCAAGGTTATTTATATCGGGCAGATAGTCGTTTATTGCAGCATCACGAATGAACATATCTTCATCGATATCCCAACCCAATGACTGATATTCGGCCATGCCTTCATTAAACCATAAAGGAAGGTTTAATGAAATATTATTACTAATAATATTCTGAACTGAACCGCCATAGTACAGATCATTCATTACCGCGTGTGTAAGTTCATGATGGATAAGGTGGCGGAACATCTTATAGGACCCCATGAACTGAATAACCATTCTGTTTTTAAACATTTCAGTGAATCCTTCAATTCCTTCAGACAGGTATTCATCTGTAACATTTGTTTCCTGAAAATCATTTGTAGAATTATAAATTATGATAGTAACTCTGTTATTTATTCTGTAATTAAAACTTTGCTGAATATGGCCCAGAGCATCTTCAGCGGCTTTTGCTGTAAATTCAGCAAGATGAGAACCGTTCTGGGAAAAATAAATATCGAAGTGTTCAGTCTGAATATAATACCAAGTAAAGTCTTTGTATTGAACTTTATTCTGACCGAACTGTGCGAATACAGTACAGTTTAATAAAACCAAGAAAATCAGCTGCTTATATAATGCTTTTATCACAATCATTTTTAGCTCTCTTTCATTCTAAAATAATAAAATCCAATTCTGATTTCTCCAAATCAACGCGGATCAATTTAACATGTATTTTATCGCCAAGGCGAAATTGTTTTTTTGTGGCTCTGCCGACAAGGGCATATTTTTTTTCATCATAGATATAATAGTCGCTTTCGAGGTCTCTTAATTTGACCAATCCTTCGGCGAGGATATCAGTTACCTTTACAAAAATCCCGAAATGAGCGACACCTGAAATAATGGCATGGAATTCATCGCCGATATGATTCTGAAGATATTCAACCTGTTTCAGCTTAACAGACTGGCGTTCAGCATCAACCGCATTTCTTTCAGTAACGGAAATATGATCGGATATTTCTTCGAGTCCCTCTAATGAATATTTGAATTTACCTTTTTTCTCAATATACTGAAATAGTAATCTATGAACCATCAAATCGGCATATCTTCTGATAGGTGAAGTGAAGTGAGTATAATATTTAAATCCTAAACCATAATGACCAATATTATGAGTTGAATAGACCGCCTTTGCCATGGACCTAATGGCAACTTCACTAATGACAGCTTCCTCTTCTGTATCTTTAACACTCTGCATAAGGATATGGAACTGGTTTGATTTTGAAGCAGCGCCCGGGTCAAACGAATAACCTAACGAACGAACAAATTTTGCAAATTCCATGATCTTTTCGTTGTCAGGTAAATCATGCACCCTATAAATAAATGGGCGCACGTCTCCTTTTTCCGGAGCAGCAACATGTTTAGCAACGATTTTATTTGCCAGAAGCATAAATTCTTCAACAAGCATATTACTTTGTCTAGCTTCTTTTTTAATTATTCTTACAGGAACGCCATTTTCATCAAGTTCAAATTTCACTTCAGGGGAAAAGAAGTCGATACTCCCTTCACGCATTCTTTTCTTTCTAAGAGTCTGAGCCAGAGTATTCAGCTGAAGAATATCGTTAACAAAGTCCCCCTCATTTGATTCGATGATTTTCTGAACTTCCTCATAAGAAAATCTTCTTTTACTATTAATAACAGTTTTATGTATTTTATAATCGACCAGCTTTCCTCTTTTAGAAATTTCAACAATAACCGAATAAGTAAGCCGGTCTTTTCCTGGAACCAGAGAGCAGATATTATTAGAAAGTTTTTCTGGAAGCATGGGGATTACTTTACCCACAAGGTATACACTATTACCTCTACCGAAAGCTTCTTTATCAAGGTTAGTATTATAAGTGACATAATTAGAGACATCGGCAATATGGATACCTACTGAATAATTGTCGTTATCCAATAAAGTTATAGATAAGGCATCATCAAAATCCTTTGCATCCTCCGGGTCAATAGTGAAAACATTTTTATTCCGGTAATCTATTCTTTGTTGAATGTCATCAGAAGATAATTCAACCGGAATAATTTCAGCTTCTTCCATAGTTTTATCAGAAAATCTGTTCTGAAGGTTAAACTCCTTTGTTAAAGACATAATCTCAGATTCACGCGAACCGACTTTGCCAAGCAATTCGATAATTTCACCTTCGGGGTTCAAATCCGGATTTTCCCATTTAATATTTCCGACAAGTACTTTATTTCCAGTTTTAGCTCCCTTTAAATTCTTTTGACTTATATAAATATCACGCTGAATAGCCTGACCATCAGGTTTGATAAAATAAAATGAATTAGTTTTCTGTAGTGTGCCGACAATCTCTTCCCTCTTACGTTTAACAACGTTTATAATCTGTCCTTCCAAATTTTTCCCCTTCTGATTGGCGAACAAGACAACTTCGACAGTATCGCCGTTAAAAGAAGTACCAAGGTTTCGTGCGGCCACGAAAACATCTCTCATTTTTGATTCTTTAGAAACGACAAAGCCAAAACCACCCTGAGTAATCTGTAGAACACCGGTAAGTTTATTTGATTTAGGAGTATGGTTAAGCATATAGCGTTTACCGGATCTGGAGATAAATTCCTCTTCAACAAGGGAATGTAGACATGATTTTAAGGATGCATAATCGTGTTCATCTGAAATATCAAGTTTCAGCGCCACGTCACGAGTCTTAAAACCACGGCCCGGATTCTTCTTAAAAAAGGAGATGATTTTTTTCTTCATTAAAATTCGAATTTATATTTAAGGCCAAGCTCATTAATCATTTCATTTGAGCTTGTTGTTTCAGTAACTGACTGTTTACGTTCAAGCCTTATAAGGAGGCTATTGAGTAATGGATATTCAAACTTAATATTGGCCTGACTGAGATCCTGGAACACATCTGTTGTACCACCGATAGAGTATCGAAGTTTCCACGGAAGCGTTCCGGAAATATTGAATTTGGTAATTGTTCCAACACGTCTTAATTCAACATTTCTTACATAGTCACCCAATTGACGATTAAGGACACCTCCCAAAATACCGCCAGCCATAGATGTAGCAGTATTTGAAAGCTGGCTGGAAGCAGCATTTTTATCCTGCGGAGTCATGTCAGAGGCAAATTTTCCAGCTATAAGGAACATAGCGGCATCGGATGCATCTTTTGTGGGATCAGGTACGTTATTATCAATGTTATCCTGGCCATAGTAAACCGCAAAATTATTGGATTCTTTAATAAAATTTTTATCGAGTTCTTTTAGAGGGCCGCTTATTTTAATTTTAACTGCGACAGGGATTTCCTGAATAGTTGAAGAAGTAGTGTCAGCGGGATAATAATATCCTTTATATGTAGCTGTTATATTAAGGTTAGGGTTGCTAAGATCATTCTCAAACCGAATTGTGCCTTCGGCCTGCAGTGTTTTGATGAATTCAAGAGTGGAGCCATCAAGCAGGGAAAGTTCTCCCTGAGCTGTGGACTTACCATTTGTCCGTTCATAAAGAAAATTTCCTTTAAGAACAGCAGTCAGATTCTGGTTCAATTCTTTAGATAGAACAAAAATGATAGTAGCTTCATCACTTACAGTAATATCGATACTATAATCAAAACCAGGTTTTTTTACAGCAGTGGTATTCCGGACAGTCCCGGCTCTTTTAGAATAATTTACAAGGCCTTCAAAATCATTGCTTTTCTTTTTAACAATAGTAGTATCGGTAATATATTTATAAATAAAATTATCAGAAGTATTGTGATAGGCACTTTGTGTCGGGGGGAAAGTAAGTTTTGCAGTTTTGACAAGAATCGGCGCTTTAAGGAAGGCGCCATCCTCATTCATATTAAACTGAACATCTCCTTTAGTAGCAATCACTAATTCGCCATAAACAGCAGGGCTGACATTTTTTGATTCATCCCCGAGGACCTTAAGATCGCCATTAATTGTAAAGTTATTAGAAACCATACTAAAGTTGTGAAGGACAATATTACCATGTCCAGTCATTGTTCCACCGTCTTTAGTTTCAGGTGAATTTTTCACAATAAGGTTTTCGAGGTTAATATTCTGATCTTTAACGACTATCTTCATTTCGGCATTATACAGCAAATTATTTGCATCAGCTACAAATGAAGCATTAGACAAGTTGACATAACCATCCGGTTTAAGATCATCGAATGTGCCGGATAAGTTAAGGTCCGCCGTAAGCACACCCTTAACTTTTTTTACATTAGGAAGGATATCGGCGAATGGAGTCAAATCAAATTTATCGGCTGTAAATTTAATATTTACGGGGTTTTCATTTAAAAGTCTTTTATCTGCACCGGTGAATGCCAAATCGATAGGTAGGCTGCCTTCAATTTTCATAGCAGGACCATTAGGATTAAACTGAGAACCAGTAAACTGGTAATTCAGGGAAAGCTTTTTCTCCGCATAATTGCTTAATCCTGAGAAAGATCCAAAATATTGGTTTTTGTATTTTACACTATCGATATTAAGAGTGAAGTTGATTAATGGCGCAGAAAAGTTACCCTTTATTTCCGCATTCATATTAATAATTGCATCAGGTAGATTTTCCAGATTCATCTGCATAAAGTTAGCCGCTAAATCGCCACCTCTAAAATTTTTTAAGGAAATAATAAGATCCTGACCATTATTACGAGAGAGGGTACCCTTAATACTAAATTCACCAGCTCCGCGCGCCAGAATAAAATCTTTTATTATTATGTCATTTCTAGTGTATTCTATTTCAGCTTTTTGCTTATTTTTTAGGACAAACCCATTATAATTTAGAATAAGGGTATCAAGGAAAAGCTTGGCATCATTTCCTGAAATATCAGAAGAACCTTTTAATTTAACCGATGAATTTTCATAATTAGCGGAAAAGTTCAGCCCAGCAATTCTATTATTCAAATTTACTGATAATTTAAGATCGTGGACGTCGGCACCAGCAAAAATTCTATCTGTAGTAAGATTAAGGTCAGCCTTAATATTTCCAGGTTTTCCATCGTCATGTTTGTTATTAATATTCAAATCAAGGTTAAGATTAGAAAGGAGGAAAACATTATTTTCTTTCCCGTATTTAATATAATCGATATTAGTATTGTAATCGAAGGAAAGACTATCGCCTGAGTTTTTCAGATTACCTGACATTTCACCATTAACCTGAATTTGAGCATGCCCAAGAAAAAGTGACAAGAGTGTAAAATCCTTAAACTCAACAAGGTATTTCATAGACACCAACGAAGAGGGTTCTACGACATTCTTTTTTGTTAAAACGGATGGATTTTTTTTAATGAGGATAGAAGGTGTAACTGGTTGAATTAATTGAGTCTGCTGAGAAGAAGGCATAATCTTATCGATCTCTTCATGGGATTCCCTGGAAATCATATTTATTTCATTGGAAATGGCAGAGGCAAGTCCCGATACTGTAAATTTGCCTGTCACAGTGATATCTGCAAGATCAGAAATAAGGTTAATAACCCTCCCTTCACCAGTATCTTTTCTTATATCAGCAATAGCTCTTGTACTATCAATGAAAATTCCATTGATGGTTGAATTTTTAAGAAAAAAAGTTAAATAAAGATTAAGGTTATCAGGATTAAATCCAGCACCCTCAGCGTTAACAGAGAAATTAAGGTTACTAATAAGTGAAGAATCATTAACAAAACTGAATAAATTAATTTTGTAAAAATTACCTGTAAGCTTATAGGCTGGTTCATTATCAGTCGCAAAATTCATTGACCCAAAAAGATCAGCAGATGTTGTATCTGAAACAAAATATAAGTCATAACTCAAATTTTTGTTTTGAGCATCTGCATTGAGCTCTAAAGAATCAATCTTATTACCATTAATAGTTGAACCTCCTGCATTAAAACTTGCATTAGCCTGAAGTTCACCAGGTTTGAAGCCAGAACCTTTAATATTCCCGATACAATTTAAATTAGTAGAAACACCAGCCAGAGGAGAAATGTCCAGTCCAACTGTTTTGAAACTGAGGTCATATTTAACAGGTTTTTGTTCAAAGTTCATGTTGACATCTACCAGAAGGTTTCCCTTATCTGTTTTCAAAGCCAAAGCAGCTTTGAAATTTGTAGGACTGCCATTAATCGAAAGAGTATCAAATTTTAACATTCCAAATTTTTCATAAACCGGTAGTTTTAAATCTGGAAGCAACTTATCAATATCGGGCTGGTTAATATAAGAATCTTTAAAAGATGCGCTAATAAACATCTGTTTAGGATGATCGATATTTTTTATAGAACCTTTAGTCTGCAGATGAGTTTTGAGAAAGTTAACCTCCAGAAGATCAAGAGATAAATCCTTCATTGTCCCTTTTATTTTAATTTTTATGGCCAGATTCTCTTTGAACATATTTAAAGAAGAGACAAAGGGAGAAATATCTTTGAAATTAAACTTATTAGATTCAAGATTTAAATCTAGTTTTGCTTTACTAAGAACAGCGGTGGAATCGAATATATTATACTCAGCTTTTGCCTTAAGTAAAATATCTGAGTTTTGTGTCTCTATTTTCAGATTATTTACAAAGAGTTCTTTTTTATTTACAGCAAATTGTCCTGATAATTTTTTAAGGTTGAAATTATTTATGTTAGGAGAAAGTGATATTTCGCCCAGATCTAGTTCATAATCATTATTCTTAATATCTGCCAATGCATTAAGATTCAAATTTAAGTTTTTGATTCTAAAATCATTCATACAAAGAGAATCATAATATGCAGTACTCCCTTTTTGATCATATTTCTGCAAACTGAAATTAATGTCTGAGAGACTGAAATTATTTACTTCAATTTTAAATGGAAAAACGGATTTAGAAGTGTCCGATTTTTTTGATGGAGGTATGAGCCAGGAGACGTTTAATTTACCATTATTTTCCGAGATAAACGAAATATCTGCATCTGCAATTTCAAATTTGCGCACTTTAATTTTTTTAAGTAACAGCTGCAGAGGGCTGGTCTTCAATTCAATTGTATTTGCCCTGAGGAGAGTGTCATTTCCCATATTGAGGACAGTATTTCTAAGAATAATAGAAGAAAAAATTGTTCCATCAATTTTCCCTATTGAAAGAGTGCCGTTAAGATTCTTGTTTGCTTGTTCAACAGCAGTTTTCCTTAGAAATTCACGAAAAGTAGAAGTTTGGGATATTCCTAAAAACAGCAGGATAAGAATGAAAAGACCAAGTCCTAAATAAAGAAAAATATTTACTATTTTATGAAAAAGGGATCTTTTCTTCAGAATTACGCTATGTTTTTCATTTTCAGCCAATTAGCACCAGATTTTCAGGACAATATATAAAAAACTAAGAAACCGGAATGTAATATATAGTTAACTCTTCAAAATATCTGGAGTTCCGGGGATATTAACAATAATGAATTTCCTGTTAAAAAGAAATAATAATTTTATTAAAGAAAAAGAAAGGATTAACTGGAATAACGGTCAATAATAAGTTTAATAATTTGGGAAGTTGACTGCATATTAACAAACTCAATAGTTTTGACTTCCCCCCCATTAGCAATGATGACATCCCTGCCGGCAATTTTATCGAGGGGCCAGTCCGCTCCTTTAACAAGAATATCCGGAATTAGATTAATAATAAGCTGTTCAGGTGTATCCTCATCGAAAAACGTCACATAATCAACACATTTAAGGTTATCCAGAAGGAAGGCTCTTTCAGTTTCATTAAGGATTGGCCGTTTATCGCCTTTGATATGATGAACCGATAAATCGCTATTTAATCCTACTAAAAGATAATCGCCTAGTTTTTTGGCTTTATTAAGGTAATCAACATGACCTGAATGGAGGATATCAAAGCAGCCATTAGTAAAGACGAGTTTTTTATTATGATTTTTAATATCCTTTCTTAATTTCAAAACTTCATTCATGTCCTTTATCACACTCATAACAATTCCTTTTTAATAGTATTAAAAAGTTTATTCTGTTCGATGGGGATAATCCCAACGACTTCACAAACAATCCCTCCGGCGTAATTGGCAAGATAAGAGGCTTCAAGAATATTTGCTTTAGCTGCCAGAGCCATAGTTAAGGTAGCGATCACAGTATCGCCAGCACCTGAGACATCAGCAACTTTACGTGCTATAGTAGGCATTCTTTTTTCAGGTTTATCTTTTTCAAAAACTGCGATTCCTTCTTCACTAAGAGTAAGGAGAACATATTTAGCATTCAGTTTTTCAAGGATTGTATTTCCGGCGATTTTAAGTTCAGAATCAGTATTAATTTTTAGACCGAGAACATCTCCAGCTTCTTTTCTATTAGGTTTGAATACTGTAACGTTCTTATAGGAAAAGAAGTTATTAAATTTTGGATCAACGGTTATGAGCTTATTTTTTGTATTAGCAAGGGGAATGATTTTTTCAATAAGAGAAGCAGTTAAAACCCCCTTGTTATAGTCCTGAAGAATTATCCCATCAAACTCATCAAGATGGTCCTGAAAGAAAGCAAACAGTTTGTTTTCAATCTCTGAAGAGAGGTTGGCTTTACTTTCCTTATCAATTCTCACAACATGCTGGTTATGAGCAATTACTCTGGTTTTAGCAGTTGTGGGTCTGCTTTTATCTATAAACAGTCCAGAAGCATTTATATTGGATTCACTAATAAGAGAGGAAAAAGTTTTGCCGTCATAATCATCACCAATTACACCAATCGGGTAAGGAATGCCTCCAAGTTTAATGATATTCAAGGCAACATTGGAAGCGCCGCCAAAGCGATAAAATTCACTATCTACTTCAAGTACAGGCACGGGTGCTTCAGGAGAAATTCTTTTTACTTCACCCCAGTAATAACAGTCCAACATCATATCGCCTATAACGGCAATTTTCAGTCCGGTAAATTCTTTTTGTAAATGAGTTAATCTTTCTTTGGATATATTTATCATTATAGTAATTTCTTTAATTTAAGATATAAAAATAAGGATAAATAATGGTTTAGAAAATTTCAATTAGGCAGAATTTTCTTTCTCTTCTTTGGTATTTCTTTTTGGATAGTTTCCTTAGAACCGGTCAGCGAAGCAAGAGGATTAGAGAATTTCAAACGGACCAAACCTTTATCGCTTCCAATCCATAGATCATTGCCATCGAAATAAAGGGAATAGATAGTAGAAGTAGTAATATTGAGAGCATTTAAATCAACAGGGTAAATTTTATTAGTATATCTGTTAATGTAGATTAAACCTTTGCCGAATTCTTTTTTATTCTTACGGTCGAAAGAGTAAACACCAGACCAGATATAATTTCCGACACGTTCGAGGCAATAAATTCCGTTTGCGGGAAGGCCATCGGTTTTAGAAATCCTGTCCCAACGGAATTTTCGATTGAACTTATATATTCCTCCCATATTAAATCTGGGCTGTTGAGCAGTTACAAACTCATCAGTTGCGAACCAGACATTATTATCTTCGAAAAGCATATTATGAATTGAGACGGCATCACCATCATCACTGAATCCACCTTCTTTATTGGTAATAAAGGTCCAGGATTTTTTATCATCTATATCATTATTTTTATTATAAACATGCGCTCCTGACTCAGTACCAAACCAGATAAGGCTATCACCATCGGGAGCAATAGAAATAATATTATTTGTCTTTGAGTCATTGTGAACAGAGATATCGTAATCGGTAAATTTTTGTTTAGAGACATCAAGGCGGGTAAGGTTAATAAATCTACCTATCCAAAGGACATTTTGAGAAGGATCATAATATAAAGATCTAATCCAGTTTCCCATATCGCCGCCCTGTGCAAATTTTCTTTTACGCCACTGGTCCTTTTTTTTATCATAAGTAAAAAGACCGTCTCCAGAGGCAGCCCACACATAATCTTTGCTAACGGCAAGACTATAGAAGAGATCATTTTCAAGGTTTTCTTTTTTAGTGGAAAAGTTAAACCATTTATCTTCTTTTTTGGAATATCGGAAAATTCCTTCTCCGTAAGTAGCTACCCAGATATAATCATTATCCGCTTTTATAGACTGAATAGAAGCATTTTCAAGATAGAGGTGAGAATCAATCTGCGGAAAAGCTGACATTGAGAAAAGCTGTAAGAAAAGATAGATTAGAAAAAACCTGAGCATTATATTATCCGAATCAAGTAATATTTAATATTAGTAACTTTCCTCTTTAGAGGGAAATGATTGGTTTCTGACATCACTAATATAATCTTTTACGGCTTTCCCGATTTCATGAGCGAGAGAAGCATACATTCTAACAAACCTTGGATGGAAATCTACATTCAGTCCAAGCATATCAGGAGTAACCAAGACTTGTCCGTCGCAGAATGGTCCAGCGCCAATTCCGATAGTTGGAATTTTCACAGATTCAGTTACTCTTTTTGCTAAGTCGGCTGGAATTTTTTCAAGGACAATACAGAAAGCGCCTGCTTGTTCAATTACCCTTGCATCCTCAAGAATTTCATCGGCTTCATCTTTGGTTTTACCTCTTTCGCGGTAGCTACCGAACTGATGAATGCTTTGTGGGGTCAATCCAATGTGTCCCATTACAGGGATACCAGCTTGAGTGATCTGATGTATTATTTCGGCAAGTCTTTTACCACCTTCAAGTTTAACACCGCCGGCAGGAGTTTCTTTCATAATTCTGCCAGCATTCCGGAAACCATCATTAACGCCAGTCTGATAAGACATAAAAGGCATATCAACTATAAGCATAGAACGATTTATTCCTTTGCTAACAGCTTTAGCATGATAAATCATTTCATCCATAGTAACCGGAAGAGTTGTTTCATTTCCCTGGAAAACATTTCCAAGAGAATCACCGACAAGAATTAAATCAATACCGGCTTCATCCAACAGTTTAGCTGTAATAAAGTCATACGCTGTAAGGCAAGTAATTTTAATATTATTTTTTTTCAGAAGTGACAGAGTTTTTGTAGTAACTCTTTTAATTTCTTTTTCTGTACTCATAATTTATTACCTGTTAAAGTTAAATTATTCTGATATAAAGGATCTTCGATGAAATTCATTATGTAATGATCTTCGAAACCTTTTTTAAGAGAGCAAGCAAGGCGGTCAAAATCAATATCTTCATTTAAAATATCGTTAAGGCCGATTGTATTTTCCTCAATTTCGTAATTAATATCTTTTTTGTCCTGTTCTGAAACATTAAGATAGTTGGTTATTTTTTTATGAAAGGAACCGCATAATATTGATCCATGCTGCAGAATAACTCTTTCAAATTTTCTTTGTGCACTGCCGACGAGTTTTTTACCGGCAAACTTAAGTTCACTTTTAGCAGAAACGGCAAAACATGCAGTTCCTGAAGCATGTTTATAAACTTCAGCGAAGTTGGGCTGTTTATTTTCCAGTTCTATGCTTTCAAACCTGCTATCGTATATTTTCAATCCATTAAGCAGTGCAAGATTAATCTGGTGGTAAATATCTCTTGCTGAAGATGTAAAATCAAGGGGATAAATAACCGAATATGTTAATTCCTCAGAATGCAGAACGGCACGACCGCCAGTTGGCCGAACGACAATATCAATATTGTCATTTGCGGCCAATTCCGAATTCACAGAAGTTAAAGGCTGGCTGGCCCCCAAGGAGATACAGAAGGGTTTCCACTTATATAACCTCAACACAGCTTCTCCCTCACGGTAATTTTTTGCAAGGAGTAGGTCGAAGTCCATGTTATATTTCCCAGTATTAAATCCGGAATTTATATAAGTCCAGTTCATCATTATTTAGATTTACTATCTCTATCAACGATACCAGCCATGAGTTCAGCTTCACAAACAAGTACGTCATTAACGTAAGCTTTACCTTTCATCGTAAAAACTTTACTTCTTTTATTAGTCAATTCCACATCGAAGAAAAGCTGATCACCCGGCACTACAGGTTTCCTGAACTTTACATTATTGATCTGCATAAAGACAACCAGTTTTTCTTCAAAATCAGGGAGAGCATTGAGAAGAAGAATACCACCAGTTTGAGCCATTGCTTCAACTATCAGAACACCGGGCATAACCGGCTGGCCGGGAAAATGTCCCTGGAAGAAAGGTTCATTACTGGTAACAGATTTTACACCAATAACTTTTTTGTCAAGTTCAAGATGGATAATTTTATCGACCAAGAGGAACGGATATCTATGGGGAAGAATCCTTTGAATTGCATTTATATCAAAGACAACTCCTTCCTTTTTGACATACTGGAATTTCTTAACAAGTTTTTTCTGCTGATATAACTTTCTAACCTGTTTTGCAAATTCAACATTAGCTTTATGACCTGGGCGAGCAGCCAATATCTGAGCTTTAACCGGAGCACCAATCAAAGCGAGGTCACCAATTAAGTCTAACAGTTTATGGCGAACCGGCTCATTTTTAAATCTTAATTCCTTATCATTAAGGATTCCATTACTGCCAAGAGTAATTTTGTTTTTAACACCAACCTTTTGTCTTATTATTTCAAGTTCTTCTTCGTTTGCATGTTTATCGACAATAACAATTGCGTTATCGATATCACCACCCTTAATAAGGCCGAAATTAACGAGTTCCTCAACTTCGCTCAAAAAACAAAAAGTTCTTGCCGGAGCAAATTCAGCTACAAATTCTTTTTCAAGATCAAATAATCCAGTATGCTGGCTTCCGAGGGCAGGATTCTGATAATCGACCATAACAGTAACGCGATAGTTATCAAGAGGGAGAGCAACAATATCAACTTGTTTTTCATCATCATGAAAGGTAACAGTTTCATCAATAATGAGATAATCTTTAGGTGCATCCTGTTGAATAAAGCCTGCTTTTAGGAGGACATCAACATATGGAAGTGCGCTACCATCGCCAACGGGGGGTTCAATACCATCGAGATCAATTATAATATTATCAATTTGGAGGCCTACTATAGAAGCAAGTACATGTTCAACGGTATGCACTTTTGCATCCCCTATTCCAAGAGTTGTGCCTCTTGAAACATCGACAACAAAATCAGCATTAGCCGGGATTTCCGGTTTATCAATAAGATCCGTCCTTATAAATCTGATCCCGTAATTTTCAGGAGCGGGTTTAAAGGTCATTGTACATGTAGTTCCTGTGTGCAATCCGATACCTGACATGGAAACCGGTTTACCAATTGTTCTTTGAAGTTCTAACATTCAGAATCCTTAGTTATTTTCATAATAATATTAAAAACAAACGATTAAGATAGTAAGACCACCCCTGAAATACAATTGAAGAAGCGGGACATAGGGAGGAAAATGTTGATAGTAAAGCGAAAAGTATATTTATTCAGTCTTTGCTGGAATAACGGGCCTAAATTAAATTTGAAATAAGAAAATAGGGTTAATGACCCGTTTTTGATTCCAATTCTTTAACCTTGGCTTCGAGAGCGGCAATCTTTTCGGCATATTTAGGGAGATTACGAATATGAGCTTCGATCTGAAACGCATTTTTGATTTCTTTGGCAGGCGATCCGAAGTAGGTGCCCTGTTTCAGAATGCTTTTAGAGACTCCAGATTGTGCGATTAGAATAACATTGTCACCAATTTCAATATGTCCAGTAAGACCTACCTGGCCAAGGATATAGCAATTATTTCCGATCTTTGTACTACCCGATATTCCGACCTGAGAAGAAATGATTGTATTTTCTCCGATTGTAACATTATGGGCGATCTGAGACAAATTATCTATTTTAGTTCCCTTTTTAATTCTTGTGGAACCTAAGGAAGCGCGGTCGACGGAAACATTTGAACCAATTTCCACATCATCTTCAATTACAACATTGCCGATCTGAGGAATTTTATGGAATACACCTTTTTCATCATGGTCATAACCAAATCCATCGGAGCCAATAACCGTATTTGCATGAATAATGCACCGGTTTCCTATTTTGCATTTTTCTCTAATGCTAATATTCTGGAAAAGGAGAACATCATCTCCTATTTCAACATCTTCGAGGATGACAGTATTATGGAATATCTTCACATTATCGCCGATTACACAACCTTTAGAAACAACAACATTCTTACCGACAGCGAAATTCTTTCCTATTTTTACAGAGGGATCTATAAAAGCCGCAGCATCAATTCCTTCTAAAGGAAATTTGGGAACAAAGAAACGTTTTATTAAACTGAAGAAGGCTTTGTTTGGTTCTTCAGTTTCAATATAATTTATATCTTTCCTGGTTTGCGGAAATCCTTTTTTGACAATAACTGCAGAAGCTTTTGTAGCGGGCAGGTATTTTTCATAGATTGGCAAATAAAGAAAAGTAAGATCACCCGGTTCAGATTCTTCGATACGTGAAAGATTATTTATTACTAAACTTCCATCACCGGTGAGTGTTCCATTGATAAATTCTGCAGCTTCCTGAAGTGTTAAGTTCATTATTATAATTTCAATTTATTTAGGACTTTAGAAGTAATATCGTATTTATCTTTTGCATAAAGGAGGAGGATGTCACCGCTTTTGTCAAAGACATAATCATAGTCTTCTTCAATGGCTACATCTTTAATAGCTGAAAAGACTTTATTTTGAACCGGTTTCATCAACTCATCCTGTTTCTGGAACATTTCGCCGTTGGTACCGAATTTTTTTTCACGATAATCAGCGACCTGTTTTTCAAGTTTTACAAGTTCGGCTTCTGTTTCAGAGCGAGTCTGATCAGTCATAATAAGTTTTCTTTTTTCATAGTCATCGTATTTAGTCTTCCAGTTGTTTTCAATTTTACTTAATTCATTCTGCCATTCCTGAACAATAAGGTCAAGTTTTTGTTTAGCATCCTGGGCATCAGGTAATTTATCCATAATTGCATCAGAATCGACATAGCCGATTTTAGCCTGAGCATTAGTTAATCCTGCAAAGAAGAATAAAATTATAAACAGGGGGAAGAGAATACGTTTCATAAACACTCCGAAGTATTATTGATCAAATTATTTAATAAATGAGATCGTATCAAGCTACACATGAAGATAACAATATTAGGTTAATAATAACAAACCTCCCACTTTTTTCATAGAGGAATATAGTGGTCTGTACGAAATAGAAAAACAGGCTGGTATCACAAAAGGAATAACAGCCTGTTTAATAAAAGATTATTTCTTGCCTCTTTTAAGCAAGTCAAGCACCTGATAAGTAACATCGAATGAAGAATCAGCATAGAGTAGAATTACATCGCCAGTTTTATCAAAGACAAACTGCATACCTTCTTTCTTAGCAACTTCACTGATTGCTTTATAAATTTTTTCTTTTATAGGAGCGAATATTTTTTCGTTTTCCTTATAAATGTCGCCCTGGCCCTGTGCAAATTTTTGTCTTTTGAAAGCTTCAATTTCCTGCTGTTTAGCGACAATAGTCTGTTCGGTTTGTTTCTTTTTATCATCCTTCATAGTACCCTGCTGTTTCTGGTAATCAGCATACTGATCCTGAAGGTCTTTTGTCATACTGTCAGCCTGAGCAGTCCATTTATTTGTTAATGCTTCGAGATCTCCCTGAGCTTTAATAGCTTCCGGCAGTTGAGTAAGAATAACCTGTGAGTCGACGTAGCCTAATTTTAAAGGCTGTTGTGCGAATATAAAATTGCTGCTTATTAAAAGAGCTGTCAGGACTAAAAGATATTTTTTCACTTATATTACCTCAAATAATTTATGTATTTATTGATTTATTAAAATCCCTTACCAAACTGAAAATGGAACAACCAGGCAGGATCTTTGCCGTCGACGGATTTTCTATCAAATCCATAACCCAGATCGAAGCCAATTAAACCGATAGGGTTGATCATAATTCTTGCACCAACACCGGCAGATTTTTTAAGACTAAAGATATCGGTATTAGCGAATCTTTCGAACACGTTGCCAGCTTCTGCAAAAGCAAGCAGGTATAAGGGAATTGGATCCTGCGCAACAGAGAATCTTAATTCAGCAGTATACCGTGTCATAACCCTTCCGCCGAAAACAGTACCATCGGCAGTTTTGGGTCCAATAGTTCTATCATCATAACCTCTTAGGGGTTCAGTAGCGATTACAAGACCGTTACCTCCCATGAAGTAATACTCGAACGGATTGATTTTAGTTTCAGAGGCTTTATCCAATTCCTGAAGGTAGCCCAGATTTGAAACTGTATATAGAGCTATTCTATTAGAATTAAATAAGCGTTTATACCATTCAACCTTGAAACCCATTTTAAGATAATTAACATCTCCGGGGAGGAAAGGACCGCCAGATAATTCGGCATCCAAAGAGACATTAGATCCTTTTGAAGGGAAGGTCGGATTATCAATATCTCTTCTGCTGATAGTGGCGCCTAAGGTATACTGATGGCTTACGCCAACCGGATAAACACCACCGCCGTTTAAGACATCATTATACTGATATCTTAATAAACCCTGAATATAGAAATAATCATCAGGCCATTTTAATCTTCTACCGAGTTTGAGAGTTGCACCGGCCTGGCTTAAATCGTATATATATTGTTGTCTAGTATCGAACAATTCAATACCAGCGAGAGTTGGAGTATCATACATCCATGGTTCAGTAAAACCAAGTGTAAATGTTCTATAAATATTTCCAACGCCGAATTGCCAGTTGAAACTTAAGACCTGGCCACCGCCAAGGGAGAATGGATCGCTCATAGAAAAGTTAGTCAAGGTAACGCCGACAGAACCGCTGAATCCGAAACTTCCGCTATAACCAACAGATGCATTCAGGTAGTCGCTTGATTTTTCTTCCACGTGAAAGGCAACATTTACTGTGCTATCATTATCGAGGTTATAATCTATACCCTGAGGGCCATATAATTTTTCAACATTAAAGAACTGCAGATTTGCAAGCTGCTGGACGCTACGGAATAAAAGAGCTCTGTCAAAAAAGTCACCAGGGACGGTATATAATTCTCTTCTAATAACCTTATCCATGGTTTTATCATTGCCGAAAATATCAACCTTTCCAATGCGGAACTGATTTTTTTCTTCCATCCTAATTATAAGGTCTATCGAGTCAGGATCAATTTTCTGTTCAGTGGTTTTAAGATTAAAAGTAAGATAACCATTATCGAGATACATTGAAGAAATATCGCTTTGTTTTTCATTCTGTCTCAGATTTCTTTCAAACTTCTCATAATCATAGATATCGCCCTTTTTAAAATCGAGCCGTTCAGTTAAAGCTTCACTAGGGAAAACAGTATTGCCCTGCCAAATAACATTTCTAATTTTATACTGAGGACCTTCGTAAACGGTAATATAAATTCTGAGGTCTTTGTTTTTATTAAAATATGCTAATGAATCTGAGACAACACCGGCATCTCTGTAGCCATTTTTGAGATAAAATTCCTGAATAGCTTTTTTATCTTTTTCAAACTTCTCCTTATCGAATTTAGCGCCGCTCCAGAATTTCCACCAATGTGATTCTTCGATATCATTCATTGCGCCTTTGAGGTCACCTTCAGTGAAGGCAGAATTTCCGATAAAATGAATTTCCCTAACAGTTATTTTATCATTCTCTTTAATTTTAAGTTTGATAAGGATCCGGTCTTTAATTTTCTCAATCAAGTTAGAATAGGTAATATCGCTGAACTGATATTCAGAGGTATATTCATCTGCGAGATCTTTTTCATTACGCCAAATAACGTTTATACCTTTTTTAGTAGTATCGGCAGTAAAGTAGCGATAGATCATGGGATTTATATCTACATTGAGGTAACCATCGGTGGCATAATTTTTCAATAATTTATCTTTAAGTCTGGCGAGATCGACAGGTCTAATAATCTGACCTCTAATAAAGCCGGCTTTGTTTTCGATATCAGTAGTACTTAAATCATCATTACCTTCAATAACCAGTTTCTCGAAACGTGAATTTTCCTTAACAACAATTTTAAGGAAGACGCCTGTTTGAATTTGTTTATCAATTAGGATCTGGATATCTGAGAAGATATTAAGTGCCCAGAGTTGTTTAATTGCATTGAGGGTTTGGTCGCCCGGGACCTGGATCTCATCATTTATTTTTAATCCACTGTTAGCAATTATGGTAGAGGCATCTGCTGATTTGTTACCTTCAACTGTGATTCCTAATATTTTAAAACCTGTTCTAGCAGTTTGAGAAAAAGAAATGGCAGAAAATAATATCGCAATGAGGATAGTATTTTTAAACAATTTCTTTAGGAAGGTTTGAGACATTCTTTAGGCCTTTTTCGTTCATTTTAAGTTGTTCACTGACTTTACCGAACCTGCGTTCCCTAGACTGGAAATTTCTGACAGCTTCGTACAATTTTTTTCTTCTGAAATCGGGCCAATACACATCCGAGATAAAAAACTCAGTATATGCGATCTGCCAGAGCAGAAAGTTACTTACCCTGAATTCACCGCTGGTTCTGATCAGCAGGTCAGGATCGGGAAAATCCTTAGTTGTTAGATGGTCTGATATACATTTTTCATCAATATCGGCAAGCGACAGAGATTTATTTTTAATTTCACCGGCAATACTTTTCATTGCCTCTAAAAGTTCCCATCTTCCGCTATAACTTAGAGCGATATTGAGGACCATTTTTTTATTATTCCTGGTCTTTTCCATAGCATCGGAGAGTTCTTTTTGAACTTCAACAGGTAAAGCGGCGATATCGCCGATGCAAGTGAGTTTAATATTATTTTCATTAAGCTCATCGGCCTCATTTCTAAGACTTCTTAAAAGAAGGCGCATGAGAGTAGAGACTTCATCTTTAGGGCGTTTCCAATTTTCAGTTGAAAAGGTGTATAAGGTTAAGTATTTCACACCTATTTCAGCGCAGGCCTTGACAATATCCTTCACAGATTCCACGCCTTTGGAATGACCTGCTACTCTTGGAAGACCTTTTTTCCTGGCCCATCTACCATTACCATCCATGATAATAGCGATATGAACAGGAATTTCACCCGATTTTTTTAATTCATTCTGAAGCTTTACATCGGATTCCGGTTGTAGTTTACCCAACTTATTTCCTAAAAATTCAAAAAGCCTGTAAAATTAACCTTATGATTCTTTAATGTCAAGGTAAGCAAAAAATGAACTCACCTCATATTTAGAGTATAAAATTAGGAATAATGTTCAATTTAGGAAAGGTAAAAGTGAAGTCTTTTGAAAAAAAGGCTAATTTACCTGAAAATGATACTTTAGAAAATGACGACCTGCTTTAGTATATTTGTGCTTTATTAATGAAATTTAATTATGGAACTGATAGACAAGTTAAAGAAAATAAAGGACCGGTTTGAGCAGATTAATCAGCAATTAGCTGATCCAACGTTCATGAATGACAGGGATAAGATAGTAAGTCTTAGCAGGGAAAGGAGCGATTTAACCGGAATTATAAGCGCATATGAAGAATATTCAGATATTATAAAGAATATAGAAGGAAATAAAGAGCTGATTTATTCAGGAACGGATAAAGAGCTTGCATCACTTGCTCAATCTGAACTAGCAGAGCTTGAAGAAAGCAAGGAAAAGCTGGAAGAAAGTATAAAATTACTTTTGTTACCGAAGGATCCACTAGACAATAAAGATATTATAATGGAAATCCGGGCAGGAACGGGGGGAGAAGAGGCAGCTCTTTTTGCATCAGATCTGTTCAGAATGTATACGCGATACGTAGAGATTAAGGGATGGAAAACAGAACTTATAGACGTAAGCGATACGGGGCTAGGCGGAATAAAGGAAGTAGTTTTTTCGGTAAACGGGCAAAGTGTTTACAGCGAAATGAAATTCGAAAGCGGTGTACACAGGGTGCAGCGGGTTCCAGAGACAGAAGCAAACGGGAGAGTTCACACGTCGGCAGCATCTGTGGCAGTGCTTCCTGAAGCTGAAGATGTTCAAATAGATATTGATCCTAAAGATATAAAGATTGATATATTCAGGTCAGGCGGCGCAGGCGGTCAGAATGTTAACAAAGTTGAAACAGCTGTGCGAATGACGCATCTTCCAACTGGGCTGGTTGTTCAGTGCCAAGATGAAAGGTCGCAATTAAAGAACAGGCAGAAAGCGATGAAGGTTCTTCGCGCCCGGCTTTATGATTTGAAACTGAAAGAATATAATGCCGAAATTTCTGCAACCAGGAAAATGATGGTGAAGAGCGGAGACCGCAGTGATAAAATAAGGACATACAACTATCCTCAGAACAGAGTTACAGATCATAGGATTGGGCTTACGCTTTATAACTTATCAAACATAATGAACGGGGATATGACTGAGTTGATTGAGAATCTGAAAATTGCCGACAGAACTGAGAAGCTCCAGGCAAGTAATGAAGTTTAAGAACATTTAAGAAAACAGGATAATTGAAATGCAAGCTATTGAGGGCGATTTGAATATAAAGGGAAGGAGATTTGCGATTGTCTTAGCCCGGTTTAATGAATTTATAGGATCGCAGATGCTTGAGGGAGCACTGGACTGTTTTAAAAAGCAGGGTGTGGCTGATGATGATATTATTCTTGTTAAGGTACCGGGAGCATTTGAGATACCCACGGCAGCAGATAAGCTTGCCTCATCGGGAAAATATTCGGCCATTATTTGTCTAGGCGCCGTTATCCGGGGCGGGACGCCACATTTTGAATATGTTGCAGGAGCCGCCGCTACAGGAATTCAGCAGGTATCTCTGAAATATGGTATTCCAGTAATATTCGGGGTTTTAACTACTAACGATACGGAACAGGCAGTAGAGAGGGCATCCACTTCTAAAATGAACAAGGGATATGAAGCGGCGCTGGCGGCAATCGAAATGGCGAATCTTCTAGAAAAACTTTAGTAAACAAAATTGTTTGTTAAATTTATTTTTCTATTGACAATTAAATAAAAATATTATAGATTATTTAACTGTCAACTAAATAGTTTTTAATCCGGATCTAAATTATTCCCTTTCATTTTTACCTACTAAATACCCGCTTTAACCCGGTAAATACCTACTAAAACCAGACTAACACGGCATTATGAGAAGACTATGCAGGCTACACGCCATAACCAAGGGATGGGTGGTTTTCAATAATAAAATGCGGAAAATATGTTTTTATTTGAAATTAATATTCCTGAATTGGTTAATTTTGGAGCGGGTAAATTATATGTTTTAAATTATTTTAGGAGAGTGGGCATGCCTGGGATTAATAAGAAAACAGTAGTTGAGTTTGCAGGAGGCCTTCAGGATTTAGTTATTAAAGTGGGGGGAAAGATTGTTTATTCGGGAGAAAGGGAGAGGAAGAAAAAAGCCGGGGAATCTAAGACTGAAGAGATGGGGCTTGCAAAGATGGCAATGGTTTCCAAATTCGCAAGCTGTATTAATAAAGTACCTGCATTGCAGAATATCTGGAAGAAATCGAATTTTAGAAAAACGGACAGGGCAAGTTTTCATTTACATACAGATGAAAGAAGAGAATCCGGGAAAGCGAAAGCATTTAATAAAATTGTTTCTGCCAACAGGAGAGGATTATCAATTGATCTGCGACCAAATGATAGTAATATAATTATTCCAAATACGGGCAGAAAATTATCAAATTGTAAAGCAATATTAAGACAAGACAGAATTGCAATTATTAATGATTACGCGGAAGAGTATTTCATTTTTCCGTATGCAAAGAGGAAAATGACTCCAGTGGGTATAATTTGTCCTTTCGATCCAAAGAAGAAGAGCAAAGTACAATTTGAGATGATAGCCAAATGGTATGACATACCAGATTTCACGCCACGGAGGTATAAAGAATTTATTTTCAAGTTTGATTCATCAGATATTGAGGTCATGGAAAAATACAAGAATTGTATAGTGTATTTTGCTTTCATTGAAGAGAGCGGCAGGGGGAAAAAATTAAAGTATTACACATTCGGTTCAGAGGAATTTTCACTAAGCGGATATCCTGACAAGGAAATAATATTTCGGAATGATGAACCGATAAAACGAAACAATGAAAAGGACTATTTAAAAGAGTAATTATAATAAGCAGACATATTTTCAATTATTCTACTATTATTGAATAAATGCCGGCATAAATTCCCGAAAAGGTCTTTCGCTATGGACAGGGATTTTTATATTTTTATAATCATGTATAGGCAAAAACAGCTGATATATTATTTATGAATGAGAAAATGAACAGTTACTTAAAGAGAATTAAGATAATATCAATCCTCTATTTATCAATTCCTATATTAATATTTTTGGTTTGCTGGCTTAGATACTGGCTGGCAGGCATGTTGGGAATCTTGTTTGTTTACAGTGTATATAATTATATAAAATCTGAGCTGGAACTAGATGTTAATGAGGTGGACGAAAGAGAAGATGAGAGAATTCAGGAAGGGCACGCCACGGGGAAAAGAAAGAGCGCACGCAAAGAGGAAATATCAGTTGAACAAAAGAATAACAATTTTAGCGTGCTTATATTTTATGTACTGCTATTGTCGGCCGGGTGGACGTTAATATCGGGTATAGGCGGATATTCATTTCAAAACTGGGATTTTCATTTCAGAAATGCAGTGCTTCATGATTTAATAGATTTTAGCTGGCCTGTCGTTTATCAGGATCACACGGTTTTAACATATAATTTGACCTATTGGCTGCCGTCTGCTATTGCGGGCAAAATATTCGGCTGGGACACTGCAAATTTTATTATGTTCATCTGGAGTTGGGGCGGACTCATTTTAATATTTAGTTTGCTGCTTTACAGGACAAAAACATTCCTCATCTGGCCGATCATAGTCTTTATTTTTTTCAGCGGGATGGATATTTTAGGAATAATTATTAACACAGGGCAATTTCCATCTTTGGGAACGCATCTTGAGTGGTGGAGCATAAATCAAATTCAAATTCAATATTCTTCTTTTACTACTCAATTATTCTGGGTTTTTCACCAGGCTATACCCGCCTGGCTTATAACTATTTTATTATTAAATGAACCCAAGAGGACCAACCTACTTCCTCTTTTCGCATTATGTATTCCTTATGCACCATTTGCAACAATCGGGCTTTTACCTTTTGTGATTTATTTTTTCTTTAGGAATAAAGATAAGTCAGATGACAAAGAGGTAAATAAGAATTACAAGTTAAGTTATTTTGTTAAAACTCTTCGAGCGGGAATAAAGTTACATAGTTTATTAATTCCGTTAATACTTTTTGTTGTGTTTGGCGGTTTTTATATGATAAATGATGGAACACAGAGTGATAATGGTTTTATTTTAAGTAATAACAATATTGAGCTTGTGCTGCCTTATCTTTTATTCTGCTTATTGGAGTTCGGAATAATATGTGTTTTTTTATTTCCAAAATTTCGGAAAGAGGGATTGTTTATTCTGACCGTAATTATATTGTTATGCGTGCCATTATACCGAAGCGGATTTTCAAATGATTTTTGCATGAGAGTATCAATACCAGCATTAATAATTCTGTGTGTTTACAGCGTTGAATATTTATCGAAAGTCAAAAAGAGATTGTATTTTTATGCTTTCACGGCAGTTTTAGCCATAGGAGCAATTACTCCTGTTTATGAAGGATCCAGGGCAATAATTAATTTACTAAACGGGCAAGAGTTAGTAACAGACGCAGTAAAAACCTTTTCTAATCATGCCACCAGACCTACAGACGGTGCTACAATTCATATACAAAATTTTATATCTAAAGAATATCCAAGCGGATACTTCCCTCAATACCTGCAAAAAAATAAATAAACTGAGATAAGAATTATATCGCAGTATTTCATTTCAACCACATCCCGCAAAATATACTGGTTATTATTGTAGAATTTTTAGGTGTGCCGGAAAGCATCTGATCAGATTAATTTATTTTTAGTTTAGTGTGGATTTGTCGAAATATTTTTAACGCCGTAACAATTATCCGCATAATAACACATCTTAATAGAGGTAAATATGTTTGAAATAAAGGTACTAAATGGTAATGGAGTGCAATTGGCCGGTAGGTTTGATGCCTCGCAGGCAGATAAAGTCGGGAAGGTATTGGGAGCCATCGAAGATAATTGTACAATTGATTTTAAGGAGCTAGAATATATTTCAAGTGCCGGTTTAGGGGAACTTATAAAAACATACTCAAGGTTAAAGGAATTAGGAAAAACACTTGAATTGATAAACATGAATAAGCATATAACAGAAGTTTTGAGGTATGCTGGTTTAGATAAAGTATTCGTATTGGGATCGTCCTGAAAATATTTTTAATGGTTCACCAACATTTTTGATTTTGGAGTGTATTTACAATTGGATAATGAAGATTTTATTACTGTGCGAGAATGTCTAAAAGGAAACGGACGATCTTACGAGATAATTGTTGATAAGTATCATAAAGTAATATTCAGATTAGCCAATAAGTTTGTGAGGGATTTTGATGATGCTGAAGAAATTACACAGTCAGTTTTTGTAAAAGCATATGAAAATCTGAGCAAATATGATCCTAAGTATAAATTTTTCAGTTGGTTATACAGAATAGCAGTTAATGAAGCAATTAATTTTGAAAAGAGAAAACGGAATACAGAAGTTCAAGAAGAAGAAATCAAATCGCAAGAACAGGATCCCGACAGAATTTTTGATAATAATGTTATGAGTGATAATATAAAAGACGCATTAATGGAACTTGATATGATTTACAGACTTCCGGTAGTACTTAAACATTTTCTGGATTATTCATATAAGGAATTAAGTTATTTATTAGGGGTGCCAGAAAAAACAGTTAAATCAAGATTATATAGCGGAAGGCAGTTGTTAAAAGATATATTAATGAAAAAGAGAGTTGTTTAAATGATAAATCAAAAATACCTGGAGCTTATACACAAAGACATTGATGATATAATTTCTGCCAATGAAAAAGAAATTTTGAATGAATATGAGAAATCAAATCCTGAGGCATATGTTTTACATCAGGAATTACTAGAGACAGAGATTTTATTAGATAAACTGCCCGAGAATGAGCCCTCAGAAGGATTAAAAGCAAAAATTTTGAGTTCTATTGATTTGGAGAGATACGCTTGCAAAAGGAAAGGAAGTGTTGTGCGGATTAAGACAATTCAGGGAAAGGTTGGATTTTACCAACATTTGTCCAATAGGATTGTATTTAATCTACAAGGAATAAAAGATAAAGTTATAAACAAAATTAGAGAGGTTAATATGATAAATAGAAAGACGAATACAAGGTTGAGAATATTAATAGCAGGCTCTACTCTGCTGGTGGTTATTGCACTTTATTTTATGATTGTATATCCATGGCCGAATGAAAATGTTTCGGGAACGATAGGTGGTGTTGAGAAAGCTAAGAAGTATCAGAAAGAGCAGATAGGTCAGAGTGATGTGGCACTGGATAATAATGAAGTCCATGCATTACTTCAGAATGATAAAATTCAGAAAATACTAAAGGACGATAATTTTTTGAAAGCCATAAACAATCCCAGTTTTCTTAAAGCCGCGCAAAATCCGGATCTGTTAAAAGCGATGAATGATGTTAATTTTGTTAAAGCCATAAACGATCCTTCATTTTTAAAGGTTTTGAACAATGCTGATTTTCTTAAAATAGCGCAAAACCAAGATCAGTTAAAAGCTGTGACGGATCCTTCATATTTGAAAGCCACAAGTGATCCGCAGTATTTAAAGGCTATTAACAACTCAAATTATTTAAAGGCGATAACAAATCCTGATTTTCTAAAGGCAATGAGCGACCCCACCTTTTTAAAAGCGATGCAAGATCCTTCATTCTTGAAGAATGCAGGGAATCCTAATTATTTGAAATCTGTTACCAACCAAGATTTTCTAAAAGCGGCAAATAATCCTGATTATTTGAAAGCGATTAAAAATCAAGATTTTCTGAAAGCGGTTTCGAACGGGAGTTTCTTAAAGGCTGTTAGTAATAATAACTTCTTAAAAGCTGCAGGAAGCCCGGATTTTCTTAAAGCAGCAGCTGACCCCAGTTTTTTAAAGATGGCAGTTAATAGTAATTTCCTGAGGGCAGTAAACAATCCAGACTTTTTGAAGGCGGCTTCAGATCCAAGTTTCTTAAAAGCTGTAAGCAATCCCGATTTCTTAAAAGCTGTAAATGACCCAGTATTTTTGAAAGCAGTGAATAATTCTGATTTCTTAAAAGCAATGAGTGATCCTGTTTTCCTGAAGGCAGTTAACAACGATAATTTTCTGAAAGCTGTAAATAGTGAAAACTTCAGACAAGTAAATCAATAGCAGATTTGAATCATAATAAAGTTAATAGTATAAATATTTAATAATTGACAGATATCAATTAGAAATGCTGTGCTTCCGCACAGCATTTTTTTTTGTAATTAATAATAGTATAATAATGTTACTTTGTAATAAATGACAGCCAATGAATGAAACTTTTATACAGAACTATTTTATTGACAGCTTTATTTTTTTACGATTCTCCAGCACAGTTTAATAATCTAGAAACTTCCGATCAAAGATTAGTTTATTATGGAGAGGCCACCTCCTATATGGTTAAATATGTCGGAAGATGTGTAGAGAATGCATTAAGTTTTCATAAGAAATTATTTCAATATGAGCCTTCAGAAAAAGTTACAGTTATAATGCATGATTTGAATGATTATGGTAATGCAGGGGCGAGTACAATTCCAAGAAATTTTGTCATGCTTGCAATAGCTCCCTCAAATTTTGTTTATGAAACAGCGCCTGCGAATGAACGGATCAATACTACGATGAATCATGAGTTTACTCATATAGCGACACTTGATGAGGCGAATAGTACAGATAAAATCTACAGATCAATATTTTTCGGGAAAGTTACAGAATCATCTGAGGACCCGATAACGATGTTATACAGTTATTTAACAACGCCCCGGAGAGCCTCGCCAAGGTGGTACAGAGAAGGAATAGCTGTTTATTTAGAAACCTGGATGGCGGGTGGAATCGGTAGAGCGCTAGGCGGATTCGACGAGATGGTTTTTAGGACATTAGTAAAAGAAGATGCTAATATTTATGATCTGACCGGATTGGAATCTGAAGGGACGCAAACTGATTTTCAGGTAGAAGTGAATGCGTACTTATACGGGACAAGATTTATGAGTTATCTCGGATTAAAGTATGGTTCAGAATCACTTATAAAATGGACATCAAGATTACAAGGAAGTTCGGCCTATTTTGCCAGTCAATTTCAGGATGTTTATGGAATAAGTTTAAACAAGGCATGGTCTGATTGGATTGAATGGGAAAAGGATTTTCAGAGCAAAAATTTGAGTAAAATAAATAAGTATCCAGTTACTCCCTTCCGTAATATTACAAAAAATATTATGGGTTCACTTTCCCGATCTTATTACGATCCGGAAAAGAATAAATTATATGCTGCAGTAAATTATCCCGGACAGACAGCATTTATTGCTTCAATTGATTTAGCTTCCGGCAGGATGGACAAAATTGTGGATATAAAAGGACCAGCGCTGTATTTTGTTTCTTCATTAGCATACGATTCTAAAGACAAAACAATATTTTATACAAGTGATAATAACGACTGGCGGGATTTATTAGAAGTTAACCTTAACACAGGGGATTCCAAAGTCCTAATTAAAGATGTAAGAACAGGAGAACTAACATTTAACCGTGCAGATAGTTCACTTTGGGGAATAAGACATTTTAATGGAATTGCAACCATTGTAAGAATTCCTTTTCCGTATACTGAATGGAATCAAATTTATTCACTCCCATATGGAGTAACAATGTATGACATTGATATTTCACATGACGGACGAACCATAACCGGGGCATTGGCCGAGGTAAACGGAACTCAATTGCTTGTTAAATCTGATATTGATAGTCTAAGCAAAGGCGTAATTAAATTTGATACGCTTTACAATTTTGAAAATAGTCTTCCAGCAAATTTTATTTTTTCAGATGATGATAAATACCTATACGGTTCATCATATTATTCGGGTGCATCAAACATTTACAGATACCGCTTTAGTGATAAAGATATGTCAATACTCAGTAACAGTGAAACGGGGTTTTTCAGACCGATGCCATTCTCAGATGATTCACTAATTGCATTCAGATATACGAGCAAAGGATTTTCACCAATTTTTATTGAAAATAAAACGGTTAATAATGTAGCGGCAATTAGTTTTTTGGGACAAGAGATTGCAGATGCTGATCCAACAGTAAAATCATGGATTGCACCTCCTCCCTCGACAGTAAATATTGATTCACTAATAATAGATTCGGGGGAATATAATGCTTTTGCACATATTGGGGTTGCATCCGCATACCCTGTTATAGAGGGATACAAGGATTATATTGCGTACGGAATGAGATTTAATCTATCAGATCCTGTTGGATTTCAGAATTTTAATTTTACAGCAACTTATTCACCTTATACATATTTACCTGAGAATGAACGCTATCATTTTGGATTTGAGTATTCACATTTCGGGTGGGAAGGAAAGGCGACATTAAATAACGCTGCTTTCTATGATCTTTTTGGTCCGACTAAGAGCAGCATGAAAGGATATTCTTTAGGAATTAAGTACCATGCAAATATAATTTATAATACTCCCGAAATTCTTGATTATAGCATCTACACCAATTATTATGGGAACTTAGAAAGACTGCCAGATTATCAAAATGTTTTGGCCACTTATGACAGATTTTTTAATGCCGGATTAAATTTGAATTATTCGGATTTGAGGGCATCTCTTGGTGCGGTAGATTATGAAAAGGGATATAAGTGGAGAATAAATTCAAATAATGATTATGTAATAAAGACAATATATCCGCATATCTTAGGGAATTTTGACTTTGGTATTGCGCTGCCAATAAATCATTCATCTATCTGGTTGAGAAGTTCTGCCGGTTATTCTTATGGCGAGAGGAATAACCCATTTGCTAATTTCTATTTTGGTGGATTCGGAAATAATTACGTAGATAATCAAAACGAAAAAAGATACCGTGAATATTATAGTTTCCCGGGAGTTGGATTAGATGGAATCAGCGGAACCGACTATGGGAAGTTAATGTTAGAATGGAATCTGCCACCTGTTCGTTTCAGTGATATGGGATTTTCTTCTTTTTATCTAAATTATGCCCGCACATCTGTATTCACAAACGTTATAACGACTAATTTTGATTCTCCCAATTATCAGAGTTCATTGGCAGACATTGGCGCACAGGTAGATTTTAAATTTATTTTATTTTACCATCTTAAAATGACATTATCAGCGGGATATGCTTTGGCATTTCAAAAGCATCAAAGTATGGCTAATGAATTAATGTTTTCATTAAAAATACTTTGACGGCATGATTCAAATATTAGTTAGTCTACTTCCGGTTTTCATTTTTCTAATAATATTAATCTATTTTGACAGTTATAAGCTAGTAAAACTAAATACAGTTATATTAACAATATTTATAGGCTGCGCTGCAGCTCTTATCAGTTACGGAACGAACAAATTTCTATTAAACTCGATTCAATTAAATATCCAATTTTATGCTCGTTATATAGCGCCTATCATAGAGGAATCGCTGAAAGCATCATTTATTATTTATATGATAGCGAAAAAGAAAATAGGATTTATGATTGATGCGGTAATTTACGGATTTGCGATTGGTGCAGGCTTTGCATTCGTAGAAAACATATATTATTTGAGTGTAGTTAATTCGTCCGGCATTTTTTTATGGATAATAAGGGGATTTGGAACAGCAGTTATGCATGGTGGGACAACAGCAATTTTTGCTATTCTGACCAAGAACATATTTGACAGAACTGACAAAATAAAAATTTTGAATTATTTACCCGGACTAATATCAGTAATTCTTTATCATTCATTATTTCTGATATTTATGCCCGGGTTATTTTCGGCAATTTTAATCCACTCTATTTTTAATCATTTATTACTGCCTGCTATAGTTATTACATTTTTGCAATTATTGATTCTGCCGATATTATTGATGATAGTATTTCGCAGAAGTGAGGCGGCTTTACGAGACTGGATGGATACAGGATTAGACAACGAAGTAAAAATTCTAGACCAGATTGATAACGGCACATTTTCTGAGTCGCATGCTGGTCAATATCTTTTATCGCTTCAAGATAAATTTGGGGGTACTGTATTAGCTGATATGCTATGTTCGATCAAAATTCATGTGGAATTATCTATTAAAGCTAAGGGGGTGTTATTGATGAGAAAAGCGAATCTTCCTGTAAGAATTGAAGAGGATGTAAAAGATAAATTAAACGAACTTAGATATTTAGAGAAAAGTATAGGGTCAACGGGAAAATTAGCGATTGCGCCAATATTTTCAATGAGCGCGAAAGACCTATGGCAGCTTTATATGTTAGGATCCTAATTTATTTTTTTAAGGATTAAACAAGTTATGTCATCGCTTTGAGGTTCGCCATTGACATGACTTTTAACATCATTAACCATTCCTGTGATGAATTCAAGTGAAGGCTGGTTTGAATTATTCCTGAAAAAATCGATCATCCTTTCATCCGAATATTCTTCTTCATTTATATTCATTGCTTCAGGAATGCCATCAGTATAAAGAAACAATCTGTCGCCGGCATTTAGAGTAAGGCGTTGTCCTTTAAACGGAAGTCCAAGATCAAGCATTCCCAGGCCGAGACCTCCTGCTTCAATTTTCTCAAGAGTACCATCATTTCTAATTAGCAGCACCGGATTATGACCTGCATTTACGGCATCCAAGTTTCCTGTTTTTGCATCTAATACTGCAATAAAAAAAGTAATAAACTTATCAGAAGGAGTAGCATTGAAAATTAACTTATTTAGTTTATCAACCATATCATTCAAAGGTAAATTAAATTCCAAATACGAATAAAGAGCAGCGTTAAGAGTATTGACCAGTAAAGCAGCTGAAATTCCTTTACCGGTAACATCTGCAATAATGAATGCATAGATTCCATTTCCCAGATCAATACAGTCGTAATAATCACCACCCACTTCACGGGAAGGGATATTAATACCTGATAATTCATATCCTTCAATTTTAGGCAATTGTTCGGGGATAATCCTCTGTTGTATAGCAGCTGCAAGAGCCATTTCTTTTTCGATCCTTTCTTTTTCCAGAGACTGTTTAAGAAGGTAATCATTTTCAATTGCAGTCTGGGTCTGTTTGGAAACTGCATTAAGCAATAGCTGGTCCAGCTCATTAAAATTAGTAACTCCCTTACGTGTTTCTTTTTCTGACAGTATAAAACGATAGTTTTTTTTGTTAAAGTTAAAGTAGGATTCTATTCTGAAACCGCTGTTAATTATGTTCTCGGGAGGAATGCCGGCTGGAAAGACAATAGTTGATTCCACGGATCCAGTTTCATCATTACTTAAGGTAATTAAACCAGAGGAAGCATTGGTCAGAGAGGTAATCTTTTCAAGGGCGATTTCAAACAGTGAATTATAATTATCAAATCTGGATAATTCTATTCCGGCATCAATCAGATTATTTAACTGCATGATTTTTTCATTTAAACCAAAGATCAGGGTTTTTTCTTTTTTTTGGTTTAGGAATGATTCATAAGCACCCGAGAAGATCTGTACAAGCATCTGGAGAGTGATTTTCTCAAAATCAGTTAACCTTGTATTGTCTGGTTTTACACCCAGTATTATTCCGATTTCAGAGGCGTCGGTGAGAGAGAACGTTATGATAGCAGAATAATTATGATTATCATAATCTACAACCGAGGAGGCGCGCTCTTTGGGCAATAAAATATCTGATTGGGAAACAATCTGCTGTGGTATTAAGTTTTCCCACGGAGAATTTGGCGCATTCCGATGATACAAATAAATATCAGAGATGAAGAAATTAGCTTTTAATAAACGCCAGAAGTTTTTCATTATATCTTCCAAAGAATCAGCTTTAGTGAGTTTTTTAAAACCCTCCTGAAAAGACTGAACCTGTGAAGAAAGATTTTCAACTAAATGATTTTGTTCCAATATAGCCTACTATGTTAAATCCTTTAGAGCAGTGTCGAGTGAATCAGCAGTTTGAGAAAACTGAAAGAGACCCATAATTTTAAATGTCTTGTCAATAGTAGGGTCAAGATTCAGGAAAATAATTTTCCCTCCTTTCTCGGACAATAATTCTATTACTTCGAGCAGATATGAAATCCCAATAGAATTTATGACCTTTGATTTTTCCAGATCAAAAACAGCATTCTTTACATTGATATTTGATTCATCTGAAAAGACCCGAGAGATTTTTTCACCAGCTACGTTATTTATATATCCCTCAGTTTTAATTACCAGAGTATCCCCTGCTTTTTCTGACTGAAATTTAAATTCTTCACTCATTTGTTTTGCCGCCGGTTAATTTTTTGATAATTGATATTTTTGTACCTGTCGGACCAGATTCAATTTTTAAGTCGTCCGAGAGTGACTTCATTAATTTAATTCCCCATCCTCTTTTATTGTTGCCGCCAATTTTATGAGATAGAACGGGTTCTTCCACATCAGCAGGATTAAAACCTTTTCCCTGATCGATTACTAATATTGTCAATTGTTCTTTCGTCATACTGAATTCAATATTGACATGCTGATCTTCAGAGTCTGAGTGCTCGAATCCATTGATTATTGCTTCATTAACAACGAGTTTAGCTTCTCCAATAATATTTTCATCAATTCCAAGATAGCGTCCCATTCTTTCAAGTCCCTCAACTGCAACAAGCTCAATATCCGGAATTTTAGGCAGTGTAATTTTTAATTTAATATTTGATTTCATAGAGATTTATTTATTTCTTACACAGGTTTAAATCTTTTCCACCAATATTATTGTGATTTGTATTAATATAAGCATCGTCAAATTATTTCATTTTTATAACAACTAATGTTATATCATCAGCCTGGATTCTTTCCTTCATCCAATCATCACCCAGTTTAACAAGTTTCTCAATAATTAATTCAGGAGAATTTTCCACGATATTCCCGAAGTGATTTTTCACCCTGGAATAATCGAACATTTCCTCATTGTTATTCATTTGTTCAGGCAGACCGTCGGTAAGCAACAGCAGCATATCACCGCTATTTAATTCTTTTTCAACCAAACTATAAGAAGGTTTTTTCATTGCACCCAGAGGCATTCCCTGAATAAGAATTTCCTCAATTTCATTATCCCTGAAGCTATAATGGTAAACCGGGGGCATACCGGCGCTAGATAAGGACAATTTATTATTCTTAATTCTCAGAAAGCTGAATGACATAAGGATTCTTCCTAACTTAACTTCCCTTATCATTTCAGAACAATAATTCATGAATTCAATAACATCAAGCTTAGTTGCATTGGCGATAAAAAATCCTTTCATCAAGGTGACCATTGTGCCTGCCTGAAGTCCATGGCCGGTAGCATCGCCAAAGCCAATATTTAAGAGATCTCCATCCTGAACAATAAAGTCGTAATAATCTCCACCAACCTCCGTAGCAGTCCGCATGAAGGCAGCAATTTCAAGATTAGGGAGTTTTGGCAGCACTTTTGGGAGCATTGACAACTGGAGTTGCCTAGCTTCTTCGAGTTCCTTAGTTACACGATCATTCTCCGCCTGGATAGCACGTTTTTCAGCTTCAGCAGCTTTAAGGTGCAATTCACTTTCACGCATTTTAGCTTTCTGTTCCCTTCTGTTAAGTTCAATCTTTCGAGCGGTATACAAAAATCCCAAGAAGAAGAGGAAATAAAATGAATAAGCGATATTAGTTTTCCACCAGGGAGGAGTTACCCTAATAAATAATGAAGCACCTTTATAATTCCAAAGCCTATCGTTATTAGATGCGATTACCCTGAGTTTATATTTCCCCGGGGACAAATTTGTGAACACAATAGAGTTATTATTCCCTAGTTGAATCCAGTTATCATTAAACCCTTCCAGGTTGTATTTATACTGGTTATCAGCGGCATTATAAAAACTCAAGGCAGAAAACTGCAGATGGATAATATTATCTTTATAAGTTAGTAAAAGGCTATCCCTAGTAGAGATACCTTTTTCGATGATTGGTTTACCACCAACATTATCAATATTGTATCTAAGGTAACTAGTAAAAACAACGGGGGGCAAATAACTATTTTCTTTGATGTTATCCGGATTAAACACATTAAACCCATCAGGTCCTCCAAACATCAACCGTCCTGATAAATTATCTTTAGCAAATGCATTTTGATTAAATTCATTTCCCTGAAGTCCGTCCTGTGAATAGTAGTTTTTAAATGTATTAGTTTGGGGGTTGAATTTTGACAAGCCTTTATTTGTACTTATCCACAAATTACCTTTATTGTCTTCCAATATTCCGAAAACAGACTCATTCGGTAAACCATCCTGCTCGCGGTAATTCTTAAATTTATTATTGAAACGTGAATATTCGCTTAAGCCTTTTGTCGATCCTGCCCACACATTATTTTCCTGGTCAATAAATACTCTTATTATGTTGTCATCAGGTAATGAGGAAGGATCATTAGGTTTATTCATAATATGAGTTGCAGTATTATTAGACGGATTAAAAACATTTATACCTCCTCCGAAAGTTCCCAGCCATAATTTACCCGAAGGATCTATTGCAATTGACCAGACAGCATCTGAACTGATGGATTGGGTGTTGTATTTATCATATTGAAACCTAGTTATTTTCCCTGAAGCAGGATCAAGTTTATTTAAACCTCCGCCGTATGTTCCGATCCAAATAATACCATTCATGTCCTGAACAATAGAATATATCCGGTTATCCGAAAGAGAATTTGAATCAGAGGCATTATTTTTATAATGTTTGAAAGTATTTGTATATGGATTATAAGCATCAAGCCCCGCACTAAAATTGCCTATCCATACAATTCCCGATTTGTCTACATAAATTGATTGAACAGCGTTACTCGAAATGCTATTTGCCGAAGTTGGATTGTGTGAGTAATTTATGAATATGTTATTTTTATAATCAAATTTGTACAGCCCTCCATGTTGGGTTCCGATCCAATAATTACCACTCTTGTCGGCATACATTGATTGGATAGTATTGTCATTAAACCAGGTTTTATCATTGGGTTTACTTCGAAAAAGATTAAACACCTGTGCAGAAGGTAAAAAATAATTTACACCACCACCGTTGGTACCAATCCAAATAACTCCGCTGCGGTCCTGATACAATGAGAATATGAAATTATCATTGATAGATCTCGGATCGGTAGGATCATTTTTGAAATTTTCAAAGACTCCCGAATTGATATCAAATCTATTAAGTCCGCCTCTGACAGTACCGCACCACAGGTTCCCCTGAAAATCCTGAAATATCGGCCATACCCAGTTATCAGAAAGGCTATTAGAATTTCCTGAAACATTTCTATAATGAAAAAACTTGCCTGTTCTTTCATCTAATTTATCCAATCCATTAAATGTACCAACCAACAGATTTTCAGACCTGTCGCGGAAAACAGAATAGACTTTATCGTCACTCAGGGATGATGGATCAGAAGGATTATGTTTATAGACAACGACTTTACCTGTTTTGATGTCAGTTTTTTTAAGACCAGAAGCTGCAGACAAACCGCCGGTCCACCGGACTCCGTTTGAATCTTCAAAGAAGGCATTTACACTACTTACTCGAACTTTTCTTAAGGCAATACTATTTTTATTTACACTAGTAAAGGATTCAGAAGCGGGGTTATATTTTTGAAAGCCGCCTCCCTGAGATTCGACATACATTGAACCCAGAGAATCTTCATATATTGAAAAAATAAAATTATTTCTCAGGCTTGTTGAATCAAAAGGATTATTCTTAAATACCTTAACAATATAGCCGTCATATCTATTTAACCCATCCTGTGTACCAAACCACATGAAACCTTTTTTATCCTGCATGATGCAAGTAACAGAACTTTGAGATAATCCGTCATCCACGGTTAAGTGATGAAAGTTAATATGATTCTGTGCAAGGGTATTAAAAAAGGACAGAGAAAGATAAAACATTAGTAACAGGCTCTTAAATGTCATCAGACCTCCGGATCCCCAAAAAGATAATTAAATATTATATTCAGTTACCGGTACATCTTCTTTTTCAGAAGAATGTACCGGATCAATAGAATGATTCAAAATACTATTTTAGCAGAATCAATTTTTTAGTTGAATTAAATGATCCGCTTTGAATTGAATAAATATATATTCCGCTTGCATATTTAGATGCATCCCACGTTACATTATAAAAACCAGCATCCTGTACCTGATTTACAAGAGTAGTAACAAGTCTGCCTAATATATCATAGATCCGCAGAGTTACATTTCCTTTTACAGGTAATTGATAATCAATCGTGGTACTAGGATTGAATGGATTCGGATAATTCTGACTCAATGAATATTCAGTTGGGACAATTGATGTTATAGTGTTTTCATTTTCTTCTTTCTTTAAATTTGCGCCCATTATATTCTCTTCAAATACCCATGCTGCATATAAATTTGCTAACGAAAGCACATAATTTCCATTACTAAATAGGCGTACAGCCCTTGCAAGCGAAGAGTCAGCTCGGGTCATCAATAAGCTGCAGTTTGATACCTTACAATTTGACAGGGCATCATTTTGGGTTGTTATATCTATTTTATATGACCCGTCATAGAAATAAACTATAGCTTGTCTTACATTGGATCCGAATTTTACATTTTTTATACTTCCCCAAAGAGCAAGGGCTGCTAATTCAACATCTGTATAAAAGAGAGAACCTTTCGCAACAACCAGGTGATTTCCGTCGGCAGTAAAATAACCAAGCGAAGTTTGAATTAATGAAATTGCCGTATTTATACTTAATGCTGTTAGTTTGTCCAGACTACATGTTTTCGATGTTGCACAATATAGATTCATAATGCCTGTTAATTCATTCAGGCCGTTCTGAATAAGTGCCTTTGCTGTAACATCAGTCGGTTTTACGTAAGGAGAAATATAAAATGATCCCTTGGTTGTAATCAGATATTGACTGTTATTTGAGTTTCCAGATGGAACATTGTCTGAAGCTATTACTTCGACATTGTAATTTCCAGGCAGTATAGTACTGAGTGCAATTGTATAGATACCATTACCGAGAGGTTTAAGCCTGCCAGCAACTTTTTGACTATCGGGAGAAGTTATCAGAACACTTACAGTTGCATTCGTAACCGGTGTTCCTTGTGTTAATACGTGTCCTGATAATCCGCTTGAATCGCCTCCCTGTACTAAAGTGGCCTGCAAATTGACAGTTAATGGAATAGGATTTCCGTTTTGATCAACCTGCAGAAAATATCTTTCCTGATCAGAAATAAATTTGAGGGTTAAATCAGCACTATTAGCCATATAAACATTTACGCCCTCAGTTGAAGCAGGGGCTGTATTTTCCACTAAGGCATAAGTCCACGACCCGATTCCGGGATGATTGATTCTGAAAAATTTATAAGGATACCCCGCCCCTACTCCGTTAAAGAAATCAATTCCATATGGCGACGTGGTGTAATTACTCTGAGTAATTGCTCCCGGAGGGATTACACCCGGCTGCGTTACAGTAATTCCCGGTGGAAGTAATACCAATGAATACTCACTTCCTTTATATGAAAGACCCATGTCAAGAGTCCCTCCTTGCCAGGCCAATCCTCCTTGCCATGCTAATCCTCCCTGCCATGCAAGTCCTCCTTGCCATGCTAATCCTCCTTGCCATGCTAATCCGCCCTGCCATGCGATTCCTCCTTGCCAAGCAAGTCCGCCCTGCCAGGCTAATCCGCCCTGCCAGGCTAATCCACTTTGAAACAAATCACTGCTAATCTGTCCCGATATATATGATATCTGTAGACCTAATAGCCTTAGCCAGATAATATTTGTTACATTTGGAATATCTGCCGAACTGTCTATCTTATAATATTCACCCCCTGTGGTATTAGCTACCCAGCTCATCAAATCCTGACCTGCATCTATTCCTGTATATCCCATTGTATAGATTTTAATATTGGTATTTAGGTTAAGATTTGTAACTAATGTAACCGGAGTTATTTCACCAGCACTGTAAAGAAGAATTATCTTCTTATTCGTGGATGCAGGATTAAACAAATTCTCCGCTGCTGTTATTCTGTCTGCAAGTGTTCCGCCTGCTGAGTTAGGCTGAATGGTTGACAAATTAGAAATCAATTGATTGAATGAAGTATCAATTGGCTGGATAACATTTGTTCCGTTTACCCAACCTATTTTGTCGCCGATTCTTAAGTTGGCTATAAGTTCTGCTGCAGAATTTCTTGAAAAGGCAAAACCATTAAGATTAGCGGGGGCGGTGAAATTAATATCACCGTCAAATACCAGCGCTATATCATAATAAGTAGCACCAAGGTGGTTGTACATGTAGTTAATACCGCCTATATCATAATTTATTACACTGGATTGAGTGGTATACGTAAGCGGATGTACATTATCTTTATAAAATTCACCGACATTGATCCTTCCGAACATAGTTGCACCCTGGTTGTTATTTTTCATATCCAGAGTGTAAAGAAAATCACCCGGGTTATATAAATCTGCTAATCCTGTAAAATGCCCTATCTCATGCGTAGCAGCATTTTGAACATCCAGCTTGGCAGCATCTCCGTTTGAAGCCCAATAAAATTGTCCCAGTCCTGAGAGTGAAATTGGCTGTCCATTAAAAGCAATATCCGCATCTGTTAATTCACCATTTAAAGCATTGTATCTTATTCTGGTTACCGAAATTACATCAGTAGGAGCTCCTACAATACTTTGCCATTGAGCTGTTGTTGGAATCCAGACTACATTATTAATTCCATCCGGATTGCCGCCCCAGGTTTCTGTATTGGTTGATGGTACTTGTGTATAATGAAGCTGGCTTACCGTGTTCCATGCTGCAAAACCATTTACCACCTGCCCATTGTAACCTAATGCTGTTACTGATGGTGCTATTTGATAATTGGTTTTCCCGTCTTTCCAGTGAAGAGGTATTCCGGCTAAAGTAGTGTTTACCTTGTAATGCAGTCCATCATCCGGATCACGAACAATAGCACCGGAAAATTCGGAGGTACTTAAAGGATTATTACTTCCGTCTAATTGAGTAGCTGTTGCACTTATTACTTCACCATTTATTAAAACAGCATTATTAATATTAGCCACAAAAGATGATTGCCCTGCTAAATCTGTAGTAATCTGAAGTTCACCTAAAAAGCGTCTGCCTTCCTGTCTTGTTGTATCTGCATTTGCAAAAAACTGAAGTTTATAATTAGTATAGGGAATACTTTTAAGTAATCCCTGTATAGCAGTTCCACCTCTAACATTCGGTAACGCAGATGAATCCTGCCATGTATAGAATAGATTTAGAGTAGGGAATACCTGTGAATTATTTGTCGCTGCATTTAATTGTATTCCTAAAGAGGAATTGCTGTAATAAGAACCGTATAAAATTGAATTGTTTGTTCCTGTTTGTACGAACACTCCCGCACCTGTACCGGAAGTCCCGTTATTAAATACTGAATCGCTATTAATTGAATTATTGTTCCCATTAATAACAATTCCATGACTAGCATTCCCGGATATTATATTTCCAGAAATATTATTATTTGAGCCGGAAATTGAAACTCCATAACTAAGATTACCATTAACAGTATTCCCCTGAACTGTTTCAGTTGTGTTAGTTAAAGAAATTCCTCCCGACTTATTTGTGCTGATTGTATTACCGGTCGTTTGATTCCCAGAGGAACTGCTAAATGCAATACCTACTCCGGCATTTCCGGTAATTGTATTTGCGGTTATAACACCAGTACTGTTGTTTACCGATATACCATTTAAAGAATCATAATTAATGGTATTATTGGAAATTGTATTTCCTGTTGTGCCTGTTAGAAGGATTCCGTTTAACGAGTTTGAGTTTAAAGTATTTGTGGAAATATAATTTCCATTAGCATTGGAAATCGATATGCCATTCTGTGAATTGGAATTAATTATACAGTTTGTAATTGAATCTCCGTTTGCACTTGTAAGTAAAAATCCATTTCCGGTATTTCCTGAAATACTGTCATTTGAGAAGATATTGTTCCCGGCACCGCCGGCTAATGATATACCATTTCCATTATTTCCTGATATGGTATTATTAGATAATCTGTTATTTACTGCACCTGCACCCAGTGAAACGCCGTCCCCCCCTGTGTTTTTAATAGAATTCGACTTAATATTATTACCGGGAGAGATCAATGATACTCCTCCTGTTATTTGGTTCCCATTGACGTTATTTTCACCTGCATTGGATAGAGATAAACCCGTTCCAATAATATTAGAACTTATGGTATTTCCGGCTGAACTTGCTGATAACCCTGCTATCAGATTTCCTGTAATACTATTTCCAGCCGCATTCGTAAGCGTTAATCCAAATCCAGGCGAGCCGTTAAGATTTAATGCCGTTACAGTGCTACTGCCTCCTGCTAAAACCAAATTCCCAAATGTTCCAGTTATCTGCACCAGAGGTATGTTTAAATATCCGCTTTGTAATGTTCCGTCCAGAATTACCGGCTGATTAACTGTTGGGAGAGCAGATAATGGTTGTATTGTTGGAGTACCAGATAAATAAAAATAAATAAACTGCTGCGCCGAATGAGCATTGGTTTCTTCTAGCGCCGATCTTAAAGTAACCTGCCCATTGGTAGAAATGGCTGTCCCGGAACCGGGAGAAGCATCATGTGCATCGGCATTTGATGTAACCACAAAGAAGGGCAAATGATAAGTTGGAACTATCTGCGTAACATTGCTTACAAATAAATCATTTTTATAAGTAGATGAATCGGGGGATAAATTCCCGGAAACTAATCCTGTAAAAGACCATTTACCGACCAGCCATACTGTAGTTTCTCCAGGTTCCTCAATACTTCCGAATTCAGTAATATCATCATCTTCCAATGCAGTATTATATGTTCTTATTTCATCAATTAAACCTTTAAATGCACCAGTATTTGATTTTCCCACAAATAAACCAGTTACGCCATTAGTTGCAGTGTAACCGGTTGTTATACTAAAAGCGTTATTCATATTTAATGTTCCCCCGGTATATATTCGTAGATGAGTACCGTCATACCATCCTGTAAGTTCGATCCATTGAAATGCGGGGAGCTTATTTGTATTTACCGTGGCAGTATTATTATTACCGACAGAAAAGTATCCAGTGTTATTTTTTAAGTATAGAGAAAAAGTTGTCCCGTTATTAACCGTTCTGTAAATAATAGGTACCTGAACATTGGGGGGAGTGTCTCCTAACAGATAGATCCATGCCTGGACAGTTATCTTCTTATTTGTTGAACTGCTGTTAAAAAACTTGAATCCATTTTGATTTGCATCAGCATTTGCCGGTTGACCGTCATAAACATAGAGTTGACTAGTCTGGCCGTTAAATACGTAGGAATTGCTGTAATTAAATTGTGCAAATAAATCATTGTAAACAGACATCAACATTAAACATAAGGCCACATAAAAATTTGCAATCGTAAATCTTTTCATAATACCATTTCCTCTTTTATTGAATCAAATATCTTAAAACCCAAAGGGATGCATCCCTCAGGATCTATCAGTTTTTCTTTAAATAATTTTTAATCTGCATTTTGAGGTAACTGACAGGAATTTTTGAACTAGTTGTTTTGTCCCCTGTCTTTTCATCTTTAATGATTTTTATTTTACCCTCTTCCCCATCTGATACTTTAAAGCCCTTCTCATCTTTTTTCAGAAAAACAAGGACATCTTCATCGTTAGCAAATTTTGGCATATGTGTATAAAGCTCGCCTATCCCTCCAACCTCTCCGCCAGGATAAGTTACAACAACAGAGTTTCCATTATTATTCCCCTTCAGGTATTCATCAACTTTTAAAGTTGCCTGTGTAAATATTCTTGTTTTGTCTGCATTCCAGCCAGAAGATTGTCCTGATACCTTTCCGGTAATAATAACATCGGCATCAGCAGTTAATTGTTTTAGCTTTTCTTCAGTCTTTTGTGAATAAGCATATGAAATGAGACCGCTAAAAAGGAGAGATAAAAAAAACAGAAGTAAAGATTTTAACATCATGTTCGATTCCTTTAATTATTAGTTAGATGTATATGATATCATCCATTATTTTACACTTATACAGATTTTTATATAACAGGAAAGCACCCCCAAAGCTTAATTTCTCTCATCAGCTTTAATTCAGCATATTGTAAAATAAAGGATTGCTTTAATTAGAAATAATATAAACGGGAACGTTTTCATGAATAGTGGCAGGAATTACATAAATTTTATCATCAGTATTATTTGATATGGGACAATGGGGAGTTTTATAGGATTGACTCAAAATGAAGGTTGAAATACAAATAATGAGTTTTTGTTGAAAATTACCATTTTTATTTAATGGCTTTATAATAAATTATGTACTTTCAGTTTTGCGAAAATATATTTAATTTACTTAAGTAATTTATAAATGATAAGGAAACGAATAAGCAATTTTCTACATTTTTAGAATTCATAACAAATTGCGGTAAAATGAAAAAATCACTGACGCTTTTATTCGTTTTCTTTTATATTTCAATTTTCCCCCAGCAAGCCAGTTCATGGAAGATCTATTCTTCAATGAGGACTGTTAATGATTTTGTTATATCGAATAACTCAATTTGGGGAGCTTCAACAGGCGGCGCCTTCCAATTTAACCCTAAAGACAGTACCTATAACAAATTTACAAAAGTTGAAGGTATGTCCGGAATATCTATCAGTTCGACAACTGCTGATAAATCAGGTAATATCTGGTTTGGCAGCAGCAATGGAGCACTGGATTATTATAATATCAGCACAAAACAGATAGAATCAATTACAGACATACAGAATTCCGACAAGACCAACAAACAGATATATAGTTTGGAAACATCTGGAGACACAATTGTAGCGGCGACCGACTTTGGGATATGTCTTATTGACCCCAGAAATATTGTCCTTTATGATACATTCTTTAAATTCGGATCATTATTATCAAACTCTAAAATCAATTTTGCTGTTAAATATGACCTGATATATGCGGCTTCTGATTACGGAGTAATAATTCAGATTCCTGGTACGACCAATCTATCAGCTCCTGAATCGTGGAATGTTTTTGATGTTTCAACCGGCTTACCCTCCAATAATATTAATAAGATTATCAAATACAATAATCAGATCATTGCTGCAACAGACCGGGGGTTAGCTTCATTTAACGGAAGCGGGTTCGATCCATTCATTCCAGGACTGAACGCACTAAACATCACTGATCTTTTTGTGACTAATGATTCCTTATTCATACTTGATAGAAATCTTTATGTGCATTTGTATGTCAATGGGAACCTTACCATGATTGATACATTCCCAAAGCCAGTAACCAATCTAAAATATAATGCATCATACGGATTTTTGGGCTCAAGCAGCACCGGAATAGTTAAGATAAAGAACAATAATGTTTCTTATATTTTCCCAAACGGTCCACTTACTAATTTATTTCAGAATCTTGGAGTAGATAAAACCGGGACATTATGGGTAGCGACAGGTACTGATGTTACAGGAGTTGGATTTTTTTCACTCAGCAATGGATACTGGACAAACTATAATACGTCTACATATCCTATATTGCCGTCAAATTCTTATTATGAAGTTTACAATGCTTCTGATAATTCAACTTATATTGGTAACTGGGGTAGGGGTTTTGCAAGAGTTAAAAATGGAAATGTAACAGTATATTCTAAAGCGATAACCGGAATGCAGGGGATTCCATCGGATCCGAATTGGCTGGTTATAACAGGTTTTGCCGAGGATAGTAAAAGCAACTTGTGGATATTAAATTATGGAGGAGCTGACAGGAAAAACCTTACGATGCTAACTAAAGACAGTGTCTATTATCATTTCCTTGTTCCTGCAACATCAAAACAGGACCTTGCTTACCAAGAACAACTTGTAATAGACCAATACGATACAAAATGGTATCTTTCAGAAGATGGAGCTTCGCACGGATTAGTGTACTTCAATGAGAATGGAACTCATAATGATGCAACCGATGACAAATCTGCTTTTGTCACCGGCCTTAATGATAACAGCCTAGTTACATGTCTAGCGGTAGATAAAAACGGGGACATATGGGTAGGAACGGGGCTGGGTGTAAATGTAGTTACTAATACATATACAATTACTCAATCAGCCACTCCTCAATTAAGTATAAGTTCTGTTTTTACACTCCGGCAGCAGAGTATTAATTGTATATTAGTAGACCCATTAAATCAGAAATGGGTCGGTACAAACCAAGGATTATTTGTTGTAAATCAGGATGGGACAACTCTTCTCAATGTCTTTAATTCAAAGAACAGTCCGCTTTTATCTGATGTAATAATGGCTTTAGCCATTGACGAAAACACAGGAACTGTTTTTGTAAGTACAGGCGGCGGATTAATATCTATGAAAACGACGTCTGTAAAGCCAGTACAGAGTTTTTCGGGACTTCAGGTTTATCCAAGCCCATTCCGGTTAAAAAGCAATAATAACCAATTAACAATAGACGGTCTAATTGCTGATACTGATATTAAAATATTAACTATATCCGGAACGCTGGTAACAGAATTCTCGTCTCCCGGCGGCAGAATTGCTTTCTGGGACGGAAGGGATTCAAAAGGGTTTTTAGTGAGCAGCGGGATATATATTATTGTTGCATATGATAAAGATGGAAATAATGTGGCAGCCGGGAAGATAGCTGTTTTAAGGGAATAATATTGCTGCCGGTAAATAATGATTGATTTAATGAATGTTTCTCTCCAGTTTGGGGGAAAATTTCTTTTTCGGGATGTAAATTTTAAGATTAGCTCAGGTGACAGAATTTCACTTGTCGGGGCAAATGGTACTGGTAAGTCATCTATCCTAAAGATAATATCAGGTCAATTACAAGCAGAATCAGGTAAAATCCAGAAACAGAAAAGGATTACAATTGGTTATCTACCTCAGGATCAGATAATCCATGAGGGGAAAAGCCTGATTGAAGAAGCTACATCAGCCCTTAACGATATTATTGATCTCCAGAAGAAAGAAGAGGAGATTACTGAAAAACTATCAGATGATTCAATATCTGAAGATGAGAAAGATGATTTAATTAATCAATTAGGTGAAGTGCACCACCGACTTCAGGAACTGGATTCCTACAGTACTGAAGCAAAGGTTGAAAAGATACTTATTGGACTTGGATTCGAGAAGGAAGAATTCAGCAAGCTTACTAATGAATTCTCCGGCGGATGGCAGATGAGGATAGCCCTTGCTAAAATACTGATATCGCAGAATGACCTTCTACTCATGGATGAACCCACCAACCACCTTGACATTGATTCACTGAACTGGCTTACAGCGTTCCTGAAGAATTATAAAGGTGCTTTATTGATAGTTTCGCATGATAAAAGATTTATCAATGAAGTAACCAATAAAACACTTGAAATATACCTCGGTAAGTTTAACACCTTTAACGGTAATTACAGTGCCTTCCTTAAATATAAAGAAGAGCGGGATTTGCTGGCAGAGAACCAATTTATTCAACAGCAAAAGAAGATAAAAGAGACCGAAAAGTTTATTGACCGTTTCAGGTATAAATCAACCAAGGCGAAGCAGGTTCAGAGCAGAATTAAGCAGCTTGATAAAATTGAGCTGATTGAACTGCCTGAAAGCAAATCGGATATAGCCATAAAATTCCCGCCGCCGCCGCCAAGCGGAAAAGTGAATATGGATTTAAAAGGACTCAGCAAATCCTTTGGTTCCAAAACTGTATTCACAGGAGTTAATTTTCAGATAGACCGGGGAGAGAAGATTGCATTTGTGGGACCGAACGGCGCTGGGAAAACAACTCTTGCTAAAATAATTGCGGGCGTCATTGATTATGACAGAGGGGAACGGATTATTGGACATAATACGATCATCTCATATTACGCACAGGACGTAGCAGATAACCTTGTACCAGATATTGATATAATTGAAACTATAGAAAATATTTCAGAAGAGAAGACAATCGGGCAGTTAAGATCATTGCTGGGATCATTTTTATTTTCGGGTGACGATGTATTTAAGCAAGTCGGAGTATTGTCAGGCGGTGAAAAGAGCAGGGTTGCATTAGTAAAGATACTTTTAACCAAGGCTAATTTTATCATACTTGATGAACCGACGAACCATTTGGATATTTCCTCAAAAGAAGTTCTTCAGAAAGCATTGGTAGAATTTCCGGGTTCATTGATTCTGGTTTCGCATGATGTTGATTTCCTTTCTCCAATAGTTAATAAAGTGGTGGAAATAAGGAAAGGCGAAATCAAAATATTCCCGGGAGGCATAGATTATTATCTTGAGAAGAAGCACCTTACAGAGATCGAAGAAGAATCGGGCAGATTAAAGAGAGTATCTGATATATCTAATAACAAGAAAGATCAGAAACGAATTGAAGCAGAGATGCGACAGAAAAAATATCTTGCCACAAAGGATCTGCTTAAAAAGGTTAGCGGCATTGAGAAGAAAATTGAAACTCTTGAATTACGTCAAAAGGAATTAGAGAAAATGCTTGCTGATCCTTCCGTATATTCAAACCCGCAGGAAGTAAAGGAGAGAAATCATGAATACCAGGAGATCAAAAACAAACTTGATCTCACAATCAATGAGTGGGAAAAGCATTCAGAAGAACTCCATAGAATAGAGAAGCAGTTTAACTAAACCCTTATTCCGGTAAATTCTTCAGCCAAGGCGATACCTCCAAGTAAAGCGGCATCATCTTTCAATTTTGTTGGAATAAGTCTTAAACCTTTAACAGAGGCATTAAGAGAGTTCATATAAAAAACCTCCCTAATAATAGGAACCATAAATCCAGACATTGCTTCCACGACACCGCCTCCGAGGACAATAAGATCAAGATTTAATAAATTATTAATGTCTGACAAGACCTTCCCGGTTATTTTACAGGCATCGGTAATGGAATTTATGACTACCTTATCCCCTTTCTTAACTGCTAAAGCAAGAGCTCCGCTTTTTATTGGTTTACCCTGATCGATTAACTCTTTTAGGATGCTTTTCTTTCCTGACCGTATATCCTTTTTAATTTTTTTAACAATTGCGGTACGACTTGCCACAGCTTCAAAACAACCCTTTTTACCGCATCCACAAACAGGGCCGCCATCCATTACTTTAATATGGCCGATCTCTCCAGCCGAGTAATTTGAACCCCGATATAATTTATGGTTAAATATCAGTCCGCCGCCAATACCTGTACCTAAAAATACAGCCAGCATATTCTCTGATTCTTTGCCGATTCCAAAATGTTTTATACCAAGAGCTCCCATATGGACATCATTCTCAAGAAGAACGGGGTATGGAATTAATTTCTTTAGTTTCTCCTTCATATTGAAATTCTTAACACCAATATTTGGCGCAAGAGCTATTATACCGGAATTGGGATTTACACTTCCTGGTATTCCGATGCAAACAGCAACTATGGATTCACGAGGAATCCGGGCTGTCTTTATAGTTTCGTTAACAATAGAAGCAAGGTCATTTACATACTGTTTTGCAGGAACTCCTTTTTCGGTGGTTTTCTTGACACGCGTAATTACTCCCTGAGTGGAATTAAGTGCTCCGGCCAGTATTTTGGTACCGCCCATATCAATGCTGATCACATATTTCTGTTTCAGAAATCCTCCTAAGGATTAATAAGTCTAAGATTCTTGGTTTAGTTCAAATAAACAGACTTTGCACAAGGCTTATTTTTTATTTTGTCAAGAATGACAAATTGAATTTAATAAATAAAAATTTATGAATAATATTTTTCTTTCCAAAATAACTCTGGTATTTTAAGGGTTGAATTAGAGCAATTATTAATGCAATTTATAAGACCATTAAAGAAGTTCGGTCAGAATTACCTGACGGACCCAAATATTTTACGCAAGATAGCAGAGGAGATTAATCCTGCTCCCGGGGACAATATTATTGAAATAGGGCCCGGTTTGGGGGCTTTAACCAGGAAACTTCTTGAAAAGGTGCCCTCAATTACGGCAGTTGAGATTGATAATAGAGTCGGTGAGGAATTAAAAGCAAAATTTCCAGGATTAAAACTACTGACACAGGATTTCCTTAAAACTGATATAAATGCAATATATTCAGAAAGTAATACTAAACTGCGGATAACAGGCAACATTCCATATAACCTGACCTCCCCTATTCTATTCATGATTATAGAAAACAACAGGATTATTTCAGATTCTGTACTTATGATGCAGCTTGAGGTTGCGCAGAGAATTATATCAAAAAGGGGAACAAAGGAATACGGAATCCTTTCTGTAATTCTCAATTATTTCTGCGATGTTAAGTTATGTTTCAAAGTATCGCCGAATGTATTCACGCCCAAACCGAATGTCTGGTCTGCTGTAGTTCATTTATATCCAAAAGATATAAACATTACAGATCAGGAGAAGAAAATATTTATTGCTACGGTAAAAGCGGCATTCGGGAACAGGAGGAAGACCTTAAAAAATTCCTTAAGTAATAGTATATTTAAAGAACTTAATTTTGACAGTTCCGGAATAGATCTTTCATTAAGAGCGGAACAGTTAGAGATAACAGATTTTGTTACTCTCTCAAATTTCATCCGGAATAATACAGACTATACAAACAAACAATGACCAGGATAAAGAATATAATATTTAATTTAAAGGCTTTTGACATTGTAGTCATTATCTTTTTCATTTTTCTTTCCATATTAAACTTAATTTATCATAGCATTATTCCCCGTTCGACAGAATTTGTTTTTACAAACATCGGAATAATTGCCACGGCATTTCTGTTATCGTTTTTGGAATACAGATTCAAAAACATAATATGGAAGTTTTTGCATTACTGGTACATTGCCCCACTTATTTTAATCACATTTAACCAGTTATATTATCTTATCTGGCCGATAAGGCATCAGGATTATGATACATTATTAATAAATATTGACAGATTATTATTCGGCGGTGATCCGACTAGGTTTTTATATCATATCACGAATCCCGTGCTGACTGAACTGCTGATGTTAATATACAGCGGATTTTATTTACTGCCTATAATATTGGCATTGGTTTTATTAAGGAAGAAGAGATATTTTGCGTGTGATTTTGCAGTGTTTTCAATTATTTATGGATTTTATTTATCCTATCTTGGGTACTTTGCACTGCCTGCGATAGGCCCCCGGTTCACACTTCACGACTTTAATAAACTGACAATAGAACTCCCCGGATTATGGTTAACAAATTATCTAAGACAATTTGTGAATTTAGGAGAAGGAATCCCGGCAGGCACATTAACATCTACCGATTTAATTCAAAGGGATGTTTTCCCAAGCGGGCACACAATGATTACCCTCATTACGATTTTCTTATCGGTCAAATTGAGGAGCAGGTCAAGGTACTGGTTAGTGCCAATCGGATGTTTGCTGATCTTTTCCACGGTATATCTTAGATATCATTATGTAATAGATCTCGTAGGGGGATTCATATTTGCCGCATTTTCATTATGGAGCGGTAAACTCATATTTAACTGGTGGCGGAGAGCAAGAGGATTAAACGAATTTGTTTATGGAAAGTACCAAAAAGATGAACAAGAAAAAGAACCAGGTTAAGCAAATCTTCGATAGTATTGCCTTCAGATATGATTTCCTGAATCATCTATTGAGCTTCGGATTCGACTATTATTGGAGAAGGAAAGCATTAAAGCTGACAGGTCTTAACAGCGGTACTATTCTACTAGATATTGCATGCGGTACAGGTGATGTTGCAATCGAAGCGAAGAAACAGGGAGCAGGTAAAATATTCGGCGCTGATTTTTCATTCAATATGCTGAGGTTGTTTAATGAAAAGAGTTCCTGGATAAAAGGAAGAAGCATGCAAATGGTAGCCGAAAGGATTCCTTTTAAAGAATCGTCTGTTACAAATATTACTGTTGCATTCGGAGTAAGGAATTTTTACGATATTCAGGAAGGTTTCAATTCATTTCATTCAGTTCTTGTACCGGGGGGGAAAGCAACAATAATTGAATTCCGTCTTCCCGCCAATCCAGTATTTAAATGGATATATAAATTTTATTTTAAGAACATACTTCCATTTGTAGGTGGGATTATATCGGGGGACAAAGAGGCATATTCATATCTTCCCCGTTCAGTAGAGGAATTTGACGAGAAAATAAATATGCCCGAACTTTTGAAGAATTCGGGCTTTAAGAAAATTGAAGTACACACCTTGACATTAGGAATCGTACAGGTTATCATCGCATCAAAATGATTCTGTCAAGTTTGGCTGTTATACTTATTTAATATTATAATTAATCAAACTCTGAGAAACATTATTAGTTGTATCTCCAAGGTTAATCCCACCTCCGGAAAATCCATTTAACACAGCCGAATTTCCCTGCCACTGCACAGGTCCAATATCAGCTACGAACCAGCCATATGCCGTCAAGGTATTCTTGACAGATATTAAAGGGCTATTTGGGTTTGGATACTGAAGAGCGAACACATATTTTATTTTAGCTGCGCTGACAGAAACATTACCTGATGTCAGGTTCAAAGTAATATTTTCTTTTCCGAGATATGTTGCTTCTATGTCGATAAAATTATAGTTGAGAAGTGCAACACCCAGTTTATATACCTGCCAGGTTAATCCATCCGACAAAGGAGTAGATAACAAACGGAGTTCAGAAGAAATTGAAAGGACCTGCAAATATTGTGAGGGAATAAGTTGATAAAGGCCGGTGGTATCAAAGAAATAATAAATACCCGAAGCATCTTTTCTAAAATAAGATATATTAGTACTGGCGGCAACCCCTTCAGTAAATATTGAATCAACTTGCTGCTGATAAGTAGTATTGTTTAAGATTGCGGTACCATTAAACGAAGTACTCTTAGTGCCTACAGATCGAATATCGGTTAATGAATCTGTCACATTGAGACTGTATAAATAATATGTTCCGTTTCCATTAGGAAAATAACTGGAGTTATCAGTATTCTGCGGCTGCACCGGGTTGTTCGTTTTGCATCCTGTAAATATAATCACTGTAATGAAGAACAAAACAAAGCTGTTTATAATCAATTTCATATTTTTCCTTTTAATTTGACTTTAAGTTTTGCAAACGCAATAAAACGATGGCTAATTTCGTTTTTTGCCTTAGGATCTAATTCAGCCATTGTGAGTTTATAATTTTGGGGTACAAATAACGGGTCATACCCAAAACCAGAAGTTCCTTTGGGATTAAGTGTGATTTCGCCTTTTACCGCTCCATGGGCTGAAATAAATTTCTTACCATCATAATATACTGCATAACATATGAAACTGGCGTAATGTGGCGCAGGTTTATCGCTTAATTCCTTAATTAGTTTGTTATTATTTTGTTCAGACGAAGCATTCTTTCCTGAATAGCGGGCAGAATGAACGCCGGGCCGGCCGTCAAGCTGTTCAACTGACAAACCTGAATCGTCAGCAAATACTGGAATCTTATATTTATTATACACTTGGAGAGCTTTCTTTTTTGCATTCTCTTCAAAGGTGAGGCCATCTTCGACAATATCTTCAAAATCATTTAGGTCAATTAAAGAGACGATCTCAGGAGTAATGCCAGAAAGAATACTTTTAACTTCCCTTATTTTGCCGGAGTTAAGAGAAGCAAAGATAATTTTATTCATTAGAGGGAGAACCTAAAATTTCATCCATTACCTGAAATGCATATCTAAGATGGGGAATTACAATTGATCCACCGACAATCAGCGCTACATTAAATGTTTCATATAATTCTTCACGGGTTGCACCTTCGGCAATTGACCTGTCGATATGATAAAAAATACAGTCATTACATCTAAGGACCATAGAAGCAGAAAGCCCCATAAGTTCCTTGGTCTTAGCGGGAAGGGCTCCATTAACATATGCTTTATTATCTAAGGCGAAGAATTTATTGAAATCGCGGAAACCGGAGTTTAATATTTTATCATTCATCTCTGTCCGGTAGAGCCGGGTTTCAGATGCTGTTTTTTTCATTATTGTCCTTTAGATTATTATAATATCAAATTTACTCTAATCTTTTGTGAAATCTGAGTGAGCTTAAATATAGAATTGCAATGCCCATAAATAAAAGGGCCAGAGTTTCTTTCCATAACTCAGCAAAGCCGATGCCTTTTAATATTACACCTCGGATAATAGTCATAAAATATCTTAGAGGTATAATATAGCTTACATATTGAATAAACTTCGGCATGTTTTCAATCGGGAATGTAAAACCAGATAAAAAGACCATGGGCATCATAATGGCAAATATTGCTATCATCATTGCCTGCTGCTGTGTTCTCGAAACAGTAGAGACGAATAATCCCAGGCCCAGAGTTGATAAAATATACAAGAAGGAGCAGAAGAAAAGGAAAGGTACACTTCCTCTCACAGGTATACTAAAAATAAGGGACATAGCAGTCAGAACAATTATTACAGCTACAAATCCAAGGATCACGAAGGGAATAAGTTTGCCCATAATCAACTGATAAGATTTAATTGGAGTAACAACCAGCTGTTCAAGAGTTCCTATCTCCTTTTCTTTAACGATTGCAAGAGAAGTCAATATCAGTGTAATAATGCTTAGCAGAAGACCTACGATTCCGGGAACCATAAAATGTCTTGTGAGTAATTCGGGGTTGTACCAAATTCTGATTTCAGGTTCGATACTACCGGCGGGCAGAATTTTTCTGCCTGATTTATCCATATAGTTGATAGATAGATTCTGCGAATAACTCTGGACCACTTTAGCGACATAACCTGCAGAAATGGAGGCAGTATTTCCATCTGAACCATTGAAAATTGCCTGAACCGGAGATGTTTCTCTTCTCCCGATTTTTTTTGTAAAATCCTTAGGTATTACAATGGCAAGAATAAATTTTCCTTTGTCTAGGTTCTGAGTAAGTTCATCATAATTATCGGCATAATAATCTACTTTAAAGAAACGGGAACTTGTAAAGGATTCAATAAAATCCCTGCTTTCGTTTGTTTTGTCCTGATCATAAACGAGAGTATGAACTGTATTAACATCAAGAGTTACAGCATAGCCAAGGAAAATCAACTGAAGGACAGGAGCGATCAGAATGATACCGAACATTTTCGGGTCACGTTTAAACTGAAGGAATTCTTTTTTTATTATATGGAGAATAGTTCTCATTAAGCCCTGCTCTCCTTTCTTTTATAGATAATATTAGCCACCAGAATAATTACAGTAGTAAAGAGAATGAGGTAAAGCGCCTGGTCCCAGAATGAACTTACACCAACACCTCTGATAATTATTGCACGCATTATTTCGATGAAAAATTTAGCCGGTGTAATATTAGTAAGAATCTTTACAGCGAGGGGCATGCTTTCTATAGGGAAAACAAAGCCAGATAAAATAAAAGAAGGCAGAAAAGTAATAAACGTTGCCATTGTAAAAGCAACCTGTTGTGAATCTGCTATTACTGAAACGAGAATTCCAATACTGGTTGAAGCCGTTAAGAATATTGAAGTGGTTATAAACAGAAGAAAAATACTTCCTTTTATTTCAACACCAAAAACGAAATAACCTACAATTAAGATCATAGCGGCATCGAGAACCGCAAGGAGTAAATAGGGCATTATTTTCCCGGCAATGATCTCAAATGAATTAAGAGGTGAAACATTTATCTGTTCCATGGTACCTCTTTCCTTTTCTCTTACCAGAGACAAGGAAACGCTTATAGCGGCTGTTATAAGGAGTATCATGGCAATTAGTCCGGGGATAAGGAAACGGGTAGTCTGAAGGTCCGGATTATACCAGAAGCGGACTTCCAGGTCAATAGGTTGATAGGGTTTAATTCCATTCATCGCAAGCACTTCTCCGGAAAGATGCTGGCCATATGTCTGGAATGCTGACGTTAAATAATTTTGAATAATACTAGCCGTATTGCCATCAACTCCATCAATCAGTACCTGCACTTTAACAACTTGTTTAGAATAGAACTTCCTCGAGAAATCTGACGGAATAACTATAATGCACTGGGCAATTTTATCATCGAGAAGGCCCTTAAGTTTATGTGCATCATTTACATAGCCGACAAGGTCAAAATATTCCGAATTGGTAAATCCCTTTACCATATTTCTAGTGACTTCAGAATATTCCTGGTCATAAACAGCTAGTTTAATATGATGGACATCGAAATTAACAGCATAACCAAACATGAGAAGAAGAAACACCGGGAATAAAACAAGTATTGCAAGCATTCTGTAATCTCTCAAAAGATGCTTGAATTCCTTTTTTGCTATTGCCCTGATTCTGTTAATACTCATTTATTTCTTCTCCAGTAAATGAATAAAAACATCTTCCAGGGAAGGAACAATACTTTCAATCCGCTTAACAGTAATATTGTTTTTTTTCAATAAGGATTCCACCTGTTCTTTTTCGGAATACTTGTCATTTACAATTATATGTATCTGGTTCCCGAATATAGCAGTCTCGTCGACAAAAGGAGCTTTTTCAAGTATAGATAAAGAATCGACCACAGGGAAACATTCAATCTCAAGAATAGTATTAGTAAGATATTTTGTTTTTAGTTCTTTAGAATTACCTTCCGCAATCAGCTTACCTGCATTTATAAGAATAATATTTCCGCAGTATTCTGCCTCTTCAAGATAATGAGTAGTAACAAAAACAGTAGTTCCACCTTCAGAGAGAGTATTTATAAGATCCCAGAAAGCTCTTCTGGAAATAGGATCCACGCCACTAGTTGGCTCATCCAGAAATACAATACCGGGTTTATGAATTACTGCAGTTCCGAGTGCAAGTCTTTGTTTTATTCCACCCGGGAGTGACCCGGTAAGAAGTTTTTCTTTTCCTTTAAGTCCGGCAATATCGAGCACCCAGTTTTTTCTTTCCTGAAGGAGATCCTTGTCAAGACCGTAAACACCGCCGAAGAATTCAATATTCTCTCCGACTGCAAGATCGTTATAAAGGGAGAAGCGCTGGGACATATATCCTATATTCAGCTTAACTTTATCGGGATCATTTTTAATGCTATATCCGCCTACAATTGCATCACCGCCAGTCGGCACCAGAATAGCGCAAAGCATTTTAATAGTAGTAGATTTGCCGGCGCCATTGGCACCGAGGAAACCGAAGATCTCACCTTTCTTAACCTTAAAGTTAATATGGTCCACGGAGACGAAATCGCCGAACTTCTTTGTCAGATTATTTACTTCAATTGAATACATAATTAATAAATCTTATCTCCGGCTGATTTAAGTAGACGGGTTAGAGCAGTTTCATAATCCGCCTGTGCAGTAATAAGGTCAGTACGGCTTTGAATTCTTGAAGTTTCAGCATCGATCAGATCAGTGGATGTTGCGTACTGAACATTATACTTATCTTTTATTTCCTTGTAGTTTTCTTCCGCTTCATCAACACCTGTTTGAGCAACATGAATTTTGTTTAATGCTGCGGTTAAGGACAGATAGTTGTCATAGACTTCTACTTCAATATTTTCTTTTAATATTTCTTTATTAGTGCTAAGCTGATTTAAGTTCTGCTGAGCCTGTTCGGTCTGCGAAGAATTGTATCCCCAATTCCAAATATCCCAGCTTAAGGTTACTCCGGCATCCCATGTGTCTTTGAATTCATCCACAGTAGGCATAAATCTCTGGTTTGGTCTATTGTAATAGTAATCAGTATACAGGTAGACAGACGGATACCATGTGGAAGAAGCCGCCCTCACATTTTCCTTTCCTGCCTGAACCCTGTAATCTATTGCTTTCAATTCAGCTCTTTTTGTCAAAGCTGAATTCAAGAGGGAATCATAACTGAATTTTACGATATCAGTGGAAATGCTTTTTACATCTATTTCGGTGGTGGCGTTAATTTGTAATCCAAGGGCCTTATTAAACATAGCCCGTGCAGTATTTAAATTATTGTCCGCTTCAATTTGTTTTAACTGAAGAGATGAATACTGAACTTCTATTTTAAGAAGATCATTTTTAGTAACCAGATCATTCTTAAGAAAATTCTTCGTGTCAGTCAGATGCGCTTCAATCTGTTTAATGTTATCATCTATAAGGTCTTTCAGACTGATTGCCTTATAGTAATTCCAGAAAGCATTAATAATAATGAATGCTTCTTCATTCGCATCCCTGTTATAATCTGCGCTGAATGCTTTTCTTGAATCCTCAGCTGATGTTCGGAGAGACATCAATTTGAATCCTGTAAACAAAGGCTGCTGCAGGGATAGTTTTACTGAATAATTATTAAGAACGATGTCCTCAATTTTTACGGTCTTCGGGGGTATTGTTATAGGAAGTGTTACTTCAAATGGTGGAACATCGCTTAACCTTGTATAACCCGCGTTAAGGGAGAGTTTTGGCAAAAGGTAAGAAGTGGTTTCAGTGACCTTAGCGGCTGAACCTAAAGTTTTTGATTTTGATATTTTCAGGTTCTTGCTATTCTGCAAACCAAGGGACAAACTTTCCTCAAGAGTAAGTTTCTGCTGGGGAAAAATTGTTACGGTTAATAATAATATTATTAGTGAGATAATTCTTTTCATGCGTCTGCCTTAATATTTTCTTTATTGTCACCCACCAGGTGGATAAATACATTTTCAAGTGAAGGAGGGATAATCCTATACCCGGTTATGATTATATTTTTTGACTTAAATAACTGAGTCAGATAACTGAGCTTTTCTTCCGGATTTTCTACTACTACATCAACCCTGTCGCCGAATAACTGAACCTCAAGACCTGGTTCATCTTTAACTGCCTTATAGGCCTTCCTGGCTTCAGGGCAGATAAATTCTATTACCTCACGGTTAACTGACCGTTTAATATTCTGAGGAGTATCAAGAGCGAGTAATTTACCCTTATCCATAAGAGCAACCCTATTGCATCTTTCAGCTTCGTCGAGATATGGAGTTGTCATCATTATTGTAATGCCTTCGCGGAGAAGGCCCGAGAGTATTTTCCAAAAGTCACGTCTTGAAACAGGATCAACTCCGGTGGTTGGTTCATCAAGGAATAATATTTCAGGACGGTGAATGAGACTGCATGCAAGAGCAAGCTTCTGCTTCATACCGCCGGAAAGATTGTCTGCTGTTCTTCCTCTGAAAGGAGTTAACCTTGTGAATTCAAGAAGTTCATTCCTTCGATCATAATAATTATTGACTCCGTGTATCTCAGCAAAGAATTCGATATTTTCATCAATTGACAAATCACCATAAAGACTGAATCTCTGGGATAAATATCCAATTCTGTTCTGAGCTTCCTTTTTATGTTTAGATATATCGATTCCGGATATTTCAATATGACCGGAGTCAGGTTTTATGAGACCGCAAAGATTCCGAATAGTTGTTGTTTTACCTGCACCGTCAGGACCTACCAGTCCGAACATTTCGCCTTTATAAACATCAAAGGAAATATTATCAACGGCCTTAAAGTTTTCAAAGCTTCTTGACAGGTTCTCTATTTTAACTGAAATATCCATTATCAATAAGAAATCCTGGCATCTGCAGGGAGTCCAGGCTTTAATTCAAAATTAGGATTTGGGATTTCAATTTTAACGGCGAAGACAAGTTTTGTACGCTCGTCCTTTGTCTGGATGTTTTTTGGTGTAAACTCAGCTTCGGGAGAAATGAAAGTAACTTGTCCTTCGAACTTCTTATCCTTAAATGCATCTACAGTTACTTCTGCTTTCTGTCCTAATTTAATATTACCAAGTTCAATCTCTGTAACGTAAATGTAAAGTTCAACATTGGTAAGGTCAGAAACTTTAACGAGATTCGACATAGGGGAAACAGTTTCACCCTGTTCAAAATACTTCTCAACTATTATTCCGTTGATCGGGGATGTAATATAACTATCACGGATGCTTTTTCTGATAAGGTCGGCACTTGCTTCAGACTGGTTTAGTTTTGCTTCTGCCTGTTTAATTTCTTCGGGGCGAGCGAACTTTTTAAGTTTATCATAATTCTCATTTGCAGAAAACAGCTGATCTTTTGTGAGATCGAAGCGTCCGGCAGCGTCATCGTACTGTTTTTTTGTAATAGTTTTTGAATCATAGAGTTTTTGAAGGCGGTCAAGATCAGTCTTTGCCAGATCATAATTAACCTGAGCCTGTTTAACGGATGACTCTGCCTGAAGAATATCTTCTTTACGGGCGCCGTTCTTAAGGAGATCAAGTTGAGCGCGTGACATGTCAGTTCCTGCCTCGAGTTGTTTTAACTGTAACCGGAGTGATTCCGTGTCGATAACCATTATAGTATCTCCGGTTTTGACCCTCTCCCCTTCTTTTTTTCTCAGCTCTTTAATTTCGCCATTTGTTTTTGCGCTTAGAGTAACATTAACAGTTTCAATTGTACCGGTAGCATCAATATAACCTTTGTTACTGCCGTTACCGCAGCCGGATATTATAAAAGATATTACAGCAAGAACTATCAGACTGAACTTTTTCATTAAACTTTCTCCATTTTTAATTTCTTTAGAGTGATTTTCCCTTTAGGTGTCAGAATTCCATTCATCAGTATTCCCAGAGTTGATTCAAAGGCGAGCGCTTTAGGTATTTTATTTAGCAATATAAACTCAGGGTTTATAATTCCTCTAACTGATGAAATAAAAATATTTATGATTATTACCGAAGGAAGGTTAACGACAAAGCCCTCCTTTTTCCCCTGTTCAATTATTCTGGAAATATTTGCGGTCATAAACTTAAATCTGAATTCTTCAATTTCCTTCCATATTTCGGGATAGTGTTCATGGAAATCGGAAAACCATTTATCATTTACACTGAGAATTGAGCTTCCAAGGTATTGAAATATATGGTACAATTTTTCAACCGCATTATATTTTTTACTAATAATGCCTGCAATGTTTCCGCTGTGAATTCTTATAAATTCATGGGCAACTTCCCTGACAAGATCTTCCTTTGCCGGGAAATACTTATAAATTGTTTTCTTGCTCATCTTGAGGGAAGCGGCAATTTCGTCAACCGGGATTTTATAGAAGCCCCGGCTGAAGAAGACCTCGCTAGATGCACTAAGTATTTTTTCTTTTTCATTTATCATAAAAATCACAGGAAACTATTTTATATTATTTCCGTTTCCAAACATACTGCATGGAAACGGAATTGTCAAGTTTTAGTTTCCGTTCATGAGATGCGTCATTTTGAAGGAAAACCTGGAGTAGGAAGTAGGGAGTAAGGAGTAAGGAGAAAGGAGAAAGGAGAAAGGAGAAAGGAGAAAGGAGAAAAATAAGGAAGATATAAAAGAAATGGGAGCATAAGCTCCCATTATCAAAGAAGTTAATTTGAACAGGTGTTATTTAATTAGACACATTTTACGAGTCTGAGAATATTCTCCTGCTTCAATTTTATAGAAATAAGTTCCGCTGTTAAGATTACCTGCATCAAAAGAAAGCTGATAAGTACCGGCGTCTTTTTGTTCATTGGCTAATACTCTGACCATCTGGCCAAGTGTATTAAATATTGTAATTTTAACATTAGATGTTTTTGGAACCGTATAGGAAATAATAGTAGAAGGATTAAACGGGTTTGGATAATTCTGGTCAAGATAATATCCCTTTACAACAGGTTTATAATTAATCTCTATTGCATCGCTTAACTTACAGCTGCCATCGATATCATTCTGTTTTAGCCTGTAGTAGTAAATTCCGGGTGCAGAAGGATTATCAGTGAATGAATATTCTTTATAAGAGTTGCTGTTGCCTGCTCCTTTTATAAATCCAACTATATTATAAATAATATCGCCGTTTGAATTCTTAGCTGATCCTCTTTCGATATTGAATCCATTATTGTTCTGCTCTGTTGCAGTTTTCCAGTTCAAATTGATGGCATTATTAGCAGCGGCAGCTGTGAATGATACTAATTCAACGGGAGCGGTAGCTGCAGTAGTTGCACTGGTTCTCGGCATTCCATATATCTTATAATTTCTTAAAGAATCATTGCCGTTATAGGCGAACATTGTAAAATAATATTGTGTGCTCAGTGAAAGACCAGTGAATGTATATGAAGTTCTACCGTCATTAGGAACACTTACTTCTGCATGTCCGTAAGGGAATGTGAGAGAGTCCGGATATATTTCTCCATCAACAGGGTAGAAATAATTATCATAATTATAAGCCAGAATCAAATATCCCGAAGGTGTTTGTGTACCGGTAGGATTTGTCCAATTAACAGTAATAGTATTGCCTGAAGGGGTTGCAGAAACACCGGTAACCTGATTCGTGGGTTCAACTGCAAAAGTTGGACTTAATTTAGTCATATCATACATACTAACCCATTTCAGGTATTCCGGATGATCAACGAAAGGATTTCTGTTTCCCTGAAGAGAAGCAATGTAAATATTTCTTTCAATTTCCCATTTATCAGGTGGATCCTGGTTTGACCATCTTACAAGTGTTGCATAATCCTGAGGAACTGATCTGGAATTTAAGCCTTTAATATTCCAGCTTCCGTAGGCGCCGTTATTATCGTACATAAGTACCATATATAACATTCCTCTGGCAGCGTCTCCTTTATCAACAGCTCTGGGTTCAAATACTGTACCTGTGCCTGAACTAGTTACTCCAGGACCCTGCTTACATAGGTCGAAAGAAGATGTTGCAGTACCAGTAACATCACCTAATGGATTGTTCCCTCTGATTCCGTTTACGTGCGGCTGTTCGGTAAGGAACAGATGATGAAAATCAGAATAGTAAGGATTGGAAGTTGAAGCTACAGTCCACCAACTTTGACAATAAGTATGTTCGCGGCTCATAAGAGTTCCGAATGCGAAAGGAGGCGTGTAGGTATAAGTAAAGCCAGAATAGCAGCATGTTACGATCTTCTGAGTTGTTGATCCGGTAACCGGCTGGGCATCATATCCAGGGATATAAATATCCCTGAACTCGCTATAAGTTCTTGATGTAAACGGACTTCTCACACGTGCCTCAAGATCAGCCACTAATGTTGAACTGGAAAGACTAATTCCAGAATAGTAGGATGAATCCTGAGAGAAAATGTTTGTAAAAGTAATAATAAGAAAAGCCGATACGAACAGAAATTTTGAAAATGAAGGGTTCATATTACTCCAGATATAATTTAAATAAATAATCAATTGCTTTTATAATAATTGCCTAGTATCCCCTAGATAAACTATGCAGATAAAATGATATATATGAACACATGATCATAAAAATCGTATCTAAAGGGCTGAATCATCCAAATCTAAGTGTTATATTATCCTGAGAAACAGGAATTAAAGTTTGTAAAGTTACCCAATAAAAGCGTGAAAAAAAACAAGATATTAATAAAAAAATGGTCACGGATGTAGTCCGTGACCATTGTAAAGACCTATATATGAGTACTTATTTAACAAGTATCATTTTTTTGATCTGGGTATACTGACCTGCTTCTATTTTGTAGAAGTATATTCCGCTAGGAAGTTCAGATGCATTAAATGATAAATTATAAATACCTGCTTCCTTATATCCATTTTCAAGAACTTTTACTGTCTGGCCTATAGAATTGTAAACCATAAGTTTTACATTTGAAGCTATCGGTAAACTGTAAGAAATTATTGTATTTGGATTGAAAGGATTAGGATAATTCTGTGATAATGCGAAATTGGCAGGAGCTATATAATCAACTTCGGATGAATTTGAATATTTAAAAGAACCGCTATTGTCAATTTGTTTTAGTCTGTATGAATATTTGCCTGTCTGTGGCAATTTTGAATCGGTAAATGAGTAATTTTTAACTGTATTGCTATTACCGGCGCCGCTAACAGAAGCTATTGTTTCCCATGAGGAAGAAACTGAACTTCTTTGGACTTCGAAAGAATTATTATTTAATTCAGAAGCTGTTTTCCAGTTAAGTACAACTGAATTGCCATTAAGTTTAGCAGTGAATGAAGATAATTCAACAGGCAAAGGAGAAAGCGGAACATGGAATGGGCCGCCGCTTGCAGTTGAGAAATCAGCATTGAAGCCAGGATCGGCAGTCAAATTTCCAGGAACTGTAATTTCTGAAAACCAGGCTGCAGAACTTACGATAAATGCAAACAATTGGACATTACCAGCATTGGTAATACCTAACTGAGAATAAGGAATTCTGATCTCAAAACCTTTATTAGCTGCACCTGAATTGTCAAATGCGAAAGCTGTAGAGTATTGAGCCAAGAAATCAGCCGCACCGGAAGGGCCTGTAACAGGAGTTGCGGTCTGAGCACAGTTACCTAAATATGAATATAAAGGACCACCAACAAGTTTGGCGGCATTAACATAACAGTTTGCGCTATTACCAGGATTAGCAGACATCATATAAGAAACCGGGAAGTCTGCTTTGAAATTAGCATCGGCGCCATTATTACCGCCCATAAAATGCTGATCAGATCTTGCACCGCCTAAAGCAGTACCTGCAGGTACTCCAGCTAATTCGCTGAATCCCATCATTATTCCAATACCATTAGCGGAGCCATTATCAAGATAACCTTCAACGCCAAGGTATAATACCTGATGGGCTGCATCAGGATAGTAAACAATTTTACTAACGTTAATTGAACCCCAATCCAAGTTGGAATTTAATTTTGTAGCCAAGGTAATGTATTGCGGATCAGAAAGGTCGCCATTAATTGGAATAGGATACAAGACAGCAGCGTTTTCATCAGCACCTTCATAAGGATAAATTGTGCTTCTTATATTGCCATCGATATCATTTGTAATACCAGCAACCGCCTGACCTGTTAAACCAGCATCGCCAATAGATGTGCTTGCAAGGTGAAGGTCAAAAGGAGAAACATTACTTGCAAATGTTACAGTTCTTGAAACTGAATTCATGTCATTTGAAGAAGCTGTTCTCCATGCTGCCAGGTTAAGGTCAGCAGCCGCATTAAAATATCCAACGCTGCCTAAACCGGATACATATAAGTCATTATAATCTGAAACAAAAGTATTTGTAACTGTACTTGGGAAATATGCAGCAAAAGAAGTAGCTGTGCCGTTATCGTTATAAAGGATATTGTCCTTCATTGTAATAGAACCGCTGCCGTTCCCCCAGGTACCTGTTCTTCCAATAGCGGTATTAGTTCCGGTAGACTTTGTAGCATTCATATATATTGTATTGTAATAAATATTTGCAGTTGGCCACACAAGCGGGGCAGTTGCAGCATCTTCAAGCCAGATTCCATACAAAGGACCAGCATAAGATGAGTAACAGTTATAACCTGAAATAAAGTTATTATAAATATTTATTATAGTGCCGGGAAGCGCGCCATACATAGTAGCGATGCCCAGCATACCATAGGTTGTGCTGCTTAAATTTGAGGAAATTGAAAGTATTTTGTTATTAAAGCAATTAACCGTACCGCCGTAATCAGCGAAGAAGATACCTTCGACATAACTGGTAACCCAAGTAGAGGAGCCAGCATAAACTGTATTTCCTGAAACTTCATTTACATTGCTTGCTGCGCCAAAATAATTAAAATCAAGACCTACCTGAAGAGCATATACGGTATTATTTTTAATTAACATGCCTGAAGAGAAATTCGGATTAGCGAGACCCTTTGTATAAATTCCATATCTTGGAATAGTTGTAGTAAGACTACCGATAGTGACATTCTGAACTGTTATGTTATTAGAAGGAGTAGTACCGGTATATTGAGATTCGAATCCAGTACTTGTTGCAGGAATAGCCGGAAAAATAATACTGAAATTCTGGAATGTGTTATAGCTGGAACCAATATTATTTATTGCAAAAGATCCATTAGTGACATCACTTAATGAAAATGTCAAGTTAGTTCCCTGAGCATTTATACCATCAACGGTAACATAATTAGTTGTGAATAATGTGAAGCCGGATTTTGTATTATTGCCTGTAGTGGAACAGGTCAGCATAGTGATAGTGTCCTGTGTGCCAGTAACTGGCGAAATTGTCAAAGTATTGGCAGCACTAGTAGTAGCTGTAGTAATTATTAAATTCGCAGCATTCTCACTTAAACTAGAAGCTATTAGAAAGCGAGTAGCTCCTTTAACGCCAACTGCCGTAACAGTAGAACATGCAGCAGCGAGAGTAGCAAATCCCTGTGGATTAGCACCCTGAGGGATATAATAATCACCTGAAAGCTGCGCAAAGGCGGCAGAAGAAAGAAGCGCGAACAGGAAGGAGAACATTAGTACTTTAGATTTCATGATTTCCTCATTACAATTATTGAAGATATTTCTAGGATTATTTTAATATGCTAGAGTTTGTTTGCTTATTAGTGCGGGAAATTTACCAGAATATTTATTTGGTATCAAGAGATATTGAAAATAAAGGAGATTAATTAAAATTCATTTATTAACCATGTAATTCATAAAAAGATAAAAAATAAATCCGGATCTATTGACAAGGATGAGAATATTTATTATAGTTGCAAACTGGAAAAAGCTCATAAACGGACGCTAATCGCACAATTGAATAGCGGTATGTTCCTTTAATTCCATGCTGGGGTATAATGTTAATAATTGCTATCAGGCAATTAAATCAGAGGAGGACAAACAATCCCACGTGGCTCTCAAATGGCTCACATGTGGCTCTCACCTGGCTCTTTTTAATCTAAATGTAATCTTAATGACAGGACAATCAAAGGACTACGGCAGGACCTTTTCGGCACCTTTACATGACAATTTAGGCACCGGGGCAGACTAATTACCAGTCAGGGGGGAATGGGGTTTTCTTAAGACAAGAATAAAGTATTTTGACTGTAAATTATAGTTAAGGGCTTCGCTATCCCATTTCATTACAGTCTCATCGGGAAGGACGTCCCCAATTGCTTTTATTTCATATTTGTTTTTATCTAAAAACGGGCCTATCCAGCTAAAGATATATTTATCAGAATTAGGGCGCATCATCCAGGATGACGGAATATTAAAATAAATAACATATTCAGGCATTGAGGATTCAATTTCACTTATCATTTCCTGCTGCATTTTAAGGCTATCCGGCTGGTTATCCATCAGACTATAAGTATAGATATAACCCGAAGCAGAATGACGGTTAGCATAAAAATACAATTCCGGTTCTGAACCGAGAATGGCTATCTTATCATCTTTTTTGGAATTTACCTCAATATATTTAGCGATTGCTATAGATTCGGGGAACGGGTTGCTTCCATAGACCGATCTACAGATGTCTTCAGGGCTCTGCACAAATAAATAGTCATATTGTTTTATAATCCCTGCCGCAGCAGCAATAATTAAGAGAATGAAACTTAGGTGTTTAATTAGTTTTAGCCTGCTAAATTGTTTTGACAGCTCTAAACCATAATCAATAAAAACAGCAAACAGTATTGCGACTGCGGGCATAAGAGTTATGTAATAATGCTCTCTGAAAACTAATCCAGGACAGATGCTTAGAGCGGAGAACAGGACGAAAAGCAAGATGAATAATTTGCGTTGATCTTTCCGAAGTTCCGGGTGAAAGAATAGAGCGGGTAAACCTAATGCAGCTAAAATCCATAACGGGTAAAAGTTGTCCCATAGTGGAATAAAGGTGGAAGTAAAGTGATTATAAGCTTCATTTGCTGTAGTGCTTTGGCCATACTCAAACGCATATTTAATTGTCCAGAACCAGAACCTGTCAAATACGCCGCTGATTTTGAGAAAGATACCCATTAGTAAAAGAGGGATGATTCCGCCTGCGGCAAAATATATTATTCTTTTAGCTAAGACTTTGCGGCCTGATTTCCAGTTAATAACAGAGGAGATTAATAAGAACAGACCGCCGGACAGGGAGAAGAAAACTCCCGGCTGCTTCATTATGGGGGCAAAGCCAAGCAGCAAGCCAGCCCAGAAATAGTAACTGAATTTATTCTCTATTATAGACTTAAAAAGAAGGAGCGTGCCTGCCAGGGCAAAAAGGAGGACAAAATGTGTGGCATGTCCGGCAAAGCCATAAACGGGAATGCTTATTGACATAATTGCAAAGCACGCGGCTGCCGCAATAGCGGCATAGCTGCTTATGAGTTTTTTAACTAATAAATAAAGTAAAATAATTGAAAAGAGATTAACTATTAAAAGTCCGATGTGGATAGCTGTAACAGACTGTCCGAATATTGACATGAAGAAAGCATACATATAATAAGTGCCGGGAAATTTAAGGTTGTATGCAATTTTATAAGGGGAAATGCCCTGCAGAATTAACTGTCCCATATAGGCATACTCACCCTCATCTCTTTCCAGTGGTATGCCGAGAATTCTAATCCGGATAACCGTAACCAAAATTATTATTAAGCCAAGAACAGCCCAACTGTAAAACTGAGTGCGGTCAGGTTTAATAATAACCCCGGTTGGCTTTTTATTTTTACCCTTGTTTACTGAGCTCATTTATCAGCCGTGAACCCAAGCTTTTTTGCAGAAGCCCAGCAATTCTCTGCTTCAGTCTGTTTATTTATTTTAGAAAAGGCATTCCCCAAATAGAAATATGCTTCGCCTGACTGCGAGTCCATATTTAATGTCGTATTAAGATCGGAAACAGCGCCGTAATAATCATTAGTTTCTAATTTCAATTTGCCGCGATTAAGGTAGGCATCCTTCATACCGGGGTCAAGAATCAATGCTTTGTAAAAATCAGACAAGGAGCCATTATAATCTTTAATATGGAATTTAGCTTTTGCACGGTTATTATAATATGTGGCAGAATTAGGTTCGGTTTCTATTGCTTTATTAAAGCAAATTATGGCAGAATCATATTTACCGAATCCGGAGTATACATATCCCAGATTATTAGCTATCTTAAAACTGTGAGGATATTTATCTATTGCTTTTTTTAGAATATTTAGTGCTTCTTCATTTTTATTCATAACAATTTTAATGGCAGAAAGACTTAAATATGCATTGTCCTGAAGGGTGTTAATATTTCTATAAAGAGTGTCAATGTTAAGGGCACGGGCATAGAAATCTTCGGCTTTTACATTATCGCCGATAGTTCTATAAAGGTCTGCTCTGCCAAAATAAGGGCTGCTGTATGTCGGGCAGATTTTAGTAGAGTTATCAAAATCAGCCAAAGCCAATTCCATATTTCCCGCATCGCGGTATACGCATCCTCTTGAGTTGAAAGCAAGGGCATCTTTGGAATTGGCATCTATTGCAGAGGTGAAGAAAGTAAGAGAGTTGGTAAAAACAGGTGTATGGATAAATGTGATTAAAGCATAGACTGCTATAACGGGGAGAGCGATTTTATATAGTTTATTTATTGAAAATCTATTCAGCGTCTCATTGGCGAGTATTCCAATAATAACTATTATTCCTATGATGGGAAGATATGCCCTATATTCAAAGTATTCATACCCAATATCAGCGCTCATATTTCTAAATAGCATAGGCGGAATTGTAAATGCAAGGAACCAGAAGGCTCCCCAATAAACAATAAGCTTTTTACTTCCCAAATATTTGAAGATAATTACAGCAGAAATTACTACAGACAGAATCCCAAGGGTCAATGACAATACATCAAACAAAGGAAGAGTGCTAAGGTTAAATGGGAAAAAGAACTTACCGAATATAATCGGAATTGTCTGCAGATTCCTGATGAATGGGCCTATACCAAAAATGTGAGGGGCGAGTTTAGTAATTATTACTTCCTGTCTAAGGTAGAAGAACAAAACAAAAGTTAAGCTCCAAACAATTAAAAATGGCGCAACTGCTTTTAGGTTGAATTTGCTGCCTGAGATAAAATACTGGTAGGACAAAATCAGGACGGGTAATAAAACTGCAGGTTCTTTTGAAAAGACTGCCAGAAGGAAAAGCAGGGAATGCATTACCAGGTAAACGGGTTTCCGGTTTTCGAAATATTTCAAATAAGTTATAAAAGAGAGAAGGCCGAATAAGCAAAGGAGCAGATCTCCTCTTGCGGGAATCCATGCCACGGCATTAGTAAAAAGCGGATGGACTGCAAACAGCATAGAAAGCAGGAATGATATTTCCAGTTTTATTCCAATCTTTTTTAAGAAGAAGAAAAGCGCTATAACAGTGAGAATATGAAGCAGCAAATTTGAGAAATGATAAATCCATGGCTGCATGCCGCCGAACTGGGCATCCAGCATATATGATATAGTTTGCATTGGGCGGTAAAAGGAGTCGCCTGAATTGCTCATAAATGCATCGTGAGTAAAGGCCTCTGTTATATTTTTAAGACTGCTGCTAACATTATACGTTGCGGTGATTATGTCACTGTCATCCATTGAAGTGAATTCATAATTAACAACTCTGATATATAATAATGAAGGAATGAGTATCAGGAAGAAGAGATACTTAATTATCCTCTCTTTATTAACTACGGCAAATTCTGCCGGTTTCTTATTCTTTTTCATTAGGTCTGGATATGTATGTTAAAACAAATTCCGGTTCATCTCAGGGGATATCCGGAAAATAAAGTCATTTAGATGCAAGAAGAAATACGAGGAGGAAAATAATTAAATTTTTCAATAAATACCCATAATAAATGAACCTAAAAATATCCTCTTTACAGTTCTTAAAACAACAAACGAATAAATTCCGGGCAGAATAAAGAAGTCTTCTGATTTATTCGGATTTTATCTATTTTTCGGCGCACCAGGTATTAAATTGTATTGAAGACTTACATTACTTGTTAATTGAATGGAAACTACTATTATCAGACTTATTGGGCCTTTATGAAGAAAAACAAGAAAATTGCAGAATCTATTACAGCACATAAGAACAGGCTGATAGTTTATCTTCTTTTACTTATACTGGTTCCCTCCGTTTTATATTTCCGGGTTGTGAATTTTGGATTCAGCAATCTTGATGATCAGGCAATTATCTCCACTCATTATAGCATTATAGGCAATATTAAAAATATCGGCGAAGCATTCACTCATGATGCTTTTATGACCAATGAAGGAAATCTGTTTTACAGGCCGCTGCAGACAGTTTCTTTTATGATAGATGCTCAGGTGGGGGGCGACCAGCCATGGATCTATCACCTTTCGAATTTACTACTGCATGTACTAACGGTAATAGTCCTCTTCTTTTTATTAAAAAAGGTTGGCATACGGGAAGAAATATCATTTATGCTTTCGCTTTTTTTCTCAATCAATCCCATGCTCGCTAATGCAGTTTCGTGGATACCTGCACGCGGAGACCTGCTACTGGGCTTGTTCTGTATGCTTTCATTTATAACATTTCTGGATTACTTAAATACCAGGAAGATTATTTACTTTATTATGCATTCCTGTTTTTTCCTGCTTGCGGTATTTTCAAAAGAGACGGCGATTTTATTACCGGTCGTTTTCTTATTGTATCTCTATTTTGTTCTAAAGAATAAATTCCGGATAAAAGAAATTATTCCTTTCGCGGCTGTTTGGATATTCACATTTGCTTTGTATTATATTCTTAGGATGAATGTTGTTAAAGCCAGCATTTCTACAGGTGCATTTGGAATAATCCCATTTATAAAGAACCTTCCTGTAATTCCTATTACATTTGGTAAATTTTTTGTGCCGATTAAGTTATGTACGATGCCCTTTTTTGACATTACTAATATTGTTATAGGATGCATCCTGCTAATTGGTGCGGTGATATTTTCTTTTAGGGTTAAGCAAAACGAGAAAAGACTTTTTATTTGGGGAGCCATTTGGTTTCTGATATTTACAGTCCCTCCTATGGTTTTCAGGACATTCGTGTCGGATATCGGGTACGAATACTTTGAATTTAGGGGATATTTACCTTCAGCTGGAATTTTGGTGTTATTAGGGACTTTTGCAAATACCTTACCGGAAAGAATTTCAATCAGGAAATTCTATATGATACTTATGCCAGTATTATTGGTTTATGCAATAACTGCATTCACCCGCTCTTCTGATTTTGCAGACCCGGTTTCATTTTTTAGTTCGGCAATAAACAGCAGTCCCAATAATGCGATGGCATTAAACTCAAGAGGGTGCTTAAAAGCAGATGCCGGGAATAAGGAAGGAGCGTTAGAAGATTTTGATAATTCAATTAGAGTAAGCAATATTTATAGCGACCCATTCTATAATAAAGGAGAGTATTATAATAAAGAAGGCGATCTTTCAAAAGCAGAATTATTTTATTCCAGTGCATTAAAATATGATACGCTTTTCCATTATGGTTCCATCGATAGAGAGAATACTTATATTAATATTTCAGCAACGCAAATAATGCAGAAGAAATACGATGAAGCGCTTATTGTGTTGAAGCATGCTATGAATGTTTGCCCTGGCAGTTATAAAATATTTAATAATATAGGCAAAGCATACTTTTTTGAGGGGAAATATGATTCTTCAATAATAGGGTTTAACCGAACAATAGAAATTAAACCTAGTGAGGACTCATATAACCTTAGAGCTATGGCGAAATATCATTTGAGCGATTATACCGGCGCTTTAAATGATCTTAATTCGGCACTCCAAATTAAACCGGACTTCCGTGATGCCCTAACAAATAGAGGAATAACAAAAATTGAATTAAAAGATTATCAGGGTGCAGTTGCTGATTTTAATATAATACTAAGTATTAATCCAAGGTCAGGGGTGGCATATCATTTCCGTGGAATCGCTTTTTCTAAAATGAATAACACCGCTGAAGCAGACAGGGATTTAAACGAAGCAATAAAACTGGGGTTCAGAGAGACTGATAATAAGACTCACTGATAAATAAACTACATTATATAATTTCTAAAAACATGTGAAATGGTTAAAAGCAAAAAGAAAAACAAAGTCATAGTAAAACCATCAGCAGAACAAAAGGACAATAAGAATATTGCCTGGATTGTTCTGGGAATAATTTTACTGATGGTTACTATTATAAGAATCAGGCTGCTTGGAATGCCTTTGGAAAGGGACGAAGGTGAATATGCCTATATGGGCCAATTGATACTGCGGGGAATTCCGCCATATAAAATTGCATATAATATGAAGTTCCCCGGAACATATGCCATGTATGCTTTTTTCATGTCAATATTCGGACAGACCGGCACTGGAATTCATTTGGGTTTATTAATTGTTAATCTGGCCGCAATATCATTGTTGTTTTTATTAGTGAAGAAACTGATTAATAATTATTCCGGTTTAACCGCTGCGGCAGTGTATGCGATAATGTCGGTCAGTTACCCTGCTATGGGATTTGCGGGGCATGCAACTCATTTTGTAATCGTATTTGCGCTAGGCGGTACACTGCTTCTTTATAAAGCAGTAACTGAGGACAAAAGTAAGTATTATTTGTGGTCAGGCATACTTCTGGGTCTGGCACCGGTAATGAAACAGCCCGGGATTTTCTTCCCTATGTTCGGAGGAGTGTTTGTATTGGTAACAATGATTATTAATAGGAGATCAGGATTTAAAGATGCAGTAAGGAAAATTATTTATTTCATAACCGGGGCTATAGTACCACTGATTGTAATGCTGCTCGTTCTAAAACTAGCCGGTGTATTTGATAAGTTTTGGTACTGGACTATCGACTATGCAATGTTGTACGAAAACATGGTAGGGTTTGGTGAAGCAGTACATAAATTTAACAGCACGTTCATTCCGCTGTTTATAGCATTTTATCCAATCTGGATTATGGCAGTATTGGGTTTAGTCGCGCTTTTTTTACATCCCAAACTTAAGAAAGACATCCGCATCCTATTTGTTGCACTATTCTTTGTTTTTTCTTTGTTAAGCATCTTCCCGGGATATTATTTCCGGTCCCACTATTATATCACCCTCTTCCCTGCAATAGCTATGTTATTCGGAATATTTGTTGATTACATTCTAGAATTATCGAAAGCTAAAAGCAGCCTGGTTAAATTAAAATATGTCAGTTATGGTCTGTTGATATTTGCTGTTGCTTCAGGGATAATTTATCAATACGATTATTTATTTGAATCAAGCCCAAATGAGATATGCAAACGGATTTATGATGCAAATCCATTTATTGAGTCGGTTGAGATTGCAAAATATATTGAGGCGAATTCAAACAAAGATGATAAGATTGCGGTACTTGGATCCGAGCCCGAGATTTTCTTTTATGCGAACAGGTTATCTGCTTCGGGATATATATATACATATAGTTTAATGGAAGATCAGAAGAACTATCTTGTTATGCAGAAAGAAATGATAAATGAAATTCAAACTGCTATGCCCAAATATTTTGTATATGTAAATGTTTCAGCATCATGGATGCTTAAACCAAATTCCGATCATTACATCTTTTCATGGACAGGCCCATTTCTACGCAGCAATAATTATAAGCTTATAGGTATGATAGATATATACCCGGACAGAACAATTTACAAATGGGATAATGAAACCTCGAATTACAGGATAGGATCAGAAGACTATATTGTTATATATAAAAGGATGAAATAAGTATTCATTTGGTAGAAAGGTTTAAACTAAAAAAGGCAGGTCAACGACCTGCCTTTTTTATTAAACTGAAAGTAAATTACTTTACTAACATCATTTTTCTAGTCTGTGAGAACTGACCGGCTTCTAATTTATAGAAGTAAAGTCCGCTTGGTAGATTAGAAGCATTAAATGTAACATTATAAACGCCAGCTTCTTTGAATCCATTTTCAAGAACGCTAACTGCCTGACCGATTGCATTGTAAACTGTTAATTTTACATTTGAACCAGTTGGTACAGAATAAGCAATAATTGTGCTTGGATTGAAAGGATTAGGATAATTCTGGTTTAATGCAAATACTGAAGGAGCTACAAAATTAACTTCTGTAGAATTAGTATACTTGTATGAACCGTCATTATCAACCTGTTTCAGACGATAATAATATTTACCTGATTTACTTACTGAATTATCAGTATAGGAATAATTCTTTACAGAATTTGAATTGCCATTACCTGAAACAAAACCTAAGGTAACCCAATTTGAATTATTTGTTGAACGTTCAACGCCAAAGCCATTGTTCTTTATTTCAGTTGCTGTTGACCATTTAAGGTTAACTGCGTTACTGGAGGCTGCGGCAGTGAATGAAGTTAATTCAACGGGCAGAATAGCGTCAAGCCATTGACGGCCAACTCTTACTCCATCCATTATAACAATAGGAGCTGTTGATGCGCTTCCCTGTCTTATATTGAATGATTTTATAGCGAATGGGAAATCATTTCCAGTTGAGGTTGTGATTAAAGGTGTAGGTTCTGTTCCGCTAAGATCAGGATTAACAAAAAGGGATACTGCATCATCTGTAGCTGACGAAGTATTGTAGGTATATTTAACAACTACTAAATAAGTTGTAGCAAAAGTAAAAGCCTGATTTGTCCAAACAAGTGCGCCGCCGCTGCCTGTGCTGGTTTTCATGATACCAAAATCAAAACCATTTGTTGTGCTTGATCTGATTTCAGTTCTTGCGAAGAAATTGAAAGAACCGCCGTCAGCGAAATGAACAAAATAATCACCTGTAACTGCAGGAGAAGATGTAACACTTAATAAAAAAGCAGCATAAACTGATCCGCTGTTAACTGAATCAGAAAGGGGATGATTATCATCTTCGCCTGATGAATTGAACTGGACTGAACCGCCAACTCCTGAACCGCCTGCATAGGTGGCATAGGATAAGCTGGTTGCAATAACCTGAGCTGGTGTTGTAGATGCTGTACCTGTCATGACCCATCCACCCTGGCCTCTAAGAGTTCCGGCTGTGTAGCTGAAATCGTCAGTAAAAAGAACCTGAGCCTGGGTAAGACCATAGAAAAGAACTATAAACAGCGATACAAATAAAAAAGTATATCTGTTTTTCATTATTACTCCGGATTTAGTTGTTGAATGTTTTTAAATTCGTATGTTGAAATTATCGCTATTTTCTAATAGAAGCAAGAGGAAAAACTCTATTGGCACCTGTTTTACGGCTTTGTTAACGATTATTAATTTACTTTATAAATTTTCCGGCATCCATTTTAACTCCAAGATTTCCTGCCATTTTTAAGTTTGCCTCTGATTCTGTGGTCATATTTAATTTTGAATATGCTAACCCTCTGAAATACCAGGCAATACCATTGCGGGAGTTAAATCTTATAGACAAAGATAAGTCATTAACAGTCCCCTGATAATCATTTAACTCAAACCTGGTAATTCCCCGGTTTATCAAGGCGTCCTGAAATTCAGGATTTATGTCTAATGCCTTATCAAAGTCATTTTTAGCCGCTATAAAATTCATAAGCTTAAAATTTGCCATGCCCCTGTTGTTAAAATATGAAAATACTGTCTGGTCTGAAGAAATTGCTTTGTTATATTCTTTAAGTGCTGAGTTGTAATTTCCGCTGGAAAAATATGCTAAACCCAGGTTGTTGTGCAGACTGCAGTTATCGGGATATTTATTCAATCCCTTAGTTATAATATCAATTGCCTTATAATATTGTTTAAGGCTTAATTCTGCCGAGGATAAATTTATAAAAGCATACTCCTTAAGATTATTATACGAAGGATAGAGTGTATCATATTTCAATGCTTGGGAATAATATCTTTCCGCCGATACGAGATCCCCTTTAGAATTATAAATAGCGCCTTTATCATAATATGCTTCACTGTAAGTAGGTAAAACCATTATTGAATTATCCAGATCAGAAAGCCCCTGGTCTAAATTTCCGCTGCCCGAATAAAGACATCCTCTTGAACATAAGGCATAGGCATTGTCAGGATTTGATTTTATTGCTGCCGAGTAAAACTCAAGCGGACCTGCAAATGTATCCGAATAAATATAAGACAATACCATAAAAAGAATTGACACGGGAATAAATAATTTCGGCAGCAGTAAGGAATCTTTTTTAATTATTTCATTAAGAAGAAATCCCAGCGCAATAAATATTCCGACTGATGGGAGATAAGCCCTGCATTCAAGATATTCAAACTGAAACCTCCCCAAGGAAATCCTTAAAAACATACCCGGCACAATAAAAGCCAGAAACCACAATATTCCAAAGATAACCGGCATTTTATCTATTGATTTATTTCTCAGAATATAAACGCCCGACATGACTAATATAAGCAGCCCCGCTGCTGTAAATAAAACAGAATATACGGGCATGGGCGAAAGGCCGAATGGTAAAAACAATTTTGCAAAGTAAACAGGTATCTGAGGAAGATTTGTTATGAAAAAATTAAGACTCATTATGTCCTGAGAGTTAAGAAACCTGCTCCTCAAATAGAAAAAGCATAGAACCAAAATAATCCAGGGAAAAAAGAAAGGAACTAATTCTCTGTAACTCCGCCTGTTTTTGCTAATGAGCCGGTAATATAAAATCATCATTAAAGGAAGTACGACTGATATTTCCTTTGAAAACAATGCGAGTCCAAATGAAACCGAATGAAGAATAAAATAAACTATATTTTTTGTTTTACAATATTCAACAAACAAAATAAACGCAAGGGCACCGAATAACCCGGCCAGAATGTCACCTCTTCCGACTATCCAGACAATTGCATCAGTAAATAATGGGTGTACAGAAAATAACAGAGCCAGGAAAAAGGAGAGATTTCTCTTTATGCCTATAATCAGGAGTAAATAGAAAAGAGATATTACTGTCAGGATATGATAAATTAAATTAGAAATATGATACTGACGTGGACTTTCGCCGTTTATATGTGCATCTAGCATAAAAGATAATGTTTGAACCGGTCTGTAGTATCCCTTCCCTTCTTTACTAATAAAATTATCCTTTTCAAATGCCTGGACGGCATTCGCAAAATCACTAAGAAAACTTACATTGTTTTTAATAATACTGGTATCATCAAACCGGGTAAAATCATAATTAAGGCTTTTCCAGTTTAATAATAAGGGAACTATTACAAGTATTGCTAAACAAGCATAAATGTTGAATTCTTTTACCTTGTCAGGAACAGCCTTTTTCTTTGTTTTCATTCTCAGACCGGAACTATAGTTTTGTTATTCTCTATACTCAATATCAGGAAAAACGTTCATAAATTAAAGTTATTATTAATAAAAAAAGGCCGTCTTATTCAGACGGCCTTTTAATTCTGTTAAATAAGAATTATTTACTTCATCAACATCAATTTTTTAGAACTGACAAAATTATTGCCTGTTGCTTTTTCAATTGCTGTCATTTTATAAATATAAACACCCGATGTCAGATTCTTAAACGAGTTAGAACTAACGTTTATTGAATAGAAACCGGCTGCCTGTTCGTTATTTACTAAGTCGCCTACTTTCTGTCCGGCTACATTATAGAGTTCAATTTTAACTCTTGAATCAACAGGAAGAGTATAGTCAATCTTTGTTGAAGGGTTGAACGGATTCGGATAATTCTGGCTTAATGCAAATGTTCCCGGAACGGTAACTTCAGCATTAATAACATTGCTGTAATTGTACCTGCCATTATTATCGATCTGTTTCAGGCGGTAATTATATTTTCCGCTGGTTACACTATTGTCAGTGAAAGAATAATGTTTGGTGCTGTTCGAATTACCTGATCCTTTTACAAATCCAACAGCAGCCCAGGATACCTGACCCGCCAATGTTCTTTCAATCTGGAATCCATTATTGCTTACTTCAGTTGCTGTATTCCAGGAAAGATTAACTTTTCCATTTGATACAGTTGATGTGAAAGAAGTCAGTTCAACAGGGAGTACAGGTGTAAAGTTAGCTTCAATCATGTAATCGCCATAATTGCTTGTGCCAAGATCTACCCAGCCGTCCGTTGCATCATAAAGGTAGAATATTTCGTCTCTCATCCAATTCTCTGTTTCCATTCCCATCGGGAAGGACGTAGCGGTTGTGGATGCCACATCCAGACCAACATAAACTGAGTCGTTATTGATGGTTGGAGGAGAAGGGAAAGTAAAAGTGTAATAATTCAGAGTATCAGCTGCTACTAAAACATGTGTTGCTGATTGGGCAATTTTATTATGGTTTTTATCATAAGCAATGGCTGAAACTGTTTGTCCGCTTCCACTATAGATATAGATTCTAGTTGAATTAAGTGTTGCGTTGCCGTTAACATAAAACTTCGATGTCATTGAATATTCCATTCCGGTTATTCCGCCTAAAGCGTCAGTATAACTTGTGGTGCCATCGCTGTATGCCATAGTATTTGTATTGTTGACGGTATGGGCAACAGACATAGTATTGTTTGTAGAGTAATAATCAGTATTAGGAATAGTAACTGCAACAACATCTGATCCGGTTACCGTTGGGGTAAATGCTTTAAAATAAAACTGAGAGTAATATCCAGCCGGAAGAGAATCTAATACGAAGGAATCTGAAAATGTATTCACTCCGGTTACTGCTAATGAACAGGGAATCGAATACACAGTAGAATCACCGTCATTGTAAATTGTAGTTCCAATATAATGGGGTACTCCAATTCCTAAAGGAAGAAGTCCTTCGGTATACACACCAGCAACTTCTGCATCCTTACCTACATTGAATCCCATAATGGTTGCAGGTCTATAGTTATACGAAGTTAAAGAAGCAGGTAATGATGAAGTAGATGAACTCCACTTGCATCCACTGGTAATAGTTGTACATGTCATGGCTACAGTATAACTTGTATTAGCGGCAGTACCTGTCCATTCCCAAGCAACATATAACCCGCCGCCCGTATAAGTAAAATTACTTGATCTGGATAATGTATGAATAAATGTATATTCATCTGCGGCAATTACATCTGAACTACTATCGACAAGTGTCATACCGGCAATAGCAGTAGCCCATGTTGCGCTTAAAGCATTCGTTGTCGAAGTGGTATTAGCAAGGTAAACCCGCATTGTACCGGTAGAAGCAACTGTAAGAGCAATTCCATATTCAAATCCAAGGGAAGTAATATGGCTTCCTGTTGGAATTTTACCAGCTGTGGTTAATTCAGCTGCTGTGATCACATAATTGGCCCTGTCATATCTTCTGTATGGATTTGGAGCCGGACCGCCGGTCTGAGGATTTGCGGTATAATAGTAACTTCCATCAGAAGGAAGAATTTCATGATTTGACTGAGTGCTGTTAGGATTAGAAGCTTTCTTTAAATATGTCTTGCTTCCAAGCTTATGTGCAGTCTGAGCATTAAAATTAGTATTCACGTGTTTAATTGATAGCCCTTTATGCATAAAATCCTGTGCCTGGGCCGAATTAAAACATAATAAGAACAGAACTATAGAAAGAAATTGTACAACAATTTTCATTTAGAACCTCGAAGATTAGTTTGTAAATGTAAGTACTCCTTAAGAACTCAATTTTAAATGATGGACATTTGAAACTTCGGTAAGGTTAATTTCAATATATATTTAAAGAAACCATTAATCAATAGTTAATTAAAATAAACGGAAAAAATATTTACTTTCAGATCAAATAATTTATTTCATAAAAAAACCCGGCTGAACCGGGTTTAATATCTTGTTTTTAATTTACAGTTATTATTTCCGGTTCCGTCCTATTATTGCATCGGAATGCTTGGCAAATAGGATAATCGGTAATGTCATAAATATCAAAAACATATCAAGTGAAAGTGATCTGTTTCTGTCATAAAATCCTTCAAGTTCAATAAGATTCAATACACCCTTCTGTCTGTCGCCATAGATCTGCCAGTAACCAGAAATTCCCGGTTTTGCAGAATAGGATCCTCTTCTGGAGTATAAAACAGGTTCCATATCTTTCATCATTTGTAAATCGCATAATGATAAAGGTCGGGGACCTATTAATGACATCTCGCCAAACAGAACATTCATCAGTTGAGGCAGTTCATCAAGCCCTGTTTTCCTTAATATATATCCTGTGGATGTTACCAGGTCAGATAAGTTCTCTTTTAGAAATATGTGTGTTAACTCTTTGCCGGATGTTTTTGTTTTCTTTAAAGTCCTGAATTTATAAAGCCGGAATTCCTTTCCCTCCAGTGTAATTCCTCTCTGCTGCGCAAAAATAGGAGTACTCCCGGTTTCAATATATATTATAATGCTTATAAGAATTAAGAAGGGGAAAAGAAGAATCAGAAGGAATCCTGCAATTACAAAATCAAATATTCTTTTGCAAATATTGTAGAGTGCAAACGATTCCTCTTTTATCAGAGTATCAGATAAAATACGTTCAGTATATAGCATTTAAAAACAATAATCCTTTTCTGGTTAGACATAATAGAAATTTAAGTAATTATAGTCAAGGATTTTTCAACAAAAAACCCTATTGCATCTAATTATTTTTAAGTTTATCTCTATTTTATAAGCATCATTTTTTTCTGAACCAAATCATTTCCGCTTCTGAGACTATAGAAATAGACGCCGCTTGACAGCCTGCCTGCATCAAAATTTACCCTGTAATTACCCGCAGATTTTACTTCATTTACCAGTTCTGCAACCTCTCTTCCCAATACGTCATAAACTTTCAAAGTTACCGGTCCCTGCCTGGCAATCCTGTAACTAATGACCGTAGAAGGATTAAAAGGATTTGGATAATTCTGATTCAATTCAAATCTGGTAGGTGTGTAATCAGACAGATTTATGCCTGTAACTGTGTAATTATATGCATAAAATTCACCGGCATCAATATTTCCGTCTCCGTTTCCTGCCGGTACCTGCTTAACTAATGTTCCTGCGTCAGATGTCTGATATTGTACTGCGCAAATGTATATTTTGGAAGGAATATAGCCGAACTGGGATTGTATATTTAACGTCCCTTCAAGAAAATTCCCTGAATAATGAGCAGATGTTCCAGTTGCGCCTGTCCATCCGTTATAGTTGTTTGTGCTTTCATTTGCAAGAAAAGCAGTCCAATTTACAATTTGCCCTGCTTTAGCCCATGGTGCCGCAACAGGAGGTCTTAATGAATCTGTTACAAAAATAAAAACATCATTGCTGGCTGCTGCTGCTGACTGAGTAGCAACATATAAATCCGAACCATTCCAGCCTGCATAAAGGTCTATTCCGTTATTGCTTGAAACTTTAACTGCACTTGAATCAACACTGCCGTCCATTACAAATGTATTTCCTCCGGTGCTTCCTCCGAAATCTATATGGAAATCCCCTCCGCTGTTGTTGTTCCATGTACTATCTGCATAATGAATAACGAACGCAATTTTACTTACGCTCTGAACAGCGTTATTAAAGGGACCAATTTTAATTTTTATTGTATCATTAACCGGAGCTGAGAAAGGTGTTTCAACAGCAGTGCCGCCCGTATAAATTGCAGTTCCCGTCGGCCAGTAAGCTGCATTTGGAGCTGCCCAGGTGCTTCCCGAATAATTTACTCCCCAATGAAGTTTTGCACCCTGTGCAGACACTACATATATTGTTATTGAGTCATTGCTTGTCGGCTGAACCGGAGTCCAGAATACTGTACTGCCGCCTGTACTCCCTCCTGATGTTTGTCCAACCCAAACATGTTTAATTGGCGATTTACTGACATTATTATTGCTGTCAGTTGCTTCAATATAATAATCAACTAATTTGTTGTTTAGTCCTGTTATGTTAGCGGTATACTGCAGCGCCTTATATATTGGAAGTGGATCAGTTGTCGGCTGAATATTTGTTCCCGTCATCGATAAATCAGTCCATGTGGTTACATTGCTGCCGCCAGCATAGGTATAATTATCTGATGCCATTGTTCCATTTACAGATGTTCTGTATTTCAGCAAAACTGATTTTAATCCGCTTAGATCAAAGACATACGACCAGACCTGGAAATCGCTTGACTGCTGAATCCCCCATTCAGTTCCGCCCGGATTATATGGCTCCCTTTGTGGAATGTAAATAGTAGGTCCTGTAAGATCAGTTCCGCTTTTTGCCACTGGAAGAGCGCTTTGAACTGCTATGTTTCCGCCGCGAGTTGGGTGTGCATCCCATACACCGTTTTGCGTTCCATCCCAGTACCAGTAATCGCTGGCTTCTGAACAAAGTAAATATTTCCAACCGTCTTTTGTTCCCTGAGCGCCTGAGTTTACCTGATCTGCTGTTTCAACAATATTCTTAACTGCAGTAACAACACCCCAGCTGTTTCTGTCGGGACTATAACCATTTGTCCCGGGATCTCCATTCCATTTAAGAAATTCCGGATCACCATTATCTGCGCCGGCCCAGCTTCCGTCTTCTACATTAATTATATCTGTTTCCGAAGGCGGGAACATCTGTAAATAATCCTGAACTGTAGTACAAACAAATCTTGTTGGGTTTGCATTAAGCCAGTCAATAAAACTCTGGAAATTACCGTCATAATATCCTTCGCTTCCGCCGCCATAATTATCACCATCATGCGCAAGTACAATTAATATCGGATGCTGAGGGTCTGTATTATAACTTGCAACCTGACTCATAACCTGATCATATTGCAATGCCCCAAAACCTCCGCGTCCGTCTTCATTACCAAGATACCTGTCAGCCGGGACTACTATCATTTTAGAAGCAACTCCGGTGTTTGGATCAATATATTGAGCGTAATGAGGCTGACGGCCCCAGCGTGCTGAATTTTCTGTAGGAGCCCATACATCTGTCAATGCTACCCAATCGTTTGGGTTTGGATTTAACTGATCTGCTTTGTTAGGTTCATATAAATTACCACTTGTGCTGAAAGGATATCCTGTACATGCTCTGTCAAAATGAATATTGTCTACAAGTACCCACTGCAGACCTTCATCCACAAGGGCTGGAATCTCTCTGTTTGAAAATGCATTCTCTGGTGGGAAAATTCCTTTGGAATAATTGCCTGGGAAATTAGCGGCAAATATCTGTTTATGCATTTGTATCTGTTTTCTGATATCGGGATAATCAATCAAACCCATAAGAGGATGAAAATAACCGAAACCTACCATGTCTAATCGTGGATTACCAAGTGATGTTGTTTGCGGCCTGATATTGTTCCAGCTATTCTTCCAACCCGTAAAATTCCCGTCCACCGGCTCAAGGTTATTCAGGTTTTCCACCAGTGAACCGGAAAAGCTTACCTGTGCTCCGAAATGCGGCATACTTAAACCTTTTGTTACCGCACTGGCAGGCCAGGTGGTATATGGCCCTATCCTCTGATTAAAAATATCATACAAAGAATATGAATAACGGCTGCTGGCCTGCGACTGAACAACTGATTCGTAAGGCCAGTAAATGGGCTGATGCATGTGCCAAAGGAATGCTATATAAATTGGAGGGTTGGAGCTTTCTTTTTTAATCTGAGCATTTAATCCAATAGTTAAAAAGGATAAAAATAATCCAAAGAAAGTAAGTCTTTTTATCATAATCGATTTTATTATTTGTAAAACATGTGGTTTCTAATATAATAAATATTTATATGTAACTACTATTAACTTTCAATCTCTCTCATAAAAAAAGGGAATTAACAGAGTTGTTCCCATATTTTACTTATATTTTTGCTTTATATTATATTGGTTAAGTATGTCAGGAAAAAGAATTGTGATTACAGGGGCTACAGGGTTAATAGGACGGCTCCTATGCGCCGCGCTTAAAAACCTTGGACATGAAGTTATTGTTTTCACACGAAACATTGATACTGCCGGAAAGGTACTCCCTTTTATTTCACGGTTTGTGGAATGGAATTATTCTAAACCTGCTCTTTGGCAAAATGAGATAAATGGAATGGATGCCGTCATTCATCTTGCAGGAGCTAATGTATTTGGCAAACGGTGGAATGATAATTATAAAAAAATAATATTGGAAAGCCGTACTGTGGCCACACGAAATTTAAGCCAGGCAATCAATGGTATAAAAGAAAAACCGGAAGTATTCATATGCTCGTCGGCTGTAGGTTATTATGGAAATAGAGGAAATGATATTATAACCGAAGATTCTCTGCCGGGTAATGATTTTCTTGCCGACGTATGCAAGTCCTGGGAAAAAGAAGCATCAATTGTAGAATCTTCCGGCGTAAGGAGAGTAAGTATAAGAACCGGCATAGTTCTTAGCGCTGATGATGGTGCATTAAAGAAAATGCTCATGCCTTTCAAATTATTTATAGGAGGTCCTCTTGGAAGCGGGAAACAATGGTTCCCGTGGATTCACATTGAAGACCTTATCCGGATTTATTTGTTCGCCCTTGAAAACAAAGATATATCGGGTGCTGTGAATGCAGCATCGCCTAACCCGGTTACTATGAATGAATTTGCTAAAATACTTGGGGAAACACTAAACCGCCCCTTGCTGTTTTCTGTACCGGAATTTGCTCTGAAACTTGCTGTGGGTGAAGGAGCCCGTCCGATTCTTGCCAGCCAGAAAATAATACCGCAGAAATTGATTGACAATTCTTTTGAATTCAGTTACAATAAACTTAAACCGGCCCTTGTTTCATTGCTTTTAAAATAAAAAAAACCTCCCGTCTTTGTCGACCGGGAGGTTTTAATGACCTTTATTATATCAGGGAATTTCTCCCCCGAACATTTTTAGTATCTGTAATACTCTGGTTTGAATGGTCCCTTAACCGGAACGCCTATATACTTGGCCTGCTTATCAGTTAAAGAATCAAGTTCAACTCCTATCTGTGCTAGATGAAGCATTGCTACTTTTTCATCAAGATGCTTTGGCAGCATATAAACTTTGTTCTCGTAATTTGCAGAGTTGTTCCAGAGTTCGATCTGGGCCAATGTCTGGTTAGAGAATGAGTTCGACATTACAAATGATGGATGCCCTGTAGCGCAGCCAAGATTCACAAGTCTTCCTTCGGCTAATACAATAATATCTTTACCGTCGATTGTATATTTATCAACCTGAGGTTTAATAACGTCTTTTGTGTGTCCGTAATTTTTATTCAGCCATGCCATATCTATTTCAGTATCAAAGTGTCCGATATTGCATACTACTGCATTATGTCTCATTAACCGAAATGCTGGTTCCGTAACTATATCGCAGTTGCCTGTGGTTGTTACAATTATATTAGCCCTTGGCACTGCATGCAGAAGTTGTTTTACTTCGTAGCCGTCCATTGCTGCCTGTAATGCGCAGATAGGGTCTACTTCTGTTACAATCACTCTTACGCCTGCGCTTCTTAATGATTGTGCTGAACCTTTGCCTACATCTCCGTAACCGCAGACAACGGCAACTTTACCGGCCATCATAAGATCTGTTGCTCTGCGGATTGCATCAACTAATGATTCGCGGCATCCGTATTTATTGTCAAATTTAGATTTGGTAACTGAATCATTCACATTGAATGCAGGTAATGGAAGCGTCCCTTCTTTCACTCTGTCATACAATCTGTGAACTCCTGTTGTAGTTTCTTCTGATATTCCCTTTATGTCTTTTACAAGTTCTGGGAATTTATCAAGTACCATATTTGTAAGATCGCCGCCGTCATCAAGTATCATGTTTAACGGCTTTCTATCTTCGCCGAAAAATAACGTCTGCTCAATGCACCAGTCGAATTCTTCTGCATTCATTCCCTTCCATGCATAAACAGGTATTCCAGCCGCTGCTATTGCGGCAGCTGCATGATCCTGAGTGGAAAAGATATTACATGATGACCATGTAACTTCTGCGCCTAATTCAACTAGTGTCTCAATCAAAACTGCAGTCTGGATTGTCATGTGTAGACATCCTGCGATACGTGCACCCTTCAATGGTTTCTGAGGACCGTATTCTTTTCTTATTGTCATTAACCCCGGCATCTCTGCTTCGGCTAATTTTATTTCTTTTCTTCCCCATTCTGCCAGGGATATATCTTTTACTTTATATTTAACGTATTTAGCTTCCTTTGTTGCCTGATTCATTTATTATTCCTTTCTCTTATTTATAAATATCCTGAATTATTTACCGTTGCTGACATACTTCTTAAAAACTGGAACAAGATCCAGCTGTTCCCATGTAAATTCTTTTTCTTTCCTTCCGAAATGACCGTAAGAAGATGTTATCTGATATATCGGTCTGCGGAGTTTCAATCTTTCAATTATCCCCTTAGGCGTAAGATCGACTTCCTTTTTAATCATTGCCGAAATCTCACTGTCAGGTATCTTTCCCGTTCCTTTAGTATCTACAAATATAGAAACTGGTTCAGCAACTCCGATCGCATATGCAACCTGAACTAAGCATTCTTTTGCTAGTTTAGATGCTACAACATTCTTTGCTATGTGGCGGGCTGCATAAGTTGCGCTTCTGTCAACTTTTGAAGGGTCTTTACCAGAAAATGCGCCGCCTCCGTGAGGAGCCCAGCCGCCATAAGTGTCTACAATTATTTTCCTTCCTGTTAATCCGCTGTCTCCATGTGGTCCGCCAATCTCAAACCTTCCGGTCGGATTAACAAAATACTTGGTTTTCTTATCCAGATATTTGGCAGGAATAATTGGTTTTATAATATACTTAATTACATCGTCTTTAATCTTTTTCTGCGATACATCTCCATCATGCTGTGTTGAGATGACTACTGCATCAACTCTTACAGGTTTTTTGTTATCATCATATTCTATTGTAACCTGTGATTTTGAATCAGGACGAAGATAAGGCATTAACTTGCTCTGCTTCTTTCTTACATCGGCAAGTCTCTTTACAAGCTGATGCGCATAAACAATAGGCATAGGCATTAGTTCAGGTGTCTGATCGCAGGCGTAACCAAACATTATTCCCTGGTCTCCTGCTCCGCCCGTATCAACTCCCATCGAAATATCCGGTGACTGTGAGTGAATTGCATTTAGAACAGAACATGATTCTGAATCAAATTTGTACTCGGCTTTGGTATAACCAATCTTCTTAACGGTTTTTCTTACTACTTCCTGCACATCTATATATGCAGTTGTTGTAATTTCACCGCCGACTAATACTAATCCGGTTGTTACAAATGTTTCACAAGCAACCCTTGCTTTAGGGTCTACTTTATATATTGCATCTAATACTCCGTCAGAGATTGCGTCGCATACTTTGTCCGGGTGCCCTTCGGAAACTGATTCCGATGTAAAGAAAAATGACATGTGTTTTATTTCCTTTTTAACTTATTTATAATTAATAAAAATCTATTTCCGACGAATCACCGGAATTTAATCTTCGAAATGTGCCCCTTATAATTGAATTGTTGCCTATTATCGAATTTTCAAGCAATGACATGTTTACTATTGCATTAGAGCCTATAATAGAATTTTTAATGATACAATCTGATATTTTACTTTCTTTGTCGATTGTAGCATATGGGCCTATAACTGAATTCTCTATCTCAACATCATCTGCAATAAATACAGGCTCATTAATTACGACATTTGGATAAACTTTACAAGCACTTTTTTGATCAAGTAAATGCTGATTTGTTGATAACAAAGTTTCCGGCTTTCCGCAGTCATACCATCCTTCAACAGGAAATGTTGTAATCTTTTCCCCTGAATCAAGCATTATCTGAAGTGCATCTGTTAACTGAAGCTCTCCCTTTGTGCGTACATCATTTTTTACCAGTTGATTAAGACTCTTTATTAATGCTTGGGAATCTGCAATATAATAAAGTCCGACAAGCGCCAGATTCGATACCAGACTCTGCGGCTTTTCAATCAGCTGTTTAATAAATCCATTTTCCATTACAGCCACACCGAATCTTCTGGGATCGGCCACGGATTTAACTCCAAGTGATGATACCTTATTCTTAAATACTTCTTTAAGATTTACATCAAATACGGTATCGCCAAGTATAATAAAAATTTCCTTCTCGTCGAATGTAGGAATTGCAGTATAAATTGCGTGGCCTAATCCTTCCATTGTTTCCTGCTCAACAAAAACAGAATCCATCTGAGGATATTCAGTCTGAACAAAATCTCTTATCATTTCGCCCAGGTGCCCTATAATAAATGTCGATTTGGTTATATTCTCCTCCAAAAGCTTGTCAAGAATATGACCTAATATCGGTTTTCCCCCCACGTTTAACAGAACCTTTGGAGTTGAGTAAGTATGGGGTTTTAATCTGCTGCCTATACCGGCAACAGGAATTATAGCGCGCATTATATCTTTCTATTATGTTATTAAATTAACTAGCAAAATTACCGAATCCCCCAAAGAATAACAAACCACATATATAGAAAGCACATTACAAATTCTTTAATTTTCTTATTCCCCCTAAAAAAAGGAATCGCCTCCGCTTCTGCGAAAGTCATGGGTTGTTGTCTTTTCTCCTTTTTCCATTTACTTTTACAATTTAATTTTCAACTTAAACTATGAAAATCTCTAATAGAATTACACGCCTTTTCAATATCAAATATCCCGTAATACAGGCTGGCATGGTATGGGTATCAGGTTGGAAACTGGCTTCCGCTGTTTCCAATTGCGGCGGTCTTGGATTGTTAGGCGCAGGTTCTATGAAACCAGATCTGTTAAGAGAACATATAAGAGACTGTAAGAAAGCAACCAATAATCCATTTGGTGTAAATATCCCCCTGCTCCGTGAGGATGCCCTCAATTTAATTGAGGTAACAATTCAGGAAGGCGTCAAAATTGTATTTACTTCAGCTGGCAACCCTGCTAAATATAAAGATATATTAAAAAAGAACAATATCATTGTTGCCCATGTTGTCCCTTCAATAAAATTTGGATTAAAAGCTGAAAGCTCTGGATGCGATGCCGTTGTCGGAGAGGGAGTTGAAGCTGGCGGACACAATGGAATTGATCAGATAACCACTATGTGCCTTACTCCCCAGTTATCCGGTGCGCTTAAAATTCCAGTTATAGCAGCAGGAGGAATTGCGGACGGAAGAGGAATCCTTGCGGCTCTTGCCCTTGGCGCTGAAGGCGTTCAGATTGGTACAAGATTCGCCGCTACTTTTGAATCATCAGCCCATCCTAATTACAAAAAGAAAGTAGTAGAATCAGGCGATGGAGATACCCTCCTCGCATTTAAGAAAATTGGACTCGTCCGAATCCTTAAAAATGATTTCGCTCTCCGCGCAGCTAAAGCTGATTCAGACGGATGGCAAGAAGATCAGTTGAAAGAACTGTTGGGAAAGAAAAGAGAACGCCTCGGCATTTTTGAAGGCGACGAAATTGAAGGTGAATTTGAAGCAGGCCAAAGCTCAGGTCTAATAAAAGAAGTTCTCACTGTTAAAGACCTCTTCAACAAACTTATATCAGAATATGATAACACATTACTCAAATTGTCACTTTGAACTAAATCCCATTCCACTTATGTCATTCTGATTATCATACTTGTCATTCTGATTATTTTATTTGTCATTCTGAGCGAAGCGAAGAATCTCACGTCCCGCAATGTCGGCAGCCTCATTCACTCATGTCATTCTAAACGAAACGATGTGAAGAATCTCATGCCTTAATTTATCCGCATTATAATATTATCCCTATTTTTTCATAACTTTATAACAATATTTTATAACAATGGCTGAATAATGAAAACAAAATACTTCTTGTTGTTTTTACTCTTTACACTTGTTTCATTCGCTCAAAACAAAGACCTCGATGCATATAAAAATGCAACTGGCATAAAAGACCCCAAAAGTAAGATTGACGCTCTTAAAAAGTTTACTTCTGAATTCCCCGCGAGCAATTATATCCCCAGAGCTTACATCGAATTGACTGCGGGCTATCTTGATCAGAATAATACGGATTCTGCTCTTGCTTATGCTGATAAATACGTTAAATTCTACCCTGCAGGAGGACGCCTTAATGCATGGAATAATGCGGCTTATTATCTTGTACATTCAAAAAAAGGTCTCGATACCGCTCTTTCATATTCACAACAGGCAGTTAAGTTTGCAAGGAGCAATAATGTCCGCAATCTCGGAATGTACCTTGACACCTATGCACAGGTTCAGTTTGAACTGGGTAAAAAACAGGAAGCGCTCGATGCTGAAACAGAAGCCATTAAAGGACACGAAAATGATCCCGAATTTTTACTAAACCTTGCTTCTTATCAGGAAGCTGCAGGAAAAACTTCTGACGCATTAAACAATGCTGCAAAAGTTGTTCTTTTGGGTGATACTGAAAACGGTCTGGATAAATTTAATACATGGCTTTCAGCGGCAGCTCCTGATAAGGATGTTAGCCTCAATATGAAAAAAGAAATCGCTGATAAACAGGTAGCTGATTTTATAAATGCGAATGAAAAAGATCAGGCGGCCGCAAAATCAACCGCCTCTGCATTCTATGCTGCTCTGAAAATAAATCTCGATACCGCTGAAGTATGGGCTAAAAATTCTGTCCTCTCCATAAACAAAAACAGTAAGGTTGAAGATCAGATAATGTTCCATAAAAATCTGGCTATTGTCTATTCTGCCGAAGAAAAAACAAATGATGGATTGAAGGAATTAAAATCAGTCGAGGATTATGTTGACCCATGGGATTCAAACTTCTGGCTCACTCTTGCTAAATGTTATGAAATAAAGAATGACTTTAAGAATGCTTTGAATGCCTGCATTTCTGGACTCTATGCATATGAAGCCCCTTCAATAAAGTCAGAAGTTCTGACTATTCTTCCAAAGCTAAATTTAAAAGAGGAAGATTTAACTAACCTTATTGATAAGAAACAAAAAGATCTAACTTCTTTCAAAACCGGAAAGTATAAATCCAAAAATAACGGGAAAGTTCTGCTGGCTGAACTGTTCACCGGCGCTGAATGCGGCCCATGTCAGGGTGCCGATGTCGCTTTCGATAATTTGTCTGAATATTTCCCAAGGACTTCCCTTGCTATAATTGAATATCACCTCAACATCCCGGGACCTGATCCAATGACAAATCCCGATACATGGAACCGATATGTTTATTATGGTGCAAATTTCGGAACTCCCACTGCTATTATTGAAGGGAAAGAATCTATCACTGGAGGCGGACCAAAATTCCTTGCCGCCAACAGATACAATTTATATAAATATACTTTGAGTAAATATGAATCTGTAAAACCGGAGGTCACTTTATCAGGCAAAGCAAAACCAAACGGAGATAATATAAATGTGCAGTTAAACCTGAAAGGCAAAGTTAAAGATCCCAATGATGTTATTCATGTTGCCCTGGTTGAAAAAACTATTAACTATACTGGCTCTAATACTATTGATAAACACCATTTCGTAGTCAGGAATCTTCTTTTCAGCGATAAGGGTTCTTCTATAACTTCTCAGAAAATCACTGGCACTTTTGATGTTAATAAAATTGAAGAGGGATTAAAAAACTATCTTGACGATCCTACCAAAGAACCTTCATGGCGACCCGGCTTCGGTGCCCCCTCATGGAGAGCAAGACCCGATAAACTTGACCGCAATAATCTTGCGGTGGTTGCTTGGATTCAGAATCCTGAAACTAAAGAAATCGTTAACAGCATTTTTATTGATGTTAAATAGGTTACCTGAATTGATTAGAATTATTATTTTAAGTTCCCTCCTCTTTATTTCAGGAGGGAACCTGTTTCCACAAAATAAAACAAATAATGTCGTTGATGTAAATGTTTCATCTGTCCCCGACTCAATCAATAAAAATATCTTTACGGTATTAATTAATTTAAACATTAAAGATGGGTGGCACATAAATTCTAATAAACCCCTTGACGATTATTTAACTCCCACATTTGTAAAATTAAAAGACTCATCCGGCATCAAAATATTAAGCATTGATTATCCTCAGGAAATCATATCAAAACTTCAGTTTTCAGAATCAGAACTTTCTTTATACGAAGGGAATGTATCAATTAAAATTATTGTCGAAGCCGCAGAAAAAAAGGCTGATTTCGATTTACAATACCAATCATGTAATAATCAAACCTGCCTCTTCCCCGTTGTTAAAACATTAACCGTCGACCTGCACTAACCTCCCTCCCTCCCTCCTTGACATCCTTCTCTACTATTGTCTTTTTGATTCTTTAATTTGTCATTCTGATTATTTTATTTGTCATTCTGAGCGAAGCGAAGAACCCCGCGCCTCTCATCCTTTCCCTTACACAAACTCCTTCAGCACTTCCCCCATACTTTTAGCTCCCGGATAAAACGATAATATCCTCTGCAGCACTGAATCAACAACCGCATCCGGACATGATGCCCCGCTGGTAAGAATTATTCTCCCTGTTTTACCTTTGGGAATAAACTCACCGGATGTAACTTCCTTCCCCGAATGAATATCATAATAAGTTATTGAATCCGGCGAAAGTAGCTTATCGGCAGAAGAAATAAAATATGTCCTGAACTTTCCGGCAAGAAGTTCAACTATATGTGTCGTGTTTGAACTATTATATCCGCCCACAACAATTGCCATGTCTGCATCTTCTTTCAGAAGTCCGTACGTTGAGTCCTGATTATCATTTGTTGCATAGCATAATGTATCTTTTGTGTCTGCAAAATGATCCTTTAGTTCTTCTTCACCGTATTTTATCAACAATGCATCCCTTAGGAGGTCCGCAATCGCCTGCGTCTCTGATGCAAGCATTGTAGTTTGGTTCACAACACCAATCCTCTTCAGGTCTTCATGTAAATTGAAACCTACTGAATACTTATCTTTAAAAAAATCATAAAACTCTTTCTCTTTAGAATCATCCAGAATAAATGAACTTAAAACTTCAGCTTCTTTAATATCCCTTATAATCAATGAAGGTGATGTTTGTGAACTGTGTGAAAATGTTGCTCGGGTTTCTTCATGATAATGTTTACCATGAATTACTATGGTAAATTTATTCTTCCCGAGTTCGCCTGAACGGTTCCAGACTTTCTCCACAAAAGGACAGGTTGTATTATACCGATATGGATTGATCCCTTTTTCTTTCAATTTTAATTCAGTGCTTATAGTTATCCCGAATGCTGGTATTATTACTATGTCATCAGCTGTCAGAACATCCCAGTCTTCCAGCATATTCCCCGCAGTATCCATTAGGAATTTCACTCCGCGCGAAAGCAGATCATTATTTACCCCCGGGTTATGTATCATTTCGCTTAGAAGATAAATCTTCCTTCCTGGATTTTCTTCTATTGTCCTGTATGATATTTCAATTGCACTCTCTACTCCATAACAGAATCCAAAATGCCTGGCAATCATAAACTGCACTGGGCCGAAATCAAGTACCGCAGGAGTAAAATCTTTTTTCCTTGGATCATTCATCTTCCGGGAACTCTTTATCTTCGAAATAAATGTGCTCCTGTAGAATTCAGGTATATCGAATTTTTTCATCGTCTTTTATATTAATTAACCCTGAAATTTACTAATAAACTCCCCCTTAATAAAATACCGAATCCGCTGTCCTTATTAATTCTATTCGGCAGTTCCTTGCTCCTTTTCCCCTTCATCTGATACTCCTATCCTCTAATAATCCCTCTTATCATATTTCACATTACTTATAATATAAAAATATTAATATTGTATTATTATATATGAGGATATCCATGAATAATTACAAATACACAATTACATTTCTTCTGATCCTGGTATCTGTTTCCTTTATCTACCCGCAGCAGAAATTTATTGTCGATTTGAGTGATACTTCCGGACATACTTTTAATGTTACTCTTTACCCGGAACAACTTACTGATAAGAATAAAATCTACCAGTTTGCTGCTTCCGCTCCGGGTACCTATGAAATTATGGATATCGGCAGATTTGTCCGCTCCTTCCATGCTTATGATAATAACAATAAAGAAATTGAAACAAAACAAATCTCTACAAACCAATGGGAGATTTTCTCCCCTACTCAAACCAAAAAGATTCAATACTCTATTTCAGATACATGGCATTCTGACATTAAATACCACGCTGTCTTTCTGATGTCGGGTAGCAGCCTGGAAAAAGATAATGCTCTTATAAATGGACATTGTGTATTTGGCTATATCGAAGGAATGCAGTCAGAACCGGTATACATTAAAATTAACCGTCCCTCTGGATGGGAAACTGGTACCGCTCTACCCGAAAATAGCGATGGATATTATACGGCAGATAATTTTGACAAGGTCGTTGATTCTCCTATTCTAACAGGTAGGTTATCTGAAGCTGAAACAAAGATCGGCAAATGTCTCATTAAAATTTATACCTACTCCAAAACTGATATTGTAAAATCTGCCGATATTCTTTCCTCTGTTACAAATGTTCTGCATGCAGAAGATAAATTCACTAATGGACTCCCGGTTGACCACTATACTTTCCTCTTCCACTTTGAAGATGTCACAAATGGCGCCTGGGAACATTCCTATAGCTCTGAATATATCTATAAAGAAATGCCAGTTGCGGAATTGGTTATGGGTTCTCTCCCTGCATTTATAGCTCATGAATTCTTCCATATTATTACCCCGCTCAGTATTCATAGCCAGTTGATTGAACCGTTTAATTTTGTTACACCTGTAATGTCTCAGCATCTCTGGTTCTATGAAGGTACTACAGAATGGGCTGCATGGATTCTTCAACTTCGCGCAGGTTTAATTTCGTTAGATGAATATCTGCGTGCAATGAGAAGACAACTAATCACCAGTGAATATTTTAAAAAGGATTTAAGCCTCCGTGACTTAAGTATAAATGCTTATAAATACCCTGACCAGTATCAGAATATTTATGAGAAAGGTCCCGTCACTTCTGCTTTGCTCGATATTTATCTGCTGAAATTATCAGGAGGCAAAAAAGGATTAAGAGAAATTATTCTTGAACTATCACAAAAATATGGCGTTCATAAAACCTTTGACGAAAATACTTTCTTCGATGAATTTGTTAAAATGACTTACCCGGAAATAAAAACATTTATCGACAAGTATATTATTCATGCTGATCCACTCCCGATAAAAGAATACTTCGGATGGCTTGGAATAAATTATGAAGAAACAAATGGTTTCGATAGTTCAAAGTTTGACCTTGGTTTCGGAGTCAGCGTTGCTGATAACAGAATTGTAATCGCTAATGTTCCGGATACTACTATCACTTCGATGAGAAGCGGCGATATAATTAATAAATTATTTAATAAACCAGTTACTCTCGAAAATGCCCAGAGCGCTTTTATGGTTCTGCATGGTAAAAAACCCGGAGACGAAATAAGCCTCGTATTAACCAGAAACGGAAAAGACTTTGATGTTCATTGGAAACTTCCGGTAGCGGTTAGAAAACATATTTTTGAGGTTTCACAATCTCCTACGCCTGAACAGCTTGCGTTAAGAGATGCCTGGATGAAAAACCTCCCGTAATTTTAAGTCGTTATGCCTTAATTAGCGACAACATTAGTAATGGACTTATTGACTCTATTTTCCCAAGTCCAAATGTTTTTTCTATTTTTCAGGTTTTTACAATGTCATAAAACAAGTTTTAGGATATCCCGCCTTCTTTAGCACAGCAGGTCAAGATTTCCAAATCAGTATTTTAGCATTCGTCTAATTTAAATTTCGGAAGATTATTGCTTTACTTCCTCCCTTGCAACTGTATAACAATCTTTCCTGGCTATCGGCTTTAATGCCCATCCCTTCTTTATTTCAAGTTTCCAGTCATTTGATGTTACAGTAGATGATCCGGCTGTATAACTAAAATTATCCGGCAAAGAAACCATTATACTTTTCCAGTCTGATGCCATAAATGCTTCATTTGTTACTGTTAAAATTCCCCAGTTATCCGAAATTCTGATGTTGGGATAAACTGTTCCGATACTATCAATCGGAGTCAGATTCCTGGGATCAAACTGTACATTCATGTTTTCAAGTTTGAAAATAATCACCGGCTTATGAAAAAATTTATCTTTATAAGCTTTCAGCCGCTCATCCATTTTCTTCTCTCGCGCTGCTTCAAAATTCATGATCTCTGCATCAGCGTTTGATGTAAGAAAACTCAATGCTTCATCCTTTACATCTTTTTTGAACTTTATTGAATAACTCTCTGCCAGTAGATTAGGCAGATTCTTTACTTCGCTTATTTTTTCTCTCCAATTCTTTCCGGAATAATCAAGAAGGAAACAATACATTGGACTCGTTATATATGCAAATGACCTCACAAATGAAGGTATCTTCTCGCCAAGTTTAATTCTCTTAGCCCAGAAGGAAATTATACTGTCCTCCGGCTCTCCGCTCAACTTGTATCCCGTATATTCTGCAAGCCCCTCATTCAACTCCAATTGGGATTCAAGTGTATCAGCCCCGGGGAATACTTCCTTTCTGTATTTATTCAGAAGTACTGCATTCTTTATATGAGAAGTCCTGTCATCTCCCTTTGCCTGTAATGCGGATATCAGTTCCTTCCATTCCATTCTGAATAAAATCCTTCCCTCTTTCATATCCAGATGACTGTTGGTAGGATTGTTTAACGGCAGATTTAATTTCTCCTGAACTCTGTGGAAAAGTTCGTGCATCAATAATATTTTTCTTTGAAGCTTATTCTCTGGTAAAGGCCATACAAGCATTGTCCACTTTGTGCCGCTCCAGTTCAAATATGTGTTTGCTATATTTATTTCATACGGTAATTGACCGTAGTAAACATTTCCTTTCTTTTGAAGAAAACCTGCGCTGTCTTGTTCACTGGCAATTATAGTATGAGTCTGCGGATTTGCAAATAAAATTGGACTGTATATTTTTATTCCCCAAAGCTTCCCGTTATCATTATCGGAAAGAACCTTGGCCTCATGAAAATATTCCGATGCTTTAATAAAATCCAAAGAATCATTCTGCGCCGCTATTTTTGAATTGATAACTACAGTCAGCAGAAACAAACACCACAATATTTTAGACATTAATTTTCTCCTTTTAACATTCAAATTTACACAATTTTGTTTTATTCCTCCTCATTAAAGGTGCTGCCCATAGCAGTCAGGGTTGTCTGCCTTATGCCCCCATAGCTAAAGTGGATCGCCCGAAGGGCGGGGGTTGTTGCTCTAGTAATTAATTTTATAATACTTCAATATCCTCATCGCCCGCAAAGTGTTCCACCTGCTTGGCATTCCTCCCTTCTCTATTTCAAAATGTACCTTACCCGGATGACTTGCCTGAAGACTCCACGTGTTATCCTTTCTTCTCTTCTTAATAATCTCATCTATCGCATCCTGCATCCTTTCATCATATCCGGACTTGGATGTTTGGAAATAATCCATCGACTTCATAATATCATAATACCATCTTGGCGGATAAGGAAATTTCAAAAAGTCACTCTTGATTATATTTCCCGTCCTATGCGACCTGTATAATTTGTGCCTTAGTATAAATTCTTTTGATTCGAATTCCGCCTTCCTTAATTCCGATATTCTATATTTGTACCCATTGATCCTAAATTCCAATATCCCTTCCAATACTGACAATGTTGTATGCAAAGAACTATGTTCTGCCCCTCCTTTGTTCGATCGGCAATTAAACCCCCCATCCTTCATCTGCTGCGATAGAATAAAATCAACAACCGACTCTAATTTTTCTTCTTCAGTGCCAAAATAACATGCATAATTCAGAAACATTCCGTTTACACAAACATCACTATGATTGCTTTTTATTTCCGGATGAATACCTCCGTCAGTTATTTTATTGTTTTGAATTATAAGCTCAATAGTTTCTTTTGCCTCCCTGATGTCAGGAGATATTCCCAGATTCTTTAAGTCTATTAATGTATAATGCGATGATGTCCATTTGGGACTGTAAAACCCCCTCCCCCAATGACCATCTTTATTCCGAAGTAATAAGTACTTTCGCCCCCAACCCTCTTTCGATATCTTTTCCCTCAGGTCTTTACGGTCTTCATCCAGTAGATCTCTGTAAACCTGATACTGAATAACCACGTCCCCGTCCAATAGCCAATTTATAACTTCGTTATTTTTCATGGTAGGTTCAATTTATTTATGCCGGTAATATTCTCAATTAACTTCTTAAACGCAAAACATAACTATTTATTTAATTCGAAAAACTGCTGCCTTTTTTTCCCAACATTTGCCAACTAACAATAATTTATTGCACACAATTCTTTGTTTCATGCATACGCCTCTGCATGCATGAAAACAGGTAGTCGTATGGTTTAATAGTAGAGGGCAGCTTTTTTTTGCCCAAATAAATGATCAAAAATCGAAAAGTTGGTGTATTACCTATAGAGGCCCAGTGCTTCAATTAATGGTAAAGTAATGAAAATATTCACATTGAGACACAAAATGTTCTGTTTTGAGAATCTTCGATTTGATAGTTATAAAGAAGGTTACTCCTTGCTTTGCCTGGCAATAAAACCAATGTCCCTCTTTCCTTCCTTTTCTAATTAACCATCCGCTTATAATGAACACAGAATTAACACCGAAGCAACACGGAAGTAACACGGAACTTGTGACTATCGCACACTTAAAACGTAACTCACTCATATAATCATATTAAATTAACTAAACATAAGGAACTTCATAATGGCAGTTTTAAATGATCAGATTCTTGGCATAGTAAGAGGAAGTACCCCTAATCTTACCTTTGCAAAACGTAAAAAAGTCAACTATTTTTATCCCAGACAGCACGTCAAATCCCTCCCTATGGATCAGGGCTCAGTCTTCCGCCGGGTACAGTTCCGGTTTATCGGAAAATTATCTCATTCCATTTACCACTCCCCGCTTCTCAGAATTGCATGGGAAAAAGCTCAAACTGAAAATACCTGGTGCGTCTATGACGATATATTTAAAGCAAATTATAAAGCCATCCGCCTCAATGAACCTAACACAGTTCCCGCCTTATTTCCGGGTTCCGGCTTTAAGTTGATAAACCCCTATGTCACAAAATTATCCGGTGGTTATAATGTCAGCACAGACGGAATTGGATATATGGATAATTTCAACCTGATCATAACTGATTCAGTTGCTTTAATAGGTATTTACTTGTTATCAAGTCCCGACTCCAATGAAAACCCCGCTAAATTAAACTCGGCTCCCTTCTCCACTCAATCGATTATTCCTGACCTCCTCTCTCCTTTCAGCATTACTATGAATCTAACCGGCGATATGAAAACTAATTTTCATGAGAACTCAATAATAAAAGCTTTCTTCACTCTTGCTCTTATAGATAAAAACAAACAGCCCCTCTCATTCTCAGAAATAATACCCTATAATTTTTATTCCAAAGGATTATAAAATCATGTTCAAATACACCATACTCACTTTAGACTGTCTATTCCCTGACTATATACTCCGCCGATACTGAATTGATACAGAACCCATACAGAATTGATACTGAATGACACTGAAGAGATACTGAATTGACACAGAAATGATACAGAATTGATACAGAAACATTACAGAAAAACAATTACCTCATCCCTTCAATATTAATATAAAAATCCCCCCGGTTCATCGGGGGGATTGTAGTAAGTGGTAATTATGTAAATAAGAGGACATGAACCAAAACCTAATTTATAAGATTCCTCTCTTTTCTGCTTCTCGTAATTGTCTTTACTTCTGGTGAGAATGCCTGAATTCTTATATTCTTCACAACATCCTCTTCAAATGATGACATGATAAGCTCAAATTTCTTCTTCAGATATAACGGAATCCCTATAAACAGCAGCACTCTTTTATTTGTAAACTTTGTCTGCCTCGTTGCAAGGAATTTAATTCTCCCTTTTAATCCGTCATTTTCAAGGTCCGCTTCATTAAGCGTTATCCCAATCGCATAGTCCTTTTTGTAACGGGCAATTATATCAACTTCAAATCCGCCCATCCTCTGCGGCTCAGGAAGATATGTTCCAAACTTCCTGCTTATTGTTAAGTAACCGTTTTTCCAGAACTGGTCTATTAAAAGATCTACACTGTGCCTTTTTACTATGTCTGACATAATGACTCCCGTCCTATGATAATATTGGTATTACAGGTGAAAACCTTCTGCTCTTCAGTACCCTTATGTTCACTATCTTATCGTATTCAAATCGTTTCACTTCACTCGAATTATTAATCCTTCCGTAAATAACCTTCTTGCCCGCTCTGTCCCGGGTAATATAATAAGGGTCCAGAATTACTTCGCTTAACCCATAAAGAAATCTTAACTGGTTCCTGTTACTGATTGCAAATGAAAATATTTCCGATTTCATATTTACTCCGGTTTTTAGTTTATCCATCTGAAAACACCGACTACCTTTCCTACTACGGAAAACTCATCTTGTTCCGTAACTATTATCGGCTGGTATTTTTCGTTCTCTGGATTTAACTGTATTGTTTTATTCTTCTTCTCAAAATTCTTTACTGTTACTTCCCCATTAATCATTGCTACTATCATTTCCCCGTTCTTTACTTCCTGTACCGGCGAAACTATTACAAGGTCTCCTTCAAAGACACCTGCGTTAATCATGCTGTCTCCCTTTACCTTTAATGCAAATGAACTCTCCGGTTTTTTCAAATATGCCGAATCAATTCCTATAGTCCCGGCTAAATTCTCTTCTGCCAAAACTGGGGATCCCGCAGCTACCTGTCCTACAATCGGTACCCTGCTTAAATTATCAAATGAATTGTATGAGTTCTTTAGCAGCTCCGGTTTCAATATCGCTATTCCGCGGCTCTGCTTTGCAAGTATGGCAATGTACCCCTTCTTCTCTAATACATCTAAATGACGTTTTACACCAAAGGTCGATGCCATATCAAAATTCTTCCCTATCTCCCTTATCGTCGGAGGATATCCGTTCTCATCTTTGTACTGGCATATAAAATCCAGTATCTCTTTCTGCCGGTCTGTTAATTTCTCATCCATTGTAGTGCTCATTTGTTCACTACTAATATAGTGAACACATGTACACTTGTCAAGTTATTTTTTAATTATTTTAAAGAAATGTGCTTAGATTGGTCTTTTCGGATATTCCTGCTATAAGGAGGCTGTGTAATTGAGAATTTAAAAGGAACGGAAAAAGTGCCGTAAGAACCAATAAAATCAATAGGTTGCGGGATTTGGTTCAAAAAAGGCAATTTGAGAATTTTTACATAAACTACCACAAAATTGCACTTATTTTCCATCAGGATTGAGAATTAATTTTGAGCCTTTAATTTTAGCTATATACCTCATTAAATTGGCTTAAACTGGCCTTTATGCGTTTAATTCGCGGCAATTAATTAAAGGTTGGGTATTCATAATTCAGCATAAATCAGGATTTATTGTCACTTTAAAGGCCTTTTAAAGTGACATTTTAAAGTGACAAATAAGGAAAATGAATTTTGTCACTTCTTTGTAATATGAATAAAAATCAAAACATTTTAGAAAATATTGGAAATAGGAGGGATTTTTTAAAGTGACAAGATTATGGAATTAATGTATGACATAATGGCAGACTTATTTAATTATATTATATCATGATGATTCACTATTCTCTTTCAGTTATTTTATTATAATATTTGGAATAACAATTCAAGGAAATACCAATGAACGAATATGAAAAAAAATCAATAGAGTTATTAGAGAATATATTCTCAGCTCAATTAGTAATAATTTCAAACCAGATAAAAGTAATGAAGGAAGGAGCGGAATTATATACTGAACGTGATTATAACAAAGACGCAATGCAGTTGTTAAGGTGCGCGAATACAGATCTAATTGAGAAAGGACTAATAAAATAATTCAAAGATTATTATATAGATAGAAGGTGATCCAAAGATTACCGGTTTTATCTAATCTAGCCTGGCTCTTGGGAATCCAGAGTTCACCTTTATCGAGGTCATTAATTAAAAAAGCTTTATCGGTTTGGTAAAGTATTTCTGTTGCTGGATCTGCGATTCGCTTATAATCATAAACTTCATGCGGCAGCATGCGAAGGTTCAGATCGGCGACGGTCATGATGATGCACCTTTTATTTTCTGATACATTTTTTTATACTCTTCATTATTTTCAATTTGATATAACCAATATCTTTTACAACTTTATTTTCTAAACGATCTCTTTCTTTATCCCATTTTTCATACTCGAGTTCGAAATCATATTTATTAATATCATATAATTCGAAATCAACTGCTCTAGGTTTTACTCCCATAGTTTCAGTAAATAGGAAATAATTATCATCAGGAATAATACCCCATTCTCCTTCGTATCTGTGATCAATTTTTCCTTTCACCCAAAAGAATAAACTATTTTGTTTAACTTTTAATATTTTCAACCACTTCGAAAGTTCTACACTGCAACATTGTTCTTCTAATTTCATTATTTATCCTTAATTAGTTGTGGGAGGAATTTGCCGGACATGCTGAGAGTAAAATTATATTTAATTTCAGTATCGCAATATCGTTTATATAAGATAGGAAGTAACTGGGCAGCTACTCTAAGATCGTTAATGGATGCCATAAAGCAAAAACAACAGGAGAGCCGGGACATTCCTGCAGCATAAGTCCAGAAGGGTACCTCACCAGCTGCTGCAATTATTTCGAATACTTCTATTGTAACGAGTGAATGGATTGGCATCCATTCATACCAGGTGCGTTTTGAATTACTGAGCTTTTCATTTTTTGAGAATGGAATTTTCTTTGCACGTGCAGGAGATTCTTCAGCTCGAATACCTGTACAATTAACGATTATTTTATACCCGTTTAACAAGGAATAATGACGGATAAATTTGTTAATAGGTCCACGTTTAAGATCGCTGGTGCATTGGCGATTTTTAGGAGAAGGAAACTTCTGCCGGTGTTCCACCATTTGAAAAAAAGTTTTATTAGCTCGGACTACATAAAAAGGATGATGACTATATACCTTAATATGATCTTCAATTCCTACCCAGTCAACTTCAGGAAGATCTGCATGGATAATAATCAATTGATCTGCAGGAATTAATGAACGTAGTAAAATATACATTGCCTGGGAATCTTTTCCTCCGGAGTGATTGACTACAAAGAGAGCCTGTGGATCTGATATTAATGATACTTTATCTGGAGTCAGATCGGCGTTGGTCATAATGTCCCTTCCCAATCAACTTCAAACCCCATTCTGGTTTTCATTTGATCAAACATTTTAACAGCAATAGGAATTGATAAGATTTTATTTTTCATTTCTTCATTTGTTAACTTTTCTTTAGTGAAGAAAACTGATTTACATCCGCCTCTTTTATCATAACAACTTCCATAGATTGCACAAATAACATATCCATCTATTCGAAAAAATTTAACAAAACCTAATATTCTACTTTTAACCTCCCCATAATAAGGCATATTCTCTGGATTAAAAGGATAATCATCCGAATGCCTACCGTAATCCTTATAGATGCTGTTACCTTCAACAATCCAGTAGTAGTGTCCACATTCATCTAAATTTGTTCCAAAATAATTCATGTAGATTCCTTTTTATTAATATAATCTTCAAGGTTTTGGAGAGCATCATAATTACTCCAACCCAGGCCAAATGCAGAGAAGCCACATTTACATTTTACTCTCGCACGATTCATAGCAAATGAATAAGGAAAAATCACTTCTAATTTATTTTTGCATTCAGGACAGTAAACGAATTCAGTCATTTTATCTTCCTGTGGTGTAAGTTTTCCAGTAGTAACTGTAGCTGCTAAAGGAACATCCATCTTCATTAAATATTGTAGATTATTATATTCTGCTACAGTCATTTCAAGTGTTTTACCCGAATCAAGAGTAATGATTACTGTATGTTTAACAAAGTTTGTTTCAATTTTCATATTTAATCTGCGTTTAAATAGCAGTTCCAGGAAGTATAATATTTTTTGTTTTCTTCTTTAACCTGGTATTTATAAAAGCCATATCCCATTGATGAATAACCACAATCATTCTGAACTTTCATTGCTTCTTCTTCTGTTAAGCCGCGCTCAGTAGACTCAACTACAAAGTATTTTTTACCGCGAGTATCAGTTGCAGCTTTTTTAATTATGTTCATAATATTTCTCTTTATTCTCTATATAAGAACGTATTGCATTGAGGGTTGCAGTTAAAATATCTTTACCAGAACCTGAAACCTGATGGAGCCCATTTACTAAATAATAATTTTTATGCCAATTACCGTCATTTTTATTGGCTGTATAACTTGTAATGCCTGCTTCCTTCATCATTTTACTCTCAAGTGAATCAATAAAATTAAAGTCTGAAAGCCATATTCCAGCACTTGCAATATATCTTTCTTCTTTTCTTCCCCAAACATTTCGCCTGGTATCAAATAACTCTAAATCTCCATATTCGAGTAATTTCTGTTCTTGTTCGCTAGCTTTATCCATTTTATTTCTCCTGTAGTTTTTTACAAATTGAGATATATGATGCTGTGAAGTATCTGTTATTTTCGAGTTTGACGATGCATACTGATCCGAATCTAATTGCTTCGCCGGTTGTGCAACCATATTTGTTGACATGGCATTTATCAAAATTTCTATAGATATAAATTTGTTCTTTTGATGAAACTGCACAATCCATAATGTTAACTCAATTGAAAGACTAAAGGAATGCCGTTCTACGCGATTTCGAATTTTATTCCGATAACTTTTTGATCTTCGTAAGACTTTGCAATATTTCTGGCACCTGCAAGAACAAGCTGGCTTTCAATTCTGTTTACAGAGTTATTAACCGGTACACTCGAAGTGTAATTTTTTAGATTCATTATTACTCCTTTAATTATTTAATTCTCATATTTGGCTTTAAATAAGGTAAACCGGTGATGGTGAAGAATGATTCTTCATCAGGTACCGGGATTACTTCGTGTTTGCTATTATATAGTAATCCCTCATAGCAATAGAAGCCTCTGGGACGTATTTCTGTTACCATACGCTTGCTAAAGTCAGCAGAGCCGGTGCGAATCATCAGGATGAGGCCGAAGTTAATTTCAGAGGCCATAAAAAGGTCGAGGTTTATTCCTTCAGGAAGTATCAGTTGACAAAGTTTGCCTTCAGCAGATCCCTTTACCCGGGGGAATGAATTAACCAGGTCTATAAATTTTTGAATGCGATGGATTGTATATAAATCGAATAATCCTTTGCCTGGCTTTTCGAATGTTTGAGGGACGCAGACAATCTCGATGTCGTGCGGATCTTTTTTCTCGCGGCGTACACCGCCAGCAACTTTACATTTGCCTGGCATTGAAACTTCTTTAAAGAGTTTCCAGTATTTGATTGCAATATTTTTAGCTTCGGGGTAGTTCATTATTAGTCTATCTGTAATCTTTCTTTATCAGTTTTAATACCTTTCCTTATTTGAATTTTTTTGCCAAGCATATAACCTTTATATCGAGCTGTAGATTGTTTATTATCTGATAATTTGGTTTTTGTCAGATTTGGATAATTCTCATCCATATAGTTTTTTAAGGCTATTTGATGAGAAACAAAGACCACGGCTGCCGGATCATTTACCAAAGGTAATTCACTGTTTAACTTGACATATAATCCTTCAAATAATCCCTGCATAAAAGCTTTTCTATTTCTGAGACGACCCCGATTATTATTCCATTCATTTCTAAAACATCTAACCAGGAATGTATAAATGTACATTGCTATCTCAATATCAGTTTGAGTACCAACAAATACTACTGAATAGCTACCATTACAAAGGACAAAGGTTTTTACATTGAAAAATCGATCAATAAGAATCGCCACAAATCTGGATTCCATTTGGAGGCGGCTAAGTGTTTTATTGCTTGCCTGGGTAATTGGTTCTCGTGTGATTTCATCAGGATTAATAGAGCCAATATCGATGCCATGTTTATTAGCAATTTTTTGTGCGAGTAATAAGGCGGTTTCAACTTCGGCGAGTGTTCCACCTTTTTTCATGCGGAGTAATTTCTTTATTTTTTCTATTGTATTTTCTTTTTCTGTCATTTTGATATTTCCTTTATAACTGTTCACCGAATTCATATTCAAGAATATATGTTAGAGCAAGAATGCGATTTATCTGTCTGGGTTTATATAACTTCATGTAATTGATCTGCTGGCGGACCTTGGCAGCGGTATCATAATGACCATCAAGCTTCATCTGCTGAGCTGTATCATACCATTTGGATTTGCGGGCTTGCTTTATTTCTTTTTTACTTAACATCTAATTCAGATCCACCAATAACTTATCAATTTTTTGGATTACTAAATCAGTAGTAATAGGTTTACCGGTTATAATCATATCAGCGAATAGGTTAGATGCCATATTATAAAGTTCTTTTGATTGCTGCTCTCTAAAATATTTAACCGTTACTTTGATTTGTTTTTCAGTATCGTAATACCAAACTCCTTGACTCTCTGAAAATTTGGGAGTTTCAATTTTCTTAATATCCTTTAAGAATAAACCATATCTTGAAGCATATACACAATCAATCATTGCATATTCAGAATGTCTTGAATCCAGATGTTTAAATTCTTGCACATAAGCTTGACAGATAATCTGGCCTATTCTATCATCGTTTATTGTTTCGCTTAATAAACCAATCTGTAAAGAATTAGCATGAATTGACGCCAACCAATTATTATCCCATTTCTTGCCAACATGAATACCTATCGTTTGACCCTTCAAACAAGCAAGTTTATTATGTAGCCTAGTTTCAATAGTTTTCCAGCCTTCCTCAATCATAAAACACCACGGACGCCAGAGAGTAATAACAGGTATTATCATATTTCTTTTCCCTTCTCTTGGATTGCAGTCCCATTTAATAATGATAATAAACTTTTCTTTTGATCTGAAGTTAATTCCTGACCCGACAATAACCGAAGTTCACAGCGAAGAAGAAAATTTATGGTGCAACTATGCAAATTTTTAAGTTTTTTCGCGGACTGTACATAATCCCACCAAACGACTAATATTCCAACTATTTCTTTGGGGTAAGGTGATTTATTCCTGGCATCTTCTACAGAAAGATCAAGTTCATTAATTTTGAGTAAAATTTCAGATAGAAATTCTATATAACGGTCTTGGTTCGCAGGTTTAAACGAATGCTTCTTTTCATTATAAAACCAGTCTATATAACCTAAATATTCATTATTATCCTTTCTCCAAACACTTAGAATATTTTCACCTAGTCCAGGGTCTAATTGATTATCTCTAAAAATGAGTCTTGGTTCGCTTATTCTTCCACCATAATTAGGCGCGTAAGTTTTATCCTTAATTACATTCCAGGCGGCCTCAACACATTCTCCCATATCAATATTCTGGCTATCGCAATAATTTCCGAGAAATATTATTATATCGCCAATAGCATCTTTTTTTAAAGCAATTATTTCCTCAGGAGTATGGCGAATTTTCTGTTCACCTTTTAAATGTGCATGGCAGAGTTCTCCAACTTCTTCAGACAGACCAAGAAGATTTCTATAACCAGTACCATAATGATCACCAAAATTTTTCTTACTCCAATCAGAAGATAGTTTTTGTATTTCGCTGAATGATAACTTATTCATTTGATTATCCTTTTATTTTGTTTTGGGGCAGTGGATTGGTTCATGCTGCATGGCTCTGGTAAAGGACAGAAATATGTGTAGTGGCAGCCATATTTTTTATAATGATGGCATGTATTAAGTAGATCTGATTTCCTTTGCCTTTCTTTTCTACTTTTTAAATAGTCGAGAAAATTTTTTGATAGTACTATGATTATAACAAGAGATATAAATATTAGTTTCATGTTTCAAACTCCCGCATATACTTTAGTAAAATCTTTACAGCAAGGTGCTGAAAGATCAATTCCTATATTGGCTTCTGTTTCTTCAACGGGTGTATATTTAAAGTAGGGTTTATAAGCCATTAAAGGATGTTTATTTATCAATAATTCGGCTGTTAATAAAGTGTTTGTATCCTTTTCTTCCTGCAGTAAATTATGAAGAGCCTGGCAGATTTCTTTGAGTTCGAGGATCTGATCTTTTAATCCGCGAATAATAATTCTTACTTTTGCATCCCCACTTTTTTTACGATCTAATTCTTTTTGAACCTTTGTGTACTTCTGATAGGTATAATTAACTTTTGATTTGTTGCGGACAAAATATCCTATCTTATAGGAGATGAAGCAACAAGTACTAATGACTAAAACTAATAGGGAATAAAAAAGCAACATAATAACCTCATTATTTAATTGACTGAATTTAGAATTCCGAATCTTCTTCATTGATGATTATATCATCTTCTAGCTCATTATCCATTTCATCTTCCTTTTTCAGGAGCTGGCTAGATTCTGGGATATAGGGAAGAACAGGATAATTGATTTTTGTCTTTACATATTTCCTGCACCATTCTTCAGTGATTGGAGAAATAGAAAAGATTGAAGAGGGTGAATAAAGTTTGCTGAATGCAAAACCTTCATCAGGATTAGGGACATCAACCTGCAGCATTACTGCAACACCGACTTTGCGTTCTGAAACGCGGCCAGCGACGGTACTGTGTCCCATAATTTCAATATAAGCCCAGGTTTCTAAAGTGTCCTGGTCTTTGTTCAACAATATGTTATCTGAATCCATATTTATTCCTTTATTAAATTGTGATGGCTTCGTTGCGCCAGTTATAGATTGTTTTTACGGATACGTCGAGCATTCGTGCAGCTTCATTATAATCGGTTGACCGGTTGTTAACTGCCCAGGCTTTCTTCAGTAATGTTATAGACCGGCTGCCAAAGAAAATACTTGTGTTGCCGAATGATTGATATAACTTCTCATAGTTCTCTTCCCCAATTATTTCAATGATTGTATCACGATCGTTGCTAACAGTCTTTCCGAAATAAATTCCTGTTTTGCCGTAATGTTCCTGCAACTTTAAATATTCATCAATGCCGATCAGATTTATAATTCGCTGATGGTCATCGTTAAAATATCCCTGATAATCAGGAATGGATTTTATCCAGTCAAATTTCACTGTTGCCTCCTTTATCAGATTTTGCAGAAATAGAAATAATAGCTTTCAATACCCGGGAAACATCTTTCTTCAGCAGAAAACTAATATGATCAATGCCTATTATGGTTTTTATATAATTGTTCAAAGCCTTATCTGTTTTTTCTCTTACATTTATATTGCTATACCATTTGTAGTCGATCAATTCAAGCTGAGCTACCGTTGCAAATTTTGCATTGCGTCCTGCATACTGAGCATATTTGGATTCTTTATATTTCCGCGCTTCTTTCCAGCCAAACCGAGTATGGAATATATCGAGCAGAACTTCTGCCTGCTTATAGGTAAATTCTTTTGATGATGTGCATGGCAAACCCGCATAATTTTTGAAGTTTGCAAGAATCAACTGATAATCCTCACTGCTAATATTCAGTTCCGTTTTAGCAATATGAATTTTTGCTATCTGCCATTGTCTTATTCCATTATTATTTTGTGCCATAATTCGACCTACTGTAAAAACTCCTTAATTAAACAGCCAACTTCCTGCCAGCGGACAGGGCCTCAAATATCCCACGGCTGGCAAGATTAAAGTTGGCATTAAATTATTTTTCTTTTTCCTTTTCGATACTTTCTAAATTGATTTCATAAAATGCAGTTTCACCCTTAACAAGTTTACAGCCAGCGAGGTAGAGAACAGCTTCAGCAATGATGCCTTTTTCAGCATCGGCAATAACTTTTGATTTATTAAAAGTGGTCTTCACGTTTATATACTTGGTTTTAAAGAGATCGCTGAATTTCCCTTTAACAATTTCCCAGTTGAAACCTTTAATAAGCTTCAATGCGCTTTTTCCGGTTCGGAATCCAATGATACCATAAGTTAGTTTCTTACTGCGAGCAAGAGTAAATTCTTTTTTATTACGATTGAGGAAATCTTCGATCAATTCTTCATATTCCGCTATCATATCATCCATTTCGTTGATACCGGGTTCATAATCCTTCTTTATATTTAGGATCTTCTTATTCATATCATTTTCTTTGTTCTCGCGGGCAATTTTACAATGAGCGAGTTTGAATAAGGTATCATCAACCTGATCAAAAGTTATTAGTTTATTAGTGGATACGCGTTCTTTCATGATTGGGCTTCCTGAATTTGTGTAGGGTTATTGTCCTGATTAAATAGCGGATACATAGCATAAACTTCATCGGAAGCTTTGCCGGTAACCTGAGCAAATAAATTCATTTTAATTTCAAACTCTTTTGCTTTTACCCGGCGAAGGTTTCGGAGATCCTTCTCCTGGTGTTTCAACTCGCTGTAAGTAACGACATGCGGTTTAATATCGTTTGCAGAAGACTGACACGCTTTTATTCTATTATCCAACTCGTCAAGTTCCTGCTTCGAGTTGGTTAATATTGTTTCAAAACTGACAGGATTAGTAACCATAAGAACCTCCATTTTCATTTAATATTATTAAAGCTTTCTGATATGCGTTATAACGGTATAGTTCATCCCCATATTCGAGATTTACAGCTGCATCATATTCCTCACGGCTGCCATCATAGAAATAATTAAACAAAGACATGGGAATAACTTCAAGCCAATCAAGGAATAAGAATATTTTCCACTTAAATGAAGTTGGCGGATTTAATGAAATAAAAGTTTCGCCATCAGGATTCATTCCCATGTCTTTACAAGTGAATTCCCCACAGCGATCTTTAAGACTTCCAATAACATCATTTAGAAGATAACAGGCGAAGTCCATGCCAATAGTTTTTATTTTATTTTTCATAGTTAACCTTTATTAAATAATGATAGTTGTGTGCCATTTGGATTGATGCGCCAGAGAGAAACTTTACGGTTGCTTTTCTGGGAGGTTCCTTCACCGGCAAATTCAACAATACCCATTTCACGAAGTTCAAGAACGCGTGGAGTTACCTGGTGCGGATAAATATTAAGATGTTCTGCAATACGTTCATTATGAATTGGCTGATATTTTACAATGATATTATAAACTTCAAGCTGGCGCTCATTCAATTTCTCCAGGAGAAGCTTGAAAGCATCATTGCGGATCTGTTCAGAGTTGTAACCTTCGCGTTCTCTCATTTCCCAGCCTCTTTAATTATAGATTCTTTCATTGACGGCCATACAAACCAGTAATGATCAAAAATGATAGTTGCCAGCATTGCTATAATAAATTTGTGACCATGTTTTTTACTTATGGACTCAAGATCATCGGTGATAATTTTCTTTGAAACGGATATTACTTGTTCCATGATGCTGCCTTTTTTTCACGGTCAAGAGTTTTCTTAACCGGAGGGAAAATTGTTATAAGTTTACGGTCCTTAATTATTATGTTACAATTGCATGAGCGGGAATAAAGAAGAACGCCACCTTCATTATCAGATACATAACGAGCATCTTCCACCACGGTTTTAATGGCTTCTTTAGCCCTGATTAAACGTTCAGTATAATCAGCTATTGCACCAAGATTCTGGTTGAACCTTTCAATAAATCTCAGGCAGACATGCTCAGTTATGTATATTTCTTTCATTAATTACTTCCCGAATACTTCAAAAAGATGTAAAACTAAATCGCCATCAAACATTTGGACAGTACCGATGTATTCTTGTTTAATGTCGGAAAGTGTATGCCCAGTACCATAAAGATTAAATCTTCTCTTCACTGTTGGCCCGTCTTCTTCTGTCAACGCCCAGATAACCGGTAAACCATTTTGAACCTGAAATGACAATATTTTTGCACCGGCTGTCATATTAATTACCTGAGTATCTTTTCGCTCAATTTCATATTTGTATATTTTCATTACTTTTGTCCGGTGAATAATGAACCGGCTGCCAGATCTATGAGATCATCGTTTAGTTCGCTGCCGGTGTCGTTGATGGTTCTTTTAACAAGTCTGATTAAATGCTGAAGGAGTCTTCCATTATTTTTACTGAGCTGCATGAATGTATTAGCAAATTCAATTGCTTCAGGAAAATTAATTTTGAGGATTGCTCTAATATCTTCCAGGCATAAGAGATGAATTTCTTTCGAGATACCTACGCGGCTAAATATCTGTCCCAGTTCACTGCGGGGACCGCGAAGGCGATTAAGTAATTCAGGAGTTCCGGCAAGAAGGATTCCTACCTGTGTGAAGTCTTGAATTCTTCTAATGATTTCGATACATGGCACATTAAATCTTTCGCATTCATCAAAGATTATAAGTCGTTTAGTGCCATTTAGAGTTTTACATGATTCTTCAAAGAGAGTATAATTTGAGATATGCCTTGCAACGCCATTATTAGAATATGAATAGATTGGTATTTTAAGAGACTTTGCAATTTCCTGAATTAATACCCGGACAGTTATTAGGGGAGTTGCCTGAATTAGTATAGTATTGCTATTTCTTCTTTTATATTCAGTAACAGATATTGTCTTACCGCATCCGAATACGCCAGTAACAACACCGATAGTATGTTCTTCAGATGCATAACTAGCAACTTTAAATATATTTTTAGCGGCTGTTGTCTGGACGAAAGAAAGAGATCCTTTTGAAACCGCATTATTAAGTTCAGATTCTTCTGATTCCAGATAATCTTTTATCCGCAGTGCAAGTTCAGAGATCTTTGATTTGCCTACGGCATATTTTCCATTGCGGAATAGCGATATAGTTCCTGAACTCATACCAATATTATTGGCAACACTTGAATTAGAGCGGTTAAGATTCTGAGACATAAAACTATCAAGCCTTTCTCTGATCTGTTCAACCTGCTCGTCACTAAGAATTTGTTCTGACATATTTGGGCTCCTTTTTAATTACGATTTGATGAATTGAAATCTTGTTCTATTGTTAATACCTGCTGATAGCTGCCAAGATTCCTGAAATCTTTCATAGCAGTATCAGTATTCATGAAAATGATCATTGGAACTTTGTATTTGAAGAAATCATTTATCACACGGCTATAACTGGGTTTAATTATGTCCGCATTGATAATTACGATCATCCGGCCATCGAGAAGAGCCGGTACCTGGGAAAAGGTAAGGTCTTTCATTTTAAATAAATTACCGAGTCTAAACTGAAGCATTGGCGCAGTATAAGCATCGCGGCCATTTATGATGATTGCTTTTTGTTTGGGAAATAAATTGTTCTTGTATATTTCCTGCTGAGGTTTGGGGCAATTATATATAATGCCGATTGCTTTATTTTTATCGACACGTTGGATAATGTTGTTGAGGATTTTGTTTGTCATGAATTAACCTACATCTGATTTTGGGATAATGTCTGAATTACGGTTTGGTTTTTGTTTGGGATCATTCCAAAGGTCAGTTAAACTTCTTTTTTTCTTTTTATCTCCTTTATTAGTAGTTGAATTTTCAGTATTAACTTCTGTTACGTTTTCAGGAATAGAAATTATATTAGCTTCTTTTAGCTGACGATGAATGTCCGGATAAATTTCTTCCTGGAGGAATTTTCGAGCGTCGCCAACGATGGCAGATTTCAAACTTTCTTTTCTACGCAGCTGCTGCTGTAACTCTTCTTTATCTTCTGCAGAGCCAAGAAGTCCGGCAGCAGGATGTACTTTTGCATCTGCAAAAGCTTCACAAATAAAATTACCATCAGTATCATATATATAAACCGAACTATGATCGAGAATATCATAACGAACTATCAGTTCATCTTTCACAAGCTTCTGACCGAATATGGCTTCATTCCAGTACCACTTTGAAAACATGTGGATTCCTTTCCTATAAAGCGTACTGACAGTTTGCTGAAGCATTAAGAAAACTAATTCTTCTTTATTGACACCGGGTCCACGACCGGCATTGAATACCTGGGCTGGAGTTAATCCACGGAGATGACCATCAACCTTTTCACGGTTATGATATTCATCCAGCCACCATGCCATAGCATTATGTGCAGCCCAAAAATCTATTGTGGTATTGAGCATTGCTTTTTGATAAAGCTTCATGTGAAGTTTTTCACCGCGGTTCATTCGGGCTGGTTTGCTTGCAATTGAAGTACCGCTATAAGTTGGTATCTTTCTTTCAAGTTCTGCTAGCCATCCCCAGAAGGGCTCAATTGGTTTGCTTTGCGCATGATAGGCTTTTGCAAAGATTACTTTGATACCGAGGCGTTTGAATAATGATTCGGTATTGTCAATTTCATTTCCATGAAAATATTCTGAACTAAAAGCCTTACCATTATCTATATATACAATCTTTGGGATCTTGCCGAGCTGAAGTATTGCGCGCCTTAATGCAGAAGCGATTGATAAAGTATTTTCAGTAATTGCAATTTCATATCCGGCCAAGTATTGACTCTTGAAATCCATTGCTCCAATTGTAATCATTCTTTTGGGCAGGCCAGTAAGTGGGTTAATGATTTCATAATTATTAACGTGTCCATCCATTACAATGATGTCACCAACTTCTACTTTATCATAATCTCTTTCTATATAAGGAAGTATTTTATCATCAAGACCTTTCTCCCCTTCCCGGGCGAAAACATACTCAGCATAGTTTTCGTTTTTGAATTGCTCCAGGAATCTTTTATATGTGGAGTAACTTTTAATGTTGGGTAATCTCTGAGCTTCAAACAAATTGCATGCTTCACGGATTACCTCAGCATAAAGCGGCTGCTTAGGATCTAGGAATAACCTGACTAATATCTTTGCTTCTTCCGGAGTAACACTGCTGGGTTTGGATAATCTATATTGTGGGGCGAGAACACGATAATCTTTATTTGCATCAAGATACTTCGTGCGCCACCGGCGAATAGTTTGAATATCCCGGGGACCTATAATTTTATAAATATCTTCGAATGCCTGATTGTTATAAGCATTGATGAATCTTTCCTGAGCCTTAACTTTATTACCGGCATTTTCAGGAAGAGCAGAATGATCTATAAATAAGTTTATGAGTTTTGAAGCTGCGAGCGCATATTCATATTGTTTGGGACTGAGTTCATTTTGAATATTAAGAGGTTTAGGATCTGCAGATACAAGACTAGTTTTTTCTTGTTCACATAAAGCTTCAGGATTACTGTTTAATTTAAGTTTTACCTGGATAGGAATTTCTTCATCATCTATACTAATGTAACCCTCACCTTTTATCTTTTGGTAAGTTTTATATTTTCCACGTTTTACTTGCTGGCGTATAGAACAATATTTCTTTTGCCAATCGACAGAATCCATTAATTGAGCAAGCCGCTTCAAAGTAATAAGATCAGTTACCGAGGTTTCCATTTCTTTTTACCTGTGCATTTATCTTTGATGCAAAATCGTTTGAGAAAATCATGTTAGTTACGTCTTTCATAAATGGCTGAGTAAAGATCATTTACAACATGAAGTTTTTCGGCCGCCTTCTGACGACGTGATTCATCTGCTGCCAGATTAATGACATATTGAAGATGATTTTTATAAAAAAGAACTGCCATAGTTTGGCATAGACCAGGACTGAATTTTTTCGCTTCAGTCAATACATCGATATAATTCATTAGTGCAACTCCATTTCTAGTTGACCAAGTAATCTTTTTTCGCAATATTTTTGAGCTGTAGCTGATTTCTCCATTACATCTAATAAGGATTTATCTACAAGATTATAATTGATAGCTGTAGGCTCATTAAAAAAGTTTTTTAATGATTTAAAAACCTTATTGGAGGCAAGTTGATATTCATCGACGACTTCATTTTCATCTTTTTTATTATCCCGAAGCAAAGGCATTTTTACTAGAATGAAACCGCATAATTTTGCAAGATGCCTTATAAGGGAATAATCATCGGTAGATTTCATTAAAGGAACTAGATATTGAATGGGGAACTTTGCACCGGATTCATCATCCGGGAGAGCTGATCTATACAGATAGTTAGAAGAGATCCCGATTTCGTCAGCGATTTGTTTAACTCCCTTTTTGTTCTCATGGATTGTACAGTAGAGAACTTCTTTAACATCAAGATTTTGTTTCATTAAAACTTCCTTTCAAAATTTTAATAGTTTGTTTTGTAAAAGAACTTTGTACGATATAGAAGACCGGCCTTCCGGTCTCCTGTTTTGGTAGGGGTTATATTGTAGACAGATATTTAAAGCACATCTTTTTGCCATTCTATTTGCCCAAACTTTGATTGATAATGTCAAGTATTAACTTTTCATATTTAGAAGATCTTCTCCAGCCCATTAGAATCATATTCACATAACTTTTAGAAATACCCAATCTTCGAGCGATTTCTGATTGATTTATTATTTTTTTATCTATTTTAATTTTGGGAGGAATCTTGGAAAGAGAAGGATATTTATAGTTAATATTTGATGATTTATTAAGCTTATTCTTAATAAATTTTAATCTGAAATATTCTTTAATTCGAGATAGGAATTTCATTCTTTATTTATTCCGTAAAATTTTAATTTACAACCTGCTTTTCATTTGTTATATTTCAACTGACATTTAAAAGACAATTTCTGCAACTAAGCTAGCAGCATTAAACCGGTTTTTTCTTTAGTTTCAATTCAACCGGTAAAAGACTATTTACTTTATCAAAAAACTTTCTTGGATGACGTTTTCCGGAAAGAATCATTGACACATACTGAGGCGAAATACCTAATTCCCTTGCTATTTCAGTTACATTAATTTTAATAATTCTTCTCATGTGTCAAATTCTTTTGTAAAATAAGTGTTACAATCTTTAACAGATAACTTACATATCTGTAATTTATTTGTCAAGTAAAATCTTACAAATTTGTAATTTATAAGTGAGTAATTGTGAATTTTGGTGAGAAATTAAAGAAAATAGCTAAAGATGACTTTGGGGGAGTATCAAAATTAGCTCAATTATTAGGTATTGCAGATACTTCACTTTCCCGATATTTATCTGGTACTGTTTCACCAGGATTAGATTTTCTTAGGAAATTATCATTATTAGGTATAGACATTAATTGGTTAATAAATGAAAAAAATGAAGATAATCTTGATAAGAGAGAATATTTTAAAATGAAAGAATTAGAAAATGAAAATAGAGAATTGAAGAAAACTCTTAAAAAAATATCAGAAATAGCTTCATCAGAATTGATAAAAATTGAATCTAAGTTATAATTGGAGATTAGATCATGAAATATTTCTATTTAATTATTGTCTTTTTAGTTATCAAAAATTATTCTTTTGCACAAACTGATACAGATGGTTTTCGTGGTTTTAAATGGGGGACTTCAAAAAAGATCGTATTAAATATTAATAAAAGCCTCAAACCTTTATCACATAATAGATATATTGAATTAGATAGTGCCTTTGGTTTTATGGCAAAAATTGGATTTGATTTCACTGATGGGAAATTGAAATCTGGGATATATTTTTTCCAAAATTATTACACCGATTATAATCTTTATTTTGAAAATTATAATAAATTAAAGAAGTTGTTAATTTCCCAATATGGGAAACCTTCCAAAGATACTCTTATTTTTAGATTCAATGAATACAAACAGTTAAGCGAATCAGAAATAGCTCGCGAAATATTTTGTGGTGAAATTGAGTGTAATACTTTCTGGGAAAATAAATCGACAGATATATTGTTGGCTATTTCAAATGATATTGAATCCGATAAAATATATTTTACATTATCCCTTAATAAAAAAACTAAACACTCATAACACGTTTTTGAATTAAGGCGATGATATTATTCGCATGTGGTTCGGTTAGGACCATGAAGGGGCGAGCGGGGATCTTGATCTGATAAGCTTTCTGACCAAATGTATAACTTGAAAATCGTTTATGTGAATTCTTGGCAAAGACCAGGAGTTTACTATTTGTTTCCTGTTTAAGAAGATTTCCTTTTGCATCCAGGCGATGGCGAAGTGTACGCGTTCTTGCAGGAATATCTATTGTCCCACCATCATTATGAATAGCTGCATAACGAAGATTTGTACTATTGATTGCAGTGTCATCAGTAGCTGAGGATTGGATAGATCGCAAAAGCATTCCTCTTCCCTGAAGGATTGCTGAAGATAATCCTTTCCGTTGTTTGGCTTTAATTGTTTTTGGTTTAAGAGCAGGCCATCCACCGGGGACATCAGCTCCCTGGTTACGGAAAATATCCATTACAGAAGCATGCATTTCTTCGGCTATTGCTATCATTAACTTCTTGTCAGGAATTAAACGACCCTTAAGATCCTGAATTACAACTTCAACCTGGTCAAGATATTGATCTGCCATTAAGCAGCCTTTAGATACTGATTAAAGAGGGATTCATCATACTTTTTGGGGTCAGGTTTATAATAGCCGGTACCAGGATTAAAGTCCCAACCATCCGCAACTTTAATTGCAACATCCCCATTCCAAACTTTCAAACCACGCATTTTCATTTCTTCTTCAGTAAGCGGAGTAACGTAACATCCACAATTAAAACCATTTGGTGGATATATGCTTGCCCAGATAGGATCATTCCACATAAATACTTTATTGGCGTATATTTCATGGGCTATTCTTTTATGAGGCCGGTCAATCTGATTATATAACCAGTAAGGTCTTTCACTTATATTCTGGATCATCATGTTATAACGACCGGCAGAATAGGCAACGTTTGCATTTGTTGTATAAATAATATTAAGTCTACGCGGAGATCCAAGCTGCACTATGCTATTGGGATCGACTCCGGATGCGGGATTGTATCCAGGAACATCAGACGCTTTTACTTTTCCCCACCATCCCATTGTTTTAAGATCTAATTCAAGTTCGTTTTTGAACTGCTCAAAAGTATAACCTTCAGTAAATATTTTATCAACCGAATTTTTAATATCCTGGAGAATATCGAGACGCATTACTTTTGCAACTGTGAATGTTTGCGCATGAGCTTCCTGCCAGACTTCTTTCCAATCCCAACTAAAGGTGAAACCTTTGGATTGATACCACGCAACGATTTCTTCAGGAGGAAGGGAAAGCAAATATGTTAACTCGGTATCAGTCATTATTTAGTATTTATTTTTATCATTAACTTATGAATCATATTATGATGACGATTTGCGACTCTGTTATTTGCTTCCATGTATTTTTGAAATCTACCCATAGATTTTTTTAACTTAATTACAGTAATAAAAGAATAAAATAACATTATCAGAAGTAATAAGATTATCCATTCTTGAATTGATTTAGGAAGACCCATTATTTAGTCTCCTGGACATCGAGGCGGCCCTGGGTGTTTGCAATGAATAGAAGTTTAGTCATTATTGTTTCGAGCTGACTGGTATCCATTTTAGGATAGAGTGCAGCGAGTCCGGACTCAAATTCTTTTCGGCTTGATGACTTTTTTGCAAGTTCTATAACAGGCTTCAAAGTCTGTTCAATACCGAATTGTAAAAATTTATCAGGCAGGGAGGATGAGACAAGATCAGCAATGTTATTATTGGGTCCATTGGAAACGGCGCCCTTATTTTTTTTCACTTTATCTGACAGCTCAATCCGCCCGCCCAATAATTTTTTAATAGTATTTAAAAAGTTAATACCACTAAATTGCAAGTCGGGATTCGGAATATCGTTATTATTTGCCGAAGGAATAATCGGCAGCGAAAAAGATGGTGTTGGTGTTGTTAAAGTAAACTCATCATCCTCCAGGTTATAACGACGTTTAAAATAATCCGGAGTAAAATTGACATTAAGTTCTTTCAGGTTTACATCACGATCCGATAGATCCTTATTAATATTTTCAAGTTCTTTGACTTCAAATGTTGGATACTCTTCACCGTTGTTACCAATGTTAAGATCGCAGATCCTTTGAAACAGAATATCAAAAAAAGTAGTTGGGAAATCCTGATCAGTTCCTTTAATATCACCTTCAATTATAACAGCACCGGTGTCAGCTGAGGCGCGGGCTCCTGATTTCTGAATATCAGTACTGAGAGCATTCAATAAGATTGCTTTTGCAATTGCATTATCGCAGCGTTTTAAATAATCCTCATGAATTGATCCTGCAGTTCCTTTGGGTTCAAGCAGCTGCAGAGATGAATCATCGGGACCCGTGCCGCATGCATCCTGAACCATATTATTTAGTTTGGCTAGAAGATCCAGATGATCTTCCTCTTTAGCTCCCCGGGGAAGTTTCCCAAACAAATACGGCATTCCATATTTTTCAAGAAAGTTGGTTAAGAACTTCATTCCACCGCGTTTGAAAGAGACAGGCCAGAAACAACGTGATAAAGCTTTGTCACCGTAAGGATTTTTATAAGTCGGATCATTGCGTAAAAGAATAAACTTAACTGCGATCTTTGGATCTGCCCCTTCACCACGGATTATAATTCCTTCATAATTATAATTGGTTCTGAAGCGGAGCCGGTTTTCAGAATCAAACACAAACCACTCGCGGGGTTTTTCCCAGATCTCTATGGGAAGCCAATAACCGTTAACTATTCCCCATTTGATTTCAAAAACAGAATACCCATAAAAAACAGGATTAAGGGTTTGTGAAATAATATCTTTTATTGCACATCCATTTTTTTCAAGAATACGGAAAGCAAGTTTGCAAAGTTCAAAAGATTGATCACTGGCTTCGTTTTGCTGAATATCCCAATTAAGAGATTTGGTTAAATACTTCCTACGATTTACCAGGGGACCGCATTGATCATCTGAAAGAAGATCTTCATAAACTGACTGATCCATCCCAAGCTTGCGGAGTACTGGATCAGGGTCAGGGAGATAATTAAAGAAGCCGGTATATGAACCAGCTGCAAACTTGCGAGTTGCAATTTCAGAAGTAAGACCTTCGCTTAGCTGGTTAAGCGGAACAAAGGTAGTCGGGTTAATATAAATTCCTTTTGCCATGATATATAAATATTAAATTAATAATTTCGGTATAGTGAATTTGATTCACGTTTTTTGCCACCCATAATAATTATGGCACCATTAGAAGTTTTAGCGGCACGATTAGCCAGAGTTTTAGCCCAGAACCAATCCGCATGAGAACCATCTTCAGCGGTTGGAGCTTTATAACTTTTCTTGCCGGTTGAAGTAGTGACACATTTTATTGAATAAAAATCATCACGAATTCTTTTGTCCCGGGGGATTCTGGTTTTGATGCTTTCCATAGCCACATAAAGATCTGTAGCAAGTTCATTCTCCAGGGTATTATTCATTACGCATTCTTCAACCTTATATATTCCGAAGTCAAGAGCTGCATCTTCTGCAAGGTTAGCACCAATACCGGTAGCATCAATACAACAGCGACGAGTATTAGGGTGATTAAGAATGCCGTATAAAATTTCTTTCTGGTCCCTGAATTTCATTTTTTGAAGAGGGATAATTTTCCTTGCATAAGTAACGTCGCCAAGCTTTTCATCAATCCAGATGATTGTAAAGTTTTTCTTGCGGGCTATATCAACACCGACATAAAGATCACCAATGACATTTTCAAGAGATTCATTTAATATGTCGTCACTTTCGCATGGGTTAATAATTTCATAAGGAAGTAAATGACTATCAGAACTGGAACGAGGCTTACATCCAAACTCTTCATCGATAGCTTCCTGAGTCATGCCCGAATAAGCATCATCAAGGAAGTCAGCGATCTCTTCAGGAGAAGCTTTATGTCCGAGAATAGTATCAACCAAACCCTGTTTAATTGCATCTTCGAGGGTAATAGTGAAGAGTTTCCAATTCTTCATTGTACCTTCTTTACCCTTCTGAATTTCCTTTATCAATCCATTGAAATAGGAGTCATCACCATTATGCGTGGAGATTATTCTTGCATCACCGCCCCACATAGCAGAAGGTTTGGAAGCGGTAAACATTTTCTTTTGATCTTTATGGTGAGCAAATTCATCGAGAGTAATATCGCCGCCTTTAGATCTGAAGCGAGTAGGATTAGAAGAGATTGCATTTACTTCACCACCAACAGCAAAAGTAACACGATGTGCAGTAATATCATCTTCCTTATCAATAAGGACTTCATCAATAAACCGCGCAGCAATATCAAGATATTTGGCAAACCATGCGACGTAATCAATATATTCTTCAGATGCGGAAAGATCGGCAGAGGAAAACCAAGACTTACCGCCTTTAACTTTTTTACCTGCATGTTTTCTTGTCATGCGGTAAGCTTCAGCATAGGTAATACCGGTACGGCGGGACTTTTCGCAGAGAGCAAAACGGCCAGGATAATTTATCCAATCTTTCTGATAAGGTAAAAAGCTTAGTTTTTTGGACATTTCGCATTATCCTTTGATAAATTTAGCGGAATGCAAAATGCATTCGTTAAAAATGCCTGATACCCTTTAATTTCGATTAAACCCCCTTTAAGATCGATTAAAAATTGCTGACCCCTCATATGATACCTTTTTGTCCGGCCACGGTGCCTCTAAACGCTTTATAAGCGAAAATGGTACTCAAAATTTGTCCTTTGAAATGTCTAAAATCATGAATTTTGTGAATTAAATCAGACATAAATCCCCGTAAGTATATGGATTAAAAAGGGTTTAAAGGGTGTTAACATGATTTTCATAATTTTTATAAAATACCAAGCTTTTTTTCAATTTCTTTGAGATTTTCTTCCGACAGTCCCTTGACTTTAGAATCTTCCTTCTCTTTTTTCTCTTCAGTAAATTCAAAAGTGGTTGAAGTTTTTAATGCAGCGACTAATTTGCCGATACTAAATACCAGGGCGGGAGAAAAGTTTACTTCAAGCTCATCAATACCTTTATCGAGCAAAGCTTCAAGACGTTCACGCCGGTTATGAGTTTTTACTGCCCTTTGCCTGCGCAGCGTTTCCCAATCTTCCTGATTGCGCCAGTTGTATAATGTTTTCCGGGATACATCATTCTTTAACAGTTCAAGGATAGTATCCATACTAAACCGATTAACAACAAACATTTCTTTTGCTTTTTCTTTTATGGCCGGATCTGGCATTGTTTCACCTACAGGTTATAAGTTTCTTGCAGCTGCTTCATCTCATTGGATTTAGTCCTAAAATCCTCCTGGATTTTTTCAAGTTCAACAGCAAGAACTTTTACTTTAGCAAAATCCATTGACAAGAAATCTTTATCTCCAAGAAATAAATTGGTTTCTTCCTGAATATCATTAACCAATGCCTGGGCTTTTATTCCAGCTTCATAGATTTGTTTTTTGAGAATTGTAAAACGACCAATAGCTCTTTCTCTTTCATAAGCCATTATAATTATCCTTTACCGTTATGATTAGCATTGTGATTAAATATTTCTTTTTTCATTTCAGTTAAGACACCGGTTAGAATTTCTTTATACTCCCCATCTTTTTGGATGACCTCAAAGAGGCGGTCATTTATGCGCCGACTCTCGCTTAGATTTTCTTTGTGCTGATTTTCAATAACGGTTAATGCACGTCCAAACTGATCTTCATTCTGTTTTAATGCGAATTGGAATTGTTCCTGATTTTGTTTGAGAGCAGTAGTATAATCTTTTTTGCTTTGACGAAACGTGTAATACCAAACCATATACATAACACTAGAAACGGATGCGGTCGGGATGAATATTTTAAACATCAATCCGGAGTCCGGATCTTGTGCAATAGCTTGTGTAACAGCCTGTGCAAGCAGGCAGGTTATTGAGATAATGGTTGACAGCATATAAAATCCTTAGAGTTTTGAATAAGAAATATTATGAGCGTGAATGTAGGCAGTAATGAGAAGAAAATATTTTGAATCTTTCAAAAAAGTTTTTTGAAATTTTCAAAATACTTTAATCAAATCAGAATGTAAGTTGCGAGCCATAAGTGTTCTAATAATTTTAATTTAACGGAAAGTGAAAATGAAGAAATATAATTGGATGCCGATTCTAAAGACCGGAACCTTTACCGCAAAGAACGGAAAGAAGGTAACATTTGATGAAGCGGCACTTGATAAAATTATAGCAAACACCGATTGTACTAAGGTACCACAATTTGTAATTGAACATCCTAGTTATGACAAACTTGGATTTGGGGGTATCCAAGAATTGAAACGAATCGGCCAGATCTTACTTGCACTTCCCAAAACAGTTGAAGAGAAATTTAAAGAAGCTGTTAACTCCGGAGAACTTCCCGGGAGATCGTGCAGCCTTGATGAAAATACCTTAGCATTAAGTTCGGTTGGATTCCTGCCCAAAAATATTGACCCTGCTGTTGACGGTTTAGGTACTTATGCTTTTTCATCAGACAGTACTGATGCGAAACTTAAATTTTCACTTCCAGATCTGGAATCTCATTTTGCAGAGATTGAAAATGACAAGTTGGAATTTCAATCTTACCAGGTATCTGCATATCCATTCAAATCAATCCAATCAGTTTTCAGAAACATTAAAAATTTCTTTATTGAAAAATTTGGTTTAGATACTGCAGAAAGTATTATGCCTGAATATACGATCGGAGATATAGGAAACCCGCCCACAGTTTATACAACACCTGATAATTTTATGAACTATTCAAAAAATAATGGAGACAATATGTCCAAATTAGATTTCTCAAAAATTGATTTCTCAAAGATGCCTGCTGATCTTAAAGCAATTTTTGATTCGATGAAAACCGCAGTTGGCGAATTAGAGACTGAACTTGAATCAAAAAAAGTTGAGCTTCAATCTGCAACTTCAAAATTAACCACGACTGAAAAAGAAAACCTCCGCAAAGAAGTTCTACAGTTTTGCGAGAGTGATGATGTTAAACTGAAAATATTACCAGCTGACAAGGAAAAGGCGATACAGTTCTTAATGGGACTTAAAGAAAAAGGGATGATTGAACTTTCAATGCCGGATAACAGCAAAATTCAGTTTGACGCATTTGATTTTGCAAAGAGTCTTATAAAATCTCAGCCGGACAAAATAGAGCTGAGCGCAACCGCTCATAATAATAATGCAGGTTTACAGACTAATCACAGCCAGGACACTGCAAAGAGAATGGCTGAATCAGTAAACAAAAACAGATAATAAATACCAGGCATGATGCCTGTGAAAAATTGGCAAGAATAATTAAATGTTTAATAAATAATTCAGGATAAAGAAAATGGACGTAGTAACAAGATCAGATGGCAGTAAAGTAAATCTATTTGCTGGCGAATTTCCAGTAATCTCTAAAGCAATAACGCTTGCACTTGGTGCAGGGTTATTAATTTTGGGAACTATACTCGGATTGATAACAAAGGGAGCAGTTACTGTAGCTGCACCAACAGTTGCAAATACCGGAAACGGGACTTGCACACTTGATGCAACAACACCTAAACTAGCCAATTCAGTAGTTGGTGTGTATAAAGTAAGAGTAATCAGAGCGGCAATAGCTGCTGTTGGTACCACACCACCGGTGGGCGCAATAAAAGGATTAGCTGAGTTGCGCGATCCATTCGGAAGGGTACTTGATATATTTGAAGTACCTACAGCCCCGGGAGTGACAATTTCCAACCATGTAAAATTTGCTTTGGTTGAAGGGAGTACTCCTTTCATTGTCGGAGACGGATTTGATATAACAATAGCCGCTCCTGCAGCAGAACAATACAAAGCTTATGATCCTACGGCTACGGACGGTTCAGAAAAAGCAGTAATGATTTTAGGCGAAAATGCTGATGATGCAACTAGCGTAGCAGTGAATACGGTTGGATATAAGTCAGGATATTTCAACAAAGATGCCCTGACCGGTTACGACACCAATGCTGGTAAGAATTTTGCAGGAACGCCAATATTCATTGGTACTATTCTTTAATTAGAATAGCCCTAAAGGCGGAAAAGCCTTTCACTTTTCCGCCGGTTATTTTGGAATGTGAACATAATGAATTATAAACTATTCGGAGAAAAGTAAATTTATGGCAGCAATAAAAATAGATCTGTTCGGCTTTACTACACTAACGGAAGCCGTAAATCAGATGAAACCGGTACCATCTTTTATTAAGGACCTTCTTTTTAAAAGACATCATACCAATTCCACAAAAACAGTTATGACTGACATCCGTATAAACGGAGAGAAAGTGGCACCTCTTGTAAAAAGAGGAAATGAGGCTTTAGTCGTTGGTAATCTTGGGAACAAGGCAACAATGGTTGAACCACCTCAGATTAGACTAAAAAAATATTTAACACCTGACGATTTATATTACACAAGGTCAGCCGGTGATCAATTATTTATCCCCGGAACAGCACCAGGTGTTGATCCAGTTCAAGCAGCACGTGAAGCAAAGATGGCACTTGAACAGCAGGATCTTGTTGATATTACAGCAAGGACAATTGAACTATTATGCTGCAAAGGACTTGCAGGTTCTTATTCAGTTCAACAGGATGACGGTTTATACTCTGTTGACTTTGCAATGCCAACTGCAAATAAACCATCCCTTACGGGTGCAGATAAATGGTCAGCTTCAACTACATGTAAACCATTAAAGAATATGCGTACCTGGAAACTTGTTGCTCAAAAAGCATCAGGTAAACTTCCATCGATTGCTGTAATGTCTCCAGCTACATGGGAATATTTCTTTGCAGCAGACGAGGTACAGAATACTTTAAATAAACTTAAAATAGATGTTGGTTCAATAACAACCGATCCTTCTTTTATTTCGGTGGGTGTTGAAAAGAAAGCTGTACTTGATAACGTTACTTATTATACCTATGGCGGTACATATACTGATTCAAATGGTGTACAACAGCAATTAATTCCTGATGGCAATGTTTCATTATTTACTCCTACTGCAGATTTCAGACTTGAATATGGAGCTATCCATGATGTCAAGGCTGGAGTAGTAGCGGCAGAATTTTTCAGTAAAGACTGGGAAAGAGAAGATCCTTCAGGATTATGGTTACTTGTTGAGTCTCATCCTATGCCAGTTTTCAATGAACCGGCATCAATGATTTTTGCCCAGGTAGTTTAGTTCTTCCTTTGGTGGCGGAGATAATCTCCAGATCTCCGCCATTGGATTATAGCTGGAGGAAACGTGTTCTTACAAATATTGAATTTAAATCGCGAGGTAGAGCAGTGGTAGCTCGCTGGGCTCATAACCCGGAGGTCGGAGGTTCAAATCCTTCCCTCGCTACAAAAATTAATTAAATATATAAAAGCAAAAAATGTCCAAGGGGGCAGGACGCTGCCCCCGGTACTTACAAAAGGAGTTAAGAAATGTCAGAAGTAAAATCAGTCCGCGCAAAATTTCATTGCAACCAAATAACCATTTTAGAATATGGCGGTAAACAGGCCGTTTTGAATGCTATTTATTCTGATAAAGGAGAGAATAAAGACTTTGCCGAAGCCACACCAAACGGCGAATTAAAAATTCAGATAAATAATAATACTCCTGCAGTTGATTTCTTTGTGCCAGGCAAAAATTATTATTTAGAATTTACACCAGTTGAAGAATAATAGAATGAATTTTTTAGAAATCTCTGGCGTTTGTTTTTTAGTTGTAATTGCTGCTATAATAATAGTTGGCGGCATTTGGTGGTATAAAAATACTCATTGGCAATAAAATGTATTCAAGTTTAGAATCCGTAAAAAAGAAAATTGATTGGATAACTCTTCTGCAGCTTCTGAATGATGAAGTAAGACTAGAAGAGGATATTGATCTAACAAATCTTAATGATCCTGTTATTATCAGATTTATGGACGGTGCAATTGCTGCTCAGAACGAAATGGACCCTTATCTGAGAGTTAAATATACAATTCCATTTCAAACGGTACCGGAAAGAGTAATTGATCTAAGCGACCGGCTTACTATTATAAATTTATATAGGCGGCGAGGTGAACTTTCAGATAAGCAGGATTCAGATTATAAATCCATCGTGAACAGTCTTAAAGATATATCGATGGGTAAATCAGATCTGGGAATTGCAAGCGAGCCACAGAAGATCTCGAATGAGATAAAAACAAATAAAACCGCAAGTGACAGAATTTTTAGTAAAGATATGTGGAATAAATTTTAATGAACAACAGATATGCTAAAAAGTTAAGAAAGGAAGTTAACAGACAAGTGAAGACTGAAGCTGTTGATGTTCTTAATGAGATTAAAGATGAAAAATTAATCACCAGGATTAAGTATGCGTTCAAAATAATCTTTAAATATAAATTAGGTGAAAAACTTGGCACAGTTTGAGACTGCATATTATCTGACTAATAAGATTGAAGGCGGCTATTCTAATAATAAGAATGATGCCGGTGGAGAAACTTACAGAGGAATTTCAAGGGTTACGAATCCTTACTGGCTGGGTTGGGATATAGTTGATAATATAAAGAAAACAAATTTTAGTGCTGAGACTATAAATGAAGCTCTTGATAAAAATGAGGTATTGCAAAATTTTGTTAAAGTCTTTTATCTGAATAATTATTGGGATGCAATTCTGGGAAATAAAATTGCCGACCAGCAGATAGCAAATGAGGTTTATGATAATGCAGTAAATATGGGTGTTCCGCAAGCGGGTATTTATTTGCAGAAAGTAATAAATATTTTGAATAGGAACCAATCTTTATATAAAGATATTACTGTGGATGGGAAGATTGGCGGCGGGACAATACAAACATTAGAAATGGCGATTAAGTTAAATGGATCAAGAAGAGTTTTAAATGTAATAAATGGTTACCAGATGAAGCATTATCTGGAATGTATGGAAAAGAACCCAGTTGATGAAATTTTTGTTGGTTGGTTTGACAGAGTGGAGATAGTATGGCACTAAGAGAAATTTTTGAAATACAATTAAGGAGTAAATTATGTTAGCATTGATCTTATACTTCGCTCACAATTTCTATATGGTTATAAAGAATTTCTTCAGGTCAATCTTTGATCTGTTCACAAGAGATTCCTTTTATAGATACTTCATCTGGTTCGACGGTTTCAGGATAAAAGTCCACAATCAACTTGAGTATAGCATTTATATACTCAAAGAATTTTTTAATATAAAAGTTTTGGCATATTAAACAATGACTGACAAATTTAAAATTATAATCGCAATTGTTCTTACTATAATAGTAGTTGCACCGGTGACATATTTATTAACCAGGGCTTTTAGTACAACGTACACAGCAACCGGAGGATCTTCCGATACTTCGAAAGTAACCAGGACAAATACGATTGTTGACTCCAGCCAGTTTACTATTGAAAAAGACGGAGGAATTATCCCCCTACCTACCATAACTACTGGCACAGGTAAAACTCCATCCCTTCCCTCTGACCAGGGGAAGGGAATTATTCTCTCCGGGAAGACTAATGACAGCACTTCAGATAGTACCAGGCATTATACTTATTATTCTAATATAGATACTACAATCTGCTATAAAGATTCCCTGGGGAATATAACTGACAGTCTTCATGTAACCGGAATATTTACAAGTCCAATTCCTTTAAGCGAATTATGCCGTCATATCATTTCCATTACACGTAAATATTATCACAGGGAAAAGGAAATTAACTCAACTATTAATAATACCGTGATTGTTGATAAAAATAATTTTTGGGATATAATCAGCGCGGGACCCGGTGCAGCTTTCGGATGGGATGCTACAAATAAAAAGTTTACTTCTTTAGTTGGTATTGTTTTAAAAATTGATCTATCAAAAATATTAGGAGGCTTCTAATGTCTAAGTACTTTCTTTGCACAATTGTATTTGTATTACTTTTCTTCGCATTTGTTCCCGCCCAGGTGGTTGATACGCTTGGGATTGGATCGAAGGTTGTTGTTGTAACAGTTCCTGCAGATGTAGCGGATGTATTCAGTAATATCGGAGCTCTGGCAGCCATTGTTTTATTGTTGACATCCTACTTTAAAAAACTTTTAACGACAAATGAAACTTTAACCATTATTATAAGCGCATTGATTTCGATTGCAGTATCAGCGATAGGATATTTTTTGCACATAGGAATATTCCTGGCGGTTGCCTGGTATTATATCTTTATATATGGACTAGTGGCGATGGCACTTGCAAACGGACTTTCAACATGGCCGATAATTTCAGGGCTGTTGAAAATGCTAAAGTTGAAAATTCCCGCAGAACCAGTTTAATAAATAAATAGATAAACAAGGGCGGCAGGTAAAACTGCCGCCGGTAATTATAAAAATATATGAGTGAGACAATAACAAATATAAAAGAAGCTTTTAAATGTTTTGAAGGTGCGCTTAAAACCGCATCTTCCAAACTTTCCCAGGGAAATCAGATCTCAGTGGAAAGGATGAAAACGTTAGATAAATTTACCTTGACTCATGGGCGCGGTACATGGGGATTACTTGACTCCGGAAGCGACTATACCAGAAAAGAAGAGATAAAAGGCGGACCCGTATTTATGAAAAGAAGTTTACTGATTGGAGTAGTATCAGTAATAAGATTTCTGGATAATCCGAAAGCCGGGATTGAGAATTATGACGAGATGATGCTGCCAAGCGAATACGCGGAAGCTGCAATAGATGCCCTGACAGGAATTGAAGTAGAAAGTACACTGCCGGAATATCAAAGAAAGATAATACCTGTTAAAACAGAACTGGTGGAAGAAACAGACGGAATTTGGAAATATCTTACAACGTTTATGGTTCCAATGGATTATACTGAAGTTCAATACAGATAAAATGAAATTAAATTATTAAAAAAATGTTAGAGGAAATAATATGAGCACAAGTTTAGCAGGCATCAGACAAATCGGGTTATGTAATTTAGGGACATTGCTGACTACACCGGTAGACCCAATTGTTTTAGGAATTAGGGCAGCAGCACCTTTTGCAATTACCCCTTTTAAACCTATTAAAGATTATAGGAACAGATCCTTCAGGAACATGCAGAATTTCAAACAGGCCGGGGAAAGTCTCCAGCCAACAATGCGCATGATCTCAAAACTTCATGCCTGGTTAAATGGAAATGCTGACATACAGATTATTACAAATAAACAAAATTCCAATGCGGGAAGTGAGGACGTTTTTCAGTTTGTCGGCGATAATCTGTTATGGCTTGAATATTTACTTGCAATGGATGCAACTAAAAGATCTGTAAATGTAACGGTTGAAGGCGCCCTTCCACATGATGATGCCCAAACCTTGATTGATGGATCTGATTCAGTAACACCGGTGGACCTTGGAGCTGGAGTTTCTGAAGGCGGCGACTTATCAAAATTCAGATCTCCTTATATGATGGCTCTTGAATATCCACAGGGAACCCCAATGTTTGCGAAAGGTGACCTGGTGAGCAGAAAATTTGAGATGAAAGTAAAAGTAAAGAAAAGCGATGAAACGAATACTTCAGGAATAAGTTTCTATCAGTTTAAACTGGAGATAACAGGACGGGAAGCCTCGATAGCAAAAATTATTGCTGACTACGGGAAATCAATGAGCGGAAACATGTTGTGGAAAGAAAAAAATACCGGCGCTTTTTATGACGCTTTTGATTTTGCTCCTGGTGTAGTTGGAGTAGAAGACGAAGTAACTATTGATGATGAACAGAGAATTAAAAAAGTTACTTTAAATGGCGACTGTCCAATTACTGACGTTAGTTTCTTGTTTGGTGCAGCTTATGGCGGTGATGCCGGTGATACAACCGGATTAAAGGGCGGCACTATGAAAATTGGTTATTAACAGCTAATTAAAGAATAATTAAAATGACTTTAATCCCGGTTTTTAACCGGGATTTTTTAAACAATAAGGAATTTATTTATGAAAAAGGATGACAATTCAATAGAACTATTTATACAGGATGATCTTCAACAGGGACAAACAGTAAGAAGAATATTGTTCATTCCATTTAATCCCAATGAAACTGAAAAAGCTTTTAGAATATTTGATGATAATAACGATGCTTTATTTTATGCTTCTACCAGGCTACATAATTTAAATAAAGTTGATTCGGGTTACGAGGTGGATGTTACTAACGCCGATAATCTCCTGGGGAAACGCTGCGAGCTTGTACAGCCAAAGACAAGACAGATATTACTTAAAGGAAGAATTGCAACTAAAAAAGCCGAAGCAACAATTTTGAATATGAATAAAAAGGTAGTTTAAGCTATAAGTATTATGGCAGAAATAAAATTAGAGCAATACAGTTATAACATAAATGGGAAATTATTCTTACAGGAGAGTGATTTTAGTTATAAAGAATTAGAGTCACTTAACAAAGCTTATGATAAACTTTCAGGCGAAAAAAATATTATATCAGGGTCCTTTACCAGGGAAGAGATTGAAAAGGTATTGATAATATTATTAAAAGATGAAAATAATAATGCCTTAACTCATGAAGATTTTATAACAATAAAAGAGGGAACCCAGGTTATAATACTAGCTAATTTTTTTTTGCAGAGAGCTGTGTTGGGCAATATTATTCAGAAAAATTTAAAGAATTAGAAGAGGAAGAAACCATAGCTTATGGGGAAGCGAAGAGTCTGAAAGGATATACTGCCAAGATATTTGAAGGTAAATTAAAATTTAATGAGATAGAATTAATATTATATGAAACTGCAGATGGTAATCCTGCTGAAGCTGAAAAGATAAGAACTAATGTAAAAAGAATGCAAGTATTAAATTATTATTATAAAAACAGATTGATAAAGCTTAACGAACTAATGGACCTAAATGAGTATATAAATCATTTACGGAGACAAACTAAATAATGGCAGATCCAAGATTACTTGAATTCAAACTGACAATTGACGGCAAGGAAGCAGTTGCAACATTAGATGTTCTCTCCGGTAAATTTATAGAGACCGGCGACGCAGCATCGAAAGAAAATGAAACTGTAAAACAGGCATATGAAGGATTAACCGCTGAGTTACAGAAATACAGCGATACCTCAGCTACTAGTGCGGCTAAACTAGTGGAATATATATCGACACAAAATCTTAGTGTTGATATTCTAGAAAAAACAATCCAGAAACTTGATTCCGAAACTAAAACTCTCACCATAAATAGTGAAGAGTGGAAACAAAAGACAATTGCTTCAGCAAATCTTAAAGCGGCCTATGGAGAATTGATAACCCAGAGTTCCGGAGTAACAACCGAAACGAATAAAGGTATTGGCTCTCAAAGAATGATGAATATGGTGATGATGGATGCAGGACATACTTTTGAAGATGGGAGTATGATGATGCAGAATTTTAGAATAGGCATGATGGGATTGACTGCTAGAATACCCGCAATGGTTGATATGCTAGTACAGGTAAAACTACAGGCGGGTGAGAGCGCATCGATGTTTGATTTAGTGAAAAGTTCATTGATGGGCGGCGGCGGATTAATTTTAGGTTTTAATGCGCTGATGTTTGTATTAAATGTTTTGCCAGGATTATTTGATAAGGGAACCGAATCAATAACTAAGCAGACGGACGAAGTTAAGAAGTTAAAAGATGAGTATAAAAAATTAACTGCAGAACAAATTAACAACGAAATATCTGATCTGCAGAAACAACTTGACGATATAAATAAAAAGCATCCAGCTTCGACAAATGTAATTCCTAGTATTAATATGATGGCTGCATTAGGAGGACAAAATCCTTTTATATTTGAGCAGAAAACCGGAGAGGACAGATACGGGAAAGATTGGGAAACGGTTGATCAGCTAAATCAAAAAATAGGACTGTTAAAAACCGAGGCATATTATAAAGGCGACATTGATGAAGCTAATATAAGAATAGCCGCCAACCAGGAGAAAGTTAATCATCTTAATAAAGATAATTTTTCGATTATAGTAAGCGGTGCAAAAAGTTACGATGAGGCTAAAAAGAAACTTGAAGATTGGATTAAAATTGACCAAAAACTAGTTGAAGAGAAAAAAGATGATAAGCTTCCGGCATGGATGGGTAACCAGGCAAATACTCTAGAGGCAATGGCAAAAGCTGATCACCGACGTGTTGACGATAAGGCAAACGATAACAAAGAATATTTGCAGCTTGCAGAAGATCTTATTACTGCTGAAAAAAAACATACTGAAATAGAAAAGAAAATAAGAGATGCAAAGACTGAAGATGAATATAAAGCGGCAATGAAAGAAAAGGATACGAATGATGAAGATTTACAATCTTTAAAAGAGACAATGAAGAAAAAGGAAGAAGAATTTGCAAAGGAGATGGAGAGTTGGCGGAAGAGAAATGAGGAGAAAACTAAAGATACTATAGAAGCGGAAAAATTCAATAAAGAAAAAGAAAAGTTTAATCTTGAACTGGCAGGAAAGACAGAGATTGACCCTTTAATAAAACAACAGGATGATTTAAAAGCTGAAGAAATATTACTGATTGAACGCGCGCAATTTTATGGGGCCACTGAGGCACAAATAACTAATATAAAAGCTTACTATGAAAAGGAACGCGTAAAAATTGCTCATGATGCCCATGTAAAGGAACTCGAGGATCTGCAGAGTAGATTTAGCGAAATGAGTTCTGCATATAATAGTATGTACTCGATTATTTCTAAAAATGTAAAGACAGAAGTTGATGACTGGAAAAAAGGAGAGGAAGATAAACTAAAAACAGAACGATCAACTGCACTGGCTCATGCACAGACACAGGCACAGAAAGACAAAGTGAATGCGGAGTATGACCAGAAGGAACAGGATCTGCAAACACAGGCGGATGCAAAAGCTAAAGAACGATTAAAAACATGGTTTGAACTTCAAAAAGCACTGGCTCTTGCTGAAATTGGGATTAACCTGGCAAAGGCAGTTTCTGTTGAATGGGGAAAATTAGGAACATTAGCGTTATTTACTCAGGGGTTGGTTATTGCAACTCTTGGAGCTGAAGCTGTTTCTGTTGCCGGAGAGAAATTTCCAGAAGGTTATGCCCAGGGCGGATTATTACCAAAGGGGAAAAGCGGAATTATTGAGGGATGGCATAACGAAATTATTGCTCCTGAACAGGACTTTAAAACTTATTCGGCAGAGCTTGTAAGACAGGCTGCTTATAGTGCCAGGAATTATATTTCTGTTATTAGCGGGAACAATGACGAGATGCTAAAAAGATTAGATCAGTTAAATGAGAATTTTAAAAAATATGCTGATTCCCCTCCCCCTGTAAATATTGGCGATGATGCAATAAGTAAAATGGATAAGATTAATACCCTACGTAAGGGCAAGGCCGGAATGAACTAATGAAAGTAAAGATATTATTCCGCGAATATAATGACGGCAGCAATCTTGTCTCCAGCCCGGGGACAAATTATATTACCGGCAACGGGACATCATTTACTAATTATTCTGTTGGTTCAACAATAGAGATACCGAGCATTAATTATCGCGGTAAAATAATTTCTATTTCGAGCGATGAATATTTAACTCTTGATACAATATTACCAGCTGCGATAACAAATGAAAAATTCTGGGTTGATTGGACTGGGTTTTTCCTAACCTGTAATCAACTTCAAAGAAGGGTTGAAAGCGATACACCATTTGAAGCTGGCGCGATCGTATTTGATAACATTAAGGCAGAATTTCTTTTTCAGGAATCAATTAATTTTTCAGGGACAACAATATTAAATCCCGTTTATAAAGCCTTTATTGGGGACTTAACTACTAAAAAAAGATTTGTAATAAAAATCCAGGTTATTAAAAAAGATTACTTTGATGAACCTTTAGCTTTAATTACAAATGATATAAAATCCATTGTAGATAATATTGGGAATTATCTAGGTGTTAATTTTAAGGCCGATCAGTCTGTTGATGTTTATGAAGGTATGGTTGATTTCACGACCAATAATTATCCCGAAGTAAGAGAAAGAAACGGCGGGGAAATTATAAACAAAATTAACTTCGAGATTTTAGATAAATTAAGCGCATTGAGTGTAGTTGACAGCGACAATCAGCAGAGACAATTAGTATCGATTGCAAGTAGAGCCCCGGTAACTAATGCAGACATTGTTATGACTTTAGGGTGGGTAATTACTGACGATTCAGATCCAGCATATCAAAGAACTTTTGGTTTAACGTTTTTTAAATTTCTAGTAAACTTAGATAGTCAATTTTATGCGCCTACTCAACTTATATATAAGGTTGGGGATATAATAGTGCATCCGGATGATGCTGGTTTGCCATTGGCTCAGCAAAGAAAGGCATTGGTAATAGAATCTCATTTACAAACAGTAACGCAACTTATAACCTTGTCTCTTGCTGTCCCAACCGGGGGAACGCAATATGTAAATCTGACCGTAGGTAATGTATATAATGAGTTCAAAATATTCACTTACGATGATGATATGAATGGCTGGATATATACAACAAAGAATGATGCTGGGGCAAGAAGTGGTTTTAGGGCTTATGATAGTACAAAATTTGTTTATTATGATGCTTCATATTATGGCGGGGATATTGGGATTACTGAAACTATAGATGGTCAGCAAACACTGACGAGTTATGACGCGATAAAAATAATTAAACAAATTTCTGCAAGTATCTGGAAGGATGTTGTTTGCGAAAGTAAATTAATTGCCGCAGATGGAACTCCAATAACACAATATGAATTACCTTTATTTTATTATCCGCAATTAATTGGTTCAGCACCTTTTAACAAACTGCCATTAGATGCTCTTGAATTTTTAACTAATTCAATGGTTGCATATATCTTTAATAATAAGAAAGGTGTAACTGTTCTGCAGAACAAAAATTATTTATCTTATTCGAATCCCGCCAATGACAGGACTATTCCAGCGTCATTGATTTCAACCTGTTCCAAGAAGGATTTTTGGGATAAACTGAATGACGCAATTTATGTAAAAGTAACATCGTGGGTTTATGATGAAACCAGTAATGATTATTCGATTGGAGAGTCAACATTAATTAAAAATGCTGGCGGAACATTTAGGAATAAATTATCCAGGGAATTGATTGTTGATAAAGTTTCCCTGGCAACTTTTGGGATTACTATTGATAAAAATGGCTCTTTAAGCGATGCTACTTTACCAGATGGCACCCAGCAGGATATTTTGAATAGATATGCCCAGATGAAGGCACAACAATATTTTGATTTTTATGGAAAGAGACATTCTTATTACGCTATCCATCTAAATAATTTATCATCTGATGTTCTTGATTGGGATCTTTTAGATATTTTTTCCAAAAATGGCGAACGTTATTTCGTTTCAAATTTAGGGATGGATTTGTTGAGTGAAGAGTTGGATCTGGAGCTGGTATCGATAGTTGGATATGATTATGATAATAGAACAATTTTAATTGGTACTTCAAATTAGAGGAAAACAACATGGACATTATAAGAACGAAAGATCTTCCTGATGAAGCTATGTCAATAGCAGAAGATGATTATACAGCATTAGACGGCGAGACCAATGGAACAAGAAAAATTAAAAGTAATAAAATGGTACAGCCCGGTTCAGTTGATTATTTAAAACTGGCTGCAAATGCAGTATCAAAGAATTGGTATTTCTCAAAAACTGGATGTTTTACATGGAACTTTGCAACTAAAACATTTGCTATAACTGAAATTATATATGTGATTACTCCCAGAGGTGGCATCTATACGATAAACCCACAAAGCGTTTCCTGCGATATTCATTGCGCTATTTCTTTGAGCTTATCAAACAGCAGTTTTGTTCCGTTAGATGAAGAAAGAACTGTAGCGGCTGATGCGGCCCAGATATATCTATTAAGCGGAGATTATACTACGGTTCAAAGGGACTTAAAGGGTTATGTTATGTTGGGATCTGTTTCAAGTGACTCGGAATGGATTGGTTATTTTGAAGCATTTAAAATTATGAAAGAAAATAGTGTTACAAGGAATATTATTGTTAATGGTGAGCGACCCTTAAAACGTAATATCTATTTTAATAAAAAGGGGAATTTTATTTTTGATAATGGGGGGCATTTTAAATTATTAAGTTCTGTTTTTATGTTTATGCCAAAAGGCGGTTTCTATAATATTAATGATTTAACAATTAAGATTTTGGATTCATTTCAATTTATATATTTAAGCGCAGATCCTGACAACTATATACCGCTTGATGAAAATTTAACAACTGCAGATATTGCAGCATATTTAAGAATTGGAAGTTATTCAGACGAAAGAGATACTGACGGAATGATAATTCTAGGCGCACGCGGAGACGATAATAATTGGATTGGTTATTGTGATGCGTTCTCGCAACCGGCTGCAAAAAGTATTACGGCTTCTATGCTTGCAGATAATGTTATAAACTCGCTTACTGATTTTTCAAAATATGCGACTCCGGGGACAATCTTTAGTGGAATAAATAGATTCTTAAAGAAATGGTTTAATCAGGACCAAACAGTTTTGAATGTGATTCTGATGGGTCAGAGTATTTCAGATTTCCAAGTATCTGAATGGACACCTCCTACTTTTGTAAATCTGAAAACAGACAGGACCGTAGAACCTAATGGGTTATACGGAAATACTTTCGGGCGCGCTCTATGGAGGCTTCTGAATTATGGAGTTTGGACTGAGGCGGGAACAGATCCAGAAGGACCAGGATCAACCTTCTACAATACAATTAGTCAGGCCTGGGGAAACATGAGATTTCTTAGAGCGGACAATTCAGGCGTTGCAAAATCGGGAACCTGGCATTATTCCGGACAGGGATATATTGCCGGTTCAGTTGCCGGAATGTTTTGTGGAACGGGTAACGGATTTTCTTCAGCTCTTGACCAGTTAGGCGGATGGAATGATACGTTTGACTCTTCTATTTATTCTAATGCGCCATATCCATATACAAAAGTTTATTTTTTTACAAAAGACTTGAACAATGCAGCGACTTTTAATGTACCTGCCGGAGCGATTGGATTTTCAGTGGTATGTTATGGCAGAAAGAGCGGAACCTTTAACGATGGCGAGGGAAACAATCTTCTCCCTTCAAATAATGTTGAGGTTAAACTTAATGGATCGGTGATCGCCACTATTGATTTAACAAGCTTTAACGGACAGAAACACTTTGACTATGTAATTGAAGGGAGTAGTGCAAATACTGTTGTTATAACTAATAAGGCGGCCTCCAGGTGGATGAATCTGTGGGGACTGGAATACTGGACAGGAAAATGTCTCAGAGTAATAAATAATGCTTTCTCTGCATTCAGCCCTGACGGATTATTTTCAATTAAGGATTACATTTATATGAATGATAATCCCGATTTAGTTGTTTTTGATAATTTCAACAGACCCGAAACAACTGATTTCCCGCAAGCCCAATACAATCTAATCGCTGATATTAAAGCGAATACAAATGCTGATATTCTAGCTTTAATTTCTTCCCCTATTATTTCGGCTGGGGGCATTGATGCTTCGGTGCAGAATTCGCCGGTTACTGCAGATGCTTTTTGTTATTCATCAATGAGAAAAGTTTGCGGAATGTTGGGAATTCCAACGGTTGATATTCACCAGAGATTTTTAGATTTAGGGAGTGGAACAGGATATAATATCGGCTCTTCTTACGCTAACTATTTTAAAGATTCAATCCATCTAAGCAGAGCCGGTCAAGTTGTGGTGGAAGATATTTTGAAATATATATTCAGATTTAAAAACCCAAATAAATAATAGGTAAAAAAATGCAAAAATTATTCATCATCGTTCTGCTAGCAATAAATTTAACCTGGGCAACTACTCAAGATAGTACTGTTACCGTGGTTAGCTCTTATACAGGTATTTCTACAAAGGTTATTACACCTTCAAATACAATGGCTGATATTGGATATATTCTCGGCGGAAATATACACGCAAAAATAGACTCACTGCCTCCGTTTACAGTTTCTACGCAAGGTATTTCGACAAGTGTAAACCAACTTGTTGACCAGTATTATCTTCTTATAATATCGCACCTTGATTCGCTTATTCAGGCTAAACTTGCAAGTGGAGACACTACCGGTAACTATTATAGGTTGCAATTATTAAATAAATCTATTAACGATACAACTGGAAATTATGCCAGAAGTTCTGCCATAACTAATCAAATACTTGGGAATGGGGCTATACCATTATATGCAAATCAATTTGCATCAAGGAAACAAGTGGATTCGCTTAGTTCAATAATCCAGTCAATAAAAATCGATAATGATTCGTTGAATGCAGTTAATGGCAGAATGAAAACTGATTTAGGGAATATGCAGGCGATAACTTCAGCAAGCGCATATATGATAGATACATCTAAGTTTTATTTGAATGCCACTACTCCAGCTTTTATTTATCAATGTCCGTTTGTTCCAACCATTTTATACGCAACTATATTTGATTCGTTGGGAAACTCCCTTACAGATAGCCTGCAGGGTTTAATGTATGATATGAATAAAGGATGGTACGCCGGAAGCTGGCAAAATCTTATTGATTTAAGCACAGGTAAATATCTTGTACCTGGTGATGGTGTAACAGCAAAATATGTTCCTACTAAAGATTATGATGTATCTCTTATAAAATTCTTTTATGCGAACTATAGCTTAACAAACAGAAGTGTGTATTGTAGAATTAAAGCTATAAGAATACAATGAGGTGCGTAATGAAACATCTATTTTTCATTCTATTATTTCCTATCCTTTTACAAGCGCAATCTAAAGCTGTAAGGTTATTGTTAAATGATGATGATAAAATATTACAGACAGAAACAACGACATTTTTGAATAGGGTTAAAGCAGATGGTGGTACAACTTTAGATGCTGCTTTTACAGATCAGTTAATAGCCTTGCTTAAAACGCAGGGGTGTTATACTAATTTAGTATTTGGAGTTGATCCTAATTGTGGATATAAACTTGCCACAGGAGTAAGTAAATTATATAATATTCCAAATAGCAATGACCTTGTACAGGCAACAACAACAAATCAGCCAGCTATTCAAACGTATATAGATAATACCTCAGCTACTTCATCTTTAAAATCATTATTGTTTAATGGCAGCTCCAATTATTTGAAGTCTCCATCTATTGCATTGAATTATCCGGAAACTATTTTTTTTGTTGTAAGGCAAACAACCTGGACTAATAATAAATCTATGCTGGACGGTTATTCCGGAGTATCTGTATTATTATATCAGAATCCATCTACTCCGCAAGTTGGTTTTATAGCGGGCGGAACACAAAAAAGTTTAACTGGTTTTAGTGTAGGAACTATGGGAGTGCTTACAGCTATTGAAAATGGTGCGAGCAGTTCAATTCAGTTGAATAGAGGTACAGCGATTACTGGGAGTGTAGGAACCAACAATGCCGGTGGTTTGACTATCGGCGCAAGAGGGGATGCAACTTTCCCTTCTAATATTGAAGTGGGTACAGTGTTGGTATTTAATTCGGTTTTAAATAATAGTCAAATTACAGCGATTCTAACTGTGCTGTTGAATAGATGGAAATTATGATATAAAATTAAAGGGATATGTCCCGATGACATGTAGGGAGGTTAATTTGTAGACAGCACAATGCCCCTTCCAGATGGCTTTGTGATATATCCCGTTCCTTTCAGCGTTTTACCTTCCTGGACGAAGTTAAAAAAACACCGACGTAAAAATAAATCATTTAATAATTATTATAAAGAGGATTATTATGATTCCCTACATCGGTGGAAAATCATATCTAGCAAGCTGGATTATCAGCAACTTTCCTAACAACTATCAAAAAATGTCATACTGCGAAGTATTCGGCGGTGGTGGTTGGGTATTATTCAAAAAAGAACCAAGTCATATTGAAACCTATAATGATTTGAATAGTCATCTTGTATGCATGTTTAAGGCGATAAGAGACCATTACAAAGAGTTTGAACATAGGGCTCAATGGAGTCTTCATTCCCGGGAGATGTATTGTGAGGCAATTGCAAAGCTTCAGGATGATCAATTCTTGGCAGAGGTTGAGAAGGGAATGTTTTATGCAATAAATAAAGCACAAACGTTCTCAGCTGGCAATAGTCAGAGTTGGGGTTATGCCTTAAATGCAGATAAAATCATTTCTGGTAAGTGGCTGCCATTTGTTAAAAGATTGGAATATATCAATGCCAGACTTAAACGTGTCCAAATTGAATGTTTGGATTTTGAGAAATTAATCAACAAATATGATGGCAAGAAAACGATCTTCTATCTTGATCCGCCGTATGTTGGTGTTGAACATTATTATAAGAATAATGGGGTAAACTTTACTTATGATGATCACACCAGGTTAGCCCGGTTATTAAAAAAGATAAAAGGAAAGTTTATTCTTAGTTATTATGAAGATCCTTTAATTAGAGAACTTTATTCAAAATATCGAATTATTGAAAAGGAAGCAGTAAAGCATAGCTGCGGAGTTACCAGATTTAGTAAAGGTAATGAAAAACCGAAGTCAAAAGAATTGCTGATTATGAATTATTAAAAGTGAGCCAGTTCCGTCTACACCCTAACCAAATAGGGAGCTCCCGTCCTTGCGGATAGGGAAGAGCTGGCTCAAACCTTTATCAGTTTGGGCGGAAGCTTCTTTGGTTATTTTGTAGACGCGTAAATTTAGGTTAAGATGCCATTAAATACAAATTTAGAGGGTTTTAAGGATATGTTAAGAAGGGATTAAAAGTATGCCATTATGGCAGACTTGGGGATTTGATTAATTCTCAAACTTGATGAACATTTTTCTCAAACTTGGTGGCGCGTTATACCTGCCTATGCGGGATTCCAGCTAATATTAAGATTGTTGCTTTGTGAATTTTGAATTATTGTTCTGTTCCCGGAATGCCGGCAAACAGATATATCTTTCATCATGACTGCATGGATCGGTATCTATGCAGCTTTGTGAAGTGGTTATAGCTTTTTACTCTTCTGATCAGCCGACTGCGCTGAAACAATATCTCTGCTAATATTCTGTTGTGTAAAATTATAATTGGAAAGAGCAGAAATACTATCGATTTGTTTCATCGATAGCTTATTCGTAAACTTATCTAAATCATCAATCTTTGCTTGATATGAATTACCCTTGGTCTTGGATTCAGCAGTCTGAATTGAATCAATTCGGCCCGAATAAAAATATAAAAAGTAGATTAAAACAATTATGGCAATTGTTAATACCGAAAATAGAATAGTTTTCATAGTCGCATCTCTAGATAGTACACTAACCTAATCAATAATCCGGCAAAAAGAAATATTAATTAGATAAACGGTATTATTTGCACTCTAAAAGCACCAAATATTAACCGTCCTGTGCCCCCCGTCATCATTCTCCCTTAATAAATGGGATTAGCGGCTGTTGTATTATTCCCCCTTAATAAAGGGCATCTCTCGAAGGGAGGGGGTTGTTTTCCCCTGCTTAAAAACAAAATAATTGTAAAATACAAGTTGTAAAAGAATAATTTTTAGCATTACTTTGATCTCCTGAAAAATTTAAGAGAAAAGAGAATACGATGAACATAAACTCCCTGATTGCCTCAGAATTATCTATTAAAAATGAACAGGTTGAAGCTGTTATAAAACTTCTTAAAGAAGATGCCACTATCCCCTTTATCGCCCGTTATCGTAAAGAACATACCGGCGGCCTCGATGAAGAAGTCCTCCGCCAGGTGGAAGACCGTCTAAGTTACCTCACCCTCCTCGAAGATAGAAGAGAAACTATCCTTAAAAGTATTGAGGAACAGGGAAAACTTACCGATGAGCTTAAAGCCAAAATAATGGCCTGTGTTAAATTAACCGAACTTGAAGATCTATACCTCCCCTATAAACCTAAACGCAAAACACGCGGAACAATCGCTAAAGCTAAAGGTCTCGAACCTCTCGCTCTGTTCTTCCTGGAAAACCCCAACTTCTCAGGTAACCTTAATGATAAACTTGCAGAGTTTATAAATCCTGGGCTCGGCGTAAACTCTATTGAAGAAGCCCTCCAGGGAGCAAAAGATATTATTGCCGAAATGATAAATGATAATGCCGAAGTCAGAAAAGGCGTCAGAGAATATCTTCAGGATCAGTCCGCAGTTAAATCTGAAAGAACTAAAGAAAAAGCATCCGATAAAGAAATATCCGATAAACAAAAAGAAAAAGATAAAAAAGAGATCTACCAGATCTACTATGATTTCGCAATCGATATTAAAAAGATTAAACCTTACCAGACTCTCGCCCTTAACCGCGGTGAAAAAGAAAAAGCATTAAAAATATCCTTCTCTTTTGAAGAGCCCACAGTTGTAAACCTAATGCTTAAAAAGTTTATCGAAAATAAAGATTCGGCTTTTATGGATATCCTTAAAGATACTACCCAAGATGCCTTCTCTCGCTTAACATTCCCATCAATTGAACGGGAATTACGGGCTATGCTCACTGAAGCTGCCGACCTCCATGCGATAGAAATATTCGCATCAAATCTTAAAGCTCTTCTGCTTCAGCCCCCTATGGCTAATAAAATTATCATGGGTATTGACCCCGGCTTCTATTCCGGTTCTAAGGTTGCCGTAATTGATGTTACAGGCAAATATATTGAGGGAATGACAATGTACCCGCATCCTCCCCAGAATAAAACTGCCGAAGCAAAAAAGATTGTGCTTCATTTGATAAACAAACACAAAGTTGAAATAATCGCTATTGGAAACGGCACTGCTTCACGCGAAACGGAATTCTTTATCGCTGAACTTATCAGCGAGAATAAATTAAATTGCCATTACGTTATTGTCAGCGAAGCTGGTGCATCTGTCTACTCCGCCTCTGAAGTCGCGAAGAAAGAATTCCCCGATCTCGAAGCAAGCCAGCGGGGAAATATCTCCATCGGACGCCGCCTTCTCGATCCCCTCGCTGAATTGGTGAAGATTGATCCCAAAGCAATCGGAGTCGGTCTCTATCAGCATGATGTCGATCAGAAACTCCTTGCCCAAAAGCTTGAGTTCGTTGTTGAAAGCTGCGTTAACTATGTCGGCGTTGATGTCAATACCGCTTCTGCTTCCCTGCTTACTCATGTATCGGGACTCAATAAACGAATCGCAGAGAATATTGTTAAGTTCAGAGAAAAAACCGGAAAGTTCAAATCACGGGAACAGCTTAAAGAAGTTTCAGGATTAGGCGACAAAGCCTTTGAACAGTCAGCCGGATTCCTAAAAATCAGCGATGGTGAAAATCCTCTCGATAACACTTTCATTCACCCCGAATCTTATCAGGCAACTCAAAAGATGCTTGAGAAATGCAATATGCCTCTTGCCAATATTAAAGATTCCGGCGCCATGATCTCCTTAATTATCAGCAAGAAAGGAACTAAGAAACTTGCAGAGGAAATAGGAATCGGCGAACCTACTTTAATAGATATTATCGAAAATATTAAAAAGCCTGGCCGAGATCCCCGCGAGGAAAGCCCCAAACCTATCCTCAGAAGCGATGTGCTTAAAATGGAAGACCTCCAGGTAGGCATGAAACTCAAAGGTACTGTCAGAAATGTAGTCGATTTCGGCGCATTCGTCGATATCGGCGTTAAACAGGATGGCCTCCTTCATGTTTCTCAGATTGCCGACAGATTTGTAAAAAACCCCCTTGATGTTATCAATGTCGGTGATGTTATAAACGTTTCAATAACTGGCATCGATATCCAAAGAGGCAGAATTTCACTTAGTATGAAATAGCAATTGCCATTCCCCAATGTGTAATTCTGAGCAAAGCGAAGAATCTCACGCCCTTCAATGTCAACTGCCACCTTTTGTCATTGAGATGGAGAATGTGTTATCCCGAAGAATCTATTCTCTTCCTGATATTGAAATAATTAAATTTTGAAAGATTTGAATAAATTCCGTTTTTTTATCTGCCCCATATTTTTTATATTCCTAATTGGAATATCGTACTTATGAACATATATAACCAATTATTAAATATTTCCGAAACAAAAGGTGCGGCGTACTTAGTTCTCCTCGACCCGGATAACCTCCATGAGGATAAAATGGCCCTTTTTGTTAAGCATTGCGAGAAATCCGGCGTTGACGGATTTCTGGTTGGCGGTAGTCTGCTCATAAATGGCGGTCTTGAAAGTTTCCTCACTTCTTTGAGATCAGTAACTTCACTCCCTATTATTATTTTCCCAGGAGACGTAAATCAGGTTTCTTCTCAGGCCGATGCTATTTTATATCTTTCTGTTGTCAGCGGACGCAATCCTGAACACCTTATCGGAAAACATGTACTCGCAGCCCCTATAATTAAAAAGTGCGGCATTGAACCTATTTCAACCGGCTACCTATTAATTGAATCGGGAAGGGCCACCACTGCTCAATATATGAGCGGCAGTCTTCCTATCCCAAGAAACAAACCTGGTATTGCAGCTGCAACTGCTCTCGCCGCTGAATATCTCGGAATGAAGTTGATTTATCTTGAAGCCGGATCCGGCGCCGATAATCCGGTCCCTGATGAAATGGTTAAAGCCGTTTCTCAATTGTGCTCTGTCCCTGTCGTCGTAGGCGGTGGAATTAAAACTCCCGAAGTTGCAAGACAAAAAGTTCAGAACGGCGCTAAGATTATCGTTACCGGCAATTTCTTTGAACATGAATCCAATTGGAATATGATTAAAGAATTCGCAGATGCTATTCATACCAGACTGCCGCTGCCGGTTTAATGTTCTCTATTTCCTCTTCCTTTTTATTTGCGGGTAAATACTCTAAATTAATATTCATTAAATTTATTGTACCATGCTGAAATCCCTGTTAGTTAAAGATTATGCCCTAATTGAACACATCAATGTTGAGTTCGGTAAAGGCCTCAATATTATTACCGGTGAAACCGGCGCAGGCAAATCTATACTTATAGATGCAATGGGACTCCTCCTCGGCGAACGTGCGTCTACTGAAGTAATTCGTAAAGGCGCTTCAAAATCCTACGTTGAAGGTATCTTCGATATAACCTTGAATAAAAAGATTGATAAGTTACTCGAAGAGAATGATATCGACCCCCTCCCTGAACTTATACTGCGAAGAGAAATATCCTCAAAAGGAAATAACCGCTGCTTTATAAATGATACCCCCGTTTCCCTTGCAGTAATTAAGGTTCTTGGTAATCTCCTCGTTGACCTCCATGGACAGCATGAACATCAATCATTACTCCGTAATGAAACTCATATCGATTTCCTTGATGAATTCGCTGGGTCCTCTTCAATCCTCCTTGATAATTATAAGAAACTATATTCCGAACTCCGTGCTCTTCTGAAAGAACTCAAAGAACTGAAATCTAAAGAATCTTCCCTCCGCGAGAAGAAAGACTTCTACTCATTCCAAATAAAAGAAATTGATGCAGTCTCACCCATTGAAGGTGAAGAAGAACAATTGATTCAGGAATTAAAGATTCTGGAGAACTCCGAAAAACTTGCCTCTTCAGCAGCTAACATTTATGGACTTATCTATGAAAATGAAAACTCTGTCTACGATTCGCTTGTAAAAATAAAAAACGAACTGAATGAAATCTCAAGAATAGATAATTCCCTTAGCGATACATTCAGTGAGTCTGAGAATGCACTGGCCCTTATTAACGATATTGCTGAGTTTGTAAGAAGTTATTCTTCCAAAATTGACATTGACCCTGACAATGCAGATAAAAAAAGAGACCGCCTTGGCTCAATTACAATGTTAAAGAAAAAATACGGCGGTTCAGTAAAAGCATTACTCGATCACCGAAAAAGAATCGGCGAAGAATTTGATCTCGCTGAGAATTTTTCAGATAGAATAAAAACGCTTGAAGAACAGATAAATATTCTTCGTAAAGAATGCGGCACTTCTGCTGACAATATCTCTAAGAAAAGAAAACAGGCCGCTGCATTAATCTCAAAAGACGTAAAAGATGTACTTGCAGAACTTGGTATCCCCGATTCTGCTTTTGAAGTCAAAATAATTCAGCCGAAAGCTGAAGGCGAAGATTATATCCTTTTAAAAGATACCAGATATGCATATTCATCCAATGGAATAGACGAAGTTGAGTTTTATATCTCCACAAACATTGGAGAAGATCTGAAACCTCTTGCAAAAGTTGCTTCAGGTGGTGAAGTTTCCAGAATAATGCTGGCATTGAAAACCATCCTGGCAAAGAATGATAAATTCCCTCTTCTTATCTTTGATGAAATCGATACTGGAGTGAGCGGAAGGATTGCACAGAAAGTCGGTAAAGCATTAAAATCCCTGTCTGAATATTATCAGGTTATTTCAATTACACATCTGCCTCAAATTGCGGGACTTGCGGACGAACATTTCATTGTCGAAAAGAAAACAATTGATCAGAGAGTAGTAAGTTCAATAAAGCAATTGAATGAAAATGAACGTGTAAGAGAAGTCGCTAAACTAATGAGCGGTGAAAACGTCACAGAAGCCAGCCTCAAAGGCGCCCGCGAATTAATGAAATAACCTTCTTATTCCTTTTATTATTCTTATTCCCGCATTCAATTTCTCAGTATTCCCGGCCTCAAATATTTGTTTTGTTTATCTCTTTCCTTTCCTTATTCCCGGCCTTAATTTCTCCTTATTCCCGGCCTTAAATTATTTGCGTATAAAAAATTAAGTGGAGCGGAGTGGCAGTGAGGGGAACTGTTCGAGCGTAGCGAGTTTTCCCCGAGCAACGGAGCATAACTTAATTTTTAGCAAATAATTTGCAGCCGATGTTTTCTTTTGTTTCTTTTCTTTGCGCCAAAGAAAAGAAAAGAGTTTGTTTCTTTGCGCCAAAGAAAAGAAAGGATCTTGGCCAAAGAAAAGAAAGAAAATAAAAGCACAAGATTAATTAAATTATTTTCCCCATATTGCTGTATATGAAAAATACAGCAATATATATCCACATCCCTTTCTGCGACCACAAGTGCATATACTGCGACTTTTATTCAATTATAACAACCGACAACATCTCTTCTTACAAGACGAGTTTATTAAAAGAAATCAATTACTATTCAAAACTATATTCGCAAAACAGAATTATCACTTCGATATATTTCGGCGGCGGTACACCCTCCCTTATGGACCCTTCATACCTGAACGATATAATAACCCATATAAAGAAAAATTATAACGTGTCTGAGTCTGCCGAAATAACAATGGAAACTAATCCTGGCACTGTTTCAGGAGATAAACTTCTTGAATTCCGCAAAATAGGCATAAATAGAATCAGCATCGGCATTCAGTCCTTCAATGATAATGAACTTAAATTCCTTACACGGATCCATGATAAAAATACAGCCATAAAAACCGTATATGAAGCTCAAAATTCCGGGTTTAGTAACATAAGCGTCGACCTTATCTTTAACCTGCCGGGACAGACAAAGGAAATATGGCTTAATAATCTCAATACCGCTGTCTCTCTGCCAGTTCACCATGTCTCCGCCTATAGCCTCATCCTTGAAAGAGGTACTATTCTTAACAAAATGGTTCTCGATAGAAAAGTCCAGATTCAGGACGAAGATTATGATGCCGACTTGTATGAAATGACAATTGATTTCATGGAATCTCACGGCTTAATTCAATACGAAGTTTCAAATTTTGCTAAGCCCGGTTATGAATGCATCCATAACAATGCCTATTGGCGTTATCATGATTACATAAGCTTCGGCACATCAACTCATTCATTTATCGATGGAAAAAGATGGTGGAATTATTCCAGCCTCAAACTATTTAATGCACAGATTGAAGCTAAAGGTTTTGCCGAAGCAAACCATGAATTTATCTCTGTTGAACAAAGCATAAATGAATATACTATGCTCGCCCTTAGAAGCTATGGCCTTGACATAATTGACCTGAAAAAAAGATTTGGGAATGAGTGGCTTATAAATAATTTACAATATCTTAAATTACTAGAATCCAATGGGATGATATTAAATACCGGTGACTTTCTTAAACTCACCAAACATGGCTATGCTGTTTGCGATGAGATTATTGCTAAATTCAGCTAAAAGCTTCGTTTCCTATTCTTTTACTTCTAAATATACCTTAACTTTCCTCAATTAAAATTCAGAGACTAAGCATGAAATTTATCTTTACTATTCTCTTCGCTTTTCTAATTTGCAGTGCTGTTAACTCTCAAACTTATAAGCAAATAAAAGTCCACTTTTCTGGACCTGGTGACATTGAACTGCTTAACAATGCGGGAATTGACCTTGAAGGAGGAGTATCATTAAAGGAGCAAACTGCAAAAATCTTTGTCAGCGAAGATGAACTTGCTAAGATAAACAAGCTTGGTCTTACTTATGAAGTCCTCATAGATGACTGGATTAAATATTATAATAATCTCCCTAAACTAACCGAACAGGAAAAACTCCAGAAAATTGCACAGAATAAAAACCAATATGGAGTCACGAGTTTCGGCTACGGTTCAATGGGCGGATATTATACACTTGCTGAGGCTAATGCTCAACTCGATACCATGTATAAATATTATCCGACTTTAATTACTCAAAAAGCTTCATTAGGAACTACAGCCGAAGGTCGCCCGATATATATGGTTAAAATTACCAATAGCGCAATTACTTCCACTAAACCTCAGGCGTCTTATTTAGCAGTACACCATGCGCGTGAACCTATGGGTTTGGAATGCGTAATTTATTTTATGTACTACCTATTGCAGAATTATAATACTGATGCTTCGGTAAAATATCTTCTTGATAACCGCGAACTTTATTTTGTTCCTGTTGTAAATCCTGACGGATACGAATATAACCATACAACAAATTCTACCGGCGGAGGTCAGTGGCGCAAAAACAGAAAAAATAATGGCGATGGAACTTATGGCGTCGACCTTAACCGTAATTACGGCCCAACTGCTTATTGGAATGCATCAAATGCCGGATCAAGCACCGTTACTTCTGATGATACTTATCGTGGCACAGCTCCCTTCTCTGAACTTGAAACAACCGCTATTAAAAATTATTACAGTTCTCATAAATTTAAGAATTCGATCAGCTATCATACCTATGGAAATGATTTTATTTTCCCCTATGGCGCCTTAGTCCGTGAAACACCTGATTCTCTTATCTTCCGTGAATACGCACAGGATTTTACAGCAATGAATGGTTTCACTTATGGAACTGACCTTCAGACAGTCGGCTATTCTACCCGGGGTGGTAGCGATGACTATTTTTACGACGGAGATACTGTTTCTAATGGCGGAAAAATTATCGCGATCTCTCCCGAAATAGGTACAGATTTCTGGCCTGCTGAATCTGAGATTATGACTGACGTCCAGATAAACATTAAACCTAATCTATATTGGGCTTGGGTTTCGGGCGACTACGTCACGGTTCAGTTTCCTAATTTCGACAGACTCTATTTCAAAAGCGGAGATACTTCTTATGTGCAGCCAACTTTGAAAAACAAAGGTCTTACTACCGCAAAAAACTTATCTGTCGAGGTTGCGTCTTTAAGTACTTATTGTACAATACTAAGTACACCGCAGTCCATTGATTCCATTTCATCCAGGTCATCAAGAACTGTATCAACTACAATGAAATTTGTCGTTGCATCTAATGCTCCTCTACAACAAAAAATTCAACTGGCTATTACTGTAAAATCTGGCGGAGTTGTCATGTCAATTGATACCGTTGGTTTTACCGTCGGTATTCCTACTTTCGTTTTTGCAGACACTACAAATAATCCGCTGACTTTATGGACAATAGCTGCTTCTCCTACTACTTCCCCCAAATGGGAGGCAACAACTTCAGATTATCATACTTCAACTAATTCGTATACCGATAGTAAATTGGGAATGTATGCCGCTAGCGCAACTGTTACGATGACAAGCACGAATAATATCAGCCTCACGGGCATTACTAGCCCAATTTTATCCTTCTGGACAAGATGGGATATTGAAACAGGTAATGATTGCGGTGTACTGCAGATATCTACAAATAGTGGTTCAACCTGGACTGCGCTCACAGGTACTTTATCTAAAGCCGCTTCTGGAAGTGGAAAACAAACACCATCGGGAACTCCAATTTATGACGGTGCTCATCTGGCATGGACTCAGGAAACCGTGGATCTTTCAAGTTATTCAGGCAAACAGATTAAACTGCGGTTTGCACTCTGGACTGATGCCTCCACAAACAAAGATGGATGGTATGTAGATGATATTGCAATTTATTATTACGGTGTCTTGCCTGTTGAACTTATATCCTTTACTGCTAAATCAGCATATAATAACATCGTTTTAAATTGGAAAACCGCAACTGAATTAAATAATATTGGCTTCCAGATTCAACGCTCAAACGAAATGAATACTCCTTCTGAAAACTGGAAGACACTTGGATTTATAAAAGGCAACGGATCAACATCAACTTCCTCTTCTTATTCATTTACAGATATTTCCCCTCTTCAGGACACACAATACTATCGGCTTAAACAGATTGATGCTAACGGCACGTATACAATCTATGGACCTATTGTTGAAAATAATTTATCTAAGCTTGATTTTTACCTGGAGCAGAATTATCCCAACCCTTTTAACCCTGAAACTGTTATTAAATATTCTATCCCTCAATCAGGTTTTGTTTCAATAAAATTATACAATGAACTTGGATCAGAAGTTGCAGCCTTACTTAATGAATATAAAGAGGCAGGAAGATATTCACTTAATTTCTCATCGAATGAATTGAAGAATAAAATAAGTTCTGGCATTTATTATTACACAATTAAATCGGGTCAGTTTACTCAGACTAGAAAAATGGTAATTATGAAATAGTCATCATTCAATTAGTTCTCTTATTCTGTCTATTATAATATCAGGTCTCTCAACTTGCAGCAGTTCTCTTGTCCTGTATCCATATGTCACTCCGCAGGTTTTAACCCCTGCACTTTTTCCGCATTTTATATCAAGCTCCGTATCACCTGTCATAAGGGTGTGCTCAGGTGAAATATTTAATTCATTGCATATCATTTGCAATCCTCCGGGAAGAGGTTTAATCTGAATACCTTCTCTTATTCCCATTATGAAAGAAAAATTGCTCCTCAGTTTGAAATGGTCAATTATTCTGTCCGCCTGTTCCTGCCCTTTTGTAGTTAAAAGAGAAACTTTTATTCCTTTTCTATTAAGGTATTCAAGCACTTCTGTAACTCCTGGATATAGTTTTGAATCATCTATAAAATCGAAGTAATAAGGTTTATAAATGTTGATGAAGTGCTCAATATCAGGAACTGGAATATTTAACTCCCGAAATATATTCTCAAAATGATGCCCTATCCGCATTGAGAAATCTTCTTCTGAAAATGTCCCCGGAATGTTCAATACTTCAAGCGTTTTAATAGTGGTTTTGTAAATTGTCATGTAAGAATCAATTAGTGTTCCATCTAAATCGAAGCACACGTGATGGATATTATCAAGTATTTTGTTTTGCATATAATGTAATAATAATGAATCCCTAAACTACGGTTTCATGATCATAATTAAAATATCACTCACCTTATATAAAATATCACAAACCTGTCTTTGTAATTGTATACTGTGACAATTGGCAACAGAAATTATGAACGTTTATTTATTATTAAACACATAAACTAATCCAAATTATGGACTCTGAAATCTAAATTAGCAACAAAACCATTACCCGGAGGAACAATGTTAAAGTTTCGTTTTCTATTGCCGTTTCTATTATTCTTGGTTTTTTTCGGAATGCAGAAGAAGACCTATTCCCAGAGTGAACCTGTTTTATATTTTTGCGAAAAATATGACGATGACAAAGGTGAAATCGGAATCAGTGATCGTTTCACCACTGGTTATCTTACAGTGATGGTTAAAAGCGCAAAAGCTCTGGGTTTAAAGAGCTGTCATATCCAGTTTGATAAATATAATTGGTCTGAAGGTAAATTCGAGTTTTATAAGAAATTCAATTATGAAATTGATAGAGACATGAAATATGTGTTTTTTAGAAAAAATGATGAAAGTGATTTGAATTTCGACAAACCCGGATTCTATAGGGTCTATCTTCTTGACGAGGATGACAAAACTGTAGCTTGCTCTATTGTTCAAATTATTCCTAGGGACTAGTTAAATTTCATATAATACCGTCCTTGAAATTTATTCTTGGGCGGTATTTCTTCCTCTGAATCTGCATTCATAATACATTCATTGTCTTTCTTTTTTATTATTATTGATTACTAAAATCATGTGTATTGGAAAATGAATAACAATATTTTCGATGTTTTAATTATAGGATCTGGACCAATTGGTCTTTCATGCGGCATTGAAGCTTCGAAACAGAAGCTTAAATACCTTATTTTCGAAAAAGGATGCCTTGTCAATTCTATCTTTCATTACCCTATAAATATGACATTCTTTTCAACTTCAGAACGCCTTGAGATTGGCGGAGTCCCTTTCATTTCTCATGGAGATAAACCTACCAGACGGGAAGCTTTGGAATATTTCAGAAGAGTAAAAAATGCCTGGGACCTTAAAATAAAAGATTATGAAGAGGTTCTTGAAATAATCAAATTGGATAATCAGTTTCGAATTAGAACAACTAAAGATGAATACATTTCCCGGAATGTTATAGTTGCATCTGGTTTCTTTGATAAACCTAACCTCCTTAATATTCCGGGTGAGAATATGCCTAAAGTGTTTCACTATTTTACTGAGGCACACCCTTTCTTCGACCACAAGATTGCCGTAATCGGAGCTGCTAATTCTGCCGTTGATGTTGCTCTTGAGATATTCAGAAGAGGGGCTGAAGTTACAATGATTATTAGAGAAGATAAAATCAGGGATAGTGTTAAGTATTGGGTAAAACCAGATATAGAAAACAGAATAAAAGAGAATTCCATAAAAGCATACTTTAATTCTATTGTCAAAGAAATTAAGGTAAATGAAATAGTAATTGAAACTCCTGATGGAATAAAAACTATTCAAAATGATTTTGTGTTTGCCATGACTGGTTACCACCCTGACTTTGAATTCCTGAAAAAAGCCGGCGTCGGTTTAATTGAAGATAAGGCAATGCAGCCTTATTTTGATCCTGAAACCTTCGAAACAAATATACCGGGTCTCTACCTGGCCGGAGTTGTTTGCAGCGGTTATGACACAGGCAGACTGTTTATTGAGAATTCCCGATACCATGCTGCAAATATTTTTGCCTCAATCAGATCAAAATAATGCCCCTTAGTGATTGAATCCCATTCGATTTACCCTTATTTTTAGTATTCAAATAAAAAACAAGAATTACGGAGAAGAAAATGTTAAATAAGATTCATGAACTGCTTGGAAATGAAGCTGAACCGCTTTTAACTTATAAAGCAAAGTTTCCTAAAGAACAACTTCATCTGCCTGGGCCTGATTTCGTCGATAGAATTTTCGCCCCTTCAGATAGAAATATTTACGTTCTTAGAAATTTACAGTCAATTTTTAATAACGGAAGATTAGGTAAAACTGGCTATGTATCCATACTTCCTGTTGATCAGGGTATTGAACATACGGCCGGTGCTTCGTTTGCTCCAAATCCGGCTTACTTTGATCCGGAAAATATAGTTAAACTTGCTATAGAAGGTGGTTGCAATGCAGTCGCATCAACTCTTGGTGTTCTAGGAATGACAGCAAGAAAATATGCCCATAAGATTCCTTACATACTGAAAATAAATCATAATGAACTTTTAACCTACCCTACTAAATATGATCAGATAATGTTTGCAGGAATTGAGCAGGCTTGGGATATGGGAGCTGCTGCTGTTGGCGCAACTATTTATTTCGGATCAGAAGAAAGTGACCGCCAGATAATTGAAGTAAGTGAAGCCTTCCAGTATGCTCATGAACTTGGTATGGCCACTATCCTTTGGTGCTACCTCAGAAATTCTGCTTTTACTACAAAAGATAAAGATTATCACGTCGCCGCCGATTTAACTGGTCAGGCTAACCATCTTGGTGTCACTATTCAGGCCGATATTATTAAACAGAAACTTCCTGAATGTAACGGCGGATTTAACGATATTAGCAAGCTTGGGAAGACTCATAAAAAAGTATATACCGACCTTTCATCAGATAACCCGATTGATCTTACCAGATACCAGGTAATAAATAATTACATGGGAAGAGCCGGACTTATAAACAGCGGCGGAGCTTCTGGTGCTAATGATTTTGCAGAAGCTGCTAAAACTGCAATCATAAATAAGAGAGCTGGTGGTATGGGACTTATCTCAGGAAGGAAAGCTTTCCAGCGTCCTATGACTGATGGTGTTAAGTTGCTTAACATTATCCAGGATGTTTACTTAACAAAAGAAATAACCGTAGCTTAAATATTTTTAAGCTGATACTAAAAAGACGGGGTAATTACCCCGCCTTTTTTATTAAATTAAATGCCTAACCTGTTTCGAGTTAAAAACAATAACTGGCTGATACGAATGCAAAAGTTCCATGACCTCCGCCTATATTGTTTAATCCCTGTCTGAGTACATCAGCATTTACAGTTGCATCAAGCGCAATTCCTGCGATTTTAAATCCTACTCCTAGTGTAAATCCATCATCAGTACCATAGGTAGTTTGAGTGGTCTCATTATATTTTGTACCCGAAACAGCAGTTTGAATTAAAGTTGACCCGGTAAAGGTTTTATATCCCAACCTTGCTGTAAGCCAGCTGTTACAATACCATTCCGCTCCAAAATTCCACATTAGAGATGTAACTGAATTTTTTAATGCAGGGTATGCACTGCCTATCGCTGCTGTAGAAACAGATGCTAAATCAAATGTTGGACCGCCTGCAAAAAGAAAATCACCATGTCTGTAATGTATACCAACCCCCGCCATGATTTCTGTATGGGTGGGTAAATCATTTGTAGAGCTTGAAATGGTATCTTTATAATCTTCTGATCCCGATCCGCTGATAAATGTAGCAATAGGAACTAACTGGAATTCTTTATTTAAGTTTAAAAAGGCCTTCGCGCTTAATTTTATATATGTCTGGGTGGCCTTATCCGTAACTATGCTAGTATCCATTGAAAGCTTAGGAAATATTACGGCTAGTGAAACGTCAAGTTTGTTTTGATTTGCCAAATTGAAAAGTACGCCGGCATTAAAACCTATTTGTGTAAAATTCTTTTCGAAATTTTTACTGGCCTGTAACGCGAAATCCTCTTTGTTTTGGGATGTTAAATATGAAACACCGAATCCTAAGGTCATTAAATCAGTATTGAAACTTCCTAATACTTCAACATTGTTGTTTGGAATTATCTGCATAAAATGCACATCAAGAGGAAACATATATGGATCAACTGAGGAAATCGACACTCCATTAATCTGATCACTTTTTGTAAGCATAACACCAAGTGTAAATACATTGGTTACATTCATGTTTACTCCAAAGAACTGGCTTTTCCCGTCGCTACCCCATGCAGTATTTTGTGAACCGATATCTCCCCACAATAAATTACCATAATAACCGGCGTAAGCAGGGTTTGATTTAATATCATTCGGATCAGCAACAAATGGATTTTGACCCATACTCATTAATCTCGCTAACCCGCCGGTTTTGCTTTCCTGCTCCTGAGCATATGTTTTGCTCAATGAAATAACACATGAAACTAAAAGCAATAGATAGAATAATCGCTTCAACATGATACCTCCAGAAATTTTATGAGAAATATGATTTATTATGTATCAGAAAATAGAACATTCAAAATTACATAAATTATTATTAATAAATCAACATAATATGGACTTCAAATTGAGCATATAATATTATAGAGTCGAGCGTTAAATATGAAGAGGTTAGATCAATAAATTTATTCTATTCCAAAACCCAGTGGATATTTTTCCCGGAAGCATATATTGTTAAGTAAAGGAAAATAGATTTAATGTTTTCTTATCTCATTAGAATATATTCGGCAATTTTTCCTAGATCCTGTACACCTATATTATCAAAGGACGGCATAATTGTTCCGGGATATTTATCTTGATATGCTTTAAATCTGTCACCATCCATAAAAGAGTTGGGATTTCTGAGATAATTGATTAGCTTATCCTTTGTCCAGAATTCTTTCAGATTAACAAGTGCAGGAGCCATTTGGGTTCCATTTAGTTCTGGGCCATGGCAACCAGTGCATCCTAACTTTGTTACCAAGTCCTTGGGTGCCATGTTTTGCGACTGATTCGACATCTCTCCCTGTGATGAAGGATTGAGTGCAGTTTTATTTTCATCTCTAGGACCGCGGGTCACCTTTTGAAGAAAAAATAAGATTATGAATAAAAACAAAAAGGACGCTAACCAGATTTGTGGCTTTGTCATATATATATATATTATTATGATTTATATTTGAAAACTGAGTTTTAAAGATAATCTTTAACACTATAATTACAAATACTGTTTATTCGGAAGAATGATGAATACCACTAACAGATTAATAAAGGAAATGAGCCCATATTTGCTTCAGCATTCTCATAATCCTGTTGATTGGTTTCCATGGAGCGATGAAGCATTTGAAAAAGCAAAAAGCGAAAATAAACCTGTATTCCTTTCAATTGGATATTCTACCTGTCATTGGTGTCATGTCATGGAAAAAGAATCTTTTGAGAATGAAGAGGTAGCAAAACTGATGAATGATACTTTTATTTCAATAAAAGTTGACCGGGAAGAACGCCCCGACATCGATGGCGTCTATATGACTGTCTGCCAAATGTTCACAGGAAGCGGAGGCTGGCCTCTAACCATTATTATGACTCCCGATAAAAAACCTTTCTTTGCAGGTACTTATTTCCCTAGAGAGGATAAATTTGGACGAAGCGGAATGCTGACACTTATTCCTCAATTTAAAGAATTGTGGCAAACAAAAAGAAACGATGTTCTGCAATCAGCTGATGAGATCACTAAAGCCCTTCAATCATCTTCCCATTTTCATCAGGGAAACGATCCTGGCGAAGATGTATTTCATCTAGCTTTTAAGGAATTTCAAAAAAGATATGACTCAGAATATGGCGGTTTCGGAAATGCTCCAAAATTTCCTACACCGCATAATCTAACTTTTTTACTCAGATACTGGAAGAGATATAAAGAAAATAAAGCTCTTGAAATGGTAGAAAACACTCTCACTCATATGCGCCTGGGAGGAATTTATGATCAGATTGGCTTTGGATTTCATCGTTATTCTACTGACAGGCAATGGCTTGTCCCCCATTTTGAAAAAATGATATACGATCAGGCTCTTTTAGTGCCTTTGTATCTTGAAACCTATATGGTCACAAATAACATGTTCTATCTTGATACTGCAAAAGAGATCCTGGCTTATGTCTCGCGGGATATGACTTCACCTCAGGGAGGTTTTTACTCAGCAGAAGACGCAGATAGTGAAAATGTTGAAGGGAAATTTTATCTATGGACGAAAAACGAACTTTCCTTATGTGTAAAGGACGATGCCCCTTTTCTTGCTGATTATTTTAATGTCAGTAAAGATGGAAATTGGACGGACCCTCATTCAGGTAAATCAGATAAAACAAATATTCTCCATCTGACAAATACTCCAAAACTGATTTCAGAAGACTTGCATGTCCCATTGCCTGAACTTACAGAAAAAATCAGTTCAACAGGTGAAAAATTATTCCGCCAAAGAGAGAAGAGAATTCATCCTTTTAAAGATGATAAAATTCTAACTGACTGGAACGGTCTTATGATCACTGCATTTGCCAAAGCCGCTCAAGTAACGGGTAACGCAGCCTATGTTACATTTGCGGAATCAGCAGCTCAATTTATTTTGAAGAATCTAATTGATAAACAAGGAAACCTTTTACATAGATTTCGTGGAGATCAGGCATCCTTTAGGGCAAACCTTGATGACTATGCCTTTTTTATCCAGGCTCTTCTGGATCTTTATGAAACTACTTTTTCTGTTGACTATTTAGCTAAAGCAATAAACTTCCTTGATGAATGCATTGATAAATTCAGAGATAGTCAGGATGGAACGTTTTTCTTCTCGGAAATTAGCAATAAAGAATTGATTCTGAATCAGAAAGATATTTATGACGGAGCAATACCTTCCGGAAATTCAGTAATACTCCTTGACCTTTTAAGAATAGCTAAAATGACCGGAAATATGAAGTACTGGGATATTGGCTTTTCTCTTATCAGAGCATTATCAGATACTGTTTCAAAGACACCCTCGGCTTATACCCAGACATTGATAGGACTGGATTTCGCAACAGGTCCTTCGTATGAGATTGTCCTATCTTGTCAGGAATATGATTTTCAGGCAGCACAGATGATTAATGCTGTTAGGAATATTTATCTGACTAATAAGATTTTGATGGTTAAGACGAACTCGAATAAACTGGATAAAATTTCTGATTATACAAAGGATCTGAAACCAATTTCCTCAAAATCAGCAGTTTATATATGCAGGAATTTTTCCTGTGATCTCCCTGTTACCGATCCTCTATTACTTAAAAATGTATTGTTATAATTCTTCTTATTATAATTATATTTGTTTATATAATATTAAGTTTTTAGTCTATTGTGGCACAAGAAAGTAAATTTATTCGTTCATTAATTGAAAACACCCGTAACGGTAATAGAACTGCCTTTGAACAGTTATATAAAATACATACCGGGTCAGTTTATGCCATTTCAATAAGACTATTGGGATCGCCGGACCTCGCCGAGGAAAATACAACGAAAGTATTTCTGGAAGTTTGGAGATCTAGAAAAGTTGTCAGGCGTGATTCTCCCTTTATTCTGTGGCTGACTGCAATAACTGTTTTCTTTGCCCTTGATAAGTTGCGGAACAGCCAGAAAAAAGAGGAATCAGATTCTCCATATATAAACGCTATAAGGTTTTCACCGCTTGACCTGAAAATATTCGCTCTCCCGGATAATGAGCGTGCTGTATTCGTTCTTAAGGAGATTCAACATTACCAGATTGATGAAATAGTTGACTTGTTTTTAAAACCCAAAGCGGAAGTTGAAAACCTTCTTTCATCTGCAAAAGAGACTCTTGCAAGGGAATTAATATTAAATTCAACTGATGATTTAAATGAGGAATTGACACATTTGCCCGAAAGTATAGAACCCTATAAAGATTTGTTTGTCCCGGTAGCCGCAACTCTGGAGAATCCTCCTGTTTCAACTAGTACTTCTTCCTTGGTAAAAAGTTTTGATGAGAAAAGCCAGGGACATTTATCCGGTAAAAAGAAAAAACCTTTTACATTATGGGGTTTATTTAAGAAGAAATAAAATTATTTCTTCGGTCTGTAAAGATCAGTCGCCTGCCCAAAGAAAACTTCAGCTGCTTCCATAATTGTCTCAGATAATGTCGGATGAGGATGTATTGTCAGTTTTAAATCTGACACATTAGCCCCCATCTCAATAGCTAATACACCTTCTGCAATGAGTTCGCCTGCACCGGGTCCGCAAATTCCAACTCCCAATATCCTTTGAGTGTCAGGATCAATAAGTAGTTTACTTACACCGTCACTCCTTCCAAGCGTAGTTGCCCTGCCGGATGCTGACCACGGAAACTTAGCAGCTTCATATTTAATATTCTTTTCTCTCGCTTGAGTCTCTGTTAATCCAGCCCATGCAATTTCCGGATCGGTAAATACAACTGCTGGAATTGCAAGTGGTTCAAATGCTACCTTATGCCCTGCTATATGCTCTACTGCAACCCGCCCCTCGTGCGAAGCCTTGTGTGCTAGCATCGGCTCACCTGCAATATCTCCTATAGCATAAATGCACGGATCTGACGTCTGCAGTTGTTTATTCACTTCAACCCAACCCCTTGCATTTACATTTACTTTTGTGTTTTCAAGTCCTAGTCCTTTGGTTTCCGGGCGCCTGCCTATCGACATTAATACATAATCATAATTATAGTCAGTAACATTTCCATCCTGTGCCTGTATCTTGACTGAGATTCCACTTCCGTTGTCTTTCATTTCAACTACTTTTGAATTCAGCATTATTTTATCAAAAGACTTGTCAATTCTCTTTGAAAGATGAATTACAAGATCTCTGTCAGCACCGGGCAACAATCCTCCTGTCATTTCAACAACAGATACTTTCGTCCCAAGTGCAGCATAAACCGAACCTAGTTCAAGCCCAATATATCCCCCGCCTACAACCAGCATTGTTTTAGGAATTACAGGTAGATCAAGTGCGCTTGTTGAATTTAGTAATCTCTTACTATCAATATTTAATGACGGTATAGTAGTGATAACAGAACCGGTCGCCAGTATAAGCTTATCAAATTTAAGTTCATCAGTTGAACCGTCGGATTTCTCGATCTTTAATGTCGTTGAATTTATAAAGCTTGCAATACCCTGAACAAAACTTACTTTCCTTTGTTTTGAAAGTTGCCCAAGGCCGCCTGTTAATTTATTTACAACATCCCCCTTCCATGCTCTCAACTTATCAAGATCAATTTTAGGTTCCCCAAAATCGATACCCCAGCTCGACGCCTCTTTGGCTTCGTTGATAAGTTTTGCTACGTGCAGTAATGCTTTCGATGGAATACATCCCCTATATAAACACACACCTCCGGGATTCTTTTCTTTGTCAATCAGTGTTACTTCCATTCCCAGATCAGCCGCAAGAAATGCAGCGGCATATCCGCCGGGACCGCCTCCTATTACACCTATTTTAATCTTATCCATATTATTTGGTATCCCTTAATTTCAGTCAATAAGTTTAAATGGCTGTTCTATCACTTCACATACCCATCGTAAAAATCGCGCTGCATCTGCTCCGTCAATTATCCTGTGGTCATATGAGAGAGAGAGGGGTAACATTAACCTTGGTACAAATGCCCCTTCATTATACACCTGTTCATAAGAACCCCGCGAGACACCAAGTATCGCTACTTCCGGTGAATTTACGATTGGAGTGAATGATGTGCCCCCAATTCCACCAAGATTTGTAATTGTAAAACAACCGCCCGCTAGATCATCAAGCTCTATCTTTTTACTTCTTGCCTTCTCAGCTAGCTGATTCATTTCTACTGAAATCTGAGATAAATTCTTTTTGTCTACACCTTTAAGTACCGGAACCATTAACCCGCGTTCAGTATCAACTGCTACGCCTATATTATAATATTTTTTATAAATAATTTCCTTCTTATGCATATCAATACTTGAATTGAACTGCGGAAATCTTTTTAATCCAAGAGTAACTATCTTAATCAGTACAGAGGTAACAGTTAATTTTCCGCCTGCTTTCTCCACAGTGGGTCCGTAAGATTTACGGAACTTTTCCAGACTGGTTATATCCGCTTTATCAAACTGGGTTACATGGGGAATTGTATTCCATGCATAACTTAGATGTTCTGCTGTCACCGCCCGGATCTTACTCATTGAGCTCCGCTCAACTAATCCAAATCTTCCAAAATCCGGTAACGGCTCCTGTTTAATGCCCAATCCGCCCTTCGGTTGAGCTTTAAGATCATCGTTTATCTTTTTAACAAATGCTTTAACATCATCCATCGAAATTCTACCACCCGTGCCTGTGCCTGAAACTTTCCAGATATCAACTCCTAGTTCCCTCGCAATTCTTCTTACTGAGGGTGCGGCAGGAGCTGCATTCTTTAATATAGGCGGTTGATCGTCGGTTTCACCTGGCTCTGTTTTCTTAAGTCCTGCAGATGATCCCCCCTCAGGTTTAAATTGTTCTACTGAATTGCTATCTGGTAAGAAGTATTTATCAGATGAACTTTCCTTCGCGCTGCTTTTATCGCCAACAGTTTCTTTTGTCTTTTCATTGGATACTGCTTTGGACGTTACCGGCCTCTGACGTGATTCAACTTTTAATATTACCTCTCCAACTTTTGCTTTATCGCCTGCTTTAATTTTAACTTCCACAACCTTTCCTTCAACAGTGGAAGGAACTTCAATTGTTGCTTTATCGGTTTCTATTTCTAAAACTGCCTGATCTTTTGCAATAACTTCACCAACTTTTACAAGTACACTTACTACATCGGCTGATTCTATATTTTCACCTAGCTCCGGAAGTTGAAAATCTATAACCTTTAACTCAGCCGTTGGAGTTTCCTTTGAATTTGATGCAGCAGAAGTTTTTTCCGGTGATGTGGAACCGCTTGTTTCTGGCTTCGTTGATTTTTCAGGAGTTGGATGGACTGTATCTTTCTTTTCCTTTGAAGTTGTACTTTCCGATACTTCGGTTGTATTGTTATTATTATCCACAGTCAGAAGAACCGCTCCTACGTTAATCTTTTGCCCCTGTTTAACAAATACTTCCTTTATTAAACCTTCAACCGTAGAAGGTACTTCGATAGTCGCCTTATCAGTTTCTATCTCAATTACACTTTGGTCCTTTTCAAGTATATCCCCCGGTTTCACCAGAACACTGACTATATCAGCGCTTTCAATATTTTCACCTAATTCAGGCAGTTTAAATTCTATAGACATATTATGTGTTATAAGTTAAAATTAAATGTATAAAGTAATATAATTATATTCTTCGACCATTACTTCATTTCTCAGGTCGTTACTGGATTTCTCTTTTCAGGATTAATATCAAGGTCCTTCATTGCTTTATCAACTACAGCAGATTTAATTTTGCCTTCCCGTAATAAAGCATACAAAGTAGCTAGGGCAACATGTCTTGCATCCACCTCAAAGAAATCCCTTAACTCCTTTCTTCCTTCACTCCTGCCGAATCCATCTGTGCCCAGTGAATATAGATTGCGCGGGAACCATTTGGAAATTGAATCAGGCAATGCTTTAACATAATCTGAAGATGCGACAAACACTCCTTCCTGATCTTTTAGCATTTTACTAACATAAGGAAGTTTCGGTTCTTCAACAGGATGAAGCATATTCCATCTTTCAATGTCAAGTGCATCCCGTCTTAGTTCCTTATAACTGGTTACGCTCCAGACATCTGCTGCTACTTTATAATTTTCAAGTATTTCCTGTGCCTTAACTACTTCATTAAGTATTGTCCCGCTTCCGAAAAGCTGCGCTCTGTATTTACCATTCTTTAGTTCTGATGATTTCAGTTTGTACATTCCTTTTACAATACCTTCCTTTGCTCCTTCAGGCATTGCAGGCATTGGATAATTCTCATTCATCACGGTCAGATAATAAAATACACTTTCCTGCTCTTCATACATCCTCCTTATGCCATCACGGATTATGACAGCAAGTTCATATGCATACGCAGGATCGTATGTAACTATATTTGGAAGCGGATATAAAAGTAAATGACTGTTCCCATCCTGATGCTGAAGCCCTTCACCGTTAAGTGTTGTACGCCCTGCTGTACCGCCGAGTAGAAAACCTTTACATCTCATATCACCGGCAGCCCACATTAAATCGCCTATTCTCTGAGGGCCAAACATCGAATAATAAATAAAGAAAGGAATCATATTTACACCATGTGTAGCATATGCTGTTCCCGCAGCAATAAAAGACGCCATTGAACCCGCCTCTGTAATCCCTTCTTCAAGAATCTGACCATTGGTAGCTTCTTTATAATAAAGAAGACTGTCTCTGTCAACTGGTTCATATAGCTGACCTACATGTGAATAAATTCCTATCTGACGAAACATTGCTTCAAGGCCGAATGTCCTCGCCTCATCTGGAACAATCGGTACTATTAGCTTGCCTATCTCTTTATCTTTAAGAAGCTTAGCAAGTATTCTTACAAATACCATCGTTGATGATACATCCCTTCCTTCAGTACCTTTATAAAATTCCTCAAATATTTCTTCGGGTGGCGTCTTAATCGGCCTCACATCTGTTTTACGGGAAGGGACAAATCCGCCAAGTTCCTTTCGTCTCTCCATTATATATTTTATTTCAGCGCTGTCAACCGGAGGTTTATAAAACGGCGCTTGAGCCACTTCTTCATCTGATATCGGAATTCCAAACCTTGTGCGGAATTCTGCTAATTCATCTTCATTCAGTTTCTTCTGTTGATGAGTTATGTTCTTCCCTTCTCCGCTTTCTCCAAGTCCATATCCCTTAATTGTTTTGGCTAGTATTACTGTTGGCTGTCCTTTGTGGTTAACTGCAGATTTGTATGCTGCAAATACCTTTTCCGGATCATGCCCGCCCCGTTTCATTTTTCTTAATTGTTCGTCAGAATAACCAGAAACCATTTCAAGTACGTCTTTGTCAGCTCCAAAAAAATGCTCTCTTACATAACCTCCTGACTCAACTGAATATTTCTGATACTGCCCGTCAACAACTTCTCCCATCCTTTTAACAAGCTTTCCTTCGGAATCTTTTTCCAATAATGGATCCCAGTCACTTCCCCATATAACCTTTATAACATTCCATCCGGCACCGCGGAATGCAGCTTCAAGCTCCTGAATTATTTTTCCGTTACCCCGGACAGGTCCATCTAATCTTTGAAGATTACAATTAATAACAAATATTAAATTATCCAGTTTCTCTCTTGACGCAAGTGTAATAGCTCCCAGGGCTTCCGGCTCATCAGTTTCTCCATCACCAAGAAAAGCCCAGACTTTCGAACCATTCATTTTCTTTAAACCCCGGTCTTCAAGATATCGGTTGAACCTTGCCTGGTAAATTGCCATGATCGGTCCTAATCCCATTGATACAGTCGGGAATTCCCAGAAATTTGGCATCAGCCATGGATGAGGATATGATGATAGCCCTCCTCCCGGTTTAAGCTCCCTTCGAAAATTTTCAAGCTGCTCTTGACTAAGCCTTCCTTCAAGAAATGCTCTTGCATAAATTCCCGGCGAAGCATGCCCCTGAAAGAAAATCTGATCTCCTTCATAATCTTCTCCTTTGCCTCGGAAAAAATGGTTAAACGCTATCTCATATAGAGTTGCTGCTGAGGCAAAAGTAGAAATATGACCTCCTATGCCGCTTTCATGCTTATTCGCCCTTACAACCATTGCCATTGCATTCCAGCGGATTAAGCTTTTAATTCTTCTCTCAATCTCTCTGTTGCCTGGAAATGGGGGCTGGTTTTCCCTTGGAATTGTATTTATATAAGGCGTATTAGCTGTAAAAGGAATCGAAACTCCCGCTTTATGGGCCCTTATTTGAAGCGCCTGCAGGATTTCTTTCACCCGTTCCGGACCGCCATGCTCAAATACGTAATCTAGTGAATATAGCCATTCTTTAATTTCTAACTCATTGATATCAATGGGCTTATCATTATTCATAATCATGATTCCTTTAAGACATATAATTTCAATCTTAAAAATTAACAAAAAGAGGGATAAGAAGTTAACTTTAATTTGTGCCATCGGTCACAATCATTGGACCTTACCCTCGCCTAAATTACCTCTATGAAAAAATCAGTACTTTTATTTGGATCCACTGGACTTACGGGTTCTGAATGTTTGAAAATACTTCTGGATGACCCCTATTTTTCATCTATTACGGCCCCGGTTAGAGAATTAACCGGTGTAAAGCATAGAAAATTAAATGAGGTGAAAATCAACTTCAGTGAATTGAAAAAGCATAATAATATTTTTTCTACTGATGCAGTAATATGTTCTCTTGGAACTACCATACATAAAGCTAAATCCAGGGAAGCATTCAGATACGTAGATCTCGAAATCCCCTACGAGGTTGCTAGAGCTTCTGCAAAGGCGGGTATCCCTCATTTCCTACTGGTAAGTTCTTTAGGAGCAAATATAATGTCCTCTGTTTTCTATTATAAAATAAAAGGTTCCCTTGAAGATGAAATAATGAAACTCCCCTTCAAAAGTATTACTATTGTCCGTCCGTCAGTAATTCTTGGAAAAAGAAAAAAATTTAGAATAAAAGAAGAATTGGTAAAATTACTCATCCCCATTATACCCCAAAAGTACAAACCTGTTAAAGCTTCCCTAATTGCCCGCGTTATGATAAATGCAATTAAATCTTCTCCGGAAGGGATTCAAATAATTGAAAATATAGAATTTAGTAAATTGACCTTTTAATAAAACATTATTACTAAAATTTTATTTCTCACCCTTAAGATATTTATTATACCAAACTCTCCTCTGTTGATCTACTTCCGCCCGGTGGTTCTTTAAGAAATGCCCCCCGCCTTCAAAAACAATTAACCGGTATGGAATATTAAGCAAGGATAATTTTTCGGATAATTTAATTGATTGAACCGGTAAAACAGTATCATCATTTCCGCCATGCATAATTAGATATGGGATTTTAGGCAGGCTTTCAGCGAAAAATATTGCTGATCTGTTAATTAACCTTTGCTCGTAATCCGAATCGCCAAAATGTTCTTTGAAATTATTCTTTGTCTTTTCATTAATATCAGCCCATGCCTTCAAATCTGAAATAGCTCCGCTCAATACTGCACACTTGAAATTAGAATTCCTTTGAAGTGTAAGAAAAGTCATCATACCGCCTCGGCTCCACCCCTCTATTCCCCAACTGGAATTATCAGCAAATATAAATTCCTCTGCCAAAGGCATCAGATTAACCACGTCATCTACATCAGCCCCTCCAAGTTCATCTTCTCCTTCACCGCCATCGTTACCCCTGTACTGTGATGCAAAAACAACATACCCCCAAGAAGCCATTAACCCGAACATCCCTCTTGCTGTAAAGCTGTCAATGACTCCATTCTCTTTATATCCTCCCCGGTTCCAGATAATGCACGGAAATTTCTTCCCATAGTTATCCTTGGGATAAGCAATGTATCCTTTTACTTTCAATCCGCTTGATAGATACGTAATCTTTTCAACAACTGAATTTTCAAAGGTTTCTTCGCCCCACCCGCTTATTACAAGTTTATTCTGCCATTCCGATAACTTTATTTCTTCCCGGTTTAATATATTTGACATGATATGATTATTTTTACCAGATAATAATTATTATTTTACTGTATATAATATAAAATAAGAGTATTCCCTGTTATGTCAAAGCAACCTGAAATTAAACATACCCAGTCAAAACCCATTTATAAAAACCCGTTATTTATTATTTCGGGAATTGTAATTTTAGCAGTAGTATTGCTGTTTGTTTTTATTCAATCATCAAAAAAGGAAGGGACGGATACTGAATATATGTTTAAGAAACAAGGCGAACTCACATTTAACGATTCACTCGGTAATCTAAAAACCAAGATCAATATTGAAATTGCTAACAGCGATTTTGATAGACAACTTGGACTAATGTTCCGTAGGCATATGGAAAATAATGATGGGATGCTTTTTATATTTCCTAATGAAGAAATGCAGGCATTCTGGATGAGAAATACTTTTATTCCCCTTGATATGATCTTTGTTAATGCTGCAAAGAAAATTGTAACCATACACAGGAACACACAAACACTTTCTGATCAGTCTTATCCTTCAGCAGCACCGGCTTTATATGTAATTGAAGTAAACGCAGGATTTTGTTCACTCCATAATATTAACGAAGGAGATAGAATAAATTATTTACAGTTAGCTGAGAAATAACTATTTTATCTGGTCACCATAGATGTCTAGTTCTACAAGCTCGCAAATAATATGTGCCAATGTAATATGTCCTTCCTGTATCCGTTGTGTATTCCCCGAAGGAATAATAATCGGCGTGTCAACCAGTTCCTTAAGTTTGCCCCCCGTGCCTCCAAGTAGACCTATTACTTTCATTCCTTTTTCATGAGCCATATCGACAGCTTTAATAATGTTGAGCGAATTGCCGCTAGTAGATATCGCTATCAGAACGTCCCCCTTGTTCCCAAGTCCCTGAATATTCCTGGCAAATACATTCTCAAATCCTATATCATTTCCGGCTGCCGTTAAATTGGATGAGTCAGTTGTTAATGCAATTGCGCATAAAGCAGGACGATTAATCTTATGATTCAGTCTGATCATAAACTCAGTCGCTATATGCTGACAGTCTGCAGCGCTTCCGCCATTACCGCATAATAGTAGTTTGTTCTTATTCTGAAATGCATTTATGATCAATTCCACTGCTTCAAGTGTTCTGTCAACACATGCATCCTTCATATTTAACTTAGTTTCTGAACTTTCGCTCAGTGAATCAATAGCAAACTTCTTTTTATCCAATGAATTACCTTATAATAATTAACTTATTTGATACTTTGTTCTAAAACGGACAAACATACAGGTAGTCTGAACGTAAATTTAACTCTTTTCTCTCAAATATTGTAATATAGTAACTAATGAAGAGGCCGCAGGTGGGGTACCAGTACAAGGACATATGGAGAGAAGCGGGAGATGAGCGAGAGAAGATGAGGTTTTAGCGTAAAACAGCGTAGAAGTGCGTAAAAGAGCGTAGAAATAATTTAGAATAGCTCCCTTATTTATAGATAATTTTTCGCCAAATAAATGGCACATATGGTTTTGGCATCTATAATTTCACCATTTTTAATTTTGGTTTCTATCTCATCAAGTGTAAACTCGTAGGTAAGCATTCCATATTCCCCTTCTTCATGATGCTTCCTACCCGACTTAAGATTTCGCGCAAGAAAAAGATATAATCGTTCATCGCAGAAACCGGGGGTAGAAACAACCTCTCCAAGTTTAATCAAATTATCAGATGTAAAACCGGTCTCCTCTTCAAGCTCCCTTGCGGCACAAACAGCAGGATCTTCTGATTTATCAAGCTTCCCAGCGGGAAGTTCATAAATGGTTTCTTGTATCGGATAACGGAATTGTGTAACCATAAGTATTTTGCCGTCATCTTTAACAGCAACAACAGCAGCACCGCCCGGATGAACAGCTACTTCCCTGTATCCTATAACCCCATTCTCATTTTCTATTTCATCTACCCGCAGATTTATTAATCGTCCGGCGTGAATCGGTGTGGAAGACAATAATTTATATTTCATAATTTATCAGTTCAATTCCCTGTATCCCGGTTCATAATATGGAACTAGTTCCCTTCCTAAAAACATTACTAATGCGGTCATTACTCCAAGTTCATCCAGTGTATCAAAGAATCGAACAAACTTCGGCACCTTATCTATAGGAGTTACAAAATATATCAATGCAGCCCCAACTATCAACTTCTTTGTAATCGAAACTGATGGATCATCCATGTATCTGTAAAGTGCTAGTAAATCCCTCGCAAACGAAATTTTCTTTCCCGACTTTTCTAGTCTGCTCCAAAGGTTTTCATGTGAATAGGTCACCTTGTCTTCGTCATCCATCTCCCCTCCAAAGTCAAGTTCCTTAAAATCAGTAAATTCAGATTCTTCTTTATACATATGAACTCCTATTTTTTATGTTTCTCAAACCAATCAAATATTGTGCTCCACCAAAGTCTGGAGTCCTGTGGTTTAGTTACAAAATGAAATTCGTTAGGAAAATAAAGAAATTTACTTTCAACACCAAGTACTTGAAGTGAAGTAAACAACTGGAATCCCTGTTCCTCCGGAACACGGAAATCATTTGCACCTTGAATTACCAGCATCGGAGTCTTTGCGTTCTGTATATATCTGTGTGGTGAATATTTTTCATATAATTGCCTGTTTTGCCATGGCGTTCCGCCAAATTCCCATATAGGAAACCATAATTCTTCTGTTGTGCCGAATTCACTTTCAGTATTGAAAACACCATCATGAGTTACTACTGCGTTGAAACGGGTTGTATGTCCTTCTAGCCAGTTTTCCATATATCCGCCGTAGGAAGCACCTGCAGAAAACTGATTATTCTTATCGATAAAGTTAAATTTTTCTATTGCATAATCGAATGTTTTCATTAGATCTACGTATGGTTTGTCTCCCCAGTCTTGTGAAATCTCGTCTGTAAACTTCTGTCCGTATCCCGTACTCCCTCTCGGATTTGGAGATATAACGACATAACCTTTAGATGCAAATAACTGTTGGTTCCATCGGAAATGAAAATCATCATCCCAGTGCCCCTGAGGTCCGCCATGTATTAAAAATATTACAGGATATTTTTTATTCGGATCAAAAAAAGGCGGTTTAATAAGTATCGACTGCACCTTCGCGCCTCCCTCTCCTTCACACCAGAATGTTTCAATAGGATTCATTTTAACCTGCGAAAGTAGATCAGCATTTACACTTGTAAGTTGTTTCACCCCTGAACCATCATTTTTCATACAGAATATTTCAAATGGCAGGTCCGTCCGCTGTTGAGTAAAATATATAAGTTTACCGTCTGGTGAAACTGAAAGACCCATATTGACATGTTCTTTTACTAATAATTTTCTTTCACCTGAAGCAATATCAAGTTTGAATATTGAAGAATAAATTTCGTTTTCTGAAACAAAGTAAAGTAACTTGCTATCAGGTGACCAGGTAAATTCATCAACTGATAAGTTGAAATCATCTGTCAGGTTTTTATATGTACCAGCGGCTCTGTCATAAAGTATTATATCCTTTTTGTCTCCTTCAAAACCGGCACGTTTCATTGAAAGAAATGCCATATATTTACCATCACGTGAATATTGCGGCATAAAATCATCCCCTTTGCTCTGTGAAATCTTTTTTAGAGATGCTGCTTTATTTTCTGAAGCCTCGCTTACCTTTGTAACAAATACATCATTATTGGTACTAATGGCAACTACAGGATCAAGATTAGTTGTAAGTGCAATTTCGGAATTATCAGGACAAAATGAATAATCATTTGCGCTCCCAAGATCAACAGGAGGTACATCTGATTTACTGTTAAGCGTCAAATCAATAGTGCTTTTATTTTCTGTATTAAAAAGAAAAAGATGACTCCTTTTATCATCCCGCCATACATTCCAATTCCTGTACATCAGCCCTGTAATTATTCTGGCTTTAACCTTGCTTTTTCCCAGATCATCGTCTTTAGTTTTATTGCAGCTCTGATCGTTACAATCAGGATAAACTGAAGATACAAATAATAGCTTCTTCCCGTCAGGTGACCATCTGTATCCGGAGGCTTCTGTATAAATATCGGTTAGCTTTTCTTCACCTGTACCATCAATATTGCAGACCCAAATTTGACCGTCCCTAATAAATGAAACCCTTTTCCCATCAGGTGTAAATCCTGGTTCTGTCTCATTTTTATCTGAATTCTTGAATGGCCTCAGATCTGATCCGTCACTGTTCATAATATAAATATCTGTATTTCCGTTGTTTGTATCCATATCGTATGACGTCATTTCAAAAACAATCATTCTGCCGTCTGGGGAAATCTGAAAAGTGTTGATTCTTTTCACTTTCCACAGATCTTCAACGGTTAACGGACGTTTATTTTGTGGAAAACTAAGAAACGGAAGCAGCATTATCAGAAATAGTAACTTTTTCATAAAGCCTCAAATATTCGAAATAGTAGCGTAAACTTAGCAGAACTGACAAAGAAAGGCAATTTAGTTAATATAATACTGCAAATCATTCTAGTCTACTGGGTCATACTGCTTAAATGTCATTCTGAACGGAACGCAGTCAAGTGAAGAATATCTCAACTTAAGATTAAATAACTACTTCATATTATTTAGTTTCTATTTACCCTTGGTTTACCTAGATTTGTCCCCTAAGATTAATAAAAAGATACACCTTGGACACCAAAAAATTTATATACCTTCCCGGTTCTGTATATCAGATAAATAAATTTCTCGAGGACAATTCAGTCGAAGAGAAAGATATCCTTATAATCGGATCAAATTCTGAAGCATTCGCCGAAGAGTTTCTTGCACAAAAAGCACGAACAGTTATTATTATTGTCGATGATAATGACACCCTGGTCAGGTCACGGTTCATTCTCTCTTCCAAAAAGAAAATATCTGTGAGAATGATGGAATATACGAATACTGACTTCAATGATGCCTCCTTCGATTTTGTATATGCTCAGGCTTCTATTTCAACTTATGCAAGGAAAAAGATACTTAAAGAAATAAAAAGGATACTCAGGCCTGATGGTATACTTTGCTGTAGTGAAATTGTAAACCTTGAACAGGATGTACCCAAATATATAAATGACCTCAGGGAGAATTCAGGAATTGAAGCTCTATGGGTAAATGAATTAAATGACTTCTATATAAAAGCAGGATTTGAAATAGTTTCTGAAGAAAACCTCTCAAACCGCCTGCAGAATTTTTATAGGGATAGCAGTCGATTATTGGAAGACAATAAGGAAGACCTTACTGAATCGGAAAAAAGTTATTATAGAAGAACTCTGAAAATGATGAGCCATGAGCCAAATGCCTACCTTGATCTGGGTGGATTTAGATTCATGGGATTAAAAATGTTAACTGTAAGGAAATCTGCACAATGAAGAAAGGGGATATATTAGAATTAAAAATAGACCGGTATGCTTATGAAGGGAAAGGTATAGCAAGAGTTGAAAAAAGTCTTATTGTTCCTGGAGAAAAACAGGATGACCAAAAACCCGATAATTATGTTGTTTTTGCTGATGGCTCTTATCCCGGCGATACTGTAAAAACCCGCCTTCTTAAAATTAAAAAATCATACGCTGAATCTAAAGTAACGGAAGTTCTGATTCCATCTGAATTCAGAATAAAAGCAAAATGCCGTTTCTTCGGCCTCTGTGGAGGATGCAAACAGCAGGACCTCAATTATGAAGTTCAGCTGAAATTCAAACAGCAGCAGGTTGTGGAAACATTCCAAAAAATGGGCGGCTTTAAAGATTTTGAGGTAATACCTATTATTCCTTCTGAAAAAGTATTCTATTATAGAAATAAAATGGAATTCTCATTCTCCGACCGCAGATGGCTTACAAAAGACGAACTTAATAATGATGCTATTATTGATAAGAATTTCTCTCTTGGACTCCATATCCCCGGTATATTCGATAAAGCTCTTGATATAGATGAATGTTTCCTCCAGTCAGAAAGAAGCAACAGTGTATTAAACTTTACAAGGGAATTCTTTAAATCTAGGAATATTCCTATTTATTCCACCAGGACGCATGAAGGATATCTTCGTAATCTTGTTATCAAACAATCTCATCATACTGACGATCTGATGGTTAACCTGGTAACTGCATCTGAAAATGATGAAATGATGCATGAATATACTTCAGCTTTGCTCAAAGAAGTTCCTTCTGTTACTACTGTAATTAACAATATAAATCTTAAAATGGCAGCGGTTGCGGTGGGCGATTATGAGAAAGTTTATTTTGGTAGCGGCTTTATTTATGACAGCATAGGATCTTATAAATTCAGAATAAGCGCTAATTCATTCTTCCAGACAAATTCCTTACAAGCCGAAAACTTGTATGACACAGCCCTTGATTTTGCTCAGCTGTCCGGAAATGAAATTGTATATGACCTTTATTCCGGAGCCGGAACTATTACCATTTTTATATCCGGGAAAGCAAAAGAAGTATATGCATTTGAAACTGTGAAACCTGCAATACAAGATGCTAAAGAAAATGCTGACTTCAATAACATTACAAATGTTAAATTTATAGAAGCCGATTTATACAAGTCGTTCCTGCCTTTAGTAAAAAGTAAAAATCTGCCTAAGCCTCAAAATATGATCATTGATCCGCCTAGAAGCGGCATGCATCCTACTACAGTTGCAGATGTAATCGAATTATTACCGAATAGAATTGTCTATGTAAGCTGCAATCCTGCAACTCAGGTGAGAGATATTAAACTTCTGTCAGAAGCAGGTTATATACTCAAAAAAATAAAACCGGTAGACATGTTCCCGCATACCTATCATATTGAAAATGTCGCCCTTCTGGAATTAACTTAGTTATTCCACGATTTTCAAAGTGATGCTCTAATATCCTAATTTAATGGCTTTAAATTATTTCGCATATAATCCCCCCGTTTCCTCCATCCAATCCGCTATCCTTTCCACCGCTGACTTTATATCATTGTCGGAGATATCAAGTACAAGCTTCTGTAAAGTAGACTCCTCTACTAGTTTCTTCATAAGGTTCTGTTCAGTTATAAAGATTGACAGATCATCATATTGTTCCGGTTTACCCGATACCTTTATTCTCTCTTCACGCGCATTAACAAATGACTCCGGACTCCTTGTACAGAATATCAGTCGAAATCCTAAATTATTAAGTCTTTCCTCAATCCAACGAAAATCATAATCCTTATTACGGCATTGAAACTGAAATGCTTTTGTCGATATATGAAACCGGTCAACTATCCAGGAATAATATCTCTGAAGTTCAAAAAGGCGAAGCCAGGTATGGTAGGTCTCCATTGCCATCTGTTCTTCATGCTGTTCAAAATTGATTATCCCTCTCCCCCATGGAAAATTAGTAAATGCACACCATTCACCTGAAACTATAGGTGAATGATATCTGTATTTTCTTGGTCCAACAATACGAGGATGCTGATTAAGTTCGAATGCCATCTCTGTTTTGAATGTAAGACGGGTCCCCTCAAGAATTATTTTAGGACAAAGTTTACCTGCCATAATCATCGTCGCCTATTATTAATGATTAAAACGAATTCTCCTTTCAGATTATTTGTTTCAGCATTACTCAATACCTGACCGGCATTCCCCCTGTAGAATCTCTCATTCCCCATCGTTAACTGATATGCAAGTACAACAGGTATATTATTCCCTAATATTTTTGCTACGTCTGCAAGTAATGTTTTCAATCTGTAAGGTGTGTCCATTAAAATTATAATCTCATGGATCCCCTTCATTCTTATTAGCTGTCCGCGTCTTTCATCTTTCTTGGGCGAAAGCCATCCATAATAATAAAATTTCTCAATGTCGAATCCTGACCCCACTAAAGCAGTCATTATTGAAGACGCTCCTGGTACCGGAACAATCTGTATCTTCTGGCTTATTAATACATCCACGAGTAAATGTCCGGGATCAGAAAACAAAGGAGTTCCGCAGTCTGAAATTAGAGCGGCACTTTTCCCCTCAACAAACATCATTAAAATATCATCTACCGCTTCTTTTTCATTGTGCTCATTTAATGTGACTAATTCTTTCTCAATTTTATAATTTGATAAAAGTCTCCTCCCTTCCTTAAATTCTTCACAAATTATAAAATCTACTGATTTTAAAACATTGAGAGCCCTGAGCGTAATATCTTCATGGTTCCCAATCGGCGTCGAAACAATATATAGTTTTCCATTCATAATATAAAAATACAGGATTTCCGGTTGTTTTTATAAAATAATGTTGCCTTATAACCATAATTCTTGGTAATTTTATCAGATAATTTTGAACCTCGTAATTAATTATTTTCATAAATCAAATATGGTAACCATATGAGCGATCCTCAGATACAAAATAATTTAGAAGGGCTTCCAGCCAATGCATATAAAGAACTTAAGCCTGGCGAAGTATATACCCCTGTTATGCCTGCAAACCGGCCAGTGCCCGAAGTAAGTATTTATTCGGTGGGCTGGGGATTGGTAATGGCTGCTATATTTTCTGCTGCGGCTGCTTACCTTGGGCTTAAGATAGGTCAGGTTTTTGAGGCTGCTATTCCAATAGCAATTATTGCAGTCGGATTATCTGCTGCTACAAAAAGGAAAAATGCACTCGGCGAAAATATCATCATTCAGTCAATCGGTGGTGCTTCGGGTGTTATTGTAGCTGGTGCTATTTTTACAATACCCGCACTTCTTATATTAAACCTGGCAGCAGACTTCTATAAAATATTCCTCGCTTCTTTATTCGGAGGAATATTAGGCATTTTGTTCCTTATCCCCTTCAGAAAATATTTCGTTTCTGATATGCATGGTAAATTTCCTTTCCCTGAAGCTACTGCCTCTACTGAAGTTCTTGTAGCCGGTGAAAAAGGTGGTAAACAGGCTGGGGTTCTTGTAGTCAGCGGTATTATTGGAGGCGTCTACGATTTTATAATAGCATCATTTGGTTGGTGGAGTGAAGTATTCACTACAAGAGTAGTCCCTGCAGGTGCTTTATTAGCTGATAAGATGAAAATAGTTTTCCGCCTTAACGTTGGGGCTGCTGTTATGGGTCTTGGATATATAACTGGACTAAAATATACTGCTATTATTTGTGCAGGATCTTTTGTTTCTTGGTATCTGCTTATCCCTGTAGTTTCATATGTGGGCGGCGGATTAACACAACCTCTTGGCGCCAACATTACAAACCTAGTCGCAAATATGACACCTGAAGAAATATTTAGGAATTATGTTAGACATATTGGAATTGGCGGAATCGCAATGGCAGGTGTAATTGGAATTATACGTTCTTCTAAAATCATTGCATCTGCATTTTCACTCGCCGTTAAAGAAATATTCGGAAAAAAGGTGGGTAATGATGATAAGTTAAGAACACATCGAGATCTGCCTATGAGCATTATTGCGATGGGAATTGTAATTACAGCAATTTGCATTCTCCTTTTCTTTCAATATGGAGTTGTTAACAACTGGGGACATGCATTAGTCGGACTTGCTATAGTATTAATTATTTCATTCCTGTTTACTACTGTTGCAGCTACCGCAATAGCTATTGTCGGTACTAATCCTGTTTCAGGTATGACTCTAATGACTTTGATTTTATCTTCATTGGTACTTGTATCTGTAGGTTTGAACGGCAACAACGGTATGATAGCTGCTTTGATAATTGGAGGCGTCGTGTGTACTGCCTTATCAATGTCAGGAGGTTTTATCACTGATCTTAAAATCGGTTACTGGCTCGGAAGTTCTCCTTACAAACAACAGGGATGGAAATTCTTAGGAACTCTCGTTTCTGCTGCTACTGTTGGTTATGTAATACTCATATTAAATAAGACATATGGATTCACCGGCGAAGGTGCTTTAGTCGCTCCACAGGCAAATGCCATGGCCGCTGTTATTAAACCTTTGATGGCAAATCAGCCTGCCCCATGGATGCTCTATATGGCAGGTGCCTTTATGTCCCTTATCCTAACTATGATCGGCGTCCCGGCTCTTGCATTCGCTCTGGGCATGTACATTCCGCTAGAGCTCAACACTCCATTGCTTATTGGTGGTCTAATTTCTCATTTCGTGTCCACCAGAAGTAAAGATGAAAAAGTAAATAATGCAAGAAGGGAAAGAGGAACACTCATTGCTTCAGGATTTATTGCAGGAGGCGCATTGCTTGGAGTTATTAGCGCAATACTTCGTTATGCAGGATTTAATTGGGTAAATACGGAATGGGTTGAATCTAATTCTGCTGCCCTGTTAGCTCTTGTCATGTTCGCTGTTATTTGCGTTTACATGATCTGGGATTCCTTAAGAGCAAAAGTAGAATAAATATTAAAACTATTTAAAATAAAAAAGGCTGCCTAATAAACAGGCAGCCTTTTTTAATAATTAAACTATTGTATTTATTAATATCCTCTTGACAGAACCTTATCCATATCAGATTTTATCATTATTTCCACAAGCTCATTAAATTTTGTATTTACCTTCCAACCTAAAACTTTTTCAGCTTTAGCAGGATTTCCTATAAGTAAATCCACTTCCGTGGGGCGATAATACCCCGGGTCAACTTCAACAATAAGTGTCCCAGGTTTCAAATCGATAAAATCAAAATGATAATTCAAAGAATTCTTTCTGAAATCAACTAGTGTTTTGGCTTTGTCCCAATTTACACTTTTCACATATCCTTTCTCATTTTCTCCCTTCCCTCTCCATTCTATTTCAATTCCAAGTTCACTGAAAGTTAATTCAGTGAATTCTCTAACAGGATGTGTCTCACCTGTTGCAAGAACAAAATCTTCTGCTTTTTCCTGCTGCAATATGCGCCACATCCCATCGCAATATTCAGGAGCAAAACCCCAGTCTCTTTTTGCATCTAAATTTCCAAGTGAGACTGTTTTCTGCTTTCCTATGGCTATCCTTGACACTGCTCTTGTAATTTTACGGGTTACAAACGTTTCCCCTCTACGTGGCGATTCATGATTGAAAAGAATCCCGTTGCATGCAAAAATATCGTAAGCCTCACGGTAATTAACTATTATCCAGTAGCCGTAAAGTTTGGCAACCCCATAAGGTGAACGTGGATAAAAGGGAGTAGTTTCTGTTTGCGGAATCTCCTGAACTTTACCGAATAATTCACTTGTTGAGGCCTGGTAAAATTTTACTTTCTTTAATCCTACTTCTCTTATAGCATCTAAAAACCTCAATGTTCCTAATGCATCTACCTGACCTGTGTAATCAGGAATTTCAAATGAAACTTTCACATGACTTTGTGCAGCAAGGTTATATATTTCATCCGGTTCTATTTTCTCCAGTAAACGATTGAGATTACTTGTATCCACAAGATCGCCGAAATGCAGAAATAATGTTTTATTTAGAATTTCTTTATTTGAATAAAGATGGTCTATCCTTCCCGTGTTGAAAGAACTGCTCCTCCTGATTATACCATGAACTTCGTAGCCTTTTTCAAGTAGAATTTCTGTTAAGTAACTTCCATCCTGCCCGGTTATTCCTGTAATTAATGCTTTTTTCATAAGTACCTCTCCCTATTTACTTGTAATTTGTTGAAGATACCATTCATACGTTTTTGCAATTCCTGTAATAAGATCAGTCCTTGCTTTCCAGCCAAGATTATTTATTCGGGAAACATCCAAAAGCTTTCGAGGCGTACCGTCAGGTTTGGATGAATCATATTCTACTTTCCCTTTATATCCTACAACTCCAGAGATTATCTCTGCTAATTCGGATATTTTTAGATCCTCACCCCTGCCGATATTGATTTGGGCTATTCCCCTCTCATAGAGATCTTCAGAATTCACATTTTCTAGTAAAAATACAATTGCTTCAGCTAAATCGTCAACAAACAGAAATTCTCTTTTAGGAGTACCCGTGCCCCATAATACTACTTTCTCTGATGAACTAACCTTTGCCTCATGAAATTTTCTAATTAATGCAGGAAGAACATGCGAAGTGTCTAAATTAAAATTATCATAAAAACCGAATAGATTTGTCGGCATAACCGAATAATAATTGCAGCTATACTGACGGTAGTAATTTTCACAAAGTTTTATACCAGCTATTTTTGCAATTGCATAAGGTTCATTTGTATATTCAAGATAACCGGACAACAGATATTCCTCTTTAAGTGGCTGAGGTGCAAGTTTTGGATAAATACATGAACTGCCTAGAAAGATTAGTTTTTCGATATTATTATGATATGCAGCATTGATAATGTTTGCTTCAATCATAAGATTTTCATAAATAAATTCCGCTCGAAATTTATTATTTGCCAAGATTCCACCCACCTTGGCGGCAGCCACTATAACAATTTCCGGTTTCTCCTTAATAAAAAAAGCTTCAACCTCTTCCTGCCTAATTAGGTTAAGATCTTCTAGGTTTCTTGTAATTATTTTGGAATATTTTTTATGTTCTAACTGCCGGGAAATGGCAGAACCAACCATTCCATTATGCCCGGCTAAATAAATTTTCTTATTAATCAATTTAAATTTCTTCTTTATTATTTTATAAATTCTCTAATGGTCTGAACAACGAAATGAAGTTGTTCCTTTGTCAATTCAGGATAAATCGGTAGTGCTATTGAAGTATCAGCAGCTTCCTCAGCAAGTGGAAAATCTTTTAATTTGTAATTTAGATTACTAAAACATTCCTGTAAATGAAATGGAACAGGGTAATAAATTTCTGAACTAACACCTTTTTCACTAAGGTACTTCCTTAAGTCATCTCTTTTTTCTGTTCTTATAATATACTGGTTATATATATGATAATTCTTAGCTCCTGATTCCTTGTATACTGCACCTGGTAACAGAACTTTGTTATTCATATCAAATTTAATTTTCCCTTCGGCTTCAGCAAGACCTGCCTCTATAAAATATTTGGTGTAATCTGCAGCATTTTGTCTTCTTTTAGCAGACCATGAATCAAGATATGGAAGTTTAACATTCAATACAGCGGCCTGGATAGCATCGATCCTGAAATTACCTCCTATAATTTTATGATAATATTTTGGATGTCCGCCATGTACCCGAAGTATATGTAATTTTTCACCAAGCTCTTTATTATTTGTAGTTACAAGCCCCCCATCTCCAAAGCACCCTAAATTTTTGCTTGGGAAAAACGAGAAGCATCCTATGTCTCCGATAGTTCCGACACATTTTCCATCTTTATACTGGGTTCCTATGGCTTGTGCTGCGTCTTCAATTACTCTGAGACCATGTTTATGGGCAATTTCCATAATCTCATTCATTGCTGCACTTTGACCGTATAAATGAACCGGTATAATTGCTTTTGTTTTTGAGGTTATCTTATTTTCAATCTCCTTTGGATCCATATTAAATGTCACTGGATCAGCATCTACTAGTACTGGTACTCCATATAATCTTGAGACCACCCCAGCAGTGGCAAAAAAAGAATATGTCGGTAAAATTACTTCGTCGCCTGGCTTTAAATCAATAGCCATTAATGCAATCAATAATGCGTCAGTTCCTGATGATACTCCTGTTGCGTATTGACAACCCAAATATTCACAGAAGGCTTTCTCCATTTTTTCAACTTCAGGTCCAAGTATAAAATATTGAGATTCTGCTACTTTAATTAATGCTTCATCAAGTTCTTTTTTTAATGATTTATATTGCAATTTGAGATCTAATAAAGGAACAGTCATACTATCTCCAAAAATAAATTAAATTAAATATTAGTCAGAAAAAAATTAGAAATGTAAAATTAATGTCAAGGGAAATCAGACGGAAAAAAAGAACATCTCTTTCTCTGATTCTTGGAATGGTTTTGCTTTTAAATCTTTCGTAGAAACAATTGGTTTAGAGACTTTCCAATCGATATTCAATGTCGGATCACTAAACAAAATTGCTCGTTCACTATCTTTACTATAAAAATTAGTGCACTTGTATTGAAAAATTACCATCTCAGACAGAACAGAAAAACCATGTGCAAAACCCACTGGTATCCACAATTGTAAATGATTATCTTCTGATAGTTCAACTGAAAAATATTTACCAAATGTGGGGGAGTTTAATCGTAAATCAACAGCAACATCCAGTACCTTCCCGAATAATACATGACATAACTTTCCCTGAGCTTTATCACCAACCTGATAATGCAGCCCTCTTACAGTACCCTTGTATGATTTAGAGACATTGTCCTGCACAAAATTGGTCTCAATGTTATTTCCTTGAAATTTTCGGGAATTGAATGACTCATAGAAATATCCCCTTTCATCAGGAAATACATCTGGTTTTATTACTAACAATCCTTCTAAAGAAGTTTTTGATATTTCCATTAGTCCCTCAAACACCTTTCAAGATAGTTGCGATATAATGATTTGGGAATTGCGCCAATTAAATTTTCGAATTCCAGTTTGCTAATAAATTTCATTGTATATGCAATTTCTTCAATGCAAGCTACTTTTAATCCTTGTCTCTCTTCAATAACTCCGAAGAAGCTGGAGGCTTGCAATAATGCTTCAGGTGTCCCTGTGTCTAGCCACGCTATACCTCTGCCGATTTTCTCAACCTTAAGCATTTTTTTGCAAAGAAATACTTTATTAACATCAGTTATCTCAAGTTCACCTCTGGCTGACGGTTTAAGATTTTTTGAAATCTGGACAACGTCATTGTTGTATATATAAAGTCCTGGAACTGCAAAATTGGATCTGGGTTTTAAAGGTTTTTCTTCAAGAGAAAGCGCATTACCTTCCTTATCAAACTCAATTATTCCGTATCTTTCCGGATCATTTACCTGGTAACCAAATATAGTAGCACCGATATTTTTCTTAAGAGCGTTATAGAAAAAACTAAGCTCCCCGTAAAATATATTATCACCTAAAACCAAGGTGACACTATCATTGCCGATAAACTTTTCACCGATAATAAATGCTTCAGCAATCCCGTTTGGGGAATCCTGAACTGCATATTCTAAATTCATCCCTAACTGTTTTCCATCATTAAAAAGTTCTTTGTAGAATGGAATAGTCTCTTTATTTGAAATAATAAGAATATCCTTGATGCCTCCAAGCATCAGTATTGATAGAGGATAATAAATTAATGGTTTATCATATATTGCAGTTAACTGCTTGCTATATATTTTGGTTATAGGATAAAGCCGTGATCCGGAACCTCCGGCAAGTATGATTCCTTTCATTGAATAATCTTTATTTTATTTACTGGAATACTATTGATAAAATTAATTTTCATCCAAAGTATATTTTTGAAATACCTTTTGCTCACTTTCCATTTTCTCTTTCAATTCAATTACAATATAATGCAAAATAATTGAATGAATACTTTCAACAGTACACATATCATTTAAGGGTATATGAAGTGAAAGTCTATTTATTTTATGGAGAAGTCCTCCATCAAATCCTGTAATTCCTATTGTGGTGATTCCATTATCATTGGCCCAGTCAACAGCTTTGATAACGTTAGGACTATTTCCCGAACCACTGATAGCAATTAGGACATCACCTTCAGAAGCAAATGTTTTTAACTGCTGTTCAAAAATACTTTCATAACCTTCATCATTGCCGAGAGCACTTATAAAAGCAAGATTATCTGTCAAACTTAATGCTCTGATTCTTTTAGAAGTGTCATCTGATGTCTTTGTCCCTTTGGCAAGGTCTTGGGCTAAATGTGAAGCATTCGCAGCAGAACCGCCATTACCAATCACAAAAATCATCTGTTGTTTTTCATAGGCGCTATAAATACAGCCAATCATTGACTCGATTTCTTCTTCCTTAATGACATCAAGCGATTTTATAAGATATGATAAATATTTATTAAAATTCATTTCTTCTCCTTGTTAATTAATAGCCATTCTTGTTCAGCTTTTCTTAAATTTTCTATAGTACCAATATCTATTAAATAATCCTTGGTCATCCAACCAGCCATATTATTTACTAGCTGTGGTAGCAAATGAAATCCGATATCTGTACACTCAAAATCTGGTATCAGATTAAATATTTCAGGCTTCGCAATGTATATACCTGCATTAGCAAGATTTGATTTTGGGTTGACAGGTTTTTCTTCAAATTCAATTATTGTATCTTCTTTGTCTAGTACCGCGATGCCGCATGATGATGGAGTTCCTGAGTTAAATAACGCCATTGAAAATGGTTTATTCTTCTGAATGTGAAATTCATGAAAAACAGTTAAATTATAATTTGTTAAATTATCTGCATAAGCAATTAGAACGTTTTCTTCATTTTTGACGAACAGTTTATTTTGCCTTAAAGTTCCGGCACTTCCAAGTAATTTATCTTCAAAATAAAAAGTGAACTTAATCGCTGGATTCAGATTCTTGATGTATTGGATAACCTGATCGGGTAAATGATGCAGATTAATCAAAACTTCATTAACGCCATGCATTTCAAACAATTCAATCCACCATTTAAGCAGAGGTTTACCGTTAATAGGAACTAAACATTTAGGAATAGAATTGGTTAAAGGACGAAGCCTTGTACCAAGTCCCGCAGATAATAAAAATGCTTTCACTTAATTACTTTTCTTACAACGTTTAATTTCTTCATAGTTTTTTCTGCATATTCTAAAATATCTGTAATATCAGTTTGCTGTTTGAGATATTCTAAATATTCTATTACTGAATCTTCCGCGGTTCTTCTAGGAACCCAGCCCAAGGATCTCAGTTTGGAATTATCTGAAAGCGTATGTCTGGTATCTCCGAAACGGTACTCACCGGGAATTTTTGGCTCAATATATTCTTTCTCATGAACTTTGGCAACTATTCTGTCAAATTCTTTTATGGTATAAGCTTCCCCCCCCCCAACACAAAATACATTAAAATTTGCTCGAGAATCTCGTAAAACCATTATATTGGCATCAACGACATCATGAATATTCACAAAATCTCTTTTCTGAAGTCCATCCTCATAAAGGGAAGGAGCTTTATCAAAATAATAGTGCAGATTAAAAATTCTGCAAGCTCCCGAATATGCATTATAAAAAGATTGACGTGCCCCTTGAACAATTGAAAACCGTAGTGCAACTGAGGGTATTTCATATCTTTTTCCGAATGAAATGGCGGTCAATTCTTGCGAATATTTTGATATGGCATATGCATTGGGAGGATTTGCATGAGTTTCAGGAGTCCATTGTAGTTCAAGTAACTCACCATCACTATCTTTCCATTCCCATTCCCCCTTATCAAGTTTGGAGACTGGCCGTATATCTGGGCGGATTAAAAGTCCTCTTTTATCTTTGTAAAGACCTTCGCCCTGAACAAATTGAGAGGATGCTACAATAATTTTTTTTATAGGAAGTTTTTTTTCAACTACAATTTCATAAATTAATGCTGTGCTTACAGAGTTCACATGAAAGAATGTAGAAAAGTCAGGTAAGTAATCCTGGTAAGCTGCAAAATGATAAATGTAATCAACATTTTCCAATGCATATTCAAGTGTTTCTTTATCTCTGACATCTCCGAATATAAATTCAGCTTTAGGATTAATATATTTGGGCTTACCCTTTAAATGAACCGGTTTTTGAAGATTATCTAATATCTTAACATGATAGTCCAATTCAATTAGTCTATCTACTGTATGTGAACCAATAAAACCGGCTCCCCCAGTAACTAAAACAGTTTCCATTTTATTTCCAGTTGTACCGGGTGTAGTTAAAAATAATTTTACTTCCGAATGGTTCAAGGGAAAAAGACATTTCTCTAAAGTCTTTCATCGCTTCCCTTAGACGGTCCTGGTTATTTCTTTTACAATAAACTAACAAAAATCCGCCGCCGCCGGCACCTGCTATTTTACCTCCAGTTGCTCCTCCATCAATGGCGCTTTTGTACATATTATCTATAAATTCATTTGTTATATTAGAGGAAAGACATTTCTTTAATTCCCAGTTTTTGTGAAGCACATCTCCGATTTTGTGTAAATCTCCCTTTAAAAGATAATCCTTTGTTTTATATGCAAGATCTTTAATCAAATTATGGTATTCCAATTTATCTGGGATATTTGTCTTTTGTTCATCCAGAATTAAGGAAGATTTTCTTGTAACATTAGTAAAAAAAAGAAGCAGGTTTGACCCCACCCTTCTTTTGAATTCACTTGAGATTTGTAATTTCTCAACTTCCACCTCAGAATCTTTTTTGAATTTTAATGCACACAATCCACCATAAGCGGCAATATACTGATCTTGTTTACCTATAGGTTTTTTAAGGATATCAATTTCTATTTCGCAGGCCTCACGCGCAAGCTGCTCAGCAGTTACTTGAATACCCTGATATTGATAAAATGCATTCAATAATCCTACTGTAAGAGAACTTGACGAACCTAGCCCTGATCCTTCAGATGGAATATCAGCTAGCATAGATACCTCGAACCCATTTTTAAGGCCTGTTTTCCTGGCTGATTCGCGTACTAATTCATGTTGAATTTCATCAATTGTATGTACAATCTCTTTTTGTGAATAATCAACATAAATTAGATCGTCAAATCGTTCTTTTACAATGACATATAAAAATTTATCTATAGTTGAACTAACAACAAAACCTTCATTAGTTTTGTAATAATCGGGCAAATCTGTGCCGCCGCCGCTAAAACTGATCCTTAGAGGAGTCTGTGAAATAATCATAGGTATATATTTGATTTAATAAATTATTTTGCCCCTTTTCCTGATAATACAGCAGGCAATGTTTTTAATAGAATTTTAAGATCCAGCCAAATCGACCAGTTATCGATGTACTCAAGATCTAATCTGGCCCAATCATCAAAATTACTAATTCTGTTTCTCCCCGATATTTGCCACAGACAAGTTAAACCTGGTTTAACACTTAATTTCCTTCTATGCCAAAGATCAAATTCTTTAAACTCATACTGAAGTGGTGGTCTCGGACCGACAAGACTAAGATCTCCTTTTAATACACTAAATAATTGAGGTAATTCATCAAGTGAGTATTTTCTTAAAATATGTCCAACAGGTAGAATTCTGGGATCATTCGTTAACTTAAACATTGGCCCTGTCATCTCGTTATTTTTCAGTAGAGTCTTTTTTAGCTCATCTGCATTCTTAACCATAGTTCGAAATTTCCAACTGACAATTGGTTTTCGTTTATATCCAACAATTTCCCACTTATATAATACTGGAAAACCATCTTGGAAAAATATAATCGACATTATAATAATAAAAACAGGAAGTAATAAAACTATTAAGACTAAAGAGACTATGATGTCGATCATTCTTTTGATAATTAATTCCCATTCAGATTGCCGAGTTGGATAAAACGAAATGATGTTTAATCCAAAAACATTTTCAGCTTTGACATTTTTTGTTATTTTACCAAAAAAATCTGAATTTAATCTGAAATATACTCCCATTTTTTCGCAACTTTCAAAAATATCTCTAATTTTATCAAAGCGTCGAGTCGAAATGGTAATAATAACTTCTTCAGGATTATATTTCACTAAAACTGATTCTATATTCTCGTATAAATCAATAATTTTTACCCCCCCTACTTCCTTGCCAACTTTTTCATTATCACCTGTCAAAATTCCAATTATATCTAAGCCCCATCCAAAATTTTTATTTACAGTGTTAATGAACTGAAGCGCTCTGGTTCCTGTTCCAATCAATATTACTTTTTTTCTATCTTTACCTTTCACTCTTATGAATGATGCAACATAGATTGTTAACGTTTTCTGAATAACAAAAAACACTATACCAATAAATAGGGATAATACAAGAAATGTTCTAGGAACCATTCCCCCCTTAATCATAAATAATGCCACTACTGAAAATAGAAAATTCAGAATTGCAACTTTAATTATAATTGAATATTCGGTTATTATCGATGTAAATCTTTGATAACTATAAGCATTATAGTTTTTAAAAAGAAGCACTGTTGTATAACAAAGGAATAAAATAACTAAAATGTAAAATTCATCTAAAATAAAATTTCCAATTATTATTTTAGGGAACATTTTTTTTAGATAATGATAAACCGAATAAGAAGTAACAAAAGTTAATAGTGCAGTAATGAAATCAACTATCTGAGCGATACGACTATGATATTGAGATTTCCAGATCATTTCAATAATCTATCATATATATTAAGAAAATCGGATGCTATTTTATCCCACGAAAAATTATTTTTAGACCTATTAAAAGCTCTAGTTGCATAATCTTTGACTATTTCTGGATTATTTATCAAATATTCTATCTGATCAACCAAACTATGAATATTATTATTTTCAAAAATAAGACCTGAATCGCTTATTGTTTCCAAATTTTCAGGAATAGAACTAACAAGGACAGCAGTCCCAAACCCCATCGCTGCGACTAAAGCAGGCGAAGTGCCTTCAACTTCAGAAGCTGTCACATAGCAATATGCATTTTTTGAAATTTGCTCATATTCTAAGCCATATTTCCGGCCCAAAAATACAATTTTATCAGTTTTCAATGAATAGATATAGTTTGAATACTGAACATTAATTGGGTCATCTCCAATAAGAACTAATTTAAAATCTTTTGTATTAGCCTGATTAAATGCTTTTATCAGAAAATCTACATTTTTTTCCTGTCTAAATAAGCCAACAAAAATAAAATATTTTTTGGAAATTAGGGAATATTTATTAATTATATCATTATTCGCAAGACCAGTATTCGTATTGGAGCCAAAGGCGACGTAATCAATTTGACGGTTATAATTTTTTTGATAATAGTCACATATTACTTGTGAATCAGAAATTATGGAATCAGCAAATCTTACTGCGATAATTTCAGAAGATTTAATATAAAAAGAAGCTAATTTCCCCCATTTTTTGCGCTTCCAGTCTAAAGCATCTACAGAGATAACACATTTCTTCCCAAATATCTTAAGTATGGGTATAAATATTGCATTTCCGGCAGTATAGACATGTACAATCTTGGTCTTTGAAAAAATTATATTTAGAACTGAAAAAAAAGTCGAAGTAATTGTCGCAAGATTTTTAGTATTTATCGCAGAAATATACTTTAATTTTACACCTTTATAGTCTGGCAAAAATTCTTGATAAAGATATTTTCGACAGAAAACTGTTAGATCAACACCATGCCCAATTAATCTTTTACTTGTTTCATCAACACATGTTTCAAATCCACCATATCTGGCCGGAATCCCTTTAATCCCTATTACGGCAACTTTCAAATCATTAACCTATAAATAATTTTGATAATAATTTTCAATATATTCTTTAAGAGCGATTTTCCAATCTCGCATAATATTCATATTTCGAAGTTCTAATTTTTTATTGATAAGCCTTTCACAAGGTGGACGCTCGGCGAAATATTCTTTTTTGAAATACTCAGATGTAACTTCAGTAATTTTTATTTCCCTTTCTTTATTCAGTAGTTTAATAATTTCCTGGGCCACCTCGAGCCGGCTAGTTTGTCCGCCGCAAACCATATTATATAACCCCCAATATTCTTTTTCCAATAATACTTTAACATTTTTCGCAAAATCATGAGTATATGTTGGAGTGCCGTCCTTATCATTAACAATAAATAATTCTTTTTTCTCTTCTTTAATTTGCCTAATAATTTTCTGAATAAATTTTTTATCTTTTTCCGGTCCGCTACCCATCATCCAGCCAGCACGACACACTAGAAATTTATTTGAATTTTCACAAACAAATCTTTCCCCCATATATTTCGATCGTGCATATATTCCCAATGGATTTGGCTTGTCCCAATCATCGTAAAATGGTTTATTACCATCAAAAATTCCAGCTGTACTTATATATAAAATAGGGATGTTTAGTTCATTTGCGATATATACTGCACTTTCAACTGCAAGAGTATTAGTTATATACGTTTCATCCGAATTATTTTCACAAAATTCAAGATCTGTGTATGCACCTAAATGGAACAGGTAGTCTGGTTTATATTCCATTACATCTTTTTTATATGAGTCAAAATCTCTAAAATCCAGATAACTCAACCACTTTTCATTAACGTCTTTGTCGGTACATTTTATTCTATAATCAGTACTGAATTGTTTATAAAAGGCTTCACCCAGCATACCGCCACAGCCTGCGATGTAAATTTTTTTCATTTAAATGATCTTTCTTATTTCTTTATTGTAAATATTTAGGATATTGTTATAGAAGTTGATAATATTATATTTTTCTGTAATCTTCGTAAACATTTTTTGGGATAATTGAAATTTTCTTTCTTTTTCTGCATAAAAATAATGAATTTTATCTATTAGGTCATCTTTATCTCCCATCTTAAATATAAGTCCATCTACTTTATCTTCTATAATTTCGCACATAGCAGAATTATCAGAAATAATAGATGGAATTCCTTTAGCTCCAACTTCAAGAACTATTATACCGACCGTCTCATACCATATTGACGGAATAACTGCTGCATCATATTTGATAATTTCTGATTGTAGAGCTTCGTCGTTTAGCCAAGGTTTTAATTTAACATTTTTCATGTTATTTTTAAGAATGAATTCCTCTATTTCCGCACGTAATGGGCCATCACCAATAAAAGTAAATTTGTATTCTTTTAATAACTTTGCCGCCTCCAATATAACAAATATGCCTTTTTCCACAACAAATCGGCCAATAAACAACATCCCGAGTCCTTGAGGTTGATATTTATATTCAACATTTTTCATGAATGGTGTTAATGTTTGAATTTTTGATAGATATTTAAAATCAGCTTCTTTGAATTTATTATAGGTAAATTTATTTTGCACTATAAAAGCATCAATTTTTCCAAAAACATCTAAATAATCATGTAAATATCTCTGCGATGCAGCAACTATACTAGCAGAAAACGATCCTTTTTTACATTTATTTTTCACACAATTGTAATATTTTCCTCCGAAACATTCATGGCAAATATGATTATTTGTTCTTAAATAAATATCAGGGCAGATTAAATTAAAATCATGCAAGTGGGCAATTATAGGTATACCTCTCTTTTTGATTTCAGGAATGATTGAAGGGGTAATATGGTGTAGTATACTGTGTAGGTGAACTATGTCAGGTTTAAATTCATCTAGTAATAAACCAATGTTTTTCTTTGAATTAATATTCCAAAACGAACATTTAATAACTTTGAGGATGTTCTTAAAATTTCTTGATTTATTAATTTGTTCATAATCTAAATTATCTATAAAATATTTTTCGGAATGAGATGAGAAATTATTTCTATGTTTCATTGAAAAATAATCAACAACATGTCCATTTTTTATCAGTAATTCAGATAAATCAAACATGAATCTGCTGTCGCCGCCTCGTAAATAAAAGAAATTACTTATTTGTAGTATTTTCATTTTAACAAGTCCCTCAAAGAAAAAACTCCAAATTTTGAATGAGTAAAATCTTTGGCCGCTTCTATTATATCAGATAATTGCCAAAATATTTTATCACTTATAGAACAATTACTTAATATACAATTTCTGGTCTCCTTCAGTTCACGTACTTGTTCTTTTTTGGCACTTATTGTCTTACTCATTTTATGTATTCTGAATTCGCCCAATATTTTGGGGGTTACAAATACATTATTTTCTGTGGCTATTTTAATATATAACTCATAATCCATAACTTGTCTTTTTTCTATATTTGGACCCCCCGCTTTGTTAATGGCTGCATTTCTAAAAAATACAGATGGTTGGGGAGGCACTAGAAAACCCGCTCTAAGTTTTTTCAATGAATAATTATTTAAATTTCTGAGAGAAATAAATTTCCCGTCAGAATCTATGAAATTCCAACCACCAAAAACCAGATCTATATTAGAATTATTCTTAAATACATCTGAAATAAAATTAAAAGTGCCCGGAAGATATTTGTCATCGGAATTTTGCCATGCAAATATCTCACCTTTTGCAATTTTAAGTCCTTTAATTATTGCATGAGATTGGCCTAAATCTTTTTCACTTATCCAATAGGAAAGATGTTTTTCATACTTTTTAATAATATCCACAGAGTTATCAGTAGAACCGCCATCTATTACGATTATTTCCACATCAGAATATTCTTGATCAAGAATAGATTTTATTGTGTCTTCAATAAAACACCCTTGGTTAAAGGAAGGTATGACAATTGAGATTTTCATGACTGGCTATTTAGCTCAAATGGTTTCCTAGCATATACAATTATACTGTAAAATATCAGAAATGTAGTTGTAAAATAATGAGTGGTACCTTTAAAATGTCCAATCACAGTTAGCACAAGAATAACTCCCCAAAGGGTAATAATAAGATTAGGAAATGCCTTGTATGAATAATCCTGATACTTTATCCTTTTATTATCAAGTATGCATAAAAACAATGTCAAAAGGATAGACCAAACAATCAATCCTGTTTCACCAAAACCATAATACACCTCCCCATAAACTCCTGGTCTAATACCTGTAAAATTACTTTTGTACACCAATGAACCAAAGGTTATATACGTAAAGCGCTGATGATCCTTTTTGTCTACTCCAATTAAATTCCAGAAAACATTTGGAAATGATGTGATGAGGACATTATCAATCAATACTTCTTCTGCCGCTGTACTTGTTGGATGATATGTAGGATTATTTAATACTCCCGTAACTCGGGCATATTCTGAAAATTCGACACCTAATTGAGAAAATATTGTAACCACTGCTGAAACTGAAATATCTTTTTCGGTTTTATAATAGTCCCTATTTCTCCATACCCCTAGAGTTACAAAAAATAGGAGCAAAATAATTGATATCTGAAAAAAGTATTTTTTTTCAGTCTTTATTAAAGGAAACACTAAAATAATTGCAATTATGAATGCTATAATAATAGGGAATCTAACGCCACTCAAAATTAAAAGCGCAAATAAAAAGACAATGATAAAAAATATAAAATAATCTTTTCTATTATTTATCAAATAAATAATTCCTGCAAATAAAGCGTAAATTGGGATAAGGCTATTGCCATATTGTATTAGTATCGGTGTTTTCTCTTCAATATCCATATTGACATTAATAATTCCATGGCCAGAGTAAACTGGAATGGCACCATAAAACACCCAAAAAGCTAATATTCCAACAATAGATATTGTACATAATACAATTACACTTTTCCTAAATTTGACAAAATCGATAACGTAGAATTGTTCAGGCAACGGGTAGCTTTTTGGAAAAATAAAATAAAAAATTAAATAACAAACATAAATTGTGGCCAGGCATATGAGATTATTATACAACGAAATATCAATACCCATAGACCATGGTGTAAAATATTGCGCAAGGATGCTGTTTATATAACCAATTCCGCAATAGTAGATACTAAATACAATGAGGAAAAATTCCATAAAGGAGAAGGTGTGGTCACCCTTAATTGATTTAATTTTCTTTATTGTAAAATAAAATATCACTGTTAGCGCTTCAATTGCGAATAACAGCAACAATTGATTTGAAGTTATTATTTTAAATGGAGCTATAAAACTTTCTAGTGCCCAAAAATCCTTAAAATTAAGATCTGATGATATCAGATAAATAAATAGAATAAAAGCAATATATAGAGAATAAGTAATTTTTTTCATTAAGATACAAATTGAAGATTTAAATATCCCCATTTCCTAAGTAATATAAGAGATACTAATAATATGGGAATTGGTAAAATGAAAATCTTCATTACATCTGTTTTTAAAAACAGATTAAAAGTATAGCCAATCATAAAACAAAGTATAAACAAAATTAACAATTTATTAATTTGGTTTATTGAATCAAATATTAAACTATTAAGATATTTTTTTTGATAATATAAAGAAAGGAATAAAGATGAAAATATCGCTATTGAAAAACTCAAGACAGCCGAATAATATCCAAGATATTTATATGTTATAAAAAAGACTATAAGATTTGTTATAACATTTGCACTTTGCAAATAAATCGCTTTAGCTGCAAAGTTTTTGGAAATTAGGAATTGATAATTAGGTAGGACCACAGAACCGATTATAAATGAAATCGATATTGCACCAACTCCAAATGCTATTATATTTACATCTTTCCCTATCCACAAGGAAATTAAGGCTCTGGTTGAAAATAGAAAAATCATAATTAAAGGAGTCATATAAAACGCAGCATATTGTTCCGTTTTGTGAATTATGCCTCTTACTTTCTTAATGTCTGTCAAACTTGAAACTAGAGGAAAAATTGGATAATAAATTTTAACGAAAATGCTCCAGACTGCACTTTTTATTCTAAGAGCAACATCAAAATATGAAACTGCATTTAGTCCTAAAAAATTTGAAATCAATACTTTTGTTAATGGCTCATAGAAAAAGCCTATAATATTTGATAAATAAATCTTGCTCGTATACTTCAATTGTTTTTTTACTATTCGTCTGAAGTTGGATCGATATCCTTTAAGTTTAAGCCAGCCCCAGGTGCTTTTTGCAAAAATAGAGACCATTAAAAACCAGATTATTGAAGCAATCAGTATGCAGAAACCCATTAAAGCAAAACTGAATTTGGTTTTAATTAAAAAAATAATTGATCCCCAATAGAGAAGGTTGTATATAATCTGTCCCAAATTAGACAAGTATATTTTTTGCTGTGAATCAATTACTGCCATTCCTATCTGGCTTAAAAAGACAATTACATTTGAAATTAATAGAAAATAATAAAATACTTTCACATCCTGATAATAACTTAATGGAATTTTCAGAACGTTTAGTAAAATGGTTTCTCTAAAAAACAATCCAATAAGAGTCATTGGAATCAAAACCATAAGTATTATGAGAAAACTCGTTAAAATATCATAATCTGATTCTACACATTTACCTTGCTCGCTTAGATATTTAATTATTGTAAGGTTAAGTCCAAGATTTACATATATACTTAGATTCCCAATAAGTGACAATATTGCAAATATTCCATATTTTTCTAATCCTAACCTGTGGATAAATAATGAAATCGTTGCAAAAGAAATCACTGAGCTTACAATAAACTGAATGACACCACTGAAGGAATTTGTAAAAAACGATTTATTCATTTGTAATAGATCTGATTTTTGAAATTTTAGCTGGCACACCCATCATAATTGCATAAGGTGGCACATCTTTGGTTATTAAGGAACATGCAGCTAACACTGCCCCTTTACCGATTCTTATTCCAGGTAAAATAGTTACATTAGAACCAACCCATACATCATCTTCAATTACAATGGGTTGTGAAATAACCGGAGCAAACCGCATCATTTCGTAGTTTATATTATGTGAAAGTGTGGTAATTATTGTATGCGAAGCAATCATTACTCTGTCTCCTATGATCACCCTTCCATGGCCCCAAATATGGACAAAAGCATTAATTGAGACATCATCGCCAATTTCTATATATTCCTTTCCCTCAAATTTTACTGGAAATCGGATGTCAAGATTTTTCCCCTTCTTTTTAAGGCTTAAGCCCCAAATCGATATTCTTAATTTTGATAGAAGAAGGAAGATTCTTTTAATAATTTTTTTTAACATCTACATAAATTAATAAGTTTAAAATACTACATAATTATTACAGATTTAAGGCATATTCCTATATATAAAACACCTTAATCTAATTCATAAATAAGAAAATTATTTCCAATTTTATAGTCAGTTCAGGTGTGAGAAGGGAGGTACAAAAGCAGAAGATTTTTATAGTAACTATTATCAAAAATAATATTGATATTTAATTAAAAGTTACAGCTCCGCAGTTTCAGTCACAGAATGAAAAATAAAATTTTTAAAAATGACGATCATAATTATTGTTTGTTTCCGGATTAGAGTTTAGCGTTTGTCATTTCTAATATGGACTATAAATTTAAATAGGAAATGTTTAAAAACCAATAAAAATAACCCTTCGACACACATATATTTATTTATTTAAGCTCTTTTAATAGGGTCATATGAGCCCAAAAGCGATTGTATTTCTAAAAAGTCTTAGGATTTGATAAGAGGAATTGGTAATTTTTCCGTTAATTTTTAAATAAATTAACTCTCTGCTTTGGGGGATAATTTTGTCGTAAAATCTGGCGGGAGCTTAAAAAGTAATTACTAAAGAAGCCTTCACAATTTAGAATAAACCTCTTTTAACAGGATTAAAAATGAATAAATTAAAAAGAATTGTTCGTCATATAGCTAATGCGGTCGAATATCCCGAATTAGTTAAAGCTCATTTTAACAAATTGGATAAAGATTTTGTTCAAAATCTTTGTTTTCTTAAAGATAAATTAAATATTAGACCTAATACAATTCTTGATATCGGCGCTGCTGTAGGGGAATGGTCTAAAGCTGCTAGTTATGTTTTCCCGGAAAGCAGTATATACGCCTTTGAGCCAATCCCTGCTGCATTTCAAAAATTACAAGAATTAAAGAAAATAAATAAAAAATTTTCCCCCTTTAATTATGCTCTATCCTCTAAAAGCGGAAGAACAAATTTCTACTTAAATGATTTTTTCTATTCTAGTTCCTTACTAAAAATGACTGATGAAGGGAAAGAAATATTTGATTTCTTAAAGAATGAAAGGTTAATTGAGGTTGAGTGCCGGAAATTAGAAGAATTGGATGATATTCAATATAAATCACCTATATTTCTAAAACTAGATGTTCAGGGTGCTGAATTAACTGTTTTAGAAGGGGCAGGTTCAATACTTAATAAAATTGATGTTATTCAGTTAGAACTGAATTTTGATAGGTTCTATCAGGACCAGGCAAATTATGAAGATATAATTCATTTTCTTAACGAAAAGAAATTCAAGTATTTTTTTCAAACAAGCCAGTTTTACAAGAATAATACAATTAGTTTTTGTGATTTAATTTTCTGGAAATAAATAATATTTGCAATTATAAAAGTTAATTTAAGATTTAAGTTGCTTTGAAAATGTGCTTAAAATAATTGCTGAATATTTTTTCCGGTCATCTAAAGTTATTATATAAATAGATGAGAGCAGCATGGATAAAAACAGTATCTTCACTAGTGCCATAGCTCGCATCGGACCTGTTTTAATAATTGGCTCCAGGGCTTCTTCTCTGGTATTTATAATCGGCATATCCCTTACTTCATCAATCTTCGCAATCTCATATTGCTTATTTAATTCAGCGAATACAGTTTGCTTTATTTCAACTTCACGCATTAAACGTCCCATCATCATAATTAAACTGGGCGATTGTGTCGTTGCTCGGTTTTGTTCGCGAAAATCTTTAAGTCTTTCTTCGGCAAAAGAAAGCGAATCATGTACTTGTGCCATTCTTTTTTCAATGTAATAACGCTGTTCACTAACATAGGATTTTTTCTTTGTTCTAACATAATTATCAAGTGATTGTGCAATTCGATTAGCAACATCTGCAGCTAATTTCGATTCAGGCATTATTACGGTGATTGTAAGAATTTTTGTCAATCTTTCAACATCAATTTTTATTCTTTCATTTACCATATTTTCCATACACTTTATAAAGATTCGCTTGTTTTTTAATTCATTAGGTATAGAACCCTCAGCTTCTATATTAAAATATTTAATTAAATCCACCGGTTCAGAATATTTCTGTGTATTATATTTCCCATAGATCACCGGGGAAAGTACCGATTCACTTACAATTAGATTTTGATATATTTCTGCTGGTGCTGCTTCCCCAACTTTCACGCCAGCCAATGAAGCTAATTCGCCAAATTGACTTAAAAGCGTTGATTTATTGCCAAAGTCGGGTAAAATCGTAATTGAACTTTCATAATACGGTTTTGCAAAAATTATCAAATAAAGAACAGCCAAAATCAATACTACACAGTTTATAATAATAAACTTCTTCTTATTGTCCTTTATTTTCTTAAAATAAGTACTAATTACTTCTGTTATATTTTGAACTTTTTCTTCTTTAGTTTTCTTTTCCATCTTGGCCGTAATTTATTTTAGGATATATGTATTATAGTTATTTATGGCGACTATTTCTTTGTTAGATTGATTACTGTAAGTATGACGATTGTAGTTGTACTTATTACAGTAAATACATCCCGGATAACAGGCCAGGAATCTGTTTTTTCTTCAAAAAATGTAGGAATAAATATCGTTGAGCCTGAGGTGATAGGAGGGTCTGGAATAAAAAACCATCCGGATGTTGACCATTTTTTACCGTTTGGTAAAATTACAATCTCTTTACCTTTGGCTGCATTTGTTGCATATCCGCCAGCATTTTCTATATAATAAGACAAACTTCCCCCCTTTTTATACGGTACGTTTGAGGGAACTCCAACTTCTCCCAATACATAAATAATTTGAGGATCTTTTGGAACAACTATTTCATCACCAGGTTGTAGGATGATGTTACTTATTGCATTAGAATTTTTTTCAACTTCTGCCCAATTCACCGGTATACGGTTAGAAAAATCTGCAAATGTCTTTTTGTTAAAGACGGGTTTATTATAAAAATTCTCTTTCGACGAATCAAGCCCGACAGATTGTTCGGTTTTTTCAAATAAACTATTATATCTATTTACGTAAATTCCTTCTTTGTAAGCACTATTTTTAAACCCTTCTGCACGGTCAATTAAATCAGACAGCCTTTCACCATTTTTCAACAAAGAATAGGATCCGGGAAAACGCACTTCCCCTTGAACATTAACAACCTTGTTCTCAAAGTTTAGAACTGTGTCACTTTTAATAAATACCCGGTCATAATCATTAAGAGTAAAATTTTCCTTTGAACTTGCATTCCAATAATTTTTCGGCAAGTTTATTGAAAATGTTTTATAATAAACATCAGAACTATTAGTGTCGAGCCTTGAAATTTCTATGTTGTTTGTAAATGCTCTCTCAGTTACTCCTCCGGCAAGAACAATAAGGTCTGTAAGATTCATATTCTCGTATCTTATATACTTTCCAGGCTTTTTTACCTCCCCTAAAATTTCGACAAAACGTGTTGTATGAAAAGATTCATTATTGAATATTTTTACTTCATCAAGATTCTGAAGAACATAATTATTTTCAGGATCTCCGTCCAAAGCCTTTTTAAGATTAAATGAAAGGACTTCTTTCTTCCTTGATGGCAGTATACGGAAAAGAATTGCTTCATCCATAAATGCATCAGGAAATATGCCATCCGCTTTTTGAATAAGATCCCTTACAGTCATTTCTGGTCCAGATAGTTCATATGTCCCGGGTTTCTGAACATCGCCAGAAACTGCAATTCTGTTTTCAGGGCGTCTATCAATTGAAAGGATATTTACAACATCACCATCTTCAAGCTTATAATTACTATTCCTTAAAGAATTTATTGTGTTAAAATTGACATCAAGACTTAAAATATTTCCTTTATGTTGATCTCGTTGATCAAAAGGAACAATACGTTCAAGATGTACTCGTTGAAAATATCCATTAAATGTAATTCCACCGGAAAAATTTAAAAGGTCCCCTAATGTTTCATTATTCTTAATTTCATAAATAGCAGGGCGTAATACTGAACCTGATGCAGCCACTCTTTTTCCCGCAGGTGGAATAAAAAGAATATCCCCATCTTCTAAATTTACATCAGTTGTTTTGTCCCCCCTTAATATATAATCATAAAAATCAATTTCGGTGACAGTTTTCCCATTTCTTAAAATTTTAACATTTCTCAATGATCCATTCAAGGTCGGGCCACCGCTATAATATAATGCGGTAAATGATGTCGATAATGCTGGCAGTGTATATCCGCCTGGCTTGGTAATTTCTCCCAAGCAATATACTTTCACACTTCTCAATTTACCTGTTGAAACTTCAAGACTTGTTCCCCCTTGTCCCTTAACATCAATATTCAAGGAAGCATATACTTTTGAAAGTCGTTCAAACAATCTAGATTTTAGTTCCTTTAATGTTAATCCACTCACATTAACCAGCCCCATATCAGGTATATAAATACTTCCATCATTTGCCACAACCAGTTTGTTAACCATTTGTGTGGCACCCCATAGGGAAATTATTATTTCATCACCAGGGCCTACCATATAACTTTTAGGAGCTGGGATATTAACCGGTGGTTGGAATGTTGAAGGCACGTATGTAAAAATATTATATCCAAATGCTGGGAGCGTCTCTGCAAATTCCCTTCCCTGAAATGCAGTTAAAAGAAATTCCTGTGGTGCTTTCGGTACCGGTGGTGAAACTATTTGTGGTAGTCTTTCCGTTTCAACAGAATCTGATTTCCCAGTTACTACTGTAGGAGTTGGATGTTTTACTTGCTGATATTTTAGAAAATCTTCTTCAGTATAACCCATCTCTAAAGCTTTTTTCTTAAGCTCATCCGGTGATAGGTTTTTTAACTGATCCAACTGTGCAAATAATACTGCAGGAAGGAAAAAAAAGAAAGTGAAATAAAATAAGATGAGTTGTTTCATAAGATACAAGTGATTAAGTTTTCGAAATAATAAATAATATTGAAATTACAGTCTTTTCCTTATAGGAATAAGTTTTATAAAGATTATCAAATTGGATTTTTGATAAAATCTATAGAAAATTTTGAAAAAGATACAGCTCCGCAAATTCGGTCACGCATCGACAAAAAAAATTTAATTGAATCTAATTAAATAATATATTTCACAAGGAAGTATATTAGATTCATTATTCTTTTAAATAGAGTGCAAAGTTAAGCATGAAGGGACTAAAAACCAATAAAATTATTAGTCATTTTTTTATGATTGGATTTTGATTTATTTGTACTTTTTGAACTCTTTCCCCAGCCCCCTTTAGACACAATTTTAAGATAAATTTTCTTTTGTCCAGTAATTATCTTAGAAAATATTCCTTAATTTTATCAGAAATGTACTCTATTTGAGATTCCTTTAATTCAGGAAACATTGGTAGAGAAAGACAATTTTCTGCTAAATTTTCTGCCACCGGAAAATCTCCCTTTTGATAACCTAAATGACTAAAGCATGGTTGAAAATGTAAAGGTACAGGATAATGCAGTCCTGTACTTATTCCATTTTCTTCAAGGAATTTCTGAAGATCTGTCCGGCTGCCTTTTTTTACCTGAATAACGTAAAGATGATAAACATGACAAGCATATTTCATTTCCCTAGGCAAAATTATTTGTTCAACATTATTTAAATATTTATAGTAAGTTTTTGCAGCTAACCTTCTTTCTTGTGTCCATTTTTCCAGGTACTTTAACTTTACATTAAGAACTGCCCCTTGAATTCCTTCTAATCGGTAATTATGGCCATAAATTTCATGATAATATTTTTGGGTAGAACCATGTTCTCTCATCATTCTGAATTTTAAGGCCAACTCATCATCATTTGTGGTTACCGCCCCTCCTTCCCCATAGGCACCCAGATTTTTTCCGGGATAAAAACTAAATGAGGCTGCTTTGGCCAGTCCCCCTGTTTTTTGATTTTTATATTCAGCCAAATGCGATTGTGCACAATCTTCAACTACATATAAATTATATTTATCAGCAATTTCCTTTATTCTATCCATATTAGCTGGTTGCCCATAAAGATGAACAGCTACGATTGCTTTTGTGTTTTTTGTAATTGCCTTTTCAATTTTTCCCGGATCAAGATTATAACTATCATTTTCACAATCTACAAAAACTGGTTTACCTCCGCATAAAGTTGCACCCCAGGCCGTAGCTATAAAAGTATTTACAGGAATAATAACTTCATCTCCCGGTTTTATGCCTAAAGCCCATAATACAAGGTGGTTGCCATCAGTTCCAGAACTTACTCCAATACAATTTTTTACATTATGAGCCTTAGCAAAATTATTTTCAAATTCCTTAACACCTTTGCCTAAAATAAATGAACTGGTGTCAAGAATATTCTGAATTGCTGGATTTATTTCATTTCTGATGGAATTATATTGTGCCTGAAGATCAAGAAAAGGTACTTTCATATTAAAACCTGTTTTTTAAATTGGTAAAAAATATTTCTTTTCATTAAACTTTTTCATTAATAGGTATCTCCATAATCCTATTTTCAGATTTTCTTTCTAAGGAAACAACATTACTACTGTTGATGTACCTGTTGCCTTGAGAATCAATTGCTGTATTCCCAATAAAATTCAATTTCTCACCTAATATTGAAACATAATATTTATGTCTGGCAGGGTTTCCGACTACTAAAGAATGTGGATTAACATTTTTTGTTACAACAGCCCCTGCGCCGACTAAGGAATATTCTCCTACCGTAGTTCCACATATTATCGTTGCATTTGCACCGACACTTGCCCCTTTTTTAAGAATTGTTTTAATATTCTCATTATGATAAACTTTGCTTCTTGGTAATAAATCATTAGTAAGAACGCAGTTCGGACCCAAAAACACATCATCTTCTATTTCAACACCATTCCATACAGATACCCCATTTTTGATAGTAACTCGATCCCCTATTGTTACTCCTGACTCAACAAAAGAACAGTCACCGAGATTACAATCTGTCCCTATGACAACGTCCTTCATGACATGTGAAAACGCCCATATTCTTGTATTTTGGCCAATTTTGTCAGATTCACATAAAGCTTTCTCATGAACAAAATATTTTTCCATTATTTCCCTTTATGAAGTTGATTTATTTCCAAATAAATATAAAAATTACCAAACTTTTTATTGGTGATGTGCAATAAGTTTGAATTATATTACTTTGATTTAATAATTCTGATTTGTAGTAAAATAGAATTCGAATTGGATTATTAACTGGTTATCAATTTCTGCTTTATTAGATGATAACATAGTTCGGAATAAAATAGAAACCAGGAAAGTATACCGAAGAATTTGAACCCGTCTTCCAATATTGTATTGAAAGCTTTATCAGTTTCTGGTAAGATATAAATATGTCGGAGCGAATCTATTCCAACTTTTCCGGCAAAAAATATAGTGGCTAAAAGAAACAACCAATAGCCTTGGTTGAACAATTGTCTGCCTGAAAAAACTAACAACAAAACAAATAAACAGAAATAAATAATAAATACCAGGTTTTTATCGACATGAAGAATTTGGGGAAACAAGACTGTATGAAACAAAAATAGTTCGTCTCCGGCCATAATTGATGTGAAAACTGCAGCAATTATCAGAGATAATGATATACTTTTCATCTCTGAATCGTTCCTTATAATAAAATAAGTGAAGATACAGACTGCTGAAGTGGAAATCCATAAAACAACTCCGAACTTCTGAATTATACCATAATAAATAGGTGTGAGATAATGTCCCAGGGGATTATCTGTAAGAGTTTTCAGCGATATCGGGAAAATGAGTGTTGAAAAATAAGCTAATAGGAACATGAAAGCACAGGAAATAAAAATGGTTATAATAAACCTATTGATATTATTATTACTAGCCTTTGTTTTTATCATTTGGATATAGTTTATGATATAAAAATCGAATTGTTAAAATAGTAAAATTAAGTACATTCCTAAAAGGCTTGTTTGAAATATTTCCACTATTATTTTTCAAAACATAAGGTATTTCTTTTTAAAGGGATTATTTTGTAAATATTATTATGTCATTTTTACGGAATGTCTTTAAGGAATAAATACATGAGATTGTTTTTAAATTGCTTCATCATTATTTTTTTATATTTTATAAATGTTTACACGCAATCAGATTCTTTTGTACTATTAAAGAATGACGATGTAATTTATTTAAAAGCCGTTATTCCTAAATCAGAGAAGACTGAAATGCTGGCTAAAGATAATTCAAAACTGATCGATTCTGCTGTTCAGTTATTAAATGGGACGGGCACCATTGTTGTTAAATCGGGTACTTATAAAATTTCTTCAGTTTATGTTCCCGAGTCGATTGTATTAAAAATGGAGCCTGGTGCCATTTTTGACATTTTGGAAAATAGCACTCTAACAATATGCAATAATCTGATTGCCGGTTATTATCCTATTTTTAAAGGAAGCGGAAAGATTATTCTTAAGGGCAATAATGAAATATTTCCTGAATGGTTCGGAGCCAAAAATGATGGCATTACAGACTGCACTACTTCAATTCAAAATGCCATCAATTCTATTCCAAAAGGAAATATAAAACTACTTTCAGGAAACTATACGATTACCCAATCAATAATTCTTTCAGGCCCAAAAAGATTAAAAGGATGTTATGGCGGATATGAACCCTCTACCGTATTAGTAAATAATTGTAAGGATGGTGATCCGACAGTAATCATTCAGGCAGCTGAAGATTCATCTCGCGGAACCGGTCTATCTGATGTAAACATTTGGGCTGGCAAAAACAATACTTCTGGCATCGGGTTGCTTGTATACAACACCAGATTCTCAGAAATAAATAATGTTGGCATTAGAAATTTTACCTTAGGTTGTGGATTAAAAATTTGTGGCGATACTATAGGCCATCTCTGTATATCTGGCGGTAAATGTTATGATGCTAATATCCAAAATTCATTTTCAAAACTATTTTTATATAACAACAAGGTGAATCTGTGGTTAACTGGAATGAAAGGAAACAATGATGGAAGTTCTGATGAGGCTCTCTTTTCAGATGTGAATATTCAAACCGAAGGCCTGGTAAATGGGATAGGAATCTGGTTACAGCGCGGAATGGGGAATACATTTATCAGAACTTCAATTAATGAAAGGTTCAATGGGGAATCTGTTACAGGAATTATAATTGATGATATGGGGAATAACAATGTTTATTCTTCCAGAGACAATACTTTTATAGGAACTGTAATTGAAGGAACTGGAACTCCTCTTATTCTTTTCCCAAATACACATGGCAACAAATTCGATGGATTACATATTTTTCAGCCAAACATGACCACATTAATCAAGGATTTTTCTGGCGGTGGTAATTATATAGGCTCAGTATCTTCGGGTGAAGGATTAATGAGGGGAAGTTCTTACTTTATGCCCAATTATGCCAACCTTTTAAAAAATTCAAGTTTTGAACATTGGGAAAACTTCCTCACTCCTAGTTTCTGGGAATGTAATGGCTCATATTCTATCTTCCAGGAAAAAACAATTAAAAAAACCGGAAATTATTCAGCAGGTATAATTATTCCTGATACAGCAAAACAGACCCAGTTTCTTATACAAGGGCTAAAAGATGTCGATTATCTAAAGGGGCAATATTTATCGTTTGGAGCATGGGTAAAGTTTAAAGGAAAAAGTAAAGTAGGACTTTCTATTTATGATGGAATACTTCAGGGTCTTAGTACATTTCATCCTGGAGATGGACAATGGCATTATTTAACAACAAGATATAAGGTTAATGAGAAAATATCTTATGTCGGTTGTGCTTTAAAAATTGAGCCCGAGGGAACTGCGGATACAGTATTTATAGACGGTGCAGTTGCTTGTAGGTCTTATGATGTCCCTTCATTTTCCGAAACAGATTCACCTGACAGTAAAAGAATGGAATTAGCCTTACGTTATGATTTTGGGGCATTACCCAATGACAAAATGATAACTAAGGATATAGATTATAATGGCGCCGAATTAGGAGATCCTGTAATCGTCGGTTATGATAGCATAATAACAGGAGTAATTATTAATGCAAGTGTTATAAAACCAAATGTGGTTACAATTTCGCTATTAAATAAAAGAGGTTCTGATATCTCCCTTGCCCCGGGGTTGTTGAAAATTTTAGTATTTAAATAATCTTCCCCCTTTCTTTAATCTGTGGTTAAATTTCTTTATTTTTCCTCTTTAAAAATAAAAATGCCCCGGTAGCTCAGTATGGATAGAGCAGCAGTTTCCTAAACTGTTTGTCGGAGGTTCGAATCCTCTCCGGGGTACTTTTTTAATTTTACATCCCGTAATATAATGATACCAGTAACTGATTTGCGGTATTATCATTAAACTTTCCCGATTGGTCTTCATTAGAAGTTAACATACTAATTAATTTAGCCCTTATGACTAACTCATGAGTTATTTCATATTTAGCGTCAAAACCGAAATAAGTATAATTTGTCCTTAATCCGAAAAGAAATGGCGGCTGTGGTTGTGAATATTGTTCAGTTGCTGATACTGGTCCGATTTCCGATTCCCCTTTTCTGATGTACTCTCCCCAAACCGACCCTTGTAACCCGCGGATAATTCTATAATTCAAGGATAGATATATCCTGTCAGCATTATTGCCCATCCAGTCCCCCATTATATATGCAGCATTAGTATATAATTCGGTTGAAATATAATGAGAATATACGAATGGATAAATCTTTGTAAATTCAAGAGTTGCACTGAGATTTTCAACTGAAAGATCTGTTATAGAACATCCCAACATAAATCCGAACTGATTCCTTTGCTGTTGCGGATTGAAAAGTCCTTCTATTGTCAACTCATCGATAAATAATGTACCATAAAGATGTGTGTTTTTTATTTGGTTCCTTGAACTTAACCCCAAAAAGAATTGTGCGTTCCCCCCGGCCCCATTTGCGCCACCACTCAAATAATGATCAGTAAGCCGGAAAAAATTAATCGGGATAAGATACACAAATTCAAATTTATCACTGTAAATTAATGATTCGCCCAAAGAAATATCTAAACCCTTAACAGGTGTTATTGTCAGTGTATGAGAGACCATATATTTATTTCTGAGTACTACTCTTGTACTGTCACCAATTATTGTATTTATAAATGTTGGATAGGAAGACGCTGAATCAATGACATCTGAATTTAACCATGCATGAAAATAATTAAACCGCAGCCAGCTTGTAGGATGAACGTCAAGGCGTATAAATGGAAATGAGGGGGCTTTGTCCGACAGGACTAATTTTCCGCTTTCTCCATATCCCCATTCCATAAAATCCTGTCCAGCAGATAACTCTCCCCAAGACCAGTCAGTTGCCAAAATGGAATGTGCTTCACTGTACTCCATACTATTTAGGGTTTGTTTGGCAATAATCACTCCTGTAATAGGTGTAAATTGCTTTGTCCTGTCAATTGTTTTACCGCTCTCGCTGTTATCTCGGTAATTAAAACTGAATCCCAGATTCTTTCCTACGTATCCATTAAGTCCAACACCACTCCATGTATGCGAATATTTACTCCCGGCACTTTTACCGACTTCCATTCCGAATATAGGACTAGCATTTAATTTAAATAAACTGTCTGAGTAACTGAAAAGTCTTAATCGCCCGTATTGATCATTTCCCAGATAATTAAAAAATGATTTGGATTCACCTTCTGTCCCTCCTCCTTTTTCACCATTTATAAAATCAAGTTCGACTCCATAATCTTTTATATAAAAAATCGCCTCTTCTTTTTCTAGTGCGGTTAGTTGTTCAGTTTTCCTCTGCAATTCATTGAGCTTTTTTGCAATATAAATACGGGAAACAGGTATTATCTGGTCATCGAATTGTATTAAGCCTTTTTGTGCCATTCGACCTAAAAATATATAAATATCATTACCAACGGGCTCATAAACTGTTTGCCCAGTTATACAAAATTGCATTAAAACAAATAGAACGGCCGTTAGAAAAGGAGCTTTCTTTTTCATATTATAGTTGTGATTTATTATAGATAAAAATTAAATTTAAAACATTGTATAGTTAAATTTAGAGTAACAATATATTGAGAATTATTCTAACCTGCTCTAATGATAATTTGCTTACTTGGTTAGAATCATTTTTTTTATGTTGTTATATTCTTTACTTCCATCGACTGAGATTGCTTTAATGCTACAGAAGTAAACTCCGCTGGGCAGTCCCGATGCAGTAAAACTCGCTAAGTGAAATCCAGCTTTTTCATTCTCATTTACACTATTCTCAACTTCCTTCCCAAGCAGATTGTAAATCTTCAGTATCACTCTACAGTCAACAGGTAATGAATAACTCAGATTTGTAGTGGGATTAAAAGGATTTGGATAATTTTGTGAAAAATTAAATTCCCTGGGTATCTCAATTGAAACTTTGATTGTTTCGCTATATTTAAAATCGCCATTATCATCAACTATTTTTAATCTGTAATAATGATCTCCAGAAGGAACATTTCTTTCCTGAAAATTATATTTTTGATATAAATTACTTTTACTAGTAGCATTTATCTCGCCTGACTTTTTCCATACATTATTTCCATATGACCGTTCAATAATGAATTTCGAGAAATTTATTTCAGCTGCTGTTTCCCATTTAAGATCAACCTCCGATCCTCTTACTGAAGACGTAAATGACACCAATTCCACCGGAAGCGGGTTATTGCCTCCTCCTTTTTTGTTCGCCAGAACAGTATATAATTCTCCTGTCCCGCTCGCTATATTAAGCCCTATAAGAGTATCTGAAATTATTGTCCCCGACGTAAGTGTAATAGGTGGATTTGTCATTGCCGCTGTATTCCAAAATGACCGGGAATTTGTTGAATATGCTATCCTCAAATCTGTATTACCTGCTGATATACCATCACTCGCATCATAACTGAGAGATAATTTTCCAACAGTTAATGTATCAGAAGTCGATGTGTATTTATTATAAGTGATCCTATAATACCGTAGATCTGAAACCCTGTCTATACTTGGATCAAATATACTTGTACCAGTATTTGCATCACCACTGATTATTCTGCAGGTTACTAGGTTGCCTGATACTGCTGCTCCAAAAGTTGGTGTGAATAGTTTGTACCGGATATCTCCTAAAGGATATTTTCGGCTTCCCCCACCTGACAAAGCCGGACGTGCAAATGCACCATAAACATAACTGGATGCATTCGACGTATAAGTTATGTATGAATCAGTAGTGTTTTGATAATAAAAAACAAAATTACCTGTCTCAAATATTCCCGATTTAAAAACCAGAAGCGAAGGAAGATTTAATGTTGATGATATTGACAATTGCCACATATCACTTAATAGTGTAATTCCGGAACCTGCATTTTTATTAATTGTAATTGAATTAAACTCTCCGTTATGAACGCTTGGAGATGCTGGCCCGCTGTATGTACTGTTATCTCCTGTAAAGGTAAAATCCCATACACCTATTGCACCATTCACAGTTCCTTCCCCCAGATCCATAGTTCCGCCAAGATTATTATTAAGATTTCCTGATATAGTAACCAGATGTTCAAGGTTAATTCCATGAGTAGGTGCTATTGTTTTGAATATACTAGTTGCTGTGGTTAATGTTAAATTTCCAGTGATATTTAAAATCGCCGTAACACTATCTGATGTTGTAAATACAGAATTATTATTAATAATTATATTTGAAACATTCAATGTGTCTTGTATAGTAAACAGGGATTGATTCTCAATTGAACCATTTATCGTTAGATCTCCAGTTATCGTAAAATTTGTTCCCTTAGTAACTGTAAATCCAGTCGGTGTTGATTGGCTCAAACCTCCTAATGTAAGGCTTGCTACTTTTGTCGCAGCGGAAATATCGAACAATACTCCTTTGCCATCAGGAATTAATACATCGTCTGTAGCGCCAGGGATTTTCCCTGAACTCCATGTATTAGGAAGACTCCATAAAGCAGGGCTTGTAGGTGTGCCGGCTACTGCTGTTATAGTTACGCCTGCAGTGGTAAACGATCCGCTCGCAGGATTAGATATATAATAATTTTCACTGCCTGATGAACTATTTAATTCATAAATACTGAAATAATAAATTGCCTTTGGCAATAAACCTGTGACTGTTACTGCGGTACCTGTGTCCCTGTAAACGACATAATTCCCCGCCCCCACCATGCTTCCCGCACCATAAACCTGATTACCATAATATGTTAAAAAATCAATCGGGTCGCTGTTTACTGGTGATCCTGCCCTGAATATTATTATACGTTGTGTACCGTTGCCCGCAGTACAACTAATTGTTGCTCCTGAAGAAGTCAAATTTGAAAAATGCACATTTGATGATTGAATTGTGGGCTCAGCAATTCCTGTTAGTCTTTCTTTTAATTGTTCTGAGAAAAGCGATTGCGGAAAAAGCCCATATTCGTTTGTCCCCTCAATATAGCCCTGGGCTTCATTAAAAGGAGCGTAAGGTTGTAAACCTGTAACCTGTCCCCCTTTGCATCCTATTGCATAATTCTGTCCAGTCGGCGGCTGCTGGATTATTATATTTCCTGTATATGCATTGCAGTTCCATGCAACTCCATTAACCATTGCCCAACCATGACTGGTTCCATAATACCCACGGCAATATAACCCAAGTAAATAACTGCTGGCGTTAATATTATCAAGCTCGGTATGGTTGTCAAATAATAATGCCTGTGACCATCGCCTGTGTCCTTCTGATGCAACATATTGTCCCGAGGATGTACAATTTAAAATTACACAACCTGAAACTGAAGCAGTTCCATTTGATACATAATGATGACGGCCATTTCGGGCAAAACAATTTTTTATAAGAATTTGTTGGGATCCAGTGTATAACTGATAATTGTATCTTCTTTCTCCTGTTATTATGGAAATAGGATCTATTGCATTACAATTCTGAGTGGTAATTCGTGAAGCTGTTCCTGTTCTTATACCTGAATGGCCGAAATGAACAAATGTACAATTCTGCACCCAACTGTCTTCCAGTTGAAACATGTCTATAGATTCCCAGACATGATTTTCATCCAAAGTATCCGGGAAATTCCAGTCGTTATCAATCCTTAGATTTTCTATTCCGATATTATGCAGTAATCCTGAACGGGAATATTTATAAACATACGATTGAGATAATGATTTCACAAGTCTGTAATATATTGGAATATCAATTGTAATATTATTACCGTTCTTGGCTTTTATGTATCGGTTATAAACAATGTCCAAATCAGACGAAACTGTCCATGGTACATCTACCGTTGTATCTGCGCCTGGATCAGTAGAATGTGTCCCGCCATAATTTACAGCAGCCAGCCATGCATTCGTGCTTGGAGAAACAATTATTATATTGTCACCAACATTTAAATTTGCTGCGTTTGCCACTGTTATTACAGTATCACCTACAAAAAGAGTGTCATTAGTAATGTTTGTCTTTGTGCCGCTCACCTGATTAGACCATTTGTTTGTACCGCTTCCGCCCCCTGCTATTACTAATGTCCGCTGATGCGGAACATCTCCTGTTCCGAACAAAATAGTATTTGTAGTTGAGTCATCTCCGTTTCCTGAACCACGTAATATAACTCCATCATAATTCAATAGAAGAGAATCTTTTATCCTGTACATTCCTGGGTTTAGCAATACTGCCCCGCGTATTCCATTAGCATCAGGCGTCAATCCCCCCATATAATTTATTGCATTCTGAATATTTGATGTATTATCACCGGCTACAGGACTTATTGTCTCAACAACCGAAACAGACGGAATAGCTGCCTCATTCCTTTTATAGCCGGCATAACTAAAATCAGGTATCCGGTTTTTCTGAGCATCAAGAGCATACTTTAACTTTCCATCCGATCCAAAATTGACTATTGTTGATTGCCAACTCTGACCAGATAATAATTGGATATAGAGTGTGAGTATGCATCCTATAAAGAATATATTTTTCATATAAAGACCTGTTTCTAGATTCCCTGTTGAGAGCTTTACTCTTTATAATAATTCTATTATTATAATTTAGAAAATAAAAATTAAATTATCTAAATCATTTATTCTAACAATTCATAATGTCTTCCGAAATCATTATGACACAGCTCTGGAATAATATTGCAATTAATGAATTAGATATTTTAATTTTTTTTAACAAAGGGATTTATAAGGGCGTATTGCTACGCCCCTGAAGGGAATTATTTCGGCTGGTTTTCCAGTTCTTTCTCTTTAGTGGCATGTGCTACTGCAAGGGCAATCTTTTCCGCGGTAACAGGCATCGATTTTATTCTTATCCCCAGTGCGTCTTCAACTGCATTCGCCAGCATCGGCGCAGCGGGAATCATTGTATGCTCGCCCATACCTCTCGCTCCCGAAGGACCGTCAGGCTGAGGAGTTTCTATAATTATCGGAATCACCTCTCCCGGAATATCCATCGCTGTCGGTATCTTATAATCGGTAAAACTTGCATTCAGCAGTTTACCTTTTTCATCATACCGCATGTCTTCATACAGTACGGTTGCAATCCCTTGCAGAAGTCCGCCTGTAATCTGTCCGTTGATGAGATCAGGGTTCAATGCTTTACCGACGTCAATAGCCAAAACAGCTTTTGGAATTTTTACCTTTCCTGTCTGTCTGTCGACTTCAATTTTAATCGCGCTGGCTCCCACAGTATAATGCACGTTCGGTTTTCCGCCCTGACTTGTTTCAGGATCGCTTAATGCTGAAGCAAATTCAGGCATGAACATTCCGCGCCCTATTATCGGGCCTCCGCGCCATGTTCCGTCCGGTTTCATAATGCCATTAATAACAAAATCTCTCAGCGGTAATGAAAAATCTTCTTCGTCAGTTGATTTGATGCATTCATCTGCTAGATAAAGTGCCGCTCTGTCTTTTCCCAAAGCTCTTTCTACTGTATCAAATATCTGCTCGCGTGCATCTACCGCCGCTCTCTCAACAGCTCTTCCGCATCCCCACGTTACGTGCGATGCAACTGTCTGCCATTCATATGGATTCCTGTCAGTGTCAGGAGTTTCAACTCTTATCTTTTCTGTCGGTACCTGCAGAACATCAGCCGCAATCTGCGCCATAACTGTAAGCAGTCCCTGTCCGATTTCCATTCCCGAAATAAGAATATTCAAACTTCCGTCTTCATTGAATTTTAAGAATGCGGATGACGAAGCGTTCGGCGGCATTGCAGGCGCTTTCCAGAATAAAGCAAATCCTTTTCCGATTGCTATATTCGGATCGTCAGAGACTTCCTTCTTTCCCCATTCGATTTCTGCGGCGACTTTATCGATTGCCTCAATCAACCCGTTCGGGTTCATCTTTCCGCCGTAGTTCAGAATGTCCCCTTCTCTTATCGCATTCATTCTTCTGAATGCAACAGGATCAAGGTTTAATTTCTTCGCTATTTCATTAATATGAGATTCAAGTCCAAACAAAAACTCAGAATAACCGAATCCTCTGTAAGGTCCGCCCGGAGGCAGATTTGTATAAACGCAGTACGAATCAATTTTAACATTATCTATGTTATATGGACCCGATGCAGATAACCCCGCAGCATTCACAACGTTCGCGCCGTATTCGACAAACGCGCCGGCATCCCAGTACAAAGTGTTGTCCATTGCAACCATCTTGCCGTCTTTATTTACACCGACTTTAATTCTGCAGGTCAGTCCCTGTCTCTGATAAGTATTATAAAATTCCTGCGCTCTTGTCCACAAAACTTTTACAGGTCTTCCCTTAACAGTTGTAGCAAGCGCCGCTCCGATGATCTCCATCGAAACTCCTGCCTTTCCTCCAAACCCGCCGCCGACAAACGGTGTAATCACTCTTACGTCTTTATGCGAAATTCCAAGAGGAGCAAGTGCTTCTGCAAATAAATGTCTCTGCGTGTATGGCGACTGCGATGCAGTCCACATTGTCAATCTTCCCGAATGATCATACAATCCTACCGTAGCATGAACTTCAATCGCGCAATGCACATAACGCGGAACTGTATATGTATCTTCAAAAACATAATCAGCTTCCTTAAATGCTTTTTCGGTATCTCCCTTCCTTACTTTTCTTAAGTGGGAAATATTTGTATCAGGTCTTGGGAAAAACCACGGCACGTGCTGATAATTTCTTAACTCCGGATGAATCAAAAAAGCATCTTTCGCCAAGGCATCTTCAACATTCAAAACAGGTGGCAGTTCAGTATAATTTACTTTAACAAGTTTCGCCGCTTTCTTTGCAGCTTCAGGTGTTCTGGCAATTACTGCCGCAACCTGCTCGCCGATAAATCTTACTCTGTCCTGCGCGAAGATATAGCGGTCATGCATGTAAAGACCAAACCTGAATGGAAATTCCTTTCCGGTAACAACCCTTACAACGCCGGGAAACTTTTCTGCTTCCGAGATATCAATGCTATTAATTATTGCATGCGCAAACTGGCTTTCAACCACGGCTGCATAAAGGAGATCAGCTCCGAAATCAATATCATCAACAAACTTTGCTGCTCCCGATATCTTTACTTTACCGTCAATCCTGACTGCATTCTGACCGACATATTTATTTTGTTTCATAAAATCTCCTTATGCCTCTTTGGTTAAATCTAAAATGGCATCAATAATCGGCGAATAACCTGAACACCTGCAAAGGTTCCCTGCTATCGCTTCCTGTATCTCTTTCTTTTCCGGTTTCGGATTCTTTGCCAATAGTTCTGTCGCTGAAAGTATAACCCCCGGTGCACAGAACCCGCACTGAAATGAATTATGCTTTAAGAAAGATTCCTGCAATGGCGTAAGCCCGCTGTCCATAAGTCCCTCAAGTGTTATAACATTCTGTCCGTCTGCTTCAACCGCAAGTACCAGGCAGCTTCTTACCGTCTCTCCGTTAAAGATTACTGTGCATGTTCCGCAGTCGCCTTTATCGCATCCGCACTTTGGACTCTTGGCTCCAAGTTTATTCCTCAGCATCTCAAGAAGGATTTCATTGCTCGCCACTTCTATCGAAACTCTTTCACCGTTCAAAATAAAATTAATTTCTCTTTTCATCATTCCTCCTATATCACACTTTTACCGTATTCAGGGCCGTTTCCGTTTAGTCTTTCAACCGCGGCTTTCAATCCGCGCTCCAGCATTATCTTTGCCATGTGCATTCTGTATTCTTTCGTAGCACGTATATCGGTTATCGGTTTTATTTCTTTCTCAACCAGTTTACATGCTTCTTCAATTACAGTCTGGCTCAATGCGTTTCCGTTTAACACAGCTTCAATCTTCTTTGCTCTTAATGGAATCGGCGCAACCGAACCATAAGAGATTCTGAATGTTCCGTCTTCAAGCGCGAGTATCAGTAGATTCACTTGTGCAAGGTCTTCTCCTTCATACCGGCCCAGTTTTACAAAACATCCGCCGTGCTTTCCCGGTTTAGTTATTGAAATGCCTTTTACTATTTCACCCTTCTCAATGGCCGTCTTCCTAGAAGTGATGAACCAATTTTCAGCGCTTACTCTTCTTTCTCCCTTCCTGCCGGCAACAACTATCTCTGCCTCATAAGAAGTCAGAAGCGGACCGCTGTCCATGCATGGAACCGCTGAACAGATATTTCCGACCATCGTCGCCCTGTTCCTCACTCCCATCGATGCAACTGTCCTGCTAAGCTCGGCAATTACAGGAAAATGTTCTTTGATGATTTTAGAATCAATCAGCTGACTGAATGTAACCGCCGCACCAATGAATAATTTATTCTTCTCAAAGGTTAGCGCGTGAAGCTGATCTATTCCTTTAACATCAAGTACTATATCCGGTTGAATTATTCCTTCCTTCAACAGGTCAATCAGATCCGTTCCCCCTGCAAGCAGGAATGGGTTTTCTGATCGTTCAAGAATTTCCAAAGCTTCATCAAGAAGCTTTGGTTTTGCGTAATAAAATTGATTCAATCCAGCCACTATTTACTCCGGAGTTTATTTTGAATTCTTTGGTAAAAAGGCAACTATTCTGCACATAGCTGATTCAAGTTCTATTCCTTTCAACGGGAAACAGCCGATCCATGCTCTTTTGTTGCTGAGTTTATTTATGTCGCCGCCTAAGTTCTCGGCATGGACAATCTTCTTCGGGAAAAGTTTTATGTGCATTACCTGGTAATATTCGTCCTGCGGGAAAAATTCATCCCACGATCCTGTCTTGTATTTCTTTATAAGTTTTTCTTCTGCTTCTTTGAAACGTGCAGGATGCCATTGTCTGATGATTGTATTCATTGGATGATCCGCACTTCCGCAGTCAACGCCGATCCACTTTATCTTCATATCAATTGCCCACTTGTGGAAACCTGGTCCCGGTCCGGGGTGTTTCACAAAGTAACGTACTTCATCCGATCCTTTCTGATCCCATGCGTATCTGTTGTAACCGGTATTGATAATTAAAATATCACCTTTCTTGATTTCTGCTTTCGCCATTAACATCTCAGGTGTGTAAAGATCGTAATCTCCGACTTCTTTAGAAATATCAACAACAACTCCCTGTCCGATCCACTCCTTCATAGGAACATCGCCTATCGATCTGCCTGATGCATGGAAATGGATTTCGCCGTCCATATGTGTACCGACATGGTTGCTTGTTGTAATGATCTGACCGTTCGCGCCCTGTCCCATATGAGCTCCGGCAATTCTCTTAAAGTATTGAATACCAAGAGGCATGTAGCTTGGCCATGGTGGTGTATGGATTGATAATCTCTGTGTGAGATCATAACATTCCAGGTTATCCATCATATCTAAAAATTCTGCTGTCTTCATTTTATTTCTCCGTAGATTTTATTTTGTTTGAAAGTCCTATTAATGCAAGCTTAAACGGTTCTGCAGGAGCACTCAAAACGCCCGCTCCTATCTGACCTATTCCTGCATTCTTATGTGCAACACCTGTATCAATAAATGGTAAAACCCCTTTATCAATTACTTTAATTACATCAATTCCCGTTGGTGTCCCACGGAAATTAAGATATGGTATTTTATAAATATTATTTTCTGCTTCAGTAATCTCATACATTTTTAATGTATAGTTAACTGCGTCCTTTGCCGATCCTCCGACAAACTGAACTATCGCCGGTGATGACGCAATTGCAAATCCTCCCAGACCGTATGTCTCTGTTATTGAACTGTCGCCCAGATCAGGATTCGCATCATCTTTACTGAATCCTTTAAAGTAAAGTGCATCCGGTACAGGTGACGGTCCGACAAACCATTCGCTTCCTGTTCCTGAAAGCTGAACTCCGAAGTCCGTTCCGTTTCTCGCCATTACAACAACTATACTGCTGTTTGGAATATTCCTTGCCGCATCCAATGACACTTTAGCAACTGCCATAGAAATGTTAAGGAAGAAATGATCATTGCTATTAATAAATTCAAGCACTGATACTGCCGTATCTCTGTCTTCAACAAATTTAACAATTGATGGCGCGATTGCCCTGTATAGAAGTGAAGTCGCCGCACGGTTACGGTTATGAACTTCATCTCCCATGTGCAGTGCCTGCGCAATAATATTCTTAAGATCTATTTTTCCGCCCTTCTCTATTGCGGTCTTAAGCGATGGATAAAGAACATTCCCCATCCATTTTAATCTGTCAACAACTTCATTGTTATATGCTCCGAAACGTAAAACCTTCCCGAGCCCTTCATTCATTGTGGTGTATGCATAATTGTCATGTTCTTCATTATGCAGAATAAACACCGGCATTGACGAAGAAACTAATCCAGCCATTGGCCCGACAGTTGAGTGCTCATGACAAGGAGAAAATTCAATCTCTCCTGATGAAGCTAATTTCTCTGCGCTCTTTTCATCAGCAGCCAGTCCTTCATATATCAAAGCGCCCATTACGGCTCCCCGCATTGGACCGCACATCCTCTCCCATGTTACAGGAGGTCCTGCATGAAGAAGCATGTTCTTTTTCATTCCGGGAATAACATCAATCGCTTTCCCCATTCCAACAAGAAATGGTTTTGAATTTAGTATTCTCTTAACTGCTTCTTTGTTTGCTGTTTCTATCTTCGCTTTATTATCAGAAATAATTTTCAATACTTTACTGTCATTAAAGATCGGCGGTTTCCAGTCAACCTGCACCGATGGAACACCTAATCCGTCAAGTGTATCCTTGAAAGATTTCATCCCCACGTTAATAACTTTTAATTCATTTTCAAATAGCCTGCTCATTTATATTTACCCTTATAATCAACTATTAAAATTGCTAGCCTGGCTGCGGCTGCGTTTGATTTCATCACAATTACACCCTCTGCCTCCATGGCATTTACAACCTTTGCTCTGTTCTGGGGATCCTGGTCAGTCCCTGTTACACAACTTATAATTGGTATGTGCGTTCCCTTTGCAGCCGTAATTTCCTTTATCTTTTTAAATACCGGGATTACTTCTGCCATAGGATCCATATTGGAACCATAGCCTAAAACAATATCAAGAAGTATTACTGCGGTTTCCGGATCTTCAGCTTCTGCAATAAGTCTCTTGCATCTTGCCGTGTAATCAATCATCGGATGCGGTTTGCCCATTGTAAACTCATCATCGCCAAGATCAATTATCGTGTTCTTTTCGCTTTTATTTTTGTCCTTTAACTTCTTCGCTTCACCAACCGGTGTATTTGAATGTACATCGGTTAATTTTCCCTTGCATAACAACTGCGTTTCATCGCAGAATGTACCGCCGCTGTATAAACCTCGCAGATATTTCTGTCCGGCAGTCAGCTTAGCAGCTTCTCTATATGCTATTTCGCTGTTCACTGATTCCTGTTTTACAAATAATTCCTCAACAACAGACACCGGACTCTTGCTTGATAACGCCGCGGCAAATAAAGCCGCTTCTTCAAGCGTTGTGCATGCATGAATTTTACTTCCCTTCAAAAGTTCAGGAGAAGATCCAAGAAAAACACTCACAACAGGCTTATCTGTTTCATTAACTTCTATCTTTATCTTTTCAATAACTTCATCCGCTGGTGGTTTTGATACAAGCAGAATAACTTCGGTACCCTTGTCTGCTATAAGTGCCTTTATCCCTTCAAGGAACATTATGCCGCCCACATCCTTTTTTACATCGCGTCCGCCTGTGCCGATTCCTTGCGAAACTCCGCAGCCCGCATTCGATACTATACAGCTTACTTCCTGCAAACCCGTTCCTGATGCACCTACAATTCCAATATTCCCGCGGTTAACAACATTCGCGAATGCAAGAGGAACACCATTAATAATTGCAGTACCGCAGTCCGGTCCCATTACAAACAGTCCCTTCTCTTTTGCGTATTTCTTTAATTCAATTTCTTTTTCAACAGAAACGTTATCCGAAAACAGCATTACATTTAATCCGTTTTCAAGTGATCTCATCGCAACATCACCTGCATATCTTCCTGCCACCGATATCATCGCAAGGTTTGCACCTTCTAATGATTCAACCGCTCCTTCAAGACTTGAAGGATTAAAATTATTATCTTCCTTGCTTTTATTGTCCGGTTTCAGCAATCCTTCAATTGATTTTAGCAGAGCCGGCATATCTGTTTTATCTTCTGTTTTCATAACAGCTATCAGATCCATCTCTCCTGCTTCAGCAAATTCCGGAATAAATAATCCCGTCTCTTTTAAGACTGATTTATTTTCCTCTGTTCCCATTACCATAGAAGAATCTATAACACCCTTAATCGCCGCAACCTGCTTAGCAATAAGCATGATTGAAACGGAATCAAAGTATTCTCCTTTTTTAACGAACCCTGTTACTTTCATTTTAAAAACCTCTTCATTCCAATTAGAAAACCTGTCAGTTGGTCTGCTCCTGAAGTCTCCCCCATAGTCATAACCAGCTCAGTACTATTTATTATCTCTTTAACATTTGTAAACTGTAAAGCTCTTATCAATTCACGGAACTTGTAAAAAACATTTCCGTTAGCCGCGCACTCCAGAAAAGCATTTGTAAACAAATTCTTCCCCCTCGCGGCCTCATAAACACTCTCTAAAATCCCCCTTGTTGTTTCCTTGTCATTCTGAGCGAAGCGAAGAATCTCATCTGTCATCCCTGCACTTTCACCTTTCATCCCTGCAAAAGCAGGGATCCCATGTTCACTTGCTACTCCCTCAATCCTCTCCGCCACATTCATCGCAATCAGCAGACCCGAATTAAAATCATCCCCCGATGGAGTCAACCCCGGCCCCAATCCCTTAATCATTTTCACGCCCGTAATTACATCACCATATAAAATCTGAACCGCCCCCGCTCTTATTTTCCTCCTACACTCCAACTCAAACGCACCAATTCTCTCTTCTTCTTTTTTGTCGTTTCCTCTTTCATCGTTTTTGTAGGGGAGGGTCTTTGGCCCTCGAAGTGAAAGCCCATCCTCATCACTCAGCAAAAACGCCAAACTCTTCTCCGGCGCCTTCTCAATAACTGTTTCCTCAACAATCCCTAAATTACTTGCAAACAATTCATGATTATATTCCGAAATGCCGATTGCCGAATTGTAACTTCTCCCTAATTCAAAACCATATTCAACATTGTTAATCTTTAGACAGCTTTCTTCTACTTTTAGTGATTCAATTGACTCCGGCACAATTCCATTTATAACAATATTCACCGGGCCAGGACCAACGCTCTCATTTACTACGAAAACAAATTTGTCCCCTGAAATAAAATTTATTGCAGATCTGAACGTGGAATGAATTTTATACTCCCCACTGCGGATCTGATTACCGAAACTCATAATTTCCATCATACCTGATATAACGTCATTCCAATACGATTTCTTTGTATTATATAAGTTAAAAAATGTAACAGCAAAATTAGAGAATTTTTCTCTAATAACGATAAGAAAAGTTTGATTAACATATAAAAACCTCCCGGGTTTTCGCCAACCCCGGAGGTCATCACATGATCCATTTTATTTGCACAAAATGTTCAGTACAACTCTATTTTTTTATAAAAACGAACTGTCCGCCTTCATGGTTTGCCCCTTTAACAGCTTGAAGTTGAGGAGTTTGTTCTGAAATATTACCGACTGATACAATTAATTCGTTGAATAACTGCGATGCATCAATATACTTCTTAGTATTCTCTCTCAATGCTTTCATTAAATAATAAGTGAAAATTGAGTGCCCTTCCTTCCCTGCCTCCATAATTTCTTCTATCCTGCCAGAAGTTAATGCCAGACGGCACTGCTTCTGATAAACCTCTTTATAATATTTTTTCATACTACCCGGGTCAAAGGGAATTTCTTCGGACTGGCTTTCCGCGGAAATATCTCCTGTAAAACATGCATCGGCCACAAGAATAGTATGTTTTGAGGGCATACCGCCTAGAAATGTCTTTACATCAGCATTAGATATATAATCAGACACTGAATTTGAATTCGCATCAGCAGGAATCCAATATCCATTGTTCAAAATTTTGTTTAATTGCCCATGACCAGAATAAAAAATTAATAAATTATCATCGCTTTTAAGATTATTAGCAAGCCATTCAAAATTCTTTATAATATTATTTCGGGTTGCCTCTTTATCAAAAAGTGTTATAACAGTATCAAAAGTATATTCCTTTTTTAATAATTCAGCCATTGCTATTGCATCATTCAAAGCATTGTTCAATGGATGCCAGTATCCGGAATATGAATCTATGCCTATTATGTAACCGACAAATCTTCCGGATGAAATTACCTCTTCTACATTCTTTGCAACAAAGAAAGAATCAATTTTCTCTTTTTTAATGCCGTTAATAGCTTTGACAATAAACCTGTTCTCACCAGCATCAAGATTCATCTGAATTGTAAAACTACCGCTTTTATCCAAAACTGCATTCCGGCCATTAATAGTTACTTCGGTTATTCCGGTAGAATCGGTAGCTGCCCCTTTAACCATAATTATATCTTTTGGACTAACCATTTTAGTACCGCTTGATAATGCTGGTTCTGTTATAGTAATTTTCGTCCCTTTACCTGTGGGTACGATTATATTTATCTGCTTCTTAGTTGAATAGCCTTTTTTATTCGTTGCGATAATTGGAATCTCATTTAGCCCGGGAGCTAGTGATATGTTTGCAGAGTATTCTCCGTTTGACATTAGCTCTGGCTTTATATTTTTAATCAGAACGTTGTCGATCCCATTATCATCCTGAACTTTCAATCTTATACCTATTATCGACTCCCGGAGTATAATATTGCTGGTGTCCGATCCTAAAGGTTCAAGTATATTTACCTGCGGAGGAGGAAAAATAGACAATTTTACTTCAGGAAGATTAATTTCAATTATAAGACTTTTCAGGTTAGCCTGTTTTACTGAAGCATTTGGCAGGTTAGAGTTTTTTTGTAACGCAAGATCATATAGCCCTATTGCAGTTTTATACTTTACTATTGCTCCCTGTTTATCTCCTCGCTTGTATAATTCCCTGGCTTCATCCTCCTTTTCAACAGCTTGCGCAAGATATAAGGACGACTCAACATTTATTTCACCTATTTTCTTTTCAAACTCAGTTTTTTCATCTGTAGTAAGTTGTATATCAAGTTCTTTTGAAACTTTTACAACAAGGTCTTTAATTATATCAAAAAGATTTTCCACTTTACCCGTTACTTCTTCTGACATTAAAGTTCGTCTGGTCTCAGTTTCAACAACTCGTAAAACAACCCTTATTTGATTCCCAAATAAGTTCACAAAACTTCCCTGCAAAAGTGTCCTGGCCCCAAGAAGTTTGCTTATTTTCTGGACATTTAAAGAATCAATTGCATTTGTCTGCTTAATACTTAATTCATCCATAACATCATTGAGCCTTTCTCTCCCAATAACTTTGAATGCTCTTATCTTTGATAAATCAGTAATCAGAATATCAGCTATCCCCTTTTTCAGAGGATTCATTTTGCCCTTGTCCACCACGCTATTATTTTCAAAAGACAAAACTGCGATTGTTATTTTTTTTACCTTCTGCTGCGCAGTTGCCTGGAAAATCAGTCCCCCAGCTAAAATTGCAATTAAAACGACTAATTTAATTTTCATTTTATTTATTCGAGGTTATCAAAAATTAATTAATTTAAAATGATTATTCTGGCCCCCTACTGTAACCCGTTATTAAATATCCGGTGTCGCATTTCCATGATGATCTTTATCTTTAATATACCAAATATCTATTATATTTTGCAAAAAATTCTATTGGTGAATTGAGAACAACTTTCAAATATGACATTTGAATTATTATTATTTTTATAAATAATACTCAAATGCTATTGTGTATTTAACTTGTTTTAGTAACTTAATCATTGGATTATTATCAGATAATTTAATTATGCAAAATTTAAGTACGATATTGATTTACACTTAAAAATCTCTGTCAAATGAAAAAAATATTTGCCCCCAAACCTATTATTATTACTGGGTTGATCTTTATCCTGATGTTTGTCTTACCACTAATTCCGATTAATTGTGGCTTCCTAAGCCCTGTTTCTAATGCGCTCCGCGATTTTGATGTTTATGATATCGTTTATTCCCGCCTTCTTGAAGAACAAACTGTTGATACAAATATTGTAATTGTTAATATTGGCGACCTTTCAAGGAAAGAACTTTCTAAAGAAATTGAGTTGCTCAACAAATTTCAACCTGCAGTTATCGGAATTGATGCGCTCTTTTTATCACCCAAAAGCGTTTCGGATGATTCATTATTGTCAGCGGCACTCTCAAAATGCCATAATCTTGTAATGGTAAATAAACTCGATGATTTTAGCGAAAACACAAAACGATTTGGCACTGTCCATTCCTCTTTAATAAATTTCAGCAGATATTCCTCTGGCGGCTATGCTAATTTGCCGAATGAAGATGAAGTTGGTTTCAGAACAATAAGAGAATTTAGACCAAAGGAAATTGTAAATGACACGCTTGTGCTCTCATTTGCCGCTAAAATAAGCGATATCTATAGACATGGCGCGCTTAATAAATTACTGGCCAGAGATAACCGCAATGAGACCATTAATTTCCGCGGAAATTATAATAGATTCTATTTTTTAGATACCCGCCAGTTTAATGATCCGGCAGTTGATTTTCGCTTTATTAAAGATAAAATTATCCTCATGGGGTATATGGGACCTGACCTTCAGACGAAAACGCTGGAAGATGTCTTTTTCACTCCTTTAAATGAACGATATGCCGGCAAATCATTCCCGGATATGTATGGAATTGTTATTCATGCAAATATTATTTCGATGATATTAAATGGAAATTACATCAACCTTATGCCTTTGTGGATAAGTTATCTCCTGGCAATTATTATTTGTTTCCTGAATGTTAAGATGATTATGGCAATTTGTGCTAAGTATAAAGACTGGTTCAACGCACTTACAAAACTTTTTATGCTGATTTTTACTGTGGCTAATCTTTTTTTAAGCCTTGAAATACTTCATTATTTCAATTATAGAATAAACCTAACTCTTGCATTGTTTGCCATCGTACTCGGAAATTCTGTAAGGGAATTTTACGATAGCTTCATTCACAAAATTCTTCATAAATTATTAAAATAGGTTGTTAAATGAAACTACATACCCTAAATAAAACCCTTTTCTTTTGCTTTATACTTATTCCAGTTTTATTTCAGAATGTAAATGCCCAGGCTTTCCTTTTTAAGGTAATTGCCTCGGCTGGAAATCCTGTTTGCCTTAAACCACCTTCCACTAAATGGTTAAATATTAAAACCGGCGATAAAATTCTACCAAGTTATAAACTAAAACTCGGAACAGATGATTACCTTGGTCTTTTAAATTACGAAGGCAGATCGCTTGAATTAAAAAAGGCAGGTTTATATGGCTCAAATGAATTGAATAAAAATATCCCTAAAGGGAACACCAATCTTCAAAAGTTTGCTGATTATGTATTGAATGAATCGGCGGCTAATAAAAAGAAATCAGAAGATATGAAGAACCTTGGCGCTGTCGTAAGAGCCAGATCCGGACTTATTGAAAGCTTCTTTCCGGACAATACTGATTTGCTGAATCCACAGATTGAACCGACCTGGTATTCTGCCGGCCCCGGGGTTACATATGTATTCAAAATATTCTCTCCGGGCGGAACTTCTCTCTTTATCAAAGAGACCAAAGATACATCCCTGGCTATTGACCTCACTCAGTTTGGACTGGTTAAAGAACAAAACTATTCATGGTGCGTTTTTAATTCTCAGAATCTGGAAAATAACTCTGACACTTCCACTTTCAGAATTCTTTCTGATATTAATAACACTATTATTTCTGATTCATTGAAATTGTTCCGTGAAAACCTTGATGTTAATTCTGCAGTCGGGCAGTTCTTAATTGTAAAATATTTTGAGGCCAAAAATCTGAATTCTGACGCTCTTAAAGTATATGAATCGCTTGTAAAATCTTATCCGCAAGTAGGAATTTATACTGATAATTATTTATTGTTTTTAACTAAGCAAAATCTCACTAAAAAAACTGAAATACTTCTATCCGCCATAAAAAAATAAAGTTATGCATACAGCCACTTAAATTATTAACGTAATTATTAAAATGATTTGAACCCTATTTAGCCGGATTTTTTTCTAAATATTTTCTCCGTTTTGCTTAAATTTGCTCTCCCGGTTGGAAAATAATTATTTATAATATCTTAAAATAGGCGGTTCAATAGTTTATGCCCAAAATTTACATCCTCATATTTACAATAATAACACTTTCATTTAATATCCTTGCCCAACCAAAAGCAGGAACTATTTATGGTTTAGTTGAAGACCAAGGTTCTGGTAATCCCATACCTTTTGTTAATATTATTTTATTGCAGTCTTCAGACAGCTCTGTTATTAAAGGAGTTACTTCAAATAAATCCGGTAAATTTGAGATGACTGATGTTTCCGATGGTAAATACTTACTTAAATTTAGCTGCATAGGTTTTCATGAATTCATTAGATCAGGAATCAAGATTAGCTCTTCAGGTAGAAAACTAAACACTGGAACTACTTCACTTGTATCTTCTATAACTGACCTCGACGAAGTTGTCATTACTTCAAAGAAAGAGACCTTTAATAATTCTATTGACCGGAAAGTATATAATGTTGAAAATGATATTATGAGTAAAAGCGGAAGTGCCAGCGACCTGCTGCAGAATATCCCATCAGTATCAGTAGATATTGATGGTAACGTCAGCCTGCGTGGTTCACAAAACTGCATGATTATGATCAATGGCAAAACATCTCCGTTAATGGATAAAAGCAGCGCCACAGTTCTCGATGAACTCCCCTCAAATTCTATTGAAAGAATTGAAGTAATTACTAACCCGTCTGCAGGCTACAAACCGGATGGTACATCAGGAATCATAAATATTGTTCTTAAAAAGGATGCCGGCACCGGTTTTAATAGTAATGTTACTCTTAATGTCGGCAATAATAGCCGCTATAACGGAAATATTAACTTTAATTATAATCCTGGAAAATTTAACATGTATGGTAATTATGGATACCGGCATGACTATCGCGACAGAATTTCAACGGATAAAAGGACTGAAGCAATTTCATCCGGCACTCAATATTTTAATGAGGCCAATAATTTTAATGGTAGACCTATTGCCCACCTCGGTTCTTTGGGTGCTGATTATAATTTAGATAAATTCAATAAACTTAGTCTTTCCGGAAATTATTTCTATCGTAAAGCAGAGCGATCTGGTGTCGATGCTCAACTGTATACATTTTCTGATAATTCAGTCCCGCAGGATTTTGACAGAAACAGAAAAAGTAACGAAATGGAAAAAGAATATGAATCTACATTTGGGTACCTGCATAATTTCGGTCAGGAAGACCATGAACTTGAATTTGAAGCCAAGGTTTCAAATTCCCCACAGTTCGAAACTAATAATTATAATGATGTTTACCGCTCACCTGTAATTGCACCGACTAAAGATGATGATGCTATTACACAGAAAGAGAACAGGAATGAAATATCTTTAAAATATAAATTGCCCATTTCCGACAAGTCCTCTTTTGAAGCCGGCTATCTTGGAGAATTCATTTCTTCAATGAATGATATGTATGTTGACTATTTAGACCCTTTAACCCTTTCTTTTTTAAAGGATACAACCAGAACAAGTTCATTCCACCTTAATATGTCGTCAAACGCTTTTTATTCTACTTACCAGAATGAAATAGGAAGCCTTGGTTTTATGGCTGGCATTAGGGCAGAGAATGTTGAAATGAAACCCCAGCTTATTACTTTGAATTCAACTTTCACGAATAATTATTTTAATTTATTCCCGACATTGCACTTGAATTATAAACTTTCAGAAACTTCAAATCTGCAGCTTAATTTCAGTAAACGCATCCACCGCCCTCATGATGATGATCTTAATCCGTTCCCTGAATATCAGGATCCCCGAAATATTAGAGCCGGCAATCCAAACCTTAAACCAGAATATATAAATTCTTTTGAATTCGGGTGTCAGTTTCAATATGATAATTTTACTTTTACACCTGGGGTGTATTACCGGTTGACTAGTAACCGTTTTACCCAGATTATTTCACAGGTTAATGATTCTGTCCTTCTGACCACACAAATGAATCTTGCAAGTGATAAATCAGGCGGAATTGAACTCGTTGCTTCTTCTTCAGTGAAAAATCTTTTTAGTATGCAGGCAAGCTTTAATGGATTCTATAACCAGATTGATGCCTCTAATCTTGGTTATTATGTAAAATCCTCAGCTTACTCCTGGGATGGAACTTTAAGTTTTAATTTTAATATTTCAAGTACGACAATGTTCCAGATCAATTCAAATTACCGTTCTATCAGGCTCACTCCACAGGGGGAAACTTCTCCTTCCTATGCTGTAAACTGCGGGCTTAAACAAGATCTGCTTAATGATAAAATGTCCGTCGTTTTAACTGTTTCCGATCTTTTCAATTCTATGAAATATAAGAATACTTTAAACACAACCGATCTCTATGACTATTCAGTCAGACAGCGCGATGGCAGAATTATGTATTTCGGTGTTACATACCATTTCGGCAAGCCCGATAAAAAGAAAGATAAAATGGAATATGACGATAGCATGAATTAGGAACAGTCTGGGATCCTATTTCCCCAGCAATTCCTCTACTGCGACGTAAACCATATCTACATTAAGTTCTTTTATGCACTTGTACTTAACATCAGTTCTAACACAAGTCAGCGGGCGGGGAGAATAATAAAAACACGGTGCGCAGTCAAGATTTAAACAAACGATGCGGTGCTCGGTTTTCCAGGGATGAATATAATTTGGATTTGTCGGCCCTATTATTGAAACCACTTTTAATTTTAACGAAGAAGCTACATGCATTAAACTGGAATCATTTGAAACAAACACATTACAGCGTTTCATTATTGCCGCACTTTGAGCCAGGTTTTCCGATTCCACTATTATAATATTTGGTAAACCAATTTGACCGATAATATTCTTTTTTAATTCACTCTCTTCCGGCCCCCCGAAGACTAAAACCTTTGCACCTTTTTCCTCAATCAGCCTTCGTCCGAGAGCCGCAAATTTCTCCGGTTCCCATCTTCTATTTATATGATTCTTCAATGTTGCTGAACCCGGATGGAATCCTACTACCAGGTTTTCATCTCTTATATTTAACTTTTTAAGATACTTTTCTGCATATATTTCGTCATCACTGCTTAGAGTGAACTCAAGCCCGGGCTCCTCATTAAATTTTTTATCTAACAATTTCTCAACTAACCTGATATTAGAAATAACATTATGAACTGAATCATTTTCGGTTATTCGTACATTGTTCAGCCATCCTAAATTCCTGACATCTTTTCTCAGATATTTTACACCGGCTCTTAACCTCGCACCAACAATAAAATTAATAATGTTATATTCTGATCTGTTTGAAGGATAGACATTAATTGATATATCATATTTTTTTCTTATTCCCCACAAGAACAACACAGATTTAACTCCACCTTCCTTCATGAAATCAAATAATATGACCTTATTCAGATATTTGTTTCTCTCATAAATATCCCCGACTCCCTTAAACATAACCAGCGCTTCAATTTCTGCATCCGGCATTGCCTTTTTCATAAGTTCAATTGCAGGAGTAAACATAAGGGCATCCCCTATACCTGATAGGGCAAGTATTAATATTTTCATTTGTTTAGAGCTCAAAATTTATCAATGTTTTCTATTCTTCTTTTTTCTTAAAGAGATTATCAAATTTTGATTTATCTGCAGGTTTATAATACTTATCGTGTAAATCCTTCAGCTTTTTCATTGAAACCGTATCAAAATCCTCGTCATCTTTTTGTCTTTTAACAAACATGTCATATGCTTTTTTATCATCATAAGTGAAGTTCCTTTCATATTTTTTCAAAACATCCAGATATTTCTGTTGGTCTCTGAATGACATCTAGTCCTCCATAAATCAAATTAATAATATTATAAAATTACTTAATCTAATTATAATATGATACCTTCCCATCGTGCTCCTATCTTGCATCCGGGAAATTTACATCCACCCTTTCCCTATTCATCTTTAAGGGTATTAAATTTTATACCAGATGGGTATTCTTTTGTATGATACAGCTTGATATTCGCTTTCTGATAATCGGTGGAATCACAAGTGTAGATATTTATAAATTTCTGCGGATTACTATCAGACATAGGGAAAAAACTACTCTGCACCTGTACAATAATCCTATGCCCTTTTAGAAAGGTATGATTAATATCAGGAAGTGTATATTTTACCCTGGTAACTTTGCCGGGTAGAAATGGTTCAGGGATTTCATAATTATTTCTGTATTTCCCTCTCATAATTTCCCAACGCACGAGCATTTGATAACCACCTGTTAATTCAGATTTCTGGTCTTGAGATTTATTCGGTAGTTCATCAATTATTTTGACTATCCAATCACCGTCAGTTCCTGTCGTCGAAATATACAGATCTGCTGTTAATGGGCCCGCAATATTTACGTTATTTTCAAGTTTGTTAGTCTTATAAGTAAGAACATCATTTCTTTGTGATGCAAATCGTTGATCGGCATCCATAAACTCATGAGAACACTTAAATTCTATTGCTGAAGTATATGGAACTGGATTGAAAGGGTCGCTACTATATTCATCAAAATCTGAACTAACTGTCGGCTGGTTGAATTCAAGTGTTTTATTCCCTGAAAAAAAAAGCTCCTTCTCCTCTACATTTTTTGGCGGCCATTGATTATAGAACTGCCAGGTATTATTTCCAGTCTCGAATACGTTCACCTTTGATATATTAAGTTCCCCTTTCTCCTTAAGGTAATAATTAAAAAACGGCAATTCGAAATTTTCCTGATAGTACGAACCGGTTGGACTTCCGAAATTAATATCCCCCAATTTATCACCCGTAGAACGAGCCCATCCGCCATGATACCAGGGCCCCATCGCATAGTAAATATTATTATTATCCGGAGAATTTTTTACTATTGTCTCATATGTATTAATTGTTCCATAAAGATCCTCAGCATCAAACCATCCACCGGTAACCAATACAGCTGGCTTAACATTTTTAAAATACTGAAGTGTCCCCCTCGATTTCCAGTACTTGTCATAATTCGGGTGCTTTGAAAATTCTTCCCAATAAGCTATTGATTTGTGGTAATATTTAATATCTATATTTTTTAATGGCATAAGTCCAAGATAGAATTTATATCCGTCTGTTTCATTAGGACATATTGATTTAGGCCATTCTCGTATCAGCGAATCGCGTTTAATTCCAAATGATGAAAAAAAATGGAAATAGTCGGAAAGAAAGAAAGCTCCATTATGATGAAAATCGTCACCGATAAACCAATTTGATATAGGTGCCTGGGGTGAAACAGCTTTTAACGCCGGGTGTGAATCGATCAGGGACATAGCCGCATAAAATCCGGGATATGAAACTCCCCACATCCCTACCTTTCCGTTATTATTATCAATATTATTAATCAGCCAGTCAATTGTATCGTAGGTATCGGAACTTTCATCAATATCTTTATTGTTTTTTTTATTCGGTATGTATGCCCTCATATTATCAAAATCTCCTTCTGACATAAACCTGCCCCGAACATCCTGATATACAAAAATATATTTTTCCTTTGCTATCAACTCAGAAGGTCCTAATATTTTAGGATACGCCTTAACTCCGTATGGAGCAACACTATACGGTGTCCTTAACATAATTATCGGATATTTTACACTTTTGTCTATAGGCGTATACACCACAGTAAAAAGTTTTACACCGTCCCGCATTGTAATATAATACTGCTGTTTCACATAGTAATCTTCGGTTCTGTATTCTATTTTTCTGCTGCAGGAAATGATTATTAAAGAAAAGACTATGATCAATAATATAAATACAGAAAAGGCTTTTAGTCGTCTCATAAAAATGGCCACTCTTTATTAATATTTGTGCGTACAAGAAAAATAATTGATCCAATGAGTATAAATCCCGTTCCCCCTAATACAAAATAAAAACCTGTTGAAAGGAACAAACCAATCCAGATAACTATTGCTGCCAGTGCCGGCAGTGGATAAAGCCACATTCTAAAAGGAAAATAATCTTTCGGTTTTCTTTTATGAAGATACATTATACCCGCTGCCTGCCCAATAAATTGGACAATAATCCTCATGGCAATTATTGCACTAATTACTTCACCTAATCTGAAAAGCAGACTAAAAATAAAAGCTGTCAATCCTAAACTTAGAAGTGAAATGTACGGGAAATGTTTTTGTGGATGCACTTTCGCAAACACTTTGAAAAAAGTACCGTCAATTGCAGCCGCATATGGTATTCTGGAATATCCTAACATCGCCGCAAAAAGTGAAGAAAAAGCAATCCAAAGAATTAAGATCGTAACAAGCGTTGCTGCATTATGCCCATAAATAGTTTCAACAAATGTGCTTACTATAAAATGTGAAGAGCGAGCCGCTCTCCAGTCAACCACACCCAAAATACTCAATTGCATAAGAATGTAAAGAATTGCAATTCCCCCGATTGAAATAAATATACTCCGCGGAATGTTTTTTTGCGGCTCCTTTATTTCAGCGCCCAGATGGCAGACATTATAATATCCAAGATATGAATAAACAGTTTTTACAGAAGCAGTTCCTAAACCGGCAAAGAAAATCCAGGATAAATTAAATGCACCTTTGGGAAAATCAAAGGCACGAGCAGGATTAAAATGTGTTGCCCCGCCTATGATAAGCCAGCCGATTGTCCCAATTACACCTATCCAAAGAAATAGCGATATTTTCCCAATCGTTGTAATTTTTCTATACAATAAAAGAATTAACAATAAAACCAACGCTCCTGAAACTGCTTTTTGTGCAATTGGACTCAAAGGGATTAAAAATGTAAGATATTGTGAAAAGCCAATAGAACCGGAGGCGATTACAAGCGGTGCCTGGATTATAGTCTGCCAAATAAACAGAAAGGAAAACAATTTTCCCCATGTTTCTCTTCCGTAAATTTCTTTCAGAAACACAAAACTTCCCCCGGCTTCCGGCATCGCTGCACCAAGCTCGGCCCAAATACATCCATCAATTAATGCTAGTATTGCCCCTGCAGCCCATGCCAGCATACACTGCGGTCCGTTCATCTCCTGAATAACAAGAGGGATAACTATAAAAGGACCTATCCCCACCATGTCTATCATATTAAGAGCTGTTGCTTCTTTTAATCCAAGCCCTCGCTCAAGTTTTTGTCCTTCTATATGACAATTCCTTTAAATATTATTTTATCTTATTTAACCTGCCCAACTAGGATGATGTATGAGCATTTTTTACAGATGTATAATCATCTTCATTATAATGAATTGTTTTTTCGGGTATGTCAAGTTTAACTATTTCTACACCTGACTGTGTATAAAACTCTACTGCCATTGTATCATGAAAATCCGTAAATACAACCACTCGCACTATTCCCGATGCAATTAGTGCCTTTGCACATGTTGTACACGACATATTCGTTATATAGGCAGTGCATCCGGTAACATTTATACCATGACGTGCTGCCTGAACCAGAGCATTTATTTCCGCATGATTAGTACGCTGACAGTGATTATCAACAATAAGACAACCGACCTCATCACAATGCGGCTGTCCCGGAATTGACCCATTATACCCTGATGCCAGTACATAACGATCTTTTACCAAAATGCACCCACAGTGCATTCTTGGACAGGTTGACCTTTCTGAAAATAACATGGCAAGTTTAAGGAAATATTCATCCCATGTGGGTCGTTTTGAAGCTGACATAATATCTTTCACATTAATTGTTAATTAAATAAAAAACTCAATTTGATTAAAATATCTTATAATAAAGTAAAGATTATGTTTGATTAAATCAAAAATAATAATCCCGTATTAAAACACAATTATTAGAAATATATCCCCTGACAGTATTGATATTAAATTATTATTTTATATTTATGCATCAAATAAATAATTATTATTCAGGAGATATATCATGTGGCAAGAGTTTAAGAAATTCGCAATCAGGGGTAATGTACTCGATATGGCAGTCGGTATTATTATCGGCGCCGCTTTCGGCACAATAGTTAGTTCAGTGGTAAACGACATTATTATGCCGCCGATTGGATTGATACTTGGAAACATTGATTTTAAAAATCTGTTTGTTGTTATTAAAAGCGGCACCCAGCCCGGACCATATTCCACAATTGACGCGGCTCAACAACTCGGAGCAGTGACTATAAACTATGGCAGGTTCGTAAATAATATAGTTACTTTTATTATAGTAGCCTTTGCCGTCTTTATGCTTGTTAAAATAGTTAATAAACTTAGAGGCGCTGATTCAGTTTTACCTCCACCTCCTCCTACTAAGGATTGCCCGTTCTGTACAACCAAGATTCCTATAGCCGCAATTAAATGCCCTAGCTGTACTGCTGATATAAAATAAAACATTATACCAGGGTAAGTCAGAAAGTTAACAGATCAATTTCGGCTTTAGTTAATTCTCTGACTTCCCCTGGTTTCAGATCCCCGAGCATAAGATTCTTTATCCTGATTCTTATTAATCGAAGAGTAGGATAACCAATCGCTGCGGTCATCTTTCTTACCTGCCGGTTCCGCCCTTCAATTAATGTCACACTGATCCAGGTTTCAGGGATATTTTTTCGATATCGTATTGGCGGATTCCGTGGTTCTATTAAAAAGTCATTTATAATCTTTGAATTCGCTTGTAATGTCACCTTTCCCCCAAGGATAATTCCTTTTTCAAGCCGTGCAAGATCTTCCACCGTAGGTATGCCTTCTACCTGCACATAATATTCCCTTTCATGCCTGTTCTTTGGGTTAAGAAGATAATCGGTCAGCGATTTATCATCTGTCAGTAATAAAAGACCTTCGCTGTCTAAATCTAATCTCCCTGCAGGATAAACTTTTGGCGGGAAATTGTATAGTCCGGCTAATGTCTTTTTTCCGTCTTCACTAGTAAATTGTGAAAGTACCCCGTAAGGTTTGTTTAGTACATAATATTTCATCGACGGAAAATATATAAATAATCTTATTATCCAATCAGAAATTTGATGTTATTCTGAATACTTACTCCATTTGCTGAAAAGTAAGGAATCTCTTGGATTTTTTATAAGTTTATATTGTTAATTTATTTTATATGAAGGATTTATTATGAAACATTTTAAAATGTTCACTGTTCTTTTATTAGCTGTATTCTGTCTTATTTTACCCGCACAGAACAAAGAGATAAAACTCCCAGCTCCCCAAAAGGAAATTGGCAAACCACTGATGCAGGCTCTAAATTTAAGACAATCAGTTAGATCTTTTAGCAGCAAACCTCTTCCTTATCAGGAATTGTCTAATCTTCTATGGGCGGCTTTCGGAATCAACCGTGAAGATGGTAAAAAAACTGCTCCTTCTTCCCGCAATATTCAGGATATTGATATTTATGTCTTTATTTCTGAAGGAGTCTTCCTTTTTAATGCAAAAGAAAATAAGCTTACACCTGTTTTATCCGAAGATTTACGCGCTATGACTGGAACTCAGGATTACGTAAAATCTGCCCCCCTTAATATCGTCTATGTTTCTGACCAATCTAAAATGGGAAAAGTTTCTGTGGAAGATAAATATATCACTTCTGGTGCTGATGCCGGCTTTATTGCACAAAATGTTTATTTATATTGTGCTTCGCAGGATTTGGGTGCTGTTATCAGGGCATCGGTTGATAAAAAACCGCTGACTGAAAAACTAAATCTGAAATCCGGTCAGATAATTGTACTTGCTCAAACTATTGGTTATAAACAATAATAATGAATGTGTTATCTAAAAATTATTTCGAGGAAAACGGACTGGTCCTCAGAAAATATGAACTTTCAGATAAAGAAGAAAGACTATCCGCTTTAAAGGAATCATTTGAGGAACTTACTCATTGGTTTGCAACATTTGATACTGATGCGCTTGAAGAGTTTAACGAGCTATGGCTGATGGATAATGAACTTAACTGGAAAAATGGCTCTGAATACTGTTTTATGTTACAAAATAAAAATTCAACCGGAATGCTGGGAGAATTACGGATCAATAATATTAATTTCAAAAACAATTTTGCCAACCTTATGTATTGGATTAGAACTTCTGAGAAAGGAAAAGGCCTTGCTGTGCGTGGAAGTAAAATAGCCGTTAAAATTGCCTTTGAAGAATTAAAACTAAACCGGCTTGAAATTTTCATGAGCACAGCCAACGAAGCCAGCAGAAAAGTCGCTGAAAAAGCAGGTGCTAATTATGAAGGCAAAATGAGGAGGCGAATTGTAGTTAAAGGCAGAATCGATGACGCCTTCCTCTATTCAATAATCCCCGAAGACCTCATAATCTCAAAGTAATTATTCATATTATTTTTCAAATTCCTATTTTAACATTAATTAAAGTATTTTTCCTCTTCGTTCGTCTTTTATAATAATGAGTGAAACAGTGAAAGTACCGGCTCTGCCGCAAGGCAGCCAAAATGTTATTGAAACGGTAAAAGAATACGGAAAACGATTATTTGGATTTATCCGCAACCGTGTCAGTACAAATGAAGATGCTGAAGATATTCTTCAGGATGTTTGGTATCAGTTGACTCAACTTGACACCAGTCCAGTTGAACAGCTGGGTGCCTGGTTATATCGGGTAGCACAGAATAAAATAATAGACCGCTACCGTAAACAAAAACCAGACTCTCTTGAAGACCTCACTTTTGAGGATGAAGAAGGCAGCATCAGTTTCAAAGAGATACTCCTGAGTGATGAAAATGAAGACCCAGAAAAAGTATATCTAAAAAAAATGTTCTGGGAGGAATTATTGGCTGCACTTTCCGAGCTGCCTGAACCACAGAGAAAAGTTTTCGTTTTAAATGAACTCGAATATAAAACATTCCAGGAAATTGCTGATGAAACGGGTGAAAACATAAAAACCTTGATATCCCGTAAACGGTACGCCGTACTCTATCTTAGGGAGCGGCTGCGTGCACTTTATGAAGAAATTATTAATAAAAGCTAGGAGTAAATAATGAAACGATTTTGGATAAAAAAAGCTCTCTTTATCCCGGTTATAGCTGCAGCAGTTATATTTGTTATGGGATCGGCTGTGATGCTTCTTTGGAATGCGATAATTCCATCACTTTTTCATTTAGACCAGATATCATTCTGGCAGGCAGCAGGAATTCTCGTCCTTTGTAAAATTCTATTTGGCGGGTTTCATGGTCATCGTTCTCATTTCGGGCACTGGGGCCACATGCGAAACCGTTGGAATCATATGTCTGATGAAGACCGCTCCCGGTTCCGCGAAGAATGGAAAAAACGCTGCCCATCTGATTATTGGAAGCATATGCAAAATGAAGAAAACCCCGATTCGCCTGAATCTTCGAAATAATATTTACAATCATTTGTTTTTAAGGCGCCATGGACCACTCTTGGCGCCATTTTTATATTTAGGGGCCTGTATCTCAGTAATTTTTCAACATTACAAATATGATTAAAGCTCCGCATAAAATAACAGTCGTAACTATTTTAGCCCCCTTCTTGTTCTTTCTCTTAAAACTCCCCCAAATCTTCGCAACTCCAATCATTACAGCAATAAGTCCAAGCGTGAACAATAAGCACTGCCATGGATTATATGACTGCTTTATCATTGAATCAAAACTTTCACCGTGCCACAGCATTCTATATATTATCTGCAAATGCAGCCAATAGATTAGAAGTGATTCACGACCGGTTTCTATTACAAAACCTCCGTTCGTTTTAACTTTGGTAATATAATACCAGCACAAGCTTAAAAGTATTAATACATACCCAAGTCGTTCAAGGAAAAAGACAGGATGCGGTTTAATTGCTGTATATGTTTTCGGAAATATTGGCGACAGATAAAAATGCCCTATAGCAATTAATATCAACCCGAAAATGGCCGTCTGCACCATGAAATTTTGTTCATTGCCTCTTGCTCTTGCATTTAGATATAGTATGCTTGATACTGCACCCAAAAGCAGAAAACCTATCCAGGGAAATAATGGGAAAAATGATCCATATACAGGATTAAAATATGAAGCTATGGGTACCGGGAAATATCTAGCGAAATCATGATCCCAGATATACGGGGAGATAAAGACAAAAACGATGCTCGAGGCAAAAAGAAAATAAAAGAAAACCTTATCGGATTTTATGAACACCCTTGCCAATAATATATATAATAGTCCTACCCCAATATTCTGAAGCACGTCCACATTATAAAATGATATCCATAATTGAGGTGTGGCCTCTCTTAATATCTTTGCAAGCGAGAAGAACGGGATATGCAGTGAATATCCAACCAGAAAGATCAGTCCTATCCTCATCATTTTTTTTCGAAATAACAAACCGAATTTATGCAGTTCATCATGCTGGCTCTGTGTGGAAATTATAAATGCAAATCCTGAAATGAAAAGAAAGGAAGGCGCTACAAGTCCGTTTACAAAATTAAGTACAGAAAACCATCGGGTCTCTTTAAGTGCAGGAATAATGAATGCATTAAATACATGCACCTCAATCATTACTAAAATTGCTAATCCTCTCAGCAAATCGATGAATAATAGTCTGGTCTTCTCTGCCAATTAACTTTCCTAATTATTTAAAACATCGCCCCTATTTTAAATAACTTCATCTCAAAAAACTACAATTTTTTTAATTCCTTTTTCAATGACTTGTAATCAGGACATATTTCATCTACTAACAACCAGAATTTTTTTGAATGATTCATTTCCTTTAAATGACACAACTCATGAATTATCACATAGTCAATGACTTCTTCCCTGTACTGCATAAGTTTGTAATTAAATGAAAGATTTTTTCTGATTGAACAGCTCCCCCACCTTGTTTTCTGTCCCTTTATTATCACTTTGCTGAAATTGAATCCGTACCTTCTTGCAAGCTGGCTCACCCTGGCCGGAATATATTTTTTCCCCAAATGCTTCAGCCACGCATCATATATTACTTTTATTTCATCTCCGGATGATTGTGGACTTATAATATGGAGAACTCCTTCGGCAAAAGATATTTTGTGCCGGGTAATAAACAAATCAAATCTCTGATTTATCTTTATTTCATTACCGAAATAATAAACTTCTCCCCGGTTTCTTTTAGTATTTAAATGTTTTAATACCCAGTCCTCTTTGCGGATAATAAAATTTTCCGCTTCCCTCATTTCAATTCCCCGCGGGACTATAACCTCAAGTCCCTTTTCAATATGGACCTGAAGTCTCATGTATTTGGCCTTCAGACTGTATTTTAAAGTGTAGTCTATAATTTTATTTTGTAATAAAATTCTCCCCTCGACCGGTTCCCTTGCTTTCCTTTTATTGAACAATTATTGTTTCCGTAATTCCCCTTAAAGTTACTTCACTTTCTTATAAGTAGTATTTTCTTTTGCGTCCTTTAATTCAATTCCAATTTCATTAAGCCCGATTCTGATCTTATCTGCCAGTTTATAATTCTTCTCCTGCTTGGCTTCAAGCCTAAGCTTTATCAGCAGTTCAATAAGTTCCTTTTCTAATTTTCCATCGGTAATACCTGAACCTGCTGATAAATCAATTATTCCGAGTACATCCTGTGCTGTCCTTATTAAAAAGTTTTTAGCCGCCAGAAAGAAATCTGAATCTGCATCCGGATTTTCAGTGATTGCTTTATTTACTTCCCTGACAAAATCGAATACCACCGCAGTCGCCTGAGGTGAATTAAAATCGTCATCCATAGCATCTTCGAATTTCTTCTCAAAGGAAGCAAAATCAAAATCGACCTTTACTCCTTCCTTTTTAGTATTCAGCTTTTCTTCAATAGTATCCTTTAAGTTGGTTATTTTCTCAAGACCCTTCTGGGCTGAACCAAGTAGTTCGTCAGTAAAGTTTAAAGGACCTGCATAGTGTGTTTGGGCAAATAATAATCTTACCGCTTCAGCCGGAAACTGTTTTAGTATATCGCGAGCCGTAAAAAAGTTTCCTAGTGATTTTGACATTTTCTCATTATTAATATTCAGAAATCCAAAATGCAGCCAGTAATTAACAAATGGTTTGCCGTTGGCCGCTTCGCTCTGGGCTATCTCATTCTCATGATGCGGAAATATAAGGTCGCTCCCACCAGCATGTATATCAAATGTTTCCCCCAGATGCTTGCAGCTCATGGCAGAGCATTCAATATGCCAACCGGGCCGGCCGTTACCCCAGGGACTCTCCCAATAAGGTTCTCCTTCCTTTGTTTTCTTCCATAATGAAAAGTCCAGAGGATTCTTCTTCTCCTCATTAATTTCAATCCTGGCACCTGATTCAAGATCATCTGTATTTTTACCGCTTAGTTTTCCATACCCCGTAAATTTTTTTACATCATAAAACACATTACCATCAATATTATAAGCAAACCCCTTTGCTTCCAAAGCTTTAATCATATTTATTATTTCACTCATGTGAGCAGTTGCTTTTGGATACAGGTCGGCAGGTTTTACTTTTAGCTTTTTGATATCCTCCATAAAAGCCTCGGTAAATTTCTCTGCAACTATGGCAGCTTCAACATTCTCGCTGTTTGCTTTCTTTATTATTTTATCATCAACATCCGTAAGATTCATTGCAAAAGTGACTTTGTATCCTTTGTAATCAAGATACCTTCTTATTATGTCAGCCATAATGAATGACCTGGCATTACCGATGTGGAAATAATCATATACTGTCGGCCCGCAAACATACATTTTTACGTTTGGAGGATTTATCGGTTTGAATTCTTCTTTCTTCTTTGTTAATGTATTATATATGCAAAGCATTTGTCCTTCTACTCATTGTTTATTTCAAGCTCTAAAATAACTAAAACTAATGTAAATAATAATCAGTTGTCTCCCCTAAGCCGTGATATCAGTTCCCGCATATCCCCCGGCAGATCAGTCTCAAATCTTACAAACTCATTTGAATGAGGATGAATAAATCCTAAGGTTTTCGCATGCAGTGCCTGCCTCGGCATTATCTCAAGCAGGTTCTGTATTCTGCTTTTCATTTTCGGCAGTGTTGATCCATAAATTATTTCCCTTCCTCCATAAGTTGCATCACCAAAGACCGGATGCCCTGTTCCTGAAAGATGCACCCTAATCTGATGTGTGCGCCCGGTTTTCAGGTTTAATTTCAAAAGTGAAGCAAATTCAAATTCTTCAATTACGCTATAAAAAGTAACAGCATGTTTTCCTTCATCCTTGCTGGTAGTGAATTTTTTCCTGTCTTTTTTGCTTCGTGTAATGAATGTATCAATTTCTCCTTTTGCCTCTTTAAGTTTCCCCCAAACTATTGCCTGATATTCACGTTCTATATTATGACGCGCAAACTGTGCAGCCAGCTTTGCGTGAGTCCATTCATCCTTTGCCACCACTAGCAGTCCGCTCGTGTCTTTATCTATTCTATGGACAATCCCCGGACGTCCGGGCTCATTTAAATTACTAAGTTTGTTTACATGATGTAGGAGTGCATTTACTAATGTTCCCGTATAATTTGCATAGGCGGGATGCGCAACCATTCCTGCCGCTTTATTTACTATCAGCAAATATTCGTCTTCGTAAATTATATTTAATGGAATATCTTCGGATTCGATTTCGTCGGGACGCGGACTAATTGGAATTGATACTTCTATTAAATCTCCAGGCTTTACAGGGTAGGATGTTTTTACGCTTTTCCCGTTTACAAGAACCCTCTCCGCTTCTATTAACTTTTGCATCCTTGAACGCGTGGCGTCTTCAAGTGCTGAACTTAAATAAGTGTCTATCCTCTCTTTCTTCTTTCCGGATGGAATCTCAAAGCGGAAGTTCTTTTCCTTTATCAGGTTCGTCATTACCAGCCTCTTCTTTCAGGTTTACAGAACCGGGACCGGGATTTCCCTCGTTTCCTTTTACTTCCGGTTCAGAAATAATTCCTGGCGACCCAAGTATTGCGGCTTCAGTTTCTTTCTGGTGATGCCTGTAAAATAAAATCAATATCATTACACCAATTGTTACAGATGCATCCGCCAAATTGAAAATCGGGAACCGCTCAAATGTCCTGCCGAATAATGTGAAATGAAAGAAATCAAAATCCAGAAAATCTACTACCCGTCCGTAAAATAACGGCGCATATCCATAAAATAATCCGTAAAACATTCTGTCAATAAGATTGCCGACTGCTCCGCCAAGTATAAATGCAAGTGAAATGCGTAAACTAAGTGACTGATGTCGGGATACATAAATGTAAATAATTAGCGCCAGGCTGGCAATTAGTGAAAAGAGAGATACATATAGTTTGAATTTATTTCCGGGATCATATCCGAATGCCATTCCGGGATTCTCAATAAATGTAAGCTGGAAAAATGCCCCTATTACCGAGATCCTTTGTCCATGGAACATTCCTTCATAGTGAATATTCATAAATGGAATTGAAAATCCTTTTACCATAAATTTGGTTATCTGGTCTGCAATTACCAAAAATGCCGATATAAAATATACTTTCAAATTAAATCCTTATTCTCTGCGAGTTCTAAAACCGGAACTTCCGTGACCTGTTCTTCTGCTTGTTCTTCTGCCGGTTCCTCATATGTTTTCTTCTTACGGTTGTAAACAAATAATAACATAACTACCCCAACAGTCACTGCAATATCCGCAATGTTAAATACATAATTCCCAATTGTTCTGTCGAAAAGCATCAGATTTAATATTCTGATATCAAAGAAGTCTACTACTTTTCCAAAGAATAAATTTGAATATCCATAAAATACCCCATAAAATATCCGGTCAATAAGATTACCAATAGCTCCGCCTATTATTAAAGCCACAGGAAACCGTAATATAAAGGGCTTGTCTTTAATTCTCAGAAAATATATTAGCAAACCTATTGCCGCGAGTAAAGTAAATAAGCAGGTTAATAGTTTGAACTCTGGACCCAGATTTATCCCGAAAGCTATCCCCGGATTTTCTATATAGGTTATATTGAAAAGGTCATCAAGTAATGGAATCTGCTGCCCCTGAAACATTCCGGCATGTTGTATCTTTAAAAATGGAAGCGATATTCCCTTGATATAAATCTTCGAGAACTGATCCATTAATACTATTGCAAAGGATATATAAAGTGCCTTCAAAAAATTATCCTGAAAATTACATAACCTGACTGTTTTATTACTTTTTCTCCTGCCTTTGTTTAATTGGCAAACAAAGCTGGCTATGCGGAACTGCTTCTAACCTTGCTTTTGGCACTAAAGGACAAGTGTCGCACAAATGCTGCGGTTCTTCAATACATTCAATGCAAATCCCATAGGTTCCGGCTTCAATTCTTTTTAATGCATCTTCCAGATATCCTAAGAATTTATTCTCCCTCTGTGCATATAGAAATGTTTTTTCCCTTTCCATAGCATCCGTCCCCTGCTCTGCCATATGCAGTGAATATGGTGAATTTTCATTTATATATTCTCCAGTGGTCGGATCAAGCATTTGTTCTTTTAAGTTTTGAAGCTGTTCTATTATCTCATCACGCTTGTCTAAAATAACTTTCTTAAAATGTTCAAGATCTTTCTTGCTGTAACCCTTAATATGAACAGGCGGTTTAACTTTAACATGCTCTTTATGGTCATGAGCTTTTGTTATAACCGCTTCCGGAACGGAAGCCTTTACTTTTGCTTTTATTTTTACTTCAGGTGTCTTCTTTTTTGCCATAAGTGTGCTGGATTCTTTTTTAATATTTACTGTCTTCTTAGGTGTCACTTTTTTTTCTTTTACCTTTATTACTGATGCTGCGGCTTTCTTTGTAACTGTTTTAACTGCGCTTTTCTTCTTTTTATTCTGTTCTGCTGAACCTTTCCCCTTTATCGTTTTCTTCGGGGATGCCTTTGGGGCTGTCTTTTTTATGACGGATTTTTTTGTAGCTTTTGATGGCATATTCTGGTCTCCTAAAAAAAATTAAGCGTTTACCTTTTCAATCTGAATGGAACATGCGTGCTCGCCAATTGTCCATTCCTGAATGAAACCACTGTTGAAATTATTCTGATTATTTATACTTTCAGCAAGTGTTTCATTTGAGATATAAGATGAATGTGCTAAAACAGCTTGCGTAATTTCCTGGCTGCCGTTAAAACTGATGTTTATTTTATCTATAACATCAAAACCGGCATCCTTTCTCATGTTCTGAACTCTGTTTACGAACTCTCTGGCCAGACCTTCATCAATCAGGTCTTTGTCCAGTTCAGTATCAATGGCTACAGTTACTCCTTCTTCACTTTCAACTACCCATCCGGTGATCTCTGAACTGATTATCTCAACATCTTCTCTCGTTATCTCAAATTCTTCGTCATTAATTTTAACTACAACTTTCTTTCCGGATTCCAGATCTTTTATCTCATCCTTATTTAAGGACTTTATCGCATTTGCCACAGGATTTACTTTCTTACCGAACTTCGGCCCTATCGATTTGAAATTTCCTTTGGCTGATTTATTAACTATGCCTGAATCATCATCAAGTACTACTAAATCCTTTATGTTTACTTCTTCAAGAATCACTTCCTTCATGCTCCTTAAAGATTTCCTCTTACTTTCTTCCACCACAACCATTATCTTCTTTAACGGCTGACGGACTTTCAGATTATTTTTTGCTCTTATAGCCCTGGTAAGATATACAACTCTCTGAGCAATTTCCATTTTTTCTTCTAGATCCTTATCACGATATCCTTCTGCGGGAAATTCTGCCAGATGCACTGATTCAAATTTCTCTTTCCCTGTTACCGCATTCAGATTCTGATATATCTCTTCAGAAATAAATGGAGCAAACGGCGCTGTCAGTTTCACTACAGTGCTCAGACATTCATACAATGTCTGATATGCCGAAACTTTATTCTCATTCATTTCCGATTTCCAGAAACGGCGCCTGCATCTTCTCACATACCAGTTTGATAGCTGGTCAATTGTAAAATTAGAAACTGCCCTGGCTGCTTTTGTAACATCATAAGCATCCATCAGTTCACGGTATTCCGTAACAAGTGAATTCAGTCTAGAAATAATCCACCTGTCTATTTCAGGGCGCTCTCCATATGCAATAGCCGCCTCTTTAAAATCAAATGAATCTATGTTAGCGTAAAGTGCAAAGAATGAATAGGTATTAATAAGAGTACCAAAAAATTTCCTCTGTACTTCAACCATCCCTTCTTCATCAAATAACGTCGGACGCCATGGTGGACTGTTGGTTATTAAATACCATCTGGTCGTGTCGGCTCCGTATTTATCAAACAGCATAAATGGATCTACTGTGTTTCCTTTCGACTTCGACATCTTCAATCCCTGCTTGTCAAGGATCAATTCATTTACAATCACATTTTTATAAGCAACACTGTCAAACAACATAGTCGATATTGCGTGAAGAGTGTAAAACCACCCTCTTGTCTGGTCAATTCCTTCACATATAAAATCCGCAGGAAATGCGTGTTTCTCAAACCATTCTTTGTTCTCAAAAGGATAATGATATTGTGCAAACGGCATCGCGCCTGAATCAAACCATACGTCTATGAGTTCCGGTGTACGGTTATATGTCTTCCCGTTCTTTTCAAAAAATATTTTATCAACAAACGGTTTGTGAAGATCTATATCCTTGTAATCTTTTAAAGAAACTTTCTTACCATCTTCAATAATAAATCCTTCCCTTACTTCGGCAACGCTTCCAATTGCCATCATGTCGCCGTCTTCATTCAGCCAGATTGGCAGCGGAGTTGCCCAGAAGCGGTCGCGCGACAGAGCCCAGTCTTTATTGTCATCGAGCCAGTTTCCGAAACGTCCTGTACCAACTTCAGGCGGCTGCCAGTTGATGGTCTTATTCAACTCTACCATCCGGTCAGCAATTGACGTTGTACGTATGAACCAGGATTCACGCGCATAATAAATTACAGGAACATTCTCATGTCTCCAGCTAAACGGATAAGAGTGAGTAATCGTTTCTTTCTTATAAAGTTTTTCCTCAGCTCTAAGCTTTGCAATAATTCCGGGATCAGCATCCTTCACAAATTGTCCCTTGAAATCAGGAATGTCATCTGTAAATAATCCGCCTCTTGTAACCGGCTGAAGCATCGGTAAATCATATAATTTAGAAAGATCATAATCATCCTGTCCGAATGCAGGTGCAATATGGACAATTCCCGATCCGTCTTCTGTACTCACAAAATCGCCATGGGCAACATAAAAAGCATGCTTGTCCGGAGTTATGTATGGAAGTAATTGATCATACTCCTGATGCTCAAGTGTGCTTCCCTTAAACTCTGAAAGAATTTCATACTCTCCGTCCAGTATCGATAATCTTGCTTTCGCAAGAATCATCTTTTTCCCTTTGTGTTCTACTTTTACATAATCCACATCGGGGCCTACTGCAAGCGCAACATTCGAAATTAAAGTCCACGGTGTTGTCGTCCACACAAGAAAATATTCATCTGCATCTTTCAACTTAAATAAAATATAAACAGAAGGATCTTTTGTGTCCCTGTACCCAAGTGCAAGCTCATGTGAGGATAACACGGTTTCCGATTTCGGATCCTGCGGAACTATTTTATAATCTTTATATATAAGTCCTTTATCAAAAAGTGTTTTTAGCGCCCACCAGACTGATTCAATGTAATCATTCTTCAAAGTAATGTATGCGTTATCAAGATCAACCCAGTAACCCATCCTGTGGGTCATCTTTTCCCATAAATCAAGATAAAGGAATACAGAATCTCTGCATGCCTGGTTATATTTTTCAACCCCGTATTCGGCAACTTCACTTTTATGCTTTATGCCAAGTCTCTTCTCAACTTCAATTTCTACAGGCAGACCATGAGTGTCCCATCCTGCTTTTCTCTCAACCCTGAAACCCTGCATCGTTTTATAGCGGCACACAAGGTCTTTAAGTGTTCTTGCCATTACATGATGAATCCCCGGTTTGCCGTTGGCAGTCGGTGGTCCTTCATAAAAAGTAAATGGTTTATTTACGTCCTTTGAATTAACGCTTTTCTCAAATATTTTATTCTCTTCCCAGAACTTTAATATTCTTTCTTCAATTTCAGGATAATTTATTTTTTCTAAGTTTTGTTTGAACATCGTCCTATTTTCCGGCATCTTCATATTTTTTAATTAATTCTTTCTCTGCCTGGATAAACTCTTTAAGTTCACCCTCAATTCTTTCCTTCTTCAACGTTATATTTTTAGCGGCAGACTCGGCGTCAAATATAATTTTCCTGGCTGTCAGTTTTGCTTCACGGATTTCAAGGTCTGCCTCTTTTTTAGCGTCCCTCATCATCTCATCGTAAAGTTTCATTTTTTCATTTGTAACAGCATGGTCCTTCTGCATTGACAGAACTTCAACAATAGCCATTCCGAAGAATGCCATTGAACCAAGTGTTATATTTCTTAAACTGTATAATATCAGATTCTCTGTTAGAAGCTGGTTTGCCGCAAAATATTCACGGAAAAAAGAAATCAGAACAATGCTTATAAATGTAGCGGAAATTATTGTTGCAAAAACAACCTTCCCGCCTAGATGCCATCCGAAGGTTTTGTTTATATACCATCCGCATGCAAAACAAAGCACTGACAACACAAACCAGACTGTAAAATTATGTTCGGCAAAATTGAATATTTGTGTGTTCAGGAAATTCGATGCAAACATCAATACTCCTAGCAGTACCGGAGTTGCATAATTATAAAATGTTTTCTTTTCCATCAGATTCTTTTTATAACCTCTTTCATTATTAAGGTCATCTTAGGTTCTGCAGCCATTGCAGCAGCAATTATTTCTTCCACATTTACTTTCTTCAATGTCGCCGGGAAACATTCATCCGTTATAATACTCATTCCCAGCACCTTCATACCCATATGGTTCGCAACAATATCTTCAGGAATTGTTGACATTCCAACAACATCCGCTCCGATTGCCCTTAAATAATCGTATTCTGCTTTAGTCTCAAGATTGGGGCCCGGAACAGCAACATATACACCCTTGTGTACCTTTAAATTATTATCCTTTGCCGCACACTCTGCAAGTTTAATCAACTCATAATTATACGGCTCGCTCATATCAGGAAAACGCGGACCTAAATCCTCTTCGTTCTTTCCAATCAACGGATTGTCGCCAAGCATATTTATATGATCTCTCATGATCATTATATCGCCTCTTCTGTAACCGGGATTCATCCCGCCGCATGCATTCGAAACCAGCAGAGTTTGAACTCCTAAAAATTTCATAACCCTTACAGGATATGTAATCTGCTGCATCGTATAACCTTCGTAATAATGGAACCTGCCCTGCATTGCAACTACGTTCTTGCCGCCGACTTTTCCGAAGATCAGTTTCCCCCTGTGCGACTCAACTGTAGACAATGGGAAATGAGGAAGATCAGCATAATCAATCTCGTGTTTAATTTCTATTTCCTTTACTAATCCGCCTAAGCCTGTCCCGAGTATAATTCCCACCGGGTATTCTTCAGTTGTGTACTTTCGAATTACGGAAAGCGTTTCATCTATTTTCTTTTTTAGTTCGCTCATTACTTAAAGTATTTTATTTACGATATCATCAATATTAATATCAATGTTTTGTGCCTGTTCAATTTTCCTTGCTGGAGCTTTCTCTTCACCGGCATTCTCAACCTTCATTTCAAGAAGCGATGCCTGCGAACTTATTATGGATTTCAGTTTCGCAACTACAAGATCCTTCTCTTCGCGTAGAGTTATTACCGCAGTCCTTATTTCGTTTGCACTTTCACGTGCCTTCTCCATTATCTGCGATGCTTTTATTTCAGCTTCCTTCACCATCAGACTTGTCTGCTTTTTCGTTGACTCAAGCGACTTTGTCGAGCTCTCCTGCGCCTTCAGCAGCGTATCCTGAAGATTCTTTTCAATCCTTCTGAATTCTGTTAGTCTCACATTAGCGGACTCTAATTCACGTTTAATCTGTTCATTTTCTTTCTGCAAAGATTCCATTTCATCTGAAAGCTTCTCAAGGAATGCCTGAACTTCATCCCTGTCATAACCCCTTACGCTTTTATTGAATTCCTGCTGCTTAATGCTGTTGGGAGAATATTTCATTGTTCATCCGTGATATTGGAATAAATTCGCTCTCCGAAAATTGCAGTGCCTATTCTTAACATTGTGGCACCTTCTTCTATTGCTATATCATAATCGTTTGTCATCCCCATCGATAACTCTTTTAAGTGAAGTCCGTCTGCCTTTAAACTGTCCCTCAGATTATTCATATATCTGAAACTGCGTCTTATCGCTTCACGGTCATCTGTTGCCGGGCCTATTGTCATCAATCCTTTTAATTCCACATTTTTTAATTCTTTGCAATACCAGGCAATATCCATAATCTCGCTCTCGTCAGTCAATCCTGACTTAGTTTCCTCATCTGACGTCTTAACCTGAAGTAATATTTTCTGAACCTTGTTAATCTTTTGAGCTCTGTTATTAATATCCATCGCAATCATAAGAGAATCTACAGAATGAATATAATCTGCCGAGTTTACAACAAACCGAACTTTATTCCTCTGAAGATGTCCTAAAAAATGCCAGATCATCTTGTTCCCCAACTGAGCGAACTTAGAATCAAGTTCCTGTGCCTTGTTCTCTCCGAAATCTGTTACCCCTGCATTAACCGCTTCTGAAATTTCATTTATTCCAAAGTTCTTGGAAACCGCAATGATTTTAATCTCTGCAGGATCTCTTTGGACCTTATTGCTTATGTCAACAATTCTGTCCCGTAATATCTTAAGATTTTCGGCTATCATAGTAAATTTAAGAGAGTGAATTTATAGGTTTCTCAACCCAAAATCAACGAAATAACATATAAATTACTCGTTTTAATCTATATATACAACAAATCTTCAAAGTCCCCCTTAACAAAGGGTGTGCCCTTCCGGGCGGGGGGTTGCGTTCTGTTTGACTTTCTGAGAGATCGGAGCTATTCTTTGCGGAGAAAAGACCGGCTATATTGTTTCGGCTTCATCCCCATATGTTCTTTAAAAACTCTTGAAAAATGACTTATGTTGGTAAATCCCATTTGATAACCCACATCTGAAACAGATAGTTTTTCCTCTTTCAACTTTCGGGCTGCTTCTTTTATCCTGAATTCCTGATAATAACGGAAAATGCTGTTGCCGAATATTTGCTTGAATAAAAGTTTCAGCTTGGTTGGACTCATATTAGTACAAATTGCCAATTCTTTAATAATTGGCGGAGTTTCAAGATGCTCAAGCATTTTCTCTTTTACTTTGTAAATGTTTTTTATATCAGAATTGTTTAAAGCATACAAATGTTTTTCATCCCGCTTTTCCAATTCCATCAACAGCCTGCATATTAGTTCTTCTGCCTTTATCCTCAGGAAAAATAGTTTAAATGTTTCATCTACCGATTCATTCATTATTTCATCCACAATGGACTGTAAAGAAGGATAAATCACTTGTTCAAATAGCAAGGGCTGCGTATTCTGTAAAAGGCTTCGCAAAACCTGCGATTTTTCTGAGAAGTCAAATAGTCCGTTCAAATACTTTGCATCCACTTCTATATTAATAACTGCAGTATTTGTATGGATTGAAATAACCTCGTCAGTATTCATGCGACTAGTGGCAATTAAAACTGAAGGCATTTCCCTTAAATACTTTTCCGTTAATAATGCATCTTTTTTAGGGAAAATGTTTTGAAACTTAAAAAAAATCATTCTTCTGGAAATATTGACTTCCGGGTTCTCAACATCCAATTCCTCATTTAACTCATAATTACTTATTAACATTCGGATATATTCGTTAAAAACGAATCCGGTGCAATAACCCCTGCCGAATTTTTCCGGTATTTCTAATCTTCCGTTCTTTACTTCCGTCCCTAATAATTGAGAAAGGCTTTTTAGGATATTTGGAACTGCTTGCTTTTTGTCTTCCATTATGTCTTTTACGACTATTTTTAAGGCAAATATAGCTATTTTATCTCTATAATACGATATAACTTTACTTTTATCAATTCAACTAAATATAAATAACTAAAGGAGTAAGGTTTCAAAGAAATGAATTTTGATCAATCATTTATACAAATTCCTCCTGAAGAAATACCCGGCAATGTTTTTACTTTAGCAGGAAAAGATTTATCGGTTATTACTGCAGGCAATAAAGATCATTATAATTCTATGATATCCAGTGGAGGTGGATTTGGTCTTATTTTCGAGAAACCCAACTCTTGGTGCATACTTCGGGAAGACCGTTATACGCTTGAATTGATTCAAAATGAGCAAACATATACGCTATCTTACTTTCCGAAAGAATATAAGAAGGAAATTCTCTTTTTGGGAAGCGAATCGGGAAGAAAAAGTGAAAAAATGAAAGAAGTAAAACTGACAAGTGTTCAAATGCCTTCCGGAAATATGTCTTTCAAAGAAGCCCGACTAATAATTGAATGTAAATTAATGGCAGCTATTACTGCAAACCCCAATGATTTTTACACACAAGAAGTTAAAGATGCTATAATTGAAGCTTACAACGAAGCAAAGGTCTATCGGAAATTCGTATTTGGGGAAATCACTCATGTTTGGGTAAAGAAATAATTATTCCATTTTCTTAATAGAAAAGGAAAGAAAAGTTTCCCCTTTTTCGTAACTTTCTACCTGTAAAATTGTTATTTATTTGGAGAAATCAATGGAATTAGAACTTTTAGAAAGTATTAAAGAAAAAGCCTCAAAAAAGAAAAGCACATTAGTCCTTCCCGAATCCCACGACGAAAGAGTATTAAAAGCAGCAGAATTATTATTAAAAAATAAAATTGCTTCTGTTATTACCCTTGGAAATGAAGAGAAAATTTGGGCAGATGCTAAAAGACTTGGCCTCGAACTCAGCGGCATAAGAATTATTGACCCTGATAAGTCAGATAAAATGAGTGACTTTACCAATATCTTTTTTAATATGCGCAAACACAAAGGTGTCACAATTGAGTCCGCCCGTGAAATTTTAAAACGCGACCTCTTCTTCGGAGCAATGATGGTGAAAGAAGGAATGGCTGACGGCTCGGTTGCCGGTTCTTTCGCTTCAACAGGTGATGTAATGAAGGCAGGAATTCAATGCATCGGAATGCCAGATGGAATTTCAATCGTGTCAAGTTTCTTTTTGATGATATTCCCTGAACAAACCTATAGTTTCGCTGACTGCGCAGTAGTCCCTAATCCGGACGCAAAACAGCTTGCCGATATTGCAATCTCAACAGCCGATAACCATAGAAAACTTACAGGCGAAATTCCTTACGTTGCAATGCTCTCCTTCTCAACCAAAGGAAGCGCAAAACATGAATTGATCGATAAAGTTATCGAAGCCACCAGTATTGCCAAAGGAAAACGCTCCGACCTACAGATCGACGGTGAACTTCAATTTGATGCTGCGATTGTTGATGCTATCGGAAAGAAAAAAGCTCCTGGCAGCAACGTTGCAGGAAGAGCCAATGTATTAGTATTCCCTGATCTCAATGCAGGAAACATCGGTTACAAAATTGCACAGCGTTTAGGAAAAGCTGAAGCAGTTGGACCGGTAGTCCAGGGATTAAAAAAGCCATTCTTCGATTTAAGCCGCGGCTGCAGTGTAGACGACATCGTCAACACCTCCGCAATTTGCGCATTAATGTCCTAATGTGTTGATTCCAAATTCCCTCTGATTAAAGAGTGTCGCCTGAAGGACGGGGGGGTTGTTAATTCCTTCTTGTTTTGTCATCCCCGCGCAAGCGGGGATCCCATTCGCATTCCTTAACCAAAAGAAACAAGTTTATACTCTCAAGGCAGTTTTCCATATAGCTAAAGGTTTATGGAATGAAAAATCGGGAAGGTTAAGTACTTATAAAACAAGAAGATTATTAGGGGTATTTTGATACCATTTATGGAATGAATTATAGGACTTGGCGGAGTAGTCTCCACTTTATCCAATAAGTTATATACAAGTTTAGCTTGGCACCTATTTCAAAAGTATAAGCTTCTTGGTCGAATTAAAAGTACCAGATTCTAATCTGTACATATATATTCCGCTTGCAAGACCGCTTCCATTAAACTGAACTGAATAATTCCCAGCCGATTTATACGCATCGACAATTGTGGCAACCCTACTTCCGACAGAATTAAAAACAGTAAGCTTTACATTCCCCGAATTTTTTAATGAATATGCGATCGTAGTATTTGGGTTAAAAGGATTTGGATAATTCTGTGAAAGAAAATAATTCCGGGGTATGTTTTTTATTTCATTTGAAACACCTGTAATTTCAGATATCGGCCGTCGCCATACACCATTAAAATATGTCCCTACAAAAATAAATTTACAATTCGTAGTCATTCCAAATATTTCATCGCTGGGAAGGCCTTCATTTATTTGTCTCCAATTAGCCCCTATATCTTTTGAATAAAATACATTACCATATCTTGTTGCTGCAAAAACGTTAGTCCCGCTTGTCGCGAGAGCACTTATACTAAGGTCAGTTAGACCATTATTTATTTTTGTCCAGATTGTATCATTCTCAGAAACATAATTCACTCCATTTACAGCTAAATAGAGTATTGTTCCACCAACAGCAAATTTTGCAGAGAACGGGTTAGATAAAACACTATTTATATTAGCTTGCTTAGAATGATTTTTAATAGAATCAAATATACCATATTGGGGATTGCTGTACAGTCCATTAGTAAAAGGCAACCAATAAGTCCCATTATTTGTAGAACGAAAGATAAATTTATAATTATAGTCAATGTAGGCAAACACATTATTTTTGAATAAAATGAGTCCATCGATATCATACATTTCATTATAAGGGTCGTATGGTAATCCATTTATACCAGCATTCCAGGTATTTCCATAATCAGTTGAACGAAACACTACAACAGAACTACCGGCAAAAACATAATTATCTTTAGCAGCTAACGCATAAATACTTGTATTAAGCGGTCCAATACTTTTCCAGTCAATTCCATTGTTACTGGAGATATAAACTCCATTCCAGATAGTGCTAGCGTAAATATTAGTCCCGCAAGAAGCAAAGTCAGTTACAAAAACTGGAAGTGAATCGAGAATTATCCAATCCAGGCCATTATTTGTTGAACGGTATGCTCTTCTATATGTAGAAGCAAAAACAGTATTGTCAAATGATTTCAGGCAAACAAATCCTGTATCTAAGTTAGTCTGAACCCATTGTGCCTGAATACTTATGGGAAAGAAAAAGAGTAGGAATGAAAACGATATAAGAAACACAATATTTTTCATAGTGATTCCCTACAACATTACTTCAATATTATTAGTTTTTTTGTTGCACTGTAATTACTAGCTTCAAGTCTGTACATATATATACCGCTTGCAAGATTACTTCTTGTAAACTGAACTGAGTAACTCCCTGCAGATTTATACTCATCAACAATCGTGGCCACATTACTTCCAATAGCATTATAGACAATGAGCTTAACATTACCATCTTTTGGGAGTGAATAATTTATTACAGTATTTGGGTTAAAGGGATTTGGATAATTCTGGCTTAAACTAAATTCCTTTGGAAGTGAAATATCAACCTGAATTTCGTTGCTATATTTGAATGTTCCATCCAGGTCAACCATTTTTAACCGGTAATAATATTTTCCGGCAGCAAGTTTACTGTCAGTATAAGAATAATTCTTTTGTGCTGTACTATTACCGGTTGCTGTAATTTCGCCAATCTTATTCCATGCTGAGGCAGATGATTTTCGTTCTATTTCAAATTTAGAAGTGTTAAGCTCAGTCGCAGTTTTCCAATTAAGTGTAATATTGTTTGATTTTGTAGAAAGTGTAAAGCTTGTGATTTCAACAGGAAGGGTTGCAAAATCAGAAAGTGGACGTCTCCAGACACCATACCCATCAGTTCCTAAATAAAGATAATCACCATGAACCCATAGTATCCTAACATGAGATCCTTGTGGCAAACCTTCGTTTATTTTGAGCCAGTTTAACCCATCATTAGTTGAGAGGTATACTATTCCAGAACCAGCAATACTTGCAAAAAGATTAATACCATTTACAATAAGCTCCCTGCATTCATAATTAGCAGGTAAATCATTATTCATTAAAGTCCATATTATTCCATTATCTGTTGAGATATAAATTCCTAAATCCGAAACAGCGAAAATATTTTTTCCTTTAACAGCCAAGGAATAAACCTCAAGAATAGATGGGGAGGATGAACTGTCACTGCGAATCCAGGTATCACCTTTATTGCTAGAGCGAAATACATATCCATAAGTAGGGAACCAGTCATAAATGGCTCCTGCAAATAATATAGAATCGATAGCTGCAAAAGAAACAATATTGTAATTAGTTAGTCCTGTATTGGCCACAGTCCACTCAGTTCCATTATCGGTTGAACGGTAAATGCCGGTCAAACTGGCGATAAAAATATTATTCTCATAAGTAATAAAGGATTCTACTCCCCCTATACTACTATTTACCTCTTGCCAGTTATTTCCATTATTAGTGGAAACAAACAGACCATTATTTCCCTCATAAATTTTATCCCCTATAACCAGTAAAGCATTTACATTAGACTGCGTCAAACCATCATTCGTGGCAGATTCCCAGTTTAATCCATTATCGGTTGAAAAATAAAATCCATAATTTGTACCGGTATAAATATAATTTCCATTGACTGCAAAACAGTTTATTAGCATCCCTTGAAGTCCATTTGTTTGAACCCATTGTGCAAATAATTTAGATGAAGAAAAAAGGATTATAAAAAGAATTGGAATAAATTCAGTGAGTGTTTTTCTCATAATGTTCAATAGTAATATTTTGAATCCAAAACGATAAGCGTACATGCATTGATTTAATGTTTGGAAATATTATTATATGGTTATTCAATAGGTGTGATCAACAATAAATTTACACAGATGTCACTTTGAAACCATTCCCTTCTTGAGCATCAACAGCAAGTATTTACTCATGTAAAAACTATGAATGCAACAATTCAGCAATCATAAAAATCAAAACTATGGAAGTCACCCGCAACTCATTACATTACGACACGTTATCTTTTCAAAAATCTGACTCTTAATCAGCAGGTCCTCTTTATATCCGGCTCAACTTTTTATGCCATCATCCACTCATACAAGGCCTGAAATGGCAAGAAATTTCCATTTTTGGTATTAATAAGTAGGGGCCTTCTTTTTTTCAACCCTTTCAATATGCACAAAATGAATGCCCTGTATATAATACATTAACCTTTTATTTTTTGCCATCCCCCAAATCTTTTGGCAAAAAACTGGTTCTCAATTTATTAATATGTAGAGGCCTTCTTTTTTTTCTGCCTCTATCATATACCTCTTCTCCCCCGTTTTCATGCACTAAACATAAGATGCATGAAAACGAATATCTTTATGGTTTAAAGATAGAGGGGAACATTTCGGGGAATTTCTTAAACGGTTCATTAACGATGGGGAGGAGCCGAACACCTTAGTAACACCTTTGTAACGGCTTTTTAACCGCTTTTAATAAGTGCATGAGTATAAGGTAAGACCATTATGGTAATTACATTATAATACAATCAGAATAAAAAACCTCCGGAGTCTTAAACCACTCCGGAGGCCAGTGGAGAGGAACATATAATCTTTCAGATAGTTATCGTCTCTATTTCTGCAGTATCATCTTTATCGAGGAATTATTTCCTCCCGACTGCATTCTGCAAATATAAATTCCGCTCGGCAATTTGCTTCCGTTGAACTCCACTTCATATTTCCCGGCTTTCATATCCTTATTTACCAAACCCGAAACCTTTTCACCAAGAATATTGTATACATCCATTGCAACAAATCCATCCTTCGGGACTGAATACCCGATAATTGTCGAAGGATTAAACGGATTCGGATAATTCTGCTTCAACGAAAAACCTAAAGGCATATTTTCCTGATCCTTTACCCCTACAGGGTTCATGGTCAATAAAAATGTTGAATTAACAGGATCAAAATTATTCGAGATATTCCCGCCTGCAATAAATATTCTTTTATCTTTCAAAATCATCCTTGGCGTATCCCAGAAATAATATGCAATCTGAATTAACCCTGATGAAATGTTCAGGTCATGCGTTGTCAAATCAAGTGTACTTATCTTTATCATCCCGCCGCCGTTACCCCCTTTTATCGAAACCATGTACAGCATATTATTCGCCTTATCAAGTATCGGTGATAAAAACATTGTGGAATCACCTGACACACCACCATAGAATGGCAATGGCTGGCTTGTTGCAAATGTATCAATCATTTTCGAAGCGGGATCAACAGTAATCAATTTATATGTTTCCGTTCCGGCCACATTCTTACCGGCAAGCATAATGTACCTGCCGTCCTGCATTTGGAATTTCTGGGGAAAGTCACTCATTTCATAAATTGGAAACCATAGCGTGTCATTCGGTATTAAATTATTTGAATACAGGGTAAAATTCTTAGTGTCCGGATTAAAAATGTCAATCTGCGAATATGTCGAACCTCCATAAGGATCATTTCCTCCTAACACCAATGCCGTTCCGTCATTCATTGGAAGCACCATCGCATCGGACCGCGGAATTAATAATCCTCCTGTTTCTGCACAGGTATTGCTCGCAGGATCATATAAATCCCCAATTACCGAACTCGTACTTTCCCACCAGCTCCCAACAATCAACACCTTTCCCGAACTTAACTGCGCCCCCCTTGCCCATGTCCTTATATGCGTCATGCTTGCAACAGGTGTAAATGAATTATTTGTTTGATCAAATATTTCCATCGATGCAATCTGTCCCACACCCAAATCGCTTCCGCTTCCACCGGCTAAAAGCGCTCTCCCATCATTCAACGGAATCACCGCGCAATAATCTCTGTAATCGTTCATAGTATATTTTGTAAAAGTAGTTCCCGATGGATCCCATATTTCTGCCGTGTTCAGTCTTACAAATCCCGTCCCGTGTCCTCCAAATATCATTACTCGTCCGTCCTTCAGCACTCCGCCTGCAGCACCCGTACGGGCATCATTTAAGTAAGGACCCTGCGAAAATGTTACACCCTGGGGTAATATATCGAATTGAAAAATGAATACTGACAACAATAGAACAAAGAATAGTCTTTTCATCATTAGCTCCATTTTGTTTGCCACAAAATGAAGATTGAGGTTCACATTATCAATGACTTGTTTGCGTCATTATCAAATTATCCCTTGTTTAATTGCCTTTATTACCGCCTGCGACTTTGAATGGACATGCAGCTTTTCGTAGATATGCCGAATATGGTTCCTTACAGTCTGTATGCTGATAAATAACAGATTTGAAATCTCCTCGTTTGAGCTCCCGTTTACCAAATGCCCTAGTATCTCAACTTCCCTTTCTGTCAAACCAAAATCTTCTTCCTGGTGAGGCGCAAATTGTTTAAATAAATCAAGCGTCCTTTTCGCTACGGACGGAGTCATCGGCGATCCGCCCATCGCTACATCTTCAATATATTGTATCAAACGCAAAGGAGGTGTTTTCTTCAGTATGTAGCCGTCAGCCCCGTTCAGTATTGACTTAAATATATTATTATCATCTTCATAAACTGTCAGTATAACAATCTTTGTTTTTTGAAATTTCTTCTTTAATGGGACTATCCCTTCAATCCCTGACATTCCCGGTAAATTAATATCCAGCAGAATCACATCAGGATTCCGTAATTCTTCAAGCCCGTCTTCAACTGTCGGGTAAGCGCCATTGAATTCAAATCCTTCCGTTGAGGATAATATATATGTAAGACTTTCCCGGAAAGGTTTGTGGTCTTCAATTACTGCTACTTTTACTGGCATTACTTTACTTTGTTTATTTTGCATCAGTATATCCAATAATTATGCTAAACACACAATGACCTGTTTAGGTTATTTTTAACAATAGTGATACTTTCGTTCCTTCCTGTGGGATACTCTTTATCACCAGTTTCCCGTCAATTTCCCTGGCTCTCTGAAAAAGGTTCCTGATTCCATTCCTGTAATAATTAAATTCATTCTGGAACCTCTCCTTCAGCATCTCATAACTGTCAAATGTAAATTCATCTTTTACTATTCCTTTGCCGAAATCCTCAATTACTATCAATAGTTGTTTATCAGACAGACTAAGTTCAATATTCAATCTCTCAGTCGCCGCATGTTTTATTACATTATTAAAAGCTTCCTTGAATATCAGAAAAACATTTCTCTTTATATCATCAGGTAAAATCAGGTTCCTGTTATCAGCTTTATCGCTTATCGTCAGCTTTATAGAATTAGCCCTGCAGTCATCTATTGCCAGCGATTTAAGCTTCATGAATAGAAGATCAATATTATCATGCGCTGGTGATATGTTCCATATAATATCCGTTATCGCCTCAGTTGAATCTTTAAGCTGCATTGATATTTTGTTCAGAAGTTCTGACTGTTTCAGAGTCACCGGTTCAGAATGTTTTAAAACTTCCGTATATATTTGTGTGGAACTTAAAGTAGAAGCAAGATCATCATGCAGATCCCTCGCTATGCGGTCCCTTATCGCCTGCCTCTCTATCTTCACATTCTTTACTAATTTTAACCGCTCATAAATTAAATGTACAAGACTTAATATTACAACGCAGCTCGCCACAGGCAACACCTGTGAAACTAAAACATTCTGATTCTTAAATACCAACACCTGAAAAATATAGACCCCGAGTATTATTGAGTGGATTATGAACTGCTGTTTAATTGTCCACGGATATCTCTTTTCTCCGAATCTTATCGAGAAAAACAATGCCGCCAGTATAACAAGCAATTCCAGAATCATTCTCTGATTCTTCTCATTGTAAATAAAACTGATGAGCAGTTTCTCATTGATACTCAAAAAAGCCGCCATCCCTTCTTCTTCGGTTACATTAATATGCTGCCCAGGTGTAAGCCCTGTAAGCGTCTTTTTTATTCCGCTCTTTGGAAACACAATCACAATATCATACTGCTTATTTATATCCGCTCCGAAATGAACCTCCTTGGTTGAATGACTGCAGTACCCTGTCCCGCTGTTTATTTCCCTATAACCACGCAGATAATTTTTATCATAAATATGCCCGTGTTCATAAAGCCAAAACTTTGTTCCAATTGCATCCCTGTTTGAAATTGTCCCCTTAACGGTTAAAGTAAAGAAATTCTTGTTGTTAATATTGTTCAGGAATAGAACGCTCTCGCCGTTCGTATAACTTGACACATAAATATCTTCATCGCCGTCATTGTCAATATCCCCAACTGCCGTGCCCGTGCAGTACCCATTCATATTTGCATTAAAATCATCAGTCACCTTAACAAACTTCCTTCCGTCAATATTCCTGTAAAGAACATTTCCTCCCACATTCGCAACATACAGATCCAGATAGCCGTCATTATCAAAATCAAAAAAACTTGCGCCATAACTCAGCATTGTATCATTGCCGAAATATTCCTCTGTTGCATCCCTGAAATGCCCTGTGCCGTCATTTAGGAATAATTTGTTCTGACTCTTCCTCTTGGTAATAAACAGATCGGGATAACCATCATTATTCACATCCGCAAAGCAGACTGCATTACTTTTTTCCCACGGTTCTCCCTTAATTCCTGATTCTTTTGTTATATCCGTAAATTTTATAATTCCATCATGGGAATCATTTCTGTAAAGCACATTTTGATTAGTCCAGTTTGTTACAAACAAATCTGGCTTCCCGTCATTATTTATGTCGCAAAAGGCAGCGCACATTCCGCCCCCCAACGTTTCTAATCCTGCCTCCCTTGTTACTTCAGTAAAAATTCCTGAACCATTATTGATAAACAGCCTGTTTGTGGATTCTTCGTTAGTAATAAACATGTCCAGATAACCGTCATTGTTAACATCTGCGAATGCCACTGAGTTAGTTCTTTCATTTTCACCGACCCCCCGGTTATCTTCGCCTGACACATCATTAAAATATCCTTTCCCGTCATTTATATATAATTTATTCTTTCCTAAAAGATTGCAGATATATACATCTTCGCAGCCGTCATTATCAATATCAGCTATCCCCACACCAATATAAATCGGGTTTGTTGAATCTTTATTTAATCCGTTATAACCTGTAATATTTCTCATCGCTGATTCTTCATCAAACTTTAATCCTGTAACTTTGTTACCGGATATAGCAGGATGATTTATATACAACCGGTTCTGTGAAAACATGCATGCCGTGAGCACGTCTTTGTATCCGTCGTTATTTAAATCTTCAATCCCCACTCCGTATTCATCATCTATATTTTTTGCGCCGCTGAATATTTTCACAGGGTTAAACCCTCCCGGCTTTCTTAAACCCGCAGGTTCAATTTTTCCCGCATAATGAAATACCGTACCGTTTTCGCCGACAGCCCACCCTTCATTATCATCACTAAATTTAATGTCCGATAAATTCTCCTCAGTGGCTAATTTATTCCTAAGCCATTTATTTCCATTATAATGGTAAACTATCCCTGCATTCCCTGCTGCCCATATATTTTTATCATTAATAACACATAGTGAACTGATTCCCTTACTCTCCGGCAGTACAGAATAAAGAACCGGATAATCATTCTCGAACTTGTACAGGTTTCTCCCCTGCAAAGCATATTTTACTTTTTGCGGGGATTCAATAAAGCAGACCGCTTCCTTCAAGAGAAGATGCCATTCACCATTATAATAGTGGTAAACATTATAATTTGCATTCATCCAGAAATCATTTTCGCTTATGCCTGTTATACTTATAACCCAGCCGCGCAATAATGGGAATGGATACATTTTCCACTTTTCCCCGTTAAAATATGCAACCTCCCTGTCGCCGCCTACCCAGCCGTGCTTTTCATCAATGAAATACATTGATATTATCTGATTTGATAATGGACTATGGATTGATGTCCAGACATTTCCGTTGAAGTAATAAAAAAGTGATTCGTTGGTAGACAAAACCTGCGATGCCCAGAATTTCTTTTTATTTAAAGCAAAGAAGGCATCAATTGATATGGTGGGAGGCTGCTGTTTAAGTAGATTTAAAGATTTGTTTGTAATATCCAGTATGTATTTCCCGGTAATGAACCCTTCCCCATTCCCGGTTAAATATATGTTCTTATAATCAATTTTAAATGGAACATCTACCTGCTCCCACTTATATTCTATATCGGTTTTGGAATTATCTTTTGCGGAAACCCCTGAGGTAATAATTACAAGTACAATTAACACTGCCCGTGAAACCAGTCTCATAGACTCTATAATTTATTAATCTCAAAATAAATAAAATATTCCTCAAATTCCCCTTCCCCCCAATCTCCTTAATAAACAAAAAGGGGTTCTTTCGAACCCCCTATTGCATAAAACATAAATCTTAATTCTTATGCTTTAACAAACTTGCTGGCAAGTGTTCCGCAGATTTCACATTTTTCTGTGGGTTCGCCGAACTCTATGTTTCCGCATACTGGACAAAGATAAATATTCACGTCAAGATCCTTTCCCTGCTTTGCGGCTTCAAGCGCCAGCGCATATAATTTTGCATGGACTGCCTCTGCCTTTACTGCATAGCCAAACATTCTTTTTGCTTTATGATTCTCTGCTTCCGCTAAAGCAAGCATTGGGGGATACATTTCTGTAAACTCATAAGTTTCGCCGTCAATTGCTGATTGAAGATTTTCAGCAGTTGAACCAACTCCATCCAATGAATTAAAATGACCTTCTGCATGAATCCTCTCGGCTTCAGCAGCAGTTAAAAATAATTTAGCAATATTGGTGAATCCATCTTTCTCAGCTTTCTTGGCAAACGCACGATATTTCTGATTGGCCTGGCTCTCTCCTGCAAAGGCAGTACTTAGGTTTTCTTTTGTTGAAGACATTTGTTTTTCCTTAATAATTGTTATTTATAAAACTGTATGTGTAAAAATACCAAATTAAGTCCAAATTTGAACAGAGTTATTTTACCCATTGAGCCAAAATTCTAGCTTATCTGAAGATTTATTCCCCTCCTCCTTAAATAGTTAACGATATCAAAATAACACCCCTCATCCTGACTTATATATTCAGGTGGAATTATCCCCTTCCGGATGTACTTCCTCTCGATTATTAACTTTGCCGCTGCCGCACATGTAAATCCCGTTGTCCTCGACATGGAAGTATATCCCGTCGATTCATCAAACTGGTCGAACAGATTTACAGTAACAGTTTTATTATTCCCCTTCAGAATAATTCTCATAACAGTATATTCCCTTTCCCCTCTCTTAAGTTCCCAATGTTTAAGCAGTATTCCCGATGTTAATTCAATGGGCAAAACTTTGATTCCATTAACCGTGATCTGCTTATCAGAAAAAAATCCTGCATCATGAAGAAATTTTATTTTATCAATATGCCCCGGATAGCGGATAGTTTTCTCTTTCATGTTTGGAATCTTCATTGTTTTCAGAAGCGTTCTTAGCCCGTCTGTATTGAATGCTTCAAGCGATCCTGTTTCAGCGAACTCAATAATTTCAGGTTCAGACATTGCCGGTTTAATTACTATCCTGCCATTCTCAACAATTCTTGCCGGACGTGTGTATTCTTCAATTACATCCAGGGGCGCAAAGGGAGCTTTATATTCAAAAGGAAGAATTCTCTTGAACGGGAGCCCTCCTACATAACACTCAAATGAATCAAGCTGCATCCTCATGTTAAAATAACCAAGAATAATATTGCTGAGGCCCGGAGCTACTCCGCAGTCAACTACCGCTGTTACATTATTTCTTTTTGCAATATCATCAAGCAGGAAAGGATCTTCTCCTGAAAAAGCAATATCAACAACATCTTTCCCCAATTCAATTACATTCTTCAGCGTCCTGTGCCCAATAGTACTGGATACGGCAGAAACAACAAGATCACATTTACCTATTTCTCCGGAAAATGCTCTCTGATCACCAAAATCAAGTTGCCTGCATTTAAGATTCTTATTTTCCGGAATATTGTTTAATCTCTCCCGATCCTTGTCATAAACTGACACATTAAAATCCACTGCTAAATCACGCGCAATAACTCCCCCGATCATTCCTGCCCCAAGTACAGCAATATTTTTCATACAAAATCCTTCTTTTGTTGGTTCATTCATGGTTTATAGACAACAAAAAATGTTCTTTTGAACGGCAAAAGTATTTTATTGTTCTTCTGAAAACGGTAACTCGCCCGGCATTCCTCCAGAACCTGCTGTCTGAATAATGCTTTTTCTTTAACATCAGACAATCTTGCCAGGTAATGTTTCATCCCGGTAGATGAATACCATTCAATTATTCCGTTATGGTTGTCAAGTACATGATAATAGATTGTCTGCCATACGGAAAATTTCCCCGAGATTTCTGAAAGGAGATCATAATAAAATTCGGGAGTATAATAGTTTAAAGCCTCCCGGCATCCGGCCATCTTTTCTTTCCATTCCCGGCTCTCCGATACTTTTGTTAATGCCTTATGCAGCGGAGAATCAAAGTTTGCCGGAACCTGAACAGCCAGAACCCCCTTGCTGTGTACTATTTCAAATAATTGTCTTACCAAATTCTCATGATCCGGCAGCCATTGAAGTACTGCGTTTGAAAAGACAATATCAAATTTCCCTTCAGGTTTCCATTTTCTGATATCAGCAACTATCCACTTTTCATCCGGGTCAGCTTTTCTAGCGCTCTCAATCATTTCCTCTGAACTGTCGATCCCGGTTATTTCTGCAGTCGGATACTTTTCTCTAAGTACAAATGTGCTGTTCCCCGGACCGCACCCAATATCCACAATTTGAGCAGGTCTCGAAATATTTATACTGGCAGCCAGATCATGAGCCGCCTGTGTCCGCTCATCTTTGAATTTTAAGTATTGTACCGGGTCCCATTTAGGAAGATTATCTTTTTCCATTTCGGCTGCCTTAAGTATTATTTTATGTTAAAGGAAATGATTTCTTTTTTAGCCTCAATTTGTCTCACAATTTCAATATTATTTCCTTATAATTAAACCTTTCTTATAGAAAAATTGACTAATAATAATTGTATCCATCATATACTGATTTTGAATGAAAAATATATTTATATCCTGTTTCGTTTTCCTTACTGCAATTAACGTATTTTCACAGAATTATTTCGTGACAGGACAGGTTGCTGACTCTGCATCAAAGAAACCCCTTGTCAGGGCAAATGTTATACTTACCCGCACTTCCGACTCAAAAGTCGTAGGTGATTTCTCCGATGTAAATGGAAAATTTACAGTCGGAAATCTGAAAAAAGGGAAATACCTGTTCGAAATCAGCTTTATAGGATATAAAAAATACCGCAGGAATATTGATATTTCTTCTGAAAAAACAGACTTGCAGAAGATCTACCTTAGAAAGGAAAGTGTTGAACTTAAAGAAATTGATATAGTCGGAAAAACTTCCGGCGTAACTATTAAAAACGATACAACTGAATATGACGCCTCAACTTTTAAAGTAAATAAAGATGCGGTTGCTGAGGATCTTATTCAGAAAATGCCAGGCATTTCAGTGCAGAATGGTCAGGTTCAGGCGCATGGTGAAAATGTAGGAAGCGTTCTTGTTGACGGCAAAATGTTCTTCGGTGACGATCCTAATGCAGCATTGAAAAATATTCCCGCAGAAGTAATAGATAAAATTCAGGTATTTGACCAGTTGAGCGAACAATCTCAGTTCACCGGTTTTGATGATGGAAATACAGTAAAAACTATTAACATTGTAACCAGAAACAGGGTAAAAGAAGGGACTTTTGGCAAATTGTTTGGCGGTTACGGCGATCAGGATAAATATTCTGCAGGCGGCAATATAAACATCTTCCATGATGATACCAGACTTTCAATCCTTACACAATTTAATAATGTTAATATCCAGAATTTCTCAAGCGAAGATCTTCTGGGCGTATTGTCTTCAACAGGTTCAGGAGGCAGAGGCGGTATTGGAGGCGGAAGAGGCGGCGGCGGCGGAAATAACCGTGGACAGGGCGGAGGCGGTCAAAGCGCCGGTGGTTACGGTGGCCCCGGAGGATTTGGAGGCGGAAATAATGTCAACAATTTCCTCGTTAGCCAAACTGCAGGTATTGTAGATACTAAAGCTTTCGGAGTAAATTATGTCGATAAATGGGGAAAGAATTTCGATATAACAGGCAGTTACTTTTTTAACATTACTAATAATAATGCCGAGTCATTAAGCGATAGAAATTATTTCCTCACTAATTCCACTTCCCAAAGTTATAACCAGGATAATACATCTCTTACTAAAAATATAAATCACAGATTTAATTTTAGAATGACTTATCAGATTGATACTTCAAACTCAATAATATTCCGGCCAAGTTTCACGGCCCAGCAGAATAATGGTTCAAGTAATAATTTCGCAAATACATTCCAGGGACTGGATCAGTTAAGCACAACCAGCAGTATCTTTAATACAAATCTTCAGGCATATACTTCAAGCAATGAATTGCTTTACCGCCACAAATTTGATACTCCCGGAAGAACAATCTCCTTTGATTTTAATGGTTCACTAAACAAAAGTTCAGGTGATAATACCTTCTATGCAAATGATGTTTTCTATACCAATTTGCTCGCAACAGATTCAACCATTAACGAAGTTTCAGATTTACTCAAGAACGGCGGAAGCGCTACTGGCAATATCGTGTACACTGAACCATTTACAGAAAATGGATTACTTCAGTTTAATTCCCGGTTCTATTATTCTGAAGACCATAGCAATAAGAATACCTACGACGAGATGCCGACTGAATCAACATTGGATACATTGTTAAGTAATGTTTACAGGAAATATTATATTACTCAAAGTTACGGCGCCGGCTACCGCTTCAGAAAAGAAAGTCTGATGTTTGGTTTTGGAGTAAATTATAACCTTGCAGAATTAAGAAATGAACAGACTTTCCCTTTGGGACATGAAACAGTCAGATCATTCAGTTCGGTGCTCCCTAATTTTATGATGATGTACAGGATTTCAAAAGACCAGAATCTCCGTATAATGTACCGCGCCAATAATGATGACCCCACAATCGATCAGCTTCAGAATGTTCTGAATAATGCCAATCCAACCCAGCTAAGTTTGGGTAACCCAGCGCTTGCACAGGATTATAAGCACACAATAAACATCCGCTATACCGAAACAGGATTTGAAAATGTACACTCGTTCTTTATTTTATTCGGCGGAACATTTACCGAGAATTATATCGGAAACAGAACTTTTATTGCACAGAAAGACACTACCGTAATGAACAATATATTCCTTAATCGTGGAAGTCAGTTGGTAGTCCCTGCAAATCTTGACGGATACATAAATCTTCGTGCTTTAACAACATATGGATTTCCGGTTTATTGGTTGAAATCAAATCTTAATTTAAATCTAAGTTATAATTATACACGCACACCGGGCATCATAAATGACCTTATGGACAGAGTAAACTCATCCACTTATGGCGCGGGAATTGTCTTAAGCAGTAACTTCAGCGATAAAATAGATTTTACACTTTCAACCACCAGCAGCATTAACTATGTTAAAGATAATATCCAGGCATCTGACAACAGCAGATATTTCAATCAAAATTCATTAGTGAAATTATACCTATGGATATGGGAAGGATTTGTATTAACAAATGAACTGAACCATGAATACGATAACGGATTAAGCGCCTCATACAACCGTAACATCATTTTATGGAACGCAACATTCGGGAAGAAATTTCTGAGCAATGACAATGCAGAACTTCGGTTTTCATGCAATGATATACTAAATAAAAACACAAACATTCAGCACAACATAACAGACACGTATACAGAAGATGTAAGATCAAATACACTTGGGCGATATTTCTTACTATCATTCATTTACAGTCTCCGTGCATTCTAGTTTTTTGTATATATCTATATATGCAATTCCCTTATTCACCGGCCCCAAATTATTGGGTGCTTTGCCCTTATTCACCGGCCTCAAATTATTGGCACTTTGCCCTTATTCACCGGCCTCAAATTATTGGCGTAAAAAAATTCAGCACAAGCAATAATTGAAACGATATAATGAAGGGGATGGGGAAATACGAGCGAAGCGAGATTATTTCCCGCATTTGAATTGACAAATTGGCAGAACGAAGCGCTGAATTTTAGCCAATAATTTGCAGCCGATGTTTTCTTTTGTTTCTTTTCTTTGCGCCAAAGAAAAGAAAGGAGTTTGTTTCTTTGCGCCAAAGAAAAGAAAGGAATTGTGTTCTTTCCTCCAAAGAAAAGAAAGGAGAAATAATTTTGATTAAGCAAAACTGATTTATATTTTTGCCTTACAATGTCAATAATAGAAACAACCCAACTTACAAAGAGATATGACAGATTGACCGCTGTGGACAATCTGGATCTCCACATCGGAGAAGGCGAGATCTTTGGACTCTTAGGTCCCAACGGCGCCGGCAAAACAACAACTCTTATGATGCTTACTACTTTAATTAAACCCACTTCCGGGAGCGGTTTAGTTAACGGATTTGACATAGTTAAACAGCCAGATAAAGTACGAAAATCAATCGGCATTGTTTTCCAGGACCCCAGTTCTGATGATATATTAACCGGATATGAAAACCTTAAACTTCACGGAATGCTTTACAGCATGCCCAAAACCTTACGTGAAGAAAAAATAAAAGAGGTTCTTAAACTTGTCGATCTAACCGACAGGCGAAATGATTTAGTCAGAAAATATTCAGGCGGAATGAGAAGACGACTTGAACTTGCACGCGGACTAATGCATTCGCCGAAAATAATATTTCTTGATGAACCAACTCTGGGGCTCGATCCTCAAACCCGTGAAACGATTTGGGGATATATTGAAAATCTTTCGCGTGTAGAAAAGGTTACAATAATTATTACAACCCACTATATGGAAGAGGCTGACCGTCTCTGCAGCAGACTCGCAATTATCGACACTGGCAAAATCGTAGCCCTTGACTCCCCTTCAAACATGAAGAAAACTATCGGCGGAGATATAGTAACATTAAAAATTACCAACCCTGATATTGATTCAGTTAAAAGACTCGAATTTATTAAAGAGATAGAGAGAAAAGACAACCTTGTGTTCCTTACAGTAACCAATGCAAATGAAAACCTTCCGCTTATACTCCAAACAATCGGAAAAGTGGAATCAGTTGAAGTTCATTCACCGACACTGAATGATGTGTTCTTGAATTATACCGGCAGAACAATCCGTGAAGATTCACCCGAAGGAAGCTGGGCAGAAAGAAGCATGCATTATAAGGCAAAGAAATGAGTAATATTAACGGTATACTGGCAATATGGTACAGAGAGTATAAAGTATTTTTACGCGAAAGATCACGGGTTATCTCATCTTTAGTAAGCCCGCTGCTATGGCTATTGATATTCGGAGGTGGACTTGGTTCATCATTATCGGTATCAGGGATAAACTATCAGACATTCATATTTCCCGGTATACTTGCTCAGTCAGTGCTTTTTACTTCTGTCTTTTTTGGAGTTTACATTGTGTGGGACAGGAAGATCGATTTCCTTAAAGAGGTGCTGGTTGCTCCCATATCAAGGACCTCTATGTTTTTAGGTAAAGTAATCGGCGGAGCAACAGACTCGCTGATACAGTCATTTATATTATTAATACTTGGACTTATATTAGGCGGTTGCGGAATAATTCCGGGGCTTCATTTAACGCTGATCTCGATATCAGCATCTTTGTTGATTCTGTTTATAACCACATCCTTTTTTGTAAGTGTAGGATTAATAATCGGATCGAGGATGGAGAGTCCCGAAGGATTCCAGTTGATATCGAGTTTTCTGTTGTTCCCTGTTTTCTTTCTTTCAGGAGCGCTCTTTTCAATTGACAAACTTCCGGTATGGCTGGCGCCGCTTACATTTATTAATCCTCTTACATATTCAGTTGATGCACTAAGGAGAGTAATACTGGGAACATCTCATTTCCCCTTATACTTTGATGCAGGCATTTTAATTATCTACACAATAATAATAATCTCCGCCGGCATCTTCGCCTTCAAGAAGATGAAGATCTGATTCTATTCATCCAATTTCATTTTTTTGATCATTCCTGATCTTCTAAATATTGCCAGCTAGTCAGAAGCTTACCGGATAAATGTCTCATAGTACTTATTTACTCCTTAACAGCTCCTTATAAGCGGGCAATAAGGAGCGAATAAGCAGCTATTTTTGTTAATCTATTGTTATAAAAGAAGTTGCGGGAATATTGGGCGTCGGGAAATGTTTCCCGACGCTGCTGATTTATTTAATTATCCTACTCTAATACGTGTATATTCTTTTTAGCGCATATTTCTTTCAACTGTTTCGGCCAAACGGTAACTGTAACTTCGCCAAGGTGCGCTGTCCTTAATAAATACATAAAAGTGCGCGACTGCCCTATTCCGCCTCCGATGCTAAGCGGAATTTTATCATTGAGTATTGCCTGATGATACGGCAGTTTAAGAAAATCCTGCTGGCCCGTAATTTCAAGCTGCTGTTTCAGGGTATCTTTTGTTACACGAATTCCCATTGAAGTTAATTCATGCCGGCGTTTAGTAACAGGGTTCCAGACCAGGATGTCACCGTTTAATCCATGATATGTTTCTCCGTTCCTTGAGGTAGGTGTAACCCAGTCGTCATAATCAGCGGCACGCATTTCATGAGGGTATCCGTCTTTAAGCACCCATCCGATTCCTATAATAAATACGGCAGGATATTTCTGAAGTATAGCTGTCTCCCGTTGTTTACGAGGAAGATCGGGATACATCGCCAGTAATTCTTCTGCATGTATGAATTTCAATCCTTCAGGGAAGTCAGGATAAACACCTTTAAGCTGCGGAAAAAGTTCCTGCGCATATTTGCCGGCGCCATAAATTACTTTCCATATCTTTTTAACAACATCAATCAGTAGGTCCATATTCCTCTGATCGGCAGTTATTCTTTTTTCCCAATCCCATTGATCAACATAACAGCTGTGGTCATGGTCAAGAAAATAATCTTTCCGCACTGCTCTCATATCGGTGCAAATACCCTCACCGACATTACAATCGAACTCGGCGAGAGCCATTCTTTTCCATTTTGTAGCGGCCTGAACCACCTGTGCGTCAATGCGTTTGGGCAGCCCCAGTCCGCATGGAAAATCAATCGGTGTACGTGAACCGTCGCGGTCAAGATAATCATTTACTCCGCTGTCCTTGTCAACTATCAGAGGGACCTGAACCATAGTTAGATTTAGTTCTTTGCAAAGATTCTTTTCAATATAATCTTTGACGGCATACAAGGCTTTCATCCTGTCCAACGGCTTAAGAATAGCGCTATAACCGGACGGAAGGATTTTTTCAACTTCCTCATAGGTACTAATACCCGGACCTGCCAGATCTGCTTTTTTATCTCCCATGGGTAACTCCTTAATTAATTAATGAAAATAAACTGCAAGAATGCAATTCACGGTTATTGCTTTCGGTGATTATAATGAAACGGATACTATTTGATGATGACTTCTATTAACCTGAATTTGAATAATTTTTATTATTTTGTGTTTTGTTATTTTACAATAAACTGATGAGTATATTATTCCAATTATTGAAATTATCGGGTACATAGCATCAGCCCTAGTGGCTGTTTCTTTGATGATGAGCGGTATCGTAAAGCTCAGGATTATAAATCTTACGGGAGCAATATTATTTTTAGCATACGGCCTGGTGATAAAAGCTTATCCTATTGCTTTTGTTAACGGACTTATCTGTATTGTAAATGTGTATTATCTGTTTGATATTTTCAAGGTAAGGGAATATTTCAAAATTCTGGAGGTAGAGCACAATTCAGAATACCTGAATTATTTCCTGAAGTTCCATGAAGCTGAAATTAGAAAATACATCCCCTCATTTTCATTCACTCTGGATAAAGAGTGCAATGTTTTCTTCATTCTTAGAAATTCAATTTCTGCGGGTTTAATCTATGCTGAGAAAAGAAATGACAACAGTTTGTTTATAAAACTTGATTATGTAATCCCCGGATACAGAGACTTAAAAATCGGGAAGTATGTTTATAAAAACATATTCCAAATAACCGGGGCTAAAAAGCTCTATTCATATCCCGGCAATAAAAAACATTCCAAATACCTGAAGAGAATGGGCTTTTATGAAGTTGTTTCAGATGACAACGTAGTTTACTGTCTTGAACAAGAATGATAAAAATCTTATTGACAATTAATATTAAGTAAAGCACATTTTTGCCGGGACTGAAAAAGACTATCCCTCCCTTTGTCCCACTTTTTTAAGGGGGATTGTTTTTCTAGTGTTTACTTCAAAGTTGTAATATACAAAGTCTATGCGAACTATTCTATTGTTAAATTTGTTTAGTTTTGATATAAAAAAGGTATTTATGCTTTGAAATAAATAAAAAGAAGATTAAATTATTGACAAATAATTTCATATTTTACAAACACCGGTCAGGGATATACGGCGTCGTATGAAATACTGTCTTATAGTTACAATTCATATTCAGGATGAGATACTTCCTCATGAAGGAAATCTAATCATGCATACCAAAATAGCATTTAATAATAAAAACATTAAGTAATGAGGTATAGGTTGAAAAGAATATTTTTTATCAGTCTGTTGCTTACCGCTATATCAATTAATGGGCAGCAGATTCATATGGGGGGTATGATGCCTGAGGATCTCTCTAAAATATCCTGGATTGAGAAATCCCCAATCAAACAAAACGAAAAAAAACTTCTGTCTTCCGTAGACAATTCGGCTCATATTCCGCCGGTATTGAATCAGGGAAATTTGAATTCTTGTGTAGCCTTCGCTGTTGCCTATTATTATAACACTTTTTCAGAATGGAAAAAAAGAGGCTGGTCTGTAACGGATCCCAGCCACCAGTTCAGTCCTACTTTTATGTATAATATTATTAATGGCGGCGATAATAATCCGACATTTGCTTCTGATGCAGCTAAATTAATGCTTGATCATGGAATTGCCACACTGCAGGACTGTCCCTATACTGTAGACGATAACACTACCTGGCCGACAGAATCCCAGTTCAGAAGCGCGATGCAGTTTCGTTGGGAAAAGGTCTTTTCAATTGATGTTTCAACTGATAACGGAATTGAACAGCTCAAAGAATATATCGCGGGTGAAAATGTTGCCAATCTGGGTATCTGGCTGTGGGGTAACTTTGATAACATAGGTAATTATGACAACAATTTTGCTGTTGCCGATAAAAACGGATCAAACAGAGGCGCACATGCAACTACGATTGTCGGCTACGATGACAACCATTTAACTAATGACGGATTGGGTGCTTTCAAATGCGTAAATTCCTGGGGCACAAGTTGGGGAACATTGGGAGGATATTTCTGGATGTCATATAAAGCAGTTAAAGATATTAATCTTTCGCAGCAGCAGGCATTTTATGCTGAAACAAGATCAAATTATACTCCCAACACCATGGCTACAGTAAGGATTACACACGATGCAAGAAATACACTGCCGGTAAGATTTGGTATTGGAACTGCCGCTAATCCGAAGGTATCGAAAGACTATTTAGATTTCTACATTTACACTCAGGGTCTCCCCTATTTCACAATTACTAGCCGTCCCATGCCTTCTACAAATATTGTTTTTGATCTTACTGATTATGAATACTTACTGAGAAACAATAAGACAAATAATGTGTTCTTCGCAGTTAAAGACACAAAAACAGACGGCGTTACAGGCACTGTAAATTATTTCAATATAAACGCGCCTCATTTCACCGCAAATGTATCTTATTCGGATATGCCGGTAAATATCACAGACGATAATAATGAAGCAATTCTTAACCTTACCATTAATAATTCAACAGGAGATACTCTTAAATTATTAACACCACCGGATTCCGGCGGATATGTGGGAAATAATTCGTCATTTAATATTAAATGGAATTCCACCGGAATAGCCAACGTGGATCTGTATTATTCAACCGATGCCGGAATGACCTGGAATATTATTCAGAATAATCTACCTGCCGTTCAGGGCGAGTACGTCTGGAGTGTCCCCGATCTAACATTTGATTCCACATTAATCAGAATTTCAAATTCGGCTGTTCCTTCATTTATGGATGTAAATATGGTAAAAGTAGGAGCTCCTTTATCTGTAAATGACAATAATATACTCCCTAATAAATTTGTTCTGGATCAAAACTATCCTAATCCATTTAATCCTTCAACTACAATCAGTTATTCAATTCCTAAATCTGGAATGGTTAGTCTGAAGTTATATGACGTAACCGGGAAAGAAGTAACCACGCTTATTAATGAATATAAAACAAACGGCACTTACTCATTAAATTTGAATTTTGGCAAATACCAAATCACTTCCGGAGTTTATTTCTACAGATTATCTTCAGGCAGTTTTTCTGATGTAAAGAAAATGATTCTTATTAAATAACTGAGTTAAATAATGAAATACTACGTTCTATTAATAGCTGCATTACTAATGCTGCCCGGATGTTCATCTTCTGGTAAGCTGAATGAGACTCAGAATCAAATGGCTCTGTTGGATTATAATATAACATTATCCAAAGGAGGGGGGTTTACAGGAGTTCATCAGGGATTCTTCATAGACAGCACTGGTAAAGTCAGTTCCTTTGAAGGAATAATTACTACAAACGTTAAAAATATTTACAAGGGATCATTAAGCAGCGAACAGATTAATGAAATCAATAATTTATCCGCGGGAGTAGTAAAGATAAATTACAATCAAAATGGAAATATGACCAGTTCAATCAGCTTGAAGAATAAATTTAATGAATTCAATTTCTCCTGGCCGGGTGTTGCGCCGGACAAAAATGTCCCAGCTGAATTAGTTCAATTTTATGAAAAGTTAAGCAATATTATCAATCATTTAAAGGAATAATACCAACTATGAACAAACATTTACTTTTATTTATAGTATTAACTCTTGCCTCATTATCTTTTGCAGGTCAAGATGGGGTTAATGGTAAGGCCTTGAACCAAAAATATTTTAAACACGATGCCCTAAAAGGATTAAAGACTCTCGAAAGTACTGTTTCCAGGAAATTGCAGTCTGAATGGAACAAAGAAAATTCTACCCCTAGTATTATCTCGGGGCGTTTAACAGCTCCGGGTTATTCTGTTTCGGCCAATAAGTCAATTGACGGGATCAGATTCATGTCAGAAAACAAGGAATTATTCGGTTTAAGCAGTCCAGAACAGGAATTGAAAGTTAAATCTGCTTTTACTGATGAGCTTTCAATGACCCATGTTAAATATGACCAAATGATAAATGGAATTAGAATATTTCCATCCCAGTTGATTGTTCATTTTAATTCTGACGGGTCAATCGAATCAGTAAACGGCAACTATATTCCAACTCCAGAAATAATTACTACGCCAAAGCTTTCCGGAAGCAGTGCAATAGCAAATGCCAAACAATCCCTTGGGAAATATTCCTCTACAGGAGAATCATCTGAATTAATAATATTTAGAAAAAATTTAGATCTGCGATTGGCATATGAAGTGAAATTGCCAAGTAATAGCTTCCCTGAAATGAAATTGATAATAGATGCTAACAGCGGAGAAGTTCTCGATAAAGACAGTGGAATTCGTTATGACGGCCCTATGGTTGGAAGCGGAGTTGGATTAAATGGAATTGTAAAACCGCTTAATACTTATCTATTCGGCGGGCATTATTATTTAATTGACGCAACATTACCGATGTATATAGCACCTGTCGATTCATTTAAAGGAGTTGTTGTTACTTACGATGCTAAAAATGACACTAATAATGGTGGTTATCAATCAGTAAGTGTTGTAAATGATCCGAATGGTGATAATAATTTTAATGATAATGAAGGTTTGAAAGCGGCTGTTGATGCACACATATTTGCACAAACGGTATATAAATATTACAAATCAGTACATAACAGAAATAGTTTCGATAATCAGGGGGGAAGCTTAATAAATGTGGTACATTATTTAATAAATTATAATAATGCATTCTGGAATGGGCAGTGCATGAGTTATGGAGACGGAGACGGAATTGAATTTTCAAATCTTGCTGGCGCTCTGGATGTTATAGCACATGAATTAACTCATGGAGTAACCGGAACAACTGCCAATTTGGTTTATCATAACCAGCCGGGTGCAATAAATGAATCAATGTCTGATTGTATTGCCAGCTGCGTTGATAGTACAAACTGGCTGATCGGAGAAGATGTTTATACACCGGGAACGGCTGGTGATGGTATAAGAAGCATGCAGGATCCTCATAACGGTGCAACGCAGGGAAGTGAGAAATGGCAGCCTGCAACTTTGAGCGAGTATTTAAATTTGCCTGACACTGAACCCGGTGATTGGGGAGGAGTTCATATTAATTCCGGTATACCCAATAAAGCATTTTATAATGTTGCTTCCGTTACAGGGCATTATAAAGCCGGTAAGATCTGGTACCGTGCACTTACTGTTTATTTAACAAACAATTCTCAGTTTTCTGATCTTCGGGCTTCATGCCTTAATGCGGCAAAAGATTTATTTGGCGCAGCATCCCCGGAGTATACAACTGTCGGGAATGGTTTTGATAATGTTGGAATAACTGCTGGCACTGACATTACTACTGATCTTATTTATGATGACGGAAATCCTGTATTTTATGTTGCAAGCTCAACATTAAATTCTGAATATGCAGTAAAATTTACTCCCCCTACCAACAATGCAGATATTCAAAATGTTAAAATTTTTCTTACAGGTGATGCAAACACAAATACCGGGAATGGACATTTTACATTAGTTCTTTATTCAGCTGTTAATTCCCTACCTGGCAGTTTACTAATAACTCCATATTCTTATTTCCCCACAGTAACCGGTTGGCAGAGTTTTGACCTTTCATCAGTCCATGTTACAGGAGAATTTTTTGTTTCGGCAAGATATGACGGTTCGAATTATCCCGAAATAGGTGCTGATTCTCCTCCTGCAAACGGAAGAACTTATTATTATGTTCCATCAACCAGTACCTGGTACCAGGCATTATCCCCGAATGATTATCTATTATTAATGAGAGCAACAGTTAAAACCACAACATCAGTAAGTGAAATTGATACACGGATTCCCGACAAGTTTGAATTGCTGCCCAATTATCCGAATCCATTTAACCCTTCAACAACTATCAGGTATTCTCTTCCGGAATCTGCTGATGTTAATATTGCCGTCTATGATATAAACGGCAGCCACATTACTGATCTTGCCGATAATCATCAGAACCCGGGAACATACACCATAACATGGAATGGCAGAAATGACGCAGGATTGATGGTTTCAAGCGGCGTTTATTATTGCAGAGTTAAAGCCGGGAATTATATTAAAACTAATAAAATGATTTTATTGAAATAATTAAATTAAAAATAAAGCAGCAAGAGCATCGCAATGAAAAAAATAATTTATATGATCAGCATTATATTCTGGGCGGGATCTGTGAGAATGTTTTGCCAAACATTATTAAATGGTGATTTTGACAGCGGGCCGTTGTCAGGATGGACACAATATTCGGCTGGCGGCTATGGCCTAATCGGCACTTCAACATTTCTTGCCTATTCAGATATACAGCCGACTGTCACCCCGCATTCAGGAAATTATATGGCGCGGTTGGGCGGTTTCAATTATGAACAAAATTATATAAAGCAAACCGTTACTCTTCCAAATGTTAATCCGCTTTATTTAAGTCTTTATTACCAGACATGGGCCTTTTCCGGCGCTGAATGCTCCGGCCCATGGACAGGTGGTGAGATTAAAGTTGTTGTAGGAGGACAAACAATTTTGGATAATCTTCTCTGCTATTCCAATAGAGTCACGGATTGGACCTTCGGTTATTTTAACCTTACACCTTTAGCCGGACAGACAGTCGAAATTAAAATAAGTGAAGATGCAGCAGGAGAAGGCTGGTGGTCATTTTTATATCTAGATGATATTGCCCTTACTTCAATTCTCGATGTAAAAAATACATCCAGAATTCTTAGTCCTTCTGAATATAAACTGGAACAGAATTTCCCCAATCCCTTTAATCCTGAAACTAACATTAAATATTCTGTGCCATTTGAAAGCAACATAAAAATAACTATCACAAATGTCATTGGGGAAACAATTAAGGAATTGGTGAACGATCACCAGCAAGCAGGAAATTATATTAAAACTTTCAACTCACCCGGACTATCAAGCGGAATATATTTTTACTCAATAAGCGCTTCGTCTGTTGATGGGAAAAAAACATTTAGCAGTACTAAAAAGATGATCTTGCTTAAATAATTTTTCAATAATTATTTATATCCCTTTACTCTAACGGGTAAAGGGATATTTTTTATCAGTTGTTTAAACCCTTTTTCTGATAAGTTCCAGAATTCCATTAATAAAAGTCAAAGGGTGGGGCGGATTACCGGGAACGTACAAATCAACTTTATATTTATCTAAAAATATCCGGTTTATTGCAAGGCTATCAGCAAAAATCCCGCCGCTGATAGCATCAGTACCATATAGGATTATTATTTTGGGATCGGGTAATGCATCATAGCACATCTGAAGAGGTTCAGCCATATTATCTGATATCGGACCTGTAATTACCAATCCATCGGCATGCCGGGGCGATGCTACGAATTCGATTCCATATCTGCCGATATCAAAGTTCACATTTCCCGAAGCATTCAGTTCTAGTTCGGCACTGTTATCGCCGGCAGCAGAAACCTGTCGAAGTTTTAACGAATCACTGAAGACAGATGATATTTCTTTTCGGATAAGTTCAGGGTTTAAAACAAGCGGCAGATTCTCCCCCTCTTTTATAATCAGGGATGAACGGTTGTTAACAGACATTTTGTAATCAGGTGTAAATTTGATCTTTCCGGGAAATCTGAAAGCACATTCTCCGCAAAAGGTACATTTGCCCAGATCAATTTTAAATGGTTTTTCTGAAATCGCCTTTGTGGGGCAAATGTTTATAATTTCTGTTTCATCTATTTTTTCATCAGTAATAACGGGTCTGCCCCTGAATGGTCCCTTTAGTATAACAGCCGTCGGATCTTTTATATATTGAATCCCCTGATGCTTTAATATTTTTAATGTTTTTATCATATTAAACTCTACAAATCAAAACCGCAGTAAGAAAGATTAAAGCTCTTATTGCATATTGGGAAATCAGAGATTTCATTTTTTCGTACAGCAAGTGAAAGAGCCATCCAATTGTGGAAAGACGGGTCCTTTATTTTGTAGTTTATGATTTCTCCTTTTTCATCCGTTACCGCACTATGGCATATTTCTCCACGCCATCCTTCAACAAGAGATACTACTAATTGATTCTCCGCAGGAATCAGAGAAATATTTTTCTTGAGTGAATGCATGGGAATATTCTCTAATAATTTTTTAATATAACCGATAGACTGAAGGATTTCCAGACGCCTGACTTGCGTACGGGAATAAACATCTCCATGATGTTTTATCACCGGCTCATGCTCTAAGTTTTTGTAAAGATTAAACGGATGTGAAGATCGAATATCACGGTTCAATCCGGAAGCTTTTGCAGCCATTCCTACGGCGCCAATCTCTAATGCATTATCATGTGTTACTACGCCGGTTTTCTCCAGCCTGGTGAGACTTCCCGGATTATGGAAGAATTTTTTTATCATTTCATTGAAGTCTCTTTCATAAATCTCAAGAATGGCAAGCAGAGAGGATTTTAATTCCTCTGTAAATGGGTAATTATTTTCTGCCGGCCGGATTAATCCTTTCCCCAATCTGTTCCCGCACCAGCTTTGAAGAAAATTAATAATAGGCGTTCTCAGCCGTCCGAATACTGACTGGCCCAACTGATATGCAATGTCTCCGCAGATTGCACTCAGGTCACCTGTATGCACAGCGATTCTTTCCAGTTCAAGGGCAATTGTTCTTACAAATTGTATTTCTTCACCCGGTTCATAGCTGCACAATGAATCCCAAAGATTTGCAAAAGCTGTTGCATGGCCGATTGCCGTATCACCGGCAATTGATTCGGAAAGTATAATTCTCTGCAGCAAGTTATTTTTCTCAGTAAATAATCTTTCTATACCACGGTGCTGATAACCCAGTTGTATTTCAAGATGCAATATCTGTTCACCTTTACAAATAAACCGGAAATGTCCGGGTTCAATAATACCCGCATGTATAGGACCTACGCCGACTTCGTGCAGTTCATCACTGTCAATATGGTAAAATGGATAGTCTCTCATCTCTAAGGATTTATCAAACCGGTTTGAACCATATCGAACGGGTTTCAGCCAGGGGTGATCAAGATATTTAACTCCAAAGTTTTCACTGATTTCCCTTTCGAACATATGAAAAGCTGTATTCCTGGCCGTCATAGAGGAATAATATATTCCCGGAATTAATCCTATTTCAGTAGAAGTAAGTTTAATTCTTTCTTTGTTGTCATTGGCAATACAGCAGATGAGTTTTAGCCTGCTTTTGTATGGAAATCCGAAATAATTAACGCAATGGTTATGATGATCATGCAGGAAAAGCACATTAGTGTTGGCAAATTCATCATACTCAATGACAGGTATTGATCTTAAGTCAATCCTTTCATTATTCTTAACAGTTATGTAATTGCGAGAAATCATTTTACTCTGAGTAAATTAACCAAAATTTTTAATGGCTGCGTTAATTAATGTAACTAATATATCCGGTGGATTATATCCGATATAAACTACAGCTGCAAGTAATCCATACTGCGGAACGGATTCCCAAATGCTTATCCTGGTATTTTGTTTTTCTTCAAGGCTTCTATTTTCATCCCTATGAAAAAGCAGCTTAAATATTATTTCACCGAATGTTCTTATAATAAAGGTTAACAAAACCGCTGTAATAATCAGAAGCCAAAAGTATCCGTTTTCAAACATGGATCGAAATATATAGAACTCACTTATAAACATTCCTGACGGCGGTATTGCCGTAATCATAAAAAATCCCAGTAACAATACTAATGCCCCCGAGGTATTCTTTTCAAAATAGCCCCCTGCATCATTTATGAATTTGCTTTTGATGACTCGGAAAACAGAACCATACTGATAAAACAAGCCTGCTTTTGTAAATGAATGCAGTATCAAATGCAGAATAGATCCAAATAGTCCGGCGCCACCCATTGACAAACCAATTGTCATCAGCCCCATGTGCTCAACACTTGAATAGGCAAACATCCGCTTAAAACTCCTGACGCGGAGCATATAAGCTGCGGCAATGAATAGTGAAAGAAGCGCGCTCACTATTAATACTATTTTTGACCACTGATGAATATTTGTTTTTGCCGCAATAGAATAAATACGGTAAATGCCAAGAAATCCGACATTCATTAATGCACTTGAGAAAATAGCGGATGCCGGTGAAGGTGCTTTATCTTTTGCATCAATTCCGGCAGTGTACATGGGTACCAATCCTGCCTTTGCGGTATAACCCGTGAAAATAAAAAGAAAGGCAGCTTTCAGCCAGAACTCGTCAAGTCTACCGGCATTATTGAATAAATTGGAATAGAATAAATCCCCCACCTTTGACTGTTGTGTGGCTAATCCGAGGAAAAGTATTCCTATAAAAATAAGAGCAACGCTGACAGAACAAATAAAAAGATATTTCCAGCTTCCTTCAAGACTTCTCTCAGTCCTGCGGTGATAGATCAAAACGGATGCACTCAAAGTTGTAATTTCTACAAATATCCAGGCTATTGCCGCATGGTTTGCAAGATATGCGCAACTGATTGCTGAAATTAAAAGTATCAGTGCAGACCAATATATACTTTCTGCCTGCGGTGTATCTTGTCTGTGGCCGATATAAATGAAACTGTAAAGTAAAGAAGTAGATGCCAAAACGCTTAGAACAAACAGAAGAATAATTCCAATTGCATCGGGCATAAAATAATAAAACTGAATGATATTGAGATTTATGTACTCATATATTGTTAATGCCCATTGCAGAATAATAAAGGAAATAACAAGCGAGTAGATTATCTTTCTTTGCCTGAACGTGAAAATTGAAAGGATGATTAACAGCGACAATATTAAATATATACCAATCATTTCGTTTTCAATCTCTTAATCTGTTTAATTGATCAACTTCTGCTTCCCGGAACATATCGCCTATCTTATTTGCGAATATTCCCAGAACCAAAACAGTTACAAAAATATCAAGCAGAATTCCGAGATTAACAAGCATCGGCATTTCTATCCCGACAGTTAGGGATAATATTACAACGCCGTTTTCCATTATAATAAAACTCATTACATGTGTTATTATTTTCCTTCGTGATATCATAAGGAACAGCCCTGTAAAGATTGTTATCATCGATATTACAAAATATATATTCCCGAATACACCCCCCTTTAATGTGTTTGCAAGATAGAATGTGGTCATCACTATCGAAGTAATAATAAAAAGAGATGCAAAATTAGAAATATATGGTTCTGATTCCCTGTTAATCCTGTTTTTCTTAATTAGGTAATGAAGAAAATATGGTATAACAATAGCCTTAAATACTAGTGTTTCCAGAAGAAGTAAAACAAGGTTTACCGGATTAATTTCGTTCAGCCTAACAAAGAAAATGCAAAACAGGAGCAGTCCCTGAAATGCGATGGCTTTTATAAATGTTTTTAGCCTGATTGCGGTAGCACAGACAAAAAGCGTTACTATAAATAAGATGAGAAATATATTAATCATTTAACAAATACCTTCATCAGATTTTACCTGTAACAATCATAACGCCAATAAAGATCAATAACGATACAGATGTTATCATAAGAATAAATTGAGGGTTCTGGTTCAATCTTAGTCTTGCCATAAATGATTCTACAATCCCGACAGTTAATGCATATAAAACCTGAAGAGAGAAAAATATCAGAATATTTATAACAATGTAGGGAGAGGATAGAAAGAATAAATTTGCTATCAGACCGCCATACAATGCAAACTTGAGACTTCCGGTATAAAAAACAACCCCAAGGTCAAATCCACTGTTATCAAGTATCATAACTTCATGGATCATAGTCAGTTCAAGATGGGTTTTGGGATCATCTACCGGTACTCTGCTGTTTTCGATTATGCCAAGAAACAAAAAAACAGTTGATGCAAGAAGGCCAAGAGCATAAGTTATTACAGGAGATGCCGATTCCGAATAATGGATTGAACTGAATATTTGATAAAATGATGTATATCCTGTTAATAGTCCAAGTGAACCGATAGTAATAAAAAATGCTGGTTCAGCAAGCATTGAATATAATGCTTCTCGGCTGGCACCCATTCCTTCGAAACTGCTTCCTGTGTCCAGTGCAGAAATTATATTAAAGAACTTTCCCAAAGCAAGTAGATAAGCGAACAATACAAAATCGAATTGGAATGAAATCAGCCCGCGGTTATCTCCGAAGGGAATGAATAAAGCAGCCGCAAATACAGTACTGAAATAAACTGAAGGACCAAGTTGAAAAATAAAACTGCTGGTTTCACTATATACAGAACCTTTTTTTAGCAGCTTTCTTATGTCCCGTAAAGGCTGAAATATCCCGGGTCCTTTTCTTCCGGATAAAATACTTTTTGTCCTGTTTATAATTCCTATAAAGAACAAACTGGATAATATTATTAAAATAAAACTCATTTATTACATTTTAGAATAATTTGTAAAAACCTGTTAAAGCATTCCAGATATATTCACCATATGAGATGAAAATTATAAATAGAATAAAGATCAGCCCGTAAAGTATATAAAACTGAGTCCTTCCGTTTTGAAGGAAGTTCAGTTTCAGAAGTAATTTCTTCATCCATTTAAGATTTTTATCAATTAAAAAGAATTCAAGCTTATCATAATTATGAGTACTGTAGTCTTTATTACCGGGAAATATTTCATTAACAACAACATCATTCTTATGCAGACTTAAAACAGGTTCAATTAAATTAGAGTATGTCTTTACAAAAGAGCTGGCGGTATATTGCAGCCGCGGATCATTGGTTTGGTAGCCGCATCCCCATGTCGGGGATACAGATTTTGCCTTATTTTTCCCCGTAATAATTTTAATTCCATAAACCATAAAAACCAATGCTGTAATCAGGATTCCTATAAATCCTATCTGAGTAAGAATTCCCGACTGATATGCGAATACTCCGCTCGCAGGATTAAGTGCCTGGGGAACAAAAAGTGCCACCGGTTTCTTTAAAAGCGATAAGAACATCTGAGGAAAAAAGCCAACACAAATTATCATAGCCGCCGCCATATACTGCGGAACTAACATCATGCGTGAAACTTCTTTCGGTTCAGTATGATATTGTTTTCTTTCAGTGCCAAGGAATACAATTCCAAAAGCTTTTGTAAAACAAAGCATCGCAAGGCCTCCTATCAAGGCCAGCGAAATAAATGTTGTTAACATAAATAATGAGAATGCAAAACTGTTCGACTTAAGACTTGAGTATAATCCGGAGAAAATAAGATATTCCGAAATAAACCCGTTTAAAGGTGGAAGTCCGCATATGGCTATTGCAGCAATCAGAAACAGTCCAGCAGTTTGCGGCATCCTTTTAATTAATCCGCCCAGATGTTCAATTTCGAGGGTATGAGTTTGCTGGTAAACACTCCCTGCTCCATAAAACAAAAGAGATTTGAATAAGGAATGATTCAATATATGTAATAGACCTCCGGTAAATCCGGCGATGGCTAAGAAATCATTTTTTAGTCCTAATCCTATTGTGCCTATCCCAATTCCAATTCCAATAATTCCAATATTTTCAATACTATGGTAGGCAAGAAGCTTTTTGAGATTGTGCTGAACAATTGCAAGAATTACTCCGTAAAGCCCTGAAAACACAGAAACGAATAAAATTATTTCTCCAATAATCAGATAATTGCTGTTTATTAATAGCAGCATCCGCAAGATTCCATAAATACCCAGCTTTATTATTACCCCTGACATCATTCCTGAAATATGTGAAGGAGCAGCCGGATGAGCATAAGGAAGCCACGTATGAAAAGGAACAAATCCTGCTTTGAATCCAAATCCGATAAACAACAGCACAAAAAGTGTAATACCTACTGCATTCGGAAGATGCAAGGAAAATATTTTGACGGCATTAAAATCAGTCGAGCCGGTCTGGCTCATTACCCAGATAAATGAAACAATAATAAATAAAACACCAATGTGAGATTGTATAAAAAAGTTCAACCCGGCTTTGATTGTCTCTTTGTTCCAGTACTCAAAAATAATCAGGAGAAAAGAAGAAACTGTCATTATCTCCCAAACGACTAAAAAAACAATAAAATTCTGTATACTGCATACAAGCAGCATTGATACATGCAGAATAAAAAAGAGAGATTTATGGAGATTGATATTCTTTGGTTCGCTATAAGTCCTTAGGTAACCAGTACCGTATAGTACACCTGTAATGAATGTGAAATTAATTATCAGAATCATCCATGCACTTAAAGCATCTATACGAATAGGTATCTGTCCGAATATTTGGTTTCCGGATAGTATAATTTCAATACTATCACCCATCAATGCTTTAAGAGCTATAACAGAAGTTAAAGCCCCTAAACACAATGTTAGAAAAATAAGGATAAGTCCATTCTTGTTCTTCATTTATATAAACAAACAAAACTAGTAAATAATAATAACAGTCATCCGGTGACTAATATCTCAGTATGCCATTAATTATAAGGAATAAAGTTATACAAATCCTAAAACTTTTACATAAAAATATATCATCCCTCAATCACGCAATGGATTATTTAAAATAAAAACAGGCGGGGACAATCCCGCCTGTCTGAAATGAATTTATTTACAGGTTCTATTTAACCAAAGTCATTTTCTTTGTTTCTATATAATTACCTGCATGAATTCGATACAAATAAATACCTGATGAAACGCTATTGCCTTCATTGTTTCTGCCATTCCATTGGGCAGTATATGTACCAGCATTTTTTTCTTCATTAACAAGAGTTCTAACTTCTTTTCCGATGATATCATATATCTTTATTGTAACTTTTTCAGATGATGGCAGAGCATATCGAATAATTGTCGATGGATTAAACGGATTTGGATAATTCTGATCAAGACTGAATTTTACCGGAAGCAATCCGCCATTATTTATCCCAGTCAGACTGTTCACTATTGCGATATCTTTAACCTCAAAATTGAAAGCGGTAATACCAGGGTTTAGAGTTTGATCCAAAATGAACCCGACATACTTGATTTTAGAAGCATCAAATGGGATCTGACTTCCGAATCTCTGACTAAAATCACTGAACTTCAAAGTGAAGGTTTGTTGAGTAGGTGTTACATCAATTGTCTTCACGAAATAATTGTAATTCTGTATGCCATCCATGTCAATAAATACCTGAAGTTTATTGATTCCTGATGCTTTAAAAGTAACTCCGTTATATCCGGTTAAATCATATACAGAGGCACTTGCATTTAATGATCTTACAACTGAAATCCAGTCATTCAGATTTCCTGATACATTAACTCCGCCAGCAAGAACGAGTGAACCATCAGGGAACTGTGAAGGATCTGCCTGCGGATATCCGCTGGTGTTAAATGCCGCAACAGAACTGGTAGTTCCGGTCATATATGTATATGCACCGCCGCTTATAAATACTTCATCTCTGAATCCCTGTGCCTGGGTCAAATATACCTGCGCATCAGAGACAACGCCTGAATTTATGACAACAGATGATTCGCCCGGGTTCACTGTTATATTCTGAAGAGTCTGTGATTGATCTCCGCCCTGAGATACTCTGGACAGGGTTTTTAAGGATACCTGACATGATGAAGTTGAGTTTACAAAAGTAAGATGAATTTTGCCATCCTGAGTATATGATGCAGATTTAATGTAAACTACCGGATTTAGCTGAGCATTATTCATATAAGTTAAAGGTTTCAAAGCAGAAACTGTTGATAGAATGTTTTCTACCATTGTAATTGTTGAGGATATGGAGCTGCTCCATACCTGAAGATTATATACAGCCACTGTATTATTCGGTGCCGCATATTCATCGTATGTCCATTTGTTTTCAACACTGAACCCTGTAGATGTTTCATATAAGCAGAAAGAAATTGCATAATCTGTGATTCCCGGCCGCGTTAACGTTGAAGCATAAAATTGCTTTCCGTTGATATTGACAAGGGACAAAGATGTTATTTGAGCACCTGCAAGCCGGTCGCATACTGTTTTTAAATGATCATAAATAGAAGGTGCCGGAGTAATTGTTGAGAAAATACTGCCTATCCTTTTTAGGCCAGTTTCAGTTGAAACCATATAATCAGCGGCATAGGCAGAAACCGCATTTGAAATACCAAGTATATCAAAAGGTGTAGTTTCAACAGCTGCTGAATTAAATGGGCCTGTCTTAGGAATCAGGTCCTGTAGTGTCATTGTCCCGGCAATATTACCATTTTTAGTTTTTGGTAAAATACGTGTGGTTTGTTTGTTTTCAATCAAGAGTAGCCTTTTAAGCAAAAGCTCTGATAAACTTGCATTGGATTCCGCACCAGCACCACCGCCGCTGCTTGTTGTATCTTTAAGGTCAAGATCGAAAGCTGACGTAGTAAATGGTCTTCCATAAAAATCAGTCCCTGCAAAATATGCTGTGTTAAGATAGTTGGACCTTTTTCCGGTAACCAATGCAGTCAATGTTACCTGTCCGGAAGCAGCGGTATCAAGATTGCCTATCTGAAAAGTTACACTTGAATTGGCGGTTTCACCGCATGAAACAGCACCGGTACAGGAGACATAACTTAAACCTGAAGGAAGTGAGTCAATAATTGTTACATTATGCAGTGATACGTGACCTGTATTTGCGAAATTTATTATATAGGTTACAGTTGATCCGCTGTCAGCCATAAAAACCCTGCCGTCATCTTTAGTTAAAGTTACAACAGGAGATTCAGGCACATAAATACCTGCGTCCCATTTGGTTTGATGTTCATTGACAGCGAGCGTAAAACATTCAGTCCTTCCACTGCTATCTGCATCTGAATCTAAGTTCACGTTGGCCCCTGCCTTAGCAGGACTGAATCTGTAATTTGCAGGTAGGTCAAATTTTACATAATAATTTCCTGATGCCAAACTGTCGAAATGATAAAGGCCGTTATTATCTGTTAAAGTACTTGCCAGCAGGTTTCCGCTGCAGTCATATAAATGCACATTTACTGACCCTGCTCCGGTTTCACTGCTGTCTTGAATTCCATTTCGATTGACGTCATTCCAAACTCTGTCGCCTATTGAAGCTAGATGTAAATTCATCCAGTTTATGCTTGCCGAAGCTTGTTTTAATGATGTTGCAGGTGTAGCCAGTACAAGCTTTTGAAAATTATCAGGTTGAAGTGAATGTACGTAACGAGTACCCTGTGGAATTGTAACATTTGCCAATGCAGTAACTATAGCTGCAGAATCCGTTCCCGGAGTTAAAGAAATTACAGGTGTTTTCCCGTCAATTCCTGTAACTGATGTAAGAGTGCTAAGTGTTCCGGAAGTAGTTGTTAATGCTATCTGAACATTAGGGAGAGGGTTGTTATTATTATCAAGTGCCGTTACATAAAATCCTCCCGAAGTTCCCGTTTGAATTGTCTGACTCATTGGGGTTATAACCAATGTTTCAATCGGAGCTGTATTTCCGGCATTTAAATTTGCATCATCAATTATCTGGGTTGCCCGGGCTAATATATCCGGATTATCAAGAAGCGTTGATACATCTACCGCATCACTAAAATGCCATATTGCAAACTGAACAGCTGCCGCTTCCCTTTCCTCTGCTGATAGTGAACCCGAATAAGGAAATGGATTTAGTGGATAATATTTGTTTAATATGTATGTAATTTTTGAAGGTGTATTTCCTGAATCAGTATAAGTATGAGGCTGATCGGCAGTATAAAATGCTAATTCATGACTTATATCTATACAATAGAATTTAGCACTATTTCCGTCAACATCTCCGCTAAAAGTTCCAGCATAAACATAAAGTTGGGAACTGTCATATGGGCTTATAAACTTTACAGCTACTACTTTATCTATATTGTAGACTTTTGCAATGGTTAAACCCTGTATTTGGTTCCCTTTGAAAAAGCTGGAAGGATAATGTTTGGTTTTTGAATTACCAACGCCAGCAAAAGAAATCGAATTAATGGCGATCAAAATTATTGCTGCACTAAGAAGTAATCTTTTAACGTACATAGTGAACCCTTAATTTAATATTCATAAGCACTACAACACAAAGAAAGTGCCATAGAAAACACAGTATTAGGAGATTATTCAGCTAATTGAAAACCGTTTATTGTATTGTTTTGAGACTATGTCTTGTTTTATTTGAATTCTGGCGTGTTTAAAAGATTCGAAGCATGATCTAAGATGATATAAATCAAAATTCAATAGCCACAATAATCTTAGTTTGAAACCTTTACTAAATCCATACATTAAAATTTTCAATTGAAATTAAATCATTCTATGAATATAGAAATTAAGCTGTTTTTACTTTTTGTCTTATTTGGTCGAGCATTGTTTTGTCAGGAAGAAATATCAGGTAACTCATTACGAAGTGGGACATTAAAGGATTGCATTGAATATGCCCTTTCACATCAACCTGAAATTCAACAATCATTGCTTGACGAGCAGATAACGGACCATGCAATTAACAGCAGGCTTGCCGATTGGTTTCCCCAATTAAATTTAAGCGCGAATCTTACTCATAATTATAAATTGCCGGAGTCGATCGTTGGTGGAGTACCTGTAGTTACCGGGTTGCTTAATACATCAGATGCCCAGTTTTCATTAACGCAGACTATTTTTAACCAGGATGTATTCCTGGCTGCAAGTACTTCAAAAGTAATAAGGAGATTGTCACGTCAGAAAACAGCATTTAGTAAAATAAATGTAGTTACTGTCGTCAGCAAAGCTTTTTATTCAGTATTATTTACTCAGGAGCAAATTTCACTTCTGGAAGAGGACGTTCTTCGTTTGGAACAAAGCGTAAAGGATACATATAATCAATATAAGGGTGGGGTTGTTGATAAAACAGATTATGAACGTGCCACTATTGCCCTAAATAATGCCGTTGCTGAAAGGAAACAATACCAGGAGTTATTGAAATCCAGATATGCATATTTGAAAGAGCAGATGGGATATCGATCGGATAGCAACCTGGAACTTGAGTTTGACACAACAAAAATGCAAAGTGAAGCATTTATTGATACAACTCTGAAATTAAATTATGAGGACAGGATTGAGTTTCAACTTCTTCAGTCTCAGATTTCCTTACAGAAAGCTAATCTCAGTTATTTTGATTTAAGTTTTGTTCCTCAACTGTCGGCATTTGGCAACTATGTCTTTTTCTATCAAAACGACAGGTTATCAAAATTATACAACCAATCTTATACCAATTCAAATATTGGTCTTCAGCTTTCATTCCCTATTTTCCAAGGCGGGAAAAGGGTTCAGGAAATTGAAGAGGCAAGTCTTGAATTGAAACGAACAAATTATGATTTGATCTATTTAAAGGATTCTATCAATACCGAATATATTACTGCAGTTGGAGAATACAAAAGCAATCTTACTAATTACAATTTATTAAAGGAAAACCTGAATCTTGCAAAGGATGTTTATGACAAAATTCAGCTCCAGTATAAATCAGGAATTAAAACTTATTTAGATGTTATTACTGCTGAAACTGATTTGAGGACAACACAGGCTAATTATAATAATGCTCTATTCCAGCTTCTTAGCAGTAAACTGGATATCCAGAGAGCACTCGGAATTATTCAATATTGACTACCAGGAGAAGTAATCGTGATGAAAAAGTATATTTATTTTTTTCTTATAGCAGCTAGTATTTCATTAACAGAGATATCTTGCAGCAGCAACAGCGCACAGCAAAAACCGGCAAATGCCGCTGTACCGGTTTCGGTCTATAAAATAGTACCGGAAATAGCTACATATTTCGATGCATATCCGGCAACTGTTACACCTTTAAATCAGGTAGAATTAAGACCGGAAGTATCAGGCTATATATCGGAAATTAACTTCAAGGATGGACAGCATGTAACCAAAGGAATGAAACTTTATGGGATTGACGAGAGACAATATAAAGCGGCATATGACCAGGCGATTGCAAATCTAAATGTTGCTAAAGCAAATCTCTTCAAAGCCAAGCAGGATTATGAGCGATACGAGGAACTTTCTAAAAATGATGCTATTGCGCGTCAGGTTTTAGAGCATTCAGAAGCTGATCTGCAGTCAGCTAAAATGCAGGTAGAGGCATCTGAAAGTAATGTAAAAGTTGTTGAAACAAATTTCCGATATTCTGTTATTTCAGCTCCGTTTGATGGAACAATAGGAATATCAAATGTGAAGTTAGGTTCATCGGTTGCAGCAGGCCAAACATTGCTGAATACTGTATCTTCTGATAATCCTATGGCAGTTGATTTCTCAGTTGATGAAAAACTAATCAATCGGTTTACTGAACTTCTTCAGAAAAAACAATCCAAAGATGATTCAACTTTCACGCTTGTACTCCCCGATCAAACTATTTACCCCTACCCAGGACAAATTAGTTTGCTTGACCGGGCTGTTGATCCTCAGACTGGCACAATCCGCGCAAGGATCATTTTTCCGGATCATAACAATATTTTAAGAGCTGGACTTACGTGTAATATTAGAGTTCAAAATAAAAATGCGTCCGGGAGTATCCTTATCCCTTACAAAGCTGTCGTTGAACAAATGGGAGAATATTTTGTCTTCGTAGTTAATGGAAAAAAAGTTTCACAGCACAAAGTAATTCTTGGTAATCAGGTTAATGACCAGGTAATTGTGAGGTCCGGACTTCAGATAGGTGATGAAATAGTTACTGAGGGTACTCAGAAATTGAGAGATAATTCTGTGGTTGCGTTAACCTCCCCGGGGAATAAAAAAGGTCCTGTTAATTCTAAAGGATATTAACTCCTACAAAGGATAATATATGATTGCTAATTTATTTATTCAGCGGCCGGTTACTGCAATAGTGATTTCTATAGTAATTGTTCTTGTAGGAACAATCTCGATAGTAAATCTTCCGATCAGTCAGTATCCGGATATTACTCCGCCGACTGTTCAGATTTCAAGTGTATATAGCGGAGCTGATGCATTAACTGTTGAACAAACAGTTACCACTCCAATTGAATCCCAGGTTAACGGAACACCCGGAATGGCATATATGCAAAGCAACAGCACCAGCGATGGACGTACAACTTTAAACGTTACTCTTAATGTCGGAACTGATCCTGATATTGCTGCTCTCGATATTCAAAATAGAGTCGGTATTGCTACCCCCCTGCTGCCTGATAATGTTAAACGCCTTGGCATAACTACTAGAAAAAGAAGTCCGAGTATTCTTTTGTTAGTAGCCATGTACTCACCCAAAGGAACACATGGAATCCAGTTCCTTGATAATTTTACAAATATCTTTGTAAGAGATGCACTCCTCAGAGTGCCTGGCGTGGGGGATATTTTCACCCGTGCAGATGATTTCAGCATGCGGGTATGGCTTCAACCGGATAAATTAGCACAACTTAATTTAACTGCCGATGATGTGGTAAATGCATTATCTGAACAGAACCTTCAGATTGCAGCAGGAGCTATAGGAGCGCCTCCGCAAAACAATTCTCAGGCATTTGAATATACAGTATTTACAAATAGCAGACTTAGTTCGGAAGATGACTTCAGAAAAATTATTGTTCGTGCAAATCCTCAACAGGGATCTGAAGTATATTTAAGCGACGTTGCGCGAATTCAGTTGGGTAAATTCAGTTATGCTAATAATTCATTTGTCGACGGAATGAGGGCATCCTATCTTCTCATATTCCAGGCACCCGGAAGCAATGCACTTGATGTGGCAAATGGTATTTATAAAACAATGGATCAATTAAAATTATCATTTCCGAAAGATGTAGATTATATGGTTCCATTTGAATCAGTTTCAGTTGTTAAGGTTTCTATACATGAAGTTGTGTTAACTTTAATCCAGGCTTTAGGACTTGTTGTTTTAGTAGTATTTGTTTTTCTTCAAAACTGGCGCGCTACTCTTATTCCAATTCTCGCAATACCGGTTTCGATTATAGGTACTTTCACTTTCTTTAATCTGTTTCATTTTACAATAAACACATTAACTATGTTCGGGTTTGTGCTTGCAATCGGTATTGTTGTAGACGATGCTATTATAGTTGTGGAAGCTGTACAGCATTATATTGATGAGCAGAAACTTTCGCCAAAAGATGCTACTATCCATGCAATGAAAGATATTTCGGGTCCTGTGGTAGCAATTGCACTGATTCTTGCTGCTGTGTTTATTCCCGTTGGATTTATCCCTGGTATAGTTGGAAGATTGTACCAGCAGTTTGCAATCACCATTGCAATTTCTGTATTAATTTCCGCTTTTATTGCTTTATCACTTACACCGGCTTTATGTCTTCTCCTTTTGAAACCGACCGATGCGAGCAGAAAACCAAAATTATTAGGAAAATTCTTTGACAAATTTAATATCTGGTTCAAGAAACAAACGGAATCATTTTCAGTAACAGTTAATAAAGGTATAAAATCAGCAAAGTATGTTTTGATTATTGTCTTTATAGTTTATGTAGGAACGGCTATTTTATTCAAGAATAAACCAACCGGTTTTATTCCATTAGAGGACGAGGGACGTGTATATGTAACATTTGAATTGCCCGAAGCATCTTCAACCATCAGAAGTGTTGATGTTATTGATACAATGATGACTATCCTCAGCAAGACTCCTGGAATTGCCCACTTTGCAGCTCTTGCCGGTTTAAATGTTGTTACGTTTGCTACTAAGTCAAATAGCGGAACTATTTTTATTCTGCTCAAGCCATGGGATGAAAGAACTAAAAAATCACTTCAGTTAAATTCTATAATAGCAACTTTGCAGCAAAAATTCGCTTCCATAAAAAGTGCAAATGTATTAGTCGTTTCCCCGCCTGCAATACCGGGGCTTGGGGCAACAGGCGGATTTACATTTGAACTGCAGCAGAGGGAAAGTACTGATTCGATTAAACAATTCGAAAATGTGGTGCAGTCTTTCGTAATTGCTGCAAATAAACGCCCCGAACTTAGTCGTGTATTTTCTTTCTTTACAGCTCGGACTCCAGGTTATCAGGTAGATGTTGACAGAGATAAAGTTAAGAAACTTGGGTTGTCAATTTCAGATGTTTTTAATACTTTACAGACAGAACTGGGCAGCCAATATGTAAATGATTTTACAATTTACGGAAGGAATTTCCATGTTGTGGCACAGGCTGATACTTCATACCGAGCAACGATTCAGGATCTATCCCGTTACTATGTTAAAAACCAGGCAGGTGAAGAGATTCCCCTTAGTACATTAATTTCATACCATGTTACTGAGAGTGCACCTTTAATTTCACATTTCAACATGTTCCGCACAGCCGAATTGAACGGAGGTTCCGCGCCGGGTTACAGCAGCGGGGAGGCAATTGAAGCATTGCGTCAGGTGGCTTCTCAGGTCTTGCCGGCGGGTTACAATTATGAGTTTGCCGGCTTAAGCCGTGAAGAGATAAATGCAGGCAACAGTACACTTGCTATATTTGCTCTCTCATTAGTTTTTGTATTTTTATTTTTGACTGCATTATATGAAAGCTGGTCAGTCCCATTCTCTGTTTTGCTTGCAGTGCCAATCGGTGCTTTCGGTGCAATCTTAACACTTACATTCATTCCTAGTTTAAATAACAATGTATACGCGCAAATTGGCTTGATTACACTTATAGGACTTGCGGCCAAGAATGCGATTCTAATAGTTGAATTTGCAAAAGAACGAGTCGACAGGGGTATGGAATTAACTGCTGCCACAATTGAAGCAATTAAATTACGTCTTCGTCCTATTTTAATGACATCAATGGCTTTTATTTTCGGAGTCTCTCCTCTTGCACTTGCAACAGGAGCAGGAGCCCAGGCAAGATCCACCATCGGATTTACAGTTTTGGGAGGGATGCTTGCCGCTACTATGCTGGGTGTTTTTATTGTCCCTATTTTATTTGTAACAATAATACGTTTCGCCTATGGCAAAGAAAAACTTGAACAATTACGTTCCCTTGGATATAAACATGAATAATTCTGAAATTCAAACTCACTGGCCGCCTCTGCCATACGATGAATGGAAAGAAACCTATGATACTATTCATATGTGGATGCAAATCGTCGGTAAAGTAAAATTAGCCCTTAATCCATTTATAAACCAATGGTGGCACATTACATTTCAGATTACAGCTTCCGGATTAACAACAGGACTTATTCCATATAATAAAATGGTCTTTGAAATTAATTTCAATTTTATTGACCACAATTTGTATATTCATACCAGCAGGGGTCAGTCAAAATTTATCTCCTTAATGCCCCGTTCTGTTGCAGAATTTTATAAAGAATTCATGGATTCTTTGCTTGCACTGGACATTAAAGTAAAAATCAATACTTTACCTTCAGAAGTACCTGATCCAGTTCCTTTTGAATCTGATATTAAAAATAATTCTTATGATAAAGAATTTGCATACAGATGGTGGTATACTATCGCTCAACTGTGGCCGGTTTTTGAAGAATTCCGATCCTCATTCAGAGGGAAATCAAGTCCTGTCCATTTCTTCTGGGGATCTTTTGATTTGAATGTTACCCGGTTTTCCGGCAATCCCTGCACCCCGCCCTCAAAAGATATTATTATGACATATTCTGAAAATGAAGAAAATTTCTCGTTTGGATTCTGGCCCGGAAATGACAAATATCCGGCACCCGCGTTTTATTCATACCTATATCCCGCACCAAAGGGAATAGATAAGCTGCATATAAAACCATCCCAGGCATCCTTTAATAATAATCTTGGAGAATTTATTTTACCCTATGAAGAAATCAGGAAATCCCCGGCACCTGAAAAAATGATTAATCAATTCCTCCAAACCACATACAACGAGAGTACAAGTCTGGCCGGTTGGGATATTAAATCGCTTAAGTGTTCTACTCCTAAATGAAATCGCCCATAATGAATGCCTGCAATTTGTACACATATTGGTAAAATTAAAAAGATTCCAAGACCACTTACACCTGAAGGATGTGAAGAATGTCTGAAATCAGGTGATGTATGGGTGCATTTAAGACTCTGCCTGATATGCGGTCATGTGGGGTGCTGTGATCAGTCGAAGAACAAACACGCTACAAAACATTACCATAAAACAAATCATCCGCTTATTAAATCCTTCCAGCCTGGAGAAAACTGGACATGGTGCTATATAGATGAAATTTTTATTGAATAGTTTTTGAACAAAATGTTCGAAATACTCTTCAAAATACTCTTGTATTGATACATTGACAATTCCAATTATTAGATTAATTTTAATGCCTTCATATTCTAAATTAACTGGAAACTTTGGATTATAATCTAAACACAAAAGATGCTTTTGCTGCGTTAAGAATAAAAGACTACCGCAGATATATCTCTGCACGGTTTCTTTTAACACTTTCGATTCAAATGCAGTCTGTTATTGTAGGTTGGCAAATATATGCGCTTACTCATGATCCTTTATCTCTGGGCCTGATTGGTATTAGCGAAGTCATCCCTTTCTTTTGTGTTGCCCTGTTTGCTGGGCATGTGGCAGATATAGTCAATAGGAAAATCATAATACTCATTGCAAGCCACATCTATTTTTTATGTGCGGCAGCACTTTTAGTAGTTTCAACAATTCTAAATAATTCTCTGTTGCAGTATGGTCCCTTGCCAATTTATATTATCATTTTTATTACGGGAATAGCCAGAGGTTTTCTATCGCCTGCCCAAAGTGCATTTGCTGCACAATTGGTTCCAAGTGAATTATTCGGGAACTCTTCAACATGGAATAGCATATTCTGGCAGGTCGCCGAAATATCAGGGCCAGCTATAGGTGGTCTGGTCTACGGGTTTTTCGGAGTTGGATTAGCTTATTTTCTCGTCTGCACGTTTTCGGTATTCGGAATCATATTGTTTTTCTTTACTAAGAACCAGCCAAAACCAATAAGGTTAAAAGATGAGAATATTTGGGAAAGCCTAAGGTCAGGAATAAAGTTCGTATTCAGTAATCAGGTGATTTTAAGCAGCATTAGTCTGGATATGTTCGGTATGTTTTTTGGCGGTGTAGTATGTGTGCTTCCAATATTTGCTGATCAGATATTTCATACAGGCGCAAAAGGACTTGGGTTCCTAAGGGCTGCACCAGCTGCCGGGGCAATAATTATGTGCTTTGTACAGGCCTACTCGCCTATGTTCAAGTATGCCGGCCGAAATCTTCTTATTGGCGTATTCATTTTCGGAATCAGCATAATTCTATTTGCTTTTTCAAAGAATTTCTATTTATCCCTTTTTATTTTAATGATCGGTGGTATGGCTGATAATATCAGCGTTATTATAAGAGCCACTATCATCCAATTATTCACTCCAAATGAGATGCGAGGAAGAGTGTCATCTGTCAACAGTATATTTATCGGTTCATCAAATGAGCTAGGTTCATTCGAATCCGGTGTAGCTGCAAAACTAATGGGACTAATACCTTCAGTGATTTTCGGAGGTAGTATGACTCTAGCCGTTGTTGTATCCGTCAGAAACCTGTCACCCAAATTAAGAAACCTGAAATTCTAAAATCACCTCCTAGTTTATAGTTCAGCATCCTTTAGTCTCTGTCACAACTGGTTGAGAAGCCCCTTTCTCAATTAATTAAATCACAAAACATTATTAGAAAAAAAGTTAGATATCTCTTATTGATATAACTAATTAAACAATCATAGGAGCTCTTGATGTATAAAAAAATTTTAGTTCCAATTGATGGTTCTCCATTGTCAGAAGGGGTGCTTGATTGTGCTTCTCAACTCGCTAAAAACGAAGGATCAGAAATTGTAATCCTGTGTGTGGCTGTAAATCCGATTTCGGAATTCATTTTTGGAGATCCTGGCCTTGCAAAAGATTTTATCGATTCGCAGGAAACCGCTACAAAAGAATACCTTGTCAAAATAGAAAACGATTTAAAGAAAAAAGGTCTTAGGGTGTCATGTTTTATGCGCGAAGGATCTGTTGCTGAAACTATTATAAGAACAGCAGAAGAGATTAAGGCTGATATAATTGCGATGTCTACACATGCGCGAAAACCTGTTGCTCAGTTTTTTATGGGTAGTGTAGCAGAAAATGTTCTAAGACATTCAAAAATTCCTGTAATGCTTATTCGCCCGGCGAATAATTAACTGGACAAACATAAAAATTAACTTATTGGTAAACATTTTTTTAATAAAAGGAGTTTTCATGGACAATACTCTTTCAGTTAAAGCAGGAGCTACAAGTGAAGAAATTAGCACAAAAGGTCTTACGCGGGTGATTCTTGCATCTTCAGTAGGTACAATGATTGAGTGGTATGATTTTTACATTTTCGGTAGTCTTGCCACTGTTATTGCAGGAAAGTTTTACCAGACCGGAACATCAGTGGGAAATATTATTGCGTGGCTAGCTGCATTTGCAGTTGGATTTATTGTCAGACCTTTCGGAGCAATTATATTTGGAAGGATTGGAGATTTGATAGGCAGGAAATATACATTTCTAATCACAATGGGACTGATGGGCTTTTGCACATTCGCCGTCGGTTTACTTCCAACAATTGAAACAATCGGTTATGCAGCCGGTGTAATTTTAATACTGCTAAGGATTCTTCAGGGACTTGCTCTTGGCGGAGAATATGGCGGTGCCGCAACATATATTGCCGAACATTCTCCTAATAAACGAAGAGGATTCTTCACCAGCTTTATCCAGATTACTGCTACTGCGGGATTATTATTATCCCTGGGAGTTATTCTTATCACCCGTCAATTGGTTGGTGAAGCAGCATTCAATAATTGGGGCTGGAGAGTGCCTTTCCTGATTTCAATAATCTTAATTGGCATCTCTTTTTATATAAGAATTTCTCTTAAAGAATCTCCGCTGTTCGCAAAACTTAAGGCTAGAGGGGCAACTTCAAAGAATCCCTTAAAAGAAAGTTTTGCTAATCCAGTTAATCTCAAATTCGTGCTTCTTGCATTATTCGGTGCTACTATGGGACAGGGAGTAGTCTGGTACACAGGCCAGTTCTATGCTTTGTTTTATTTGCAGAGAATATACAAGCTGCCGTTACTTGATTCAAATATAATTGTAGGAATTGCATTAACCGTAGCTGCTCCGTTTTTTGTATTGATGGGATGGCTATCAGATAAAATAGGAAGAAAACCTATTATGCTTGGGGGAATGCTTCTTGCGGCAATAACTTATATACCTATTTATAAGGTGATGGAAAATTACAAACCCGGACCTAATTACGATCCGGTTATGCTCTGCCTTCTTGTATTTATACAGGTTTTTTATGTAACCATGGTTTATGGCCCGATAGCTGCATTTCTCGTTGAACTTTTTCCAACAAAAATCAGATATACTTCAATGTCACTTCCATATCATATTGGTAACGGTGTAGCGGGTGGTTTGGTTCCAATAATCGGGCTTACCCTCATTTCAGCCACAAAAAATAATTATGCTGGGTTATATTATCCTATAGCTATAGCCGCAATATGCTTTGTTGTCGGTTTAATATTCATTAGAGAAACCAAGGATATTGACATCAATCAGGAGTATTCGAACAGATAATAATAATATTTTGATCTATTCCTATTCATCTGAACAGGATAAACTATTAAAACAATAATAATAAATATTTCCGGAGGAAATTATGAAACGATGGTCATTGGTACTTTTTAATCTATTGATATTAACTTCAGCTGTCTTGGCACAGGAGATAAATTTCTATGGGTATATTAAAACTGATATGTATTATGATTCTAGGCAGACTGGAAACGGCGCTCTTAGAGAAGGTCAATTTCTTCTGTGGCCTTTACCTTATTCACCAGATGCCAAAGGCGGCGACTTAAATGCAAAACCTAACTACAATATGCTCTCAATTCAGTCCAGGCTTGATATCGGACTTAAAGGCCCGGATGCTTTGGGAGCTCAAATCAGCGGTTTAATTGAAGGTGAATATTTTGGAACATCGGATGCTGATGTGAATGGTTTCAGATTGCGCCATGCGTATGTTAATATGGACTGGGGTTCAACTGTTTTAATGGTTGGACAATTCTGGCATCCAATGTTTGTGGTTGATGTTTACCCAATGGTTGTTTCTTTCAACACAGGAGCTCCTTTCCAGCCATTTTCCAGGAATCCGCAGATAAGAGTTACTCAAAGGTTCGGCGACCTGAATTTGATTGGCACATTAGCATCTCAAAGAGATTTTTCTAGTTTCGGTCCAGCAGGAGGAAGTTCTACTTACCTTAGAAATGCAGTAATTCCGGATGCTGATCTTCAGGTGCAATGGAAATCAAATGAAATTATTGCAGGAGTAGGAGTTGATTATAAATCCTTACTTCCCAAATTGACTACCACGAGCGGCTTGTCTACTAATAATGAAATACATAGCCTGGCAGGAATAGGTTATTTCAAATACAAAACACCGGATTGGTCTGTTGCTGCAGAAGCAGTATATGGCGGTAATCTTGCTGACTTCCTGATGCTTGGAGGTTATGCAACCAGAAGTCAAAATGCTCTTTCGGGTGATGATTACTCTAATATTAATGTGTCATCTGTCTGGTTTGATTTTTCTTGCGGAAGAGAATGGCAGCCCGGTATATTTATAGGCTGGACAAAAAATCAGGGATCAAATTATAATGTGCTGGTAAATCAAACCTTAAGTACATTCTATCAAAGAGTAAACAACATCGGAGATATTACAAGAATTTCTCCTCGTCTAATATTTAATCCCGGGAAAGTCAGACTTGCTCTTGAATTAGAATTTACAAATGTTGATTACGGAACAGTTAATGAAAAAGCTGAGGTAGTTAACACTCATCCTGTTACTAACACTAGAGTGTTGGGAGCTGTCTATTATTTCTTCGGTTCATAGCAACCTAATTTTAACGATAAACCTCCTGAACAAATATTGCCCAGGAGGTTTTTTTATTTTTTATTTCCTACCATTCAACTACTGCCTGAAATACTTGTTTTGATGTTTTAATATTTATCCCGTCGATTAGTATTGAGTTTGAAAATAAGTTGTTTGAGGAAGATCTTATTTCCAGTTCATCATCGTAAAAACATTCCGAATTGAATGAAATAGTTAGACTTTTCAGGCCATGGGCCTTGTGATATTCAGGGGTAAAACAATCAAGAACGAGTTCAATATATTTTGTATTGTTAACATGTTGATTTATATCCAGATCAGTATAACGTATTTTTTTTGTGAACAAACTGGTTCTTTCTGCATTGCTGGTTATTCTTTCCGGAAAGTCATTCAATGCAGTCTGATCGGGTAGATAGTAAATTTGTTGAATTAGATTTCTGGTGTCCGTAATTCGTTTCGTTTTAACATTTATCATTAGCCATGCTGTAGAGACTTTGAAGAAAATTTCTTCTTTGCCGTTGGTTACAATAAAATCCCTCATGGAAAATAATTTGAATCTGCACTTGGGCCATGTTTTTACATGAATTGATTCACCAAATCCTGGGAAGGAATATATTTCTACTTTAGCCCAGGAAAGAACCCACCCTAGATCTTGTACAATCAGGTCATTAAATCCAAGCTTGAGTTTATCTGCATGATTGGATGCTGTCTCCTGCAGATAATTGAACAAGGCATTTAATTTTAGCTTATTATTAAGATCAACATCATATGCGTTGACTAGTTTTGATTCTTCGTAGAACGAAATCACTTTTTATTCCTTATGATACCTCCCGATTATTTAGCCGGGATTTAAATATTTGTTAAACAAAATTACAAATATATTGATTTGTATTATCAAATTTTGTTGTCTGATTCAGGTCAATAAGGAAATCTATATAATTACAGATATTTATATATTAAACGGCAAGAATTGGAAATGACAGGTACTATAAATGAAAGTTTTAAACATTCGTATGAAAGTAAACATGCCCAGCATAATGGTTCTATAAAAAATATAATAGTGCTTGGAGCCGGGTATGGGGGTTTAACGGCGGCTTTAAGGTTGGAAAAGTTATTAAGGAATTTACCGCAATATCAGATTCACCTCATTGACAGACACCCATACCATACGATAAAAACTCAATTACATGAAGCTGCTGTTAGAAAAACCGAAGTTACGATTCCTATTGACCGTATACTTCGCAATAGAAAGATTATTTTTCATCTGGGCAAGCTGACAAAAATAGATTCTAATAATCAAATACTGCAGATTGGGGAAAAAATGCTCCGGTTCGATTATTTGATAATTGCCATTGGAAGTAAGGTGAATTATTATTCGATACCGGGAGTTGAAAGATACTCATTTCCACTTCAAACATTTGATAATGCAGAATCGATTTACAATCATATTTCAAATATGTTTGCTTTAGCAGCTTCAGAATCAAATTTTGACAAACGGAATGAAATGCTGTGTTTTGTAATAGGAGGCGGAGGTTTGGCAGGGGTGGAATTTGCAGGAGAATTACACGATCAAGTCTATATTAAATTGAAAAACTATAATATTCCGTCGGATGAGTGCGAGATAATAATAATCGAATTAGCAAACCGGATAGTACCCTCAATGGAAGAAGGTTTTTCAATAAGGGTATACAAAGAACTTACTGATAAAGGAATTAAAATTAAAACCGGATCTAAAATAATCGAAAGAACTGAAAATACGGTTGCGCTTTTAAACGGAGAAATCTTGAAAACCAAGACATTAATATGGACAGGAGGTATTAAAATAAGCAGCCTTTTACATGAAGGCGGTATTAAAACCGCAATAAATGGACGAATAATAGTTGATAGGTATCTACGTGCATCCGATTATCCTTTCATTTATGCGATCGGAGATAACTCGCTCGCCATAAATCCCAAAACCGGCAACGCCATGACACCTGCCGCTCAATTTGCATTGCAGCAAGGCCGGTTAGTTGCTAATAATATTTTTGCGGAAATAACTGGCCGAAACCGGTTAGAATATATTCCTAAAGTTTTGGGAGAGGTTGTAAGTCTGGGCAGGCACCTTGCGATTGGTTGGATTGCATTACCATTATTAAAAAAGGTAACATTTGCAGGTTTTTTAATTAGTCTGTTAAAAACCGCAATAGGGGAAAAACATATTCTTCTACTTCGCAAGGAAAGCAGGAATTGGATAAGAGTTTAAGACCTTATTAAATGTAATATTCTTTATTTTTCATTATTTCGAAATTGTTCCATCCCTCCTTCAACATTTAATGCTTTAAATCCATAGTCTTCTAAGATGTTTGCGGCTATTGCCGATCTGTGCCCTGATCTGCAAATAACTGCAATGTTTTTATCCCTGTATTTTTCTAATTCGCTGATTCTTTTTTCAAGTTCCTGTACAGGAATATTAACGACACTATCAATTTTTCCAAGAGGTCCAGTAAGTTCTTCTGGCATCCGGACATCAAGAATTAAAAGGGAAGAATCAGTTTTCATTATGTTTTTTAATTCGTCAGCAGACATAATTGAGTTCTTTATATTTAATAATTTTTCACATAAATATATATTAAAAATAAGTATGAATATGTTAAATTTTCAAGTGGGGGCTTTAATTGGTTTGACAATAAGCAAGGAGTTTTTTATTTTTGATTCGACAATTATCGAATTGATTATGAAAGAAAGCAAAGATATTTTAGATCGCATAGAAATGATAAAATCACTAGCGGATGCATCGCGCCTGCGAGTTCTGAATGCACTAATGAAAAAGCCACAATACGGTGAAGAGTTGGCTCAGAGATTGAATCTTGCAGTATCCACTGTCTCGTTTCATTTAAAGAAACTTGAGAAAGCACGCCTGGTTTATAAAGTGAAGGAACAGTATTATACAGTTTATTATATCTGCGACGATAAATTTAATATGTCGCTTAGAGAATTGACCGAGTTTGATAACCTTGATAAATTTATCGAGGAAGAACGTATTGTCAAATACAGGCAGAAAGTTCTCAAAACATTTTTCAGGAAGAATAGACTCCTTAAAATGCCGGTGCAGAAGAAAAAGAAAATGATCGTACTTGAAGAGTTCATCAAAAATTTTACTCCCGGGAAAAGATATAGAGAACAGGAAGTAAATGATATCATTATAAAGTTATATGACGACTATTGCGCGGTCCGCCGACTGATGGTGGACGAAGGAATAATGACAAGAGAAAACCAGGTATACCTGCTTAATAAAACGGAGGAGACATCATGATTGATAAAAAAGAAATTAAAAAACAGTATAAAGTGACCCTCACACCAATGGGCGTTTTCCAGATAAGAAACCTTGTAAACGGGAAAATATTTATTGGCAGCAATATGAACCTCCCCGCCAGGAAGAATAGGTTTGAACTTGAGTTTTCTATGGGTACATTTATGGATCATGTGCTTCAAAAGGATTTTATCGAACATGGTAGAGGCAATTTTGTGTTTGAAGTTATTGACAATTTAGAACCAAAAGAAGACCCTGCATATGATTATAAGGATGACTTGAAGACTCTTGAGGAAATGTGGATTGAAAAACTGCAGCCATATGATGAAAGGGGGTACAATAAAAGAAGGGTGAAAGTTCCTTGATTAGAATTATATTTGCAAAGGAATCTTAATAATAATTTTTAATGCGAATAAATGGATGATTATTCAATAACATACCGCATTCATGCTTTAGAAAGGATGTTTGAAAGAAATGTCTCTTGTGAAGATCTTGCAAATATAATCCGCAAAGGGGAGCTTGTTGAAAATTATACCAATAATAAACCATATCCTTCAAAACTTTTACTAGGCAAGGTCAACAATCGTCCGCTTCATGTTGTTTTCACATTTAATGACGATGAAAAAACTGCAATTGTAGTTACAGTTTATGAACCCGATCCCAGGAAATGGACAAGAAATTTGGTAAGGAAATGATCTATTGAAATGTCTTCTATGTAAAGATGGTAAAACTATTCCCGGAAAAATGACTGTGACTCTAACCCGTGGAGAATTAACGTTTGTATTCAGAAAAGTGCCTGCTTTGATATGCCGTGATTGCAGCGAGGAATATCTTACAGAAGAGACTTCCATATTGCTGCTCAAAATAGCGAATGAGTCCTTTAATAAAGGTGAATCCAATTTCAAAGATTTAAGTGTGGACAGCCCCTCAGTTAAGAGTTAAGATAAAAATTCATAATATTACATAAACGGTGCGAAATAAGTGCATTTGTTCTTGTATTTTTGCAGTACAATTTTAAATAAAGAGAGCTCAAATGAAAAAAAATATCAGTCTGCTAGTTTTGCTGTTTTTACCTGTTTTAGTGTTTGCCGGTTCAGGGAACAAAGATTCAGGAATGGGTTTTGATCTTAACAATTTAGATACTTCTGCAAACCCGACTAAAGATTTTTACCAATATGCAATAGGAAGTTGGTTAAAGAATAACCCTATTCCGGATGAATGGTCCTCATGGGGCACATTCGAGGCATTATATGAATCGAACAGCACAGTAGTTAAGGAAATTCTTGAAAGTTCAGCGGCGAATGTAAGTGCACCCAAGGGTAGTAATATTCAAAAAGTCGGAGATTATTATTATTCAGGTATGGACACACTTAAAATAGAAAAAGCCGGATATACCCCAATTAAGCTATTCCTTAAAAAAATATCTGATATAAAAACAAAGGATGACCTTATAAGGGAGATTGCTCAAATACATCTTCAAGTTGCTCAGCCTTTATTCTGGTTTGGAGCAGGTGTCGATGGCAAGAACAGCACTATGATGATTGCACAAATAGGTCAGGGCGGGCTTGGACTTCCCGATAGAGATTATTACACAAATAGTGACGCCAGATCAAAAGAAATCAGAGAAAAATATATTCAGTATATGCAGAATATGTTTAAGCTAATTGGGGAAACTGAAGCTTCTGTTAAAAAGAATGCCGCAAAGGTTATGGAGATTGAAACGAGGATTGCTAATGCATCTTCAACAAAAGTTGAAATGAGAGACCCTGTAAAAAACTATAACAAGATGAGTTTTGATGAATTAAAAACAATAGCCCCGGATTTTAACTGGACAATTTATTTCAGGGAACTTGGAATTAATAATCCAGGTGAATTTGATGTTAACCAGCCAGGTTTTATTAAAGAAGTCAGCAAGATGGTAAAACAGCTCCCGGTTAAAGATTGGAAACTATACCTGACCTGGAATATTTTAAGAAGTTCAGCTGCTTACTTAAGTTCTGACTTCGTAAATGAAGCTTTCAACTTCAATGGCAAATATTTAAGCGGTGCAAAGGTTCTTCGCCCAAGATGGAAACGTGTAATGGGAGCAGAAGATAACGCTCTTGGTGAGCTTATCGGACAACTTTATATTGAAAAAACATTTCCACCCGAAGCTAAAGAAAGAGCAAAAAACATAGTTGGAAACCTTCTCATTTCGTTGAAAGAAAGATTAAATAAACTTGATTGGATGAGTGACGAAACCAAAAAAGCAGCCCTAATTAAACTTGCTGCATTTACTGTCAAAATAGGCTATCCGGACAAATGGAAAGATTATTCATCAGTTAGTTTCTCAAGAGATTCCTACTTTGATAATGATGTTAAAGCAAGCGAATTCCTGACAAAAGAGAATTTATCCAAAATTGGCAAGCCGGTCGACAAAACAGAATGGGAAATGTATCCGCAAACTGTGAATGCGTATTATGAACCGGTTAGAAATGAAATTGTATTCCCTGCAGCAATTCTGCAGCCCCCATTCTTTAATATAGATGCAGATGATGCAATAAATTATGGCGCCATGGGAGTTGTAATTGGTCATGAGATAACTCATGGGTTCGATGACCAGGGAAGACAATTTGATGCACAAGGAAATATTAAAGACTGGTGGACTGAAAATGATTCAAAGAAATTTGATGAAAGAGCTAAAGTAATAATTGATCAGTTCAATAATTACGTCGCAATTGATACTTTCCATGTTAACGGAGAACTGACTCAGGGTGAAAACATTGCAGATTTTGGCGGTCTGAATGTTTCTTTTAATGCATTCAAGAAAACTGAAGAATTCAAGTCAACAGAAAAGATAAATGGATTTACTCCTGTTCAGAGATTTTTCCTAGGCTGGGCTCAGGTCTGGAGAGGAAATGAAAGAGATGAATCACTAAAGCTCTTAATTAAAACTAATGAACATTCTCCAAACAAGTTCAGAGTTAACGGTCCATTAAGCAATTTACCAGAATTCTGGGAAGCGTTTAATGTAAAACCTGGTGATCCAATGAGAAGAGCAGATAAGGATCTTGTAAAGATCTGGTAATGATGACCCTTGTCCTTTAAAAAAAATCCCCCATGTAAAATGGGGGATTTTTTTATGCACAAAACTCTAGTGAATAATTCTGAAATGGATTTTATTTATATTTCACGATGAATATATTTCGGGAGTTAATTTGATTACATGTAAATATTTTTTCCGCCTCAATTTATTTCTTTTATCAATTTGCATTAACACATCTATCTTTTCCCAAATGGATAATTTCAAAGAATATACCACTTCAGGAAGAGGGCTCCTATTTACATGCCAAAACGGAAACAAAATTAAATTTACGCCATATGGGGATTATATAATAAGGGTGCAAGCCGCTAAATCAGGAGAAAATTTCTTCCCTGATAACTATTATGAAATGGTTGAATCTCACAAATGGCCCGGAAAGTTTAAACTTTCCGAGCATGCCGATTCTTTTATTATCAGCACGACAGAAAGTAAAAAATTTAATTTAGTTTTAATTCGTAATCCATTAAGAATTGAAGTAATAAATCAAGGGGAGAAAATATTTTCAGAAAGCAGCGGAATAGAATGGAAGGGAAACACAATTTCAGAGTCATTTACCCCTGATGACTCCGAACATTTTTCTGGACTTGGGCATGGATTTTTCGGACGGGAACCCGGTATTGATCTTAAAGCCAGAGTAATCGGAAGAAATTATGGCACTCAGCATGGTAATCAGTCTCCATTAATAGTTCCCTTTTATATGTCATCAAAAGGATATGGTATATTTCTCAACAGCATATTTACTAATCAATTCATTTTTAATAAAAATGGGACTTACAGTTTCAGCATTGACACATACGGTGAGCCTGGCAGGCTTGATTATTTTATTATCATTGGCCCAAATTTAAGCTCAATATTGGACCGTTATACACAATTAACAGGAAGACCCCGTCTCCCTTCTCTTGCAATTTTTGGTTTAGGATTATCGGATAAATCAAATGATGAAAATTCTAATGACCCTTCAGATGAAAACTGGTGGAAAAGAAAAGTGATAGAAGAAAGAAATGACGGTTTTCCAATTGATCATCTGATTAATGACAATAGATGGCGGGCAGGCGGAGGCAAAAGGTGTGAATCTTATTTGGATTGGGATAAGGAAAGATTTCCTGATCCATCTGAGTTTGAATCCTGGGTTAAACAGAACGGCCTCATAGAAACTATAGATTTTAACAGATGCATCGGCTCAGGAAGTGAAGGCTGGCTCTCATCATATAATATTCCTTTTTCAGACAAAGTCGATCACAATAATTGTGTACCAGACTTTACAAGAAACGATGTCCGGAGTTGGTTCTGGAGTTTATTCTGGAATAAGTCACTGAATCCCAAATTGAATTATCCCGGCGATGCTTTATGGATTGATGAGTTTGATGAACTTGGTCCGATCGCAGACACAGTTAGACTTGGAAATGGCAAGATCTGGGGCGAGATAAAAAATTATTATCCATTCCTTATAGCAAAATCATTGGTACAGGAGGGCTGGGACAAATATCTTCCTGATAAACGCCCTTTTGTCTGGGTTCGTGGAATGACTGCCGGGGCGCAGAGATATGCAACTTTATGGACTGGCGATATAAAACCAAGCTATGAAGATATGAAAAATCAGATAGTTGCTATGCAACTTGCCGGATTATCTGGATTCCCCTTTGAAGGGCATGATGCAGGAGGGTTTTATGATTGGGACAATAATAAAGGTCCTGATGAAGTAATGTATAGAAAATGGTCAATGGCATTAGGATGTTTTACACCATTCTGGAAACCGCATGGTTGGGGAGACTCCAGATGGCCGATTGACAGATCATTAGAATCAATTAATTGTGCTAAGTATTTTACACAATTGCGCTATGAGCTTCTACCATACACATACACAATTGCGCACAATTCATCTGTAAGCGGAATGCCGATTGTAAGGGCGATGATTTTAGAATATCAGAATGATCCTCATGCCTGGAAATTTGATCAGCAGTTTATGTGGGGGGATGAGCTATTAGTAGCACCCAACACTTCTAATAAAGATTCAGTTAATCTATGGCTCCCTGAAGGTGACTGGTATGAATATGCGACAAACAAAATCTTTGCCGGAAACATAATTCAGAATTATTATTCACCAGATGGAAGTCTGGCCCTTTTTGTCAGAGAAGGATCGATAATTCCCAAATACTATCCTGCGCTAAGCACGGCATTTATTGATAAAGGGAAAATTATAATTGATGTTTATACCGGCAAAGATGGGAAATTTAATCTATACGAAGATGACGGAATAACAGAAAATTATAAAAAAGGAGAAATGTGTCAGACAATTTTTTCATACACTGAAAAATTCAAAGAACTAATAATAGGAGCTGCAAAGGGGAAATATAAGGGGGCGCCAATATCAAAAAATTATAAAGTAAATTTCATCGGATTGAATAATTCCAGCGTAATACAGATTAATGGTAAAATCATTAATAAATCTGAAAGTTCGAAATCCTCTTTATCTTATTACTATGATTCTATTCAAAAAACATTAACTATTATCATTAATAAAATAGCAGTAACAAAGAAAATAATTATTAAAATAACCTAATGTTATTCTTATTAATAAATAAAAATGAAATACTGCCGGAGTATATGCTCAGGCAGTATTTCACTTCATTATTACAAGTTTTTGAGTTGCGTTGACTATTTTTTCTCCGCTCTTCAGAATAACTTTGTAAAAGTAAGTACCGTTAGCTAAGAGGTCTCCATCTGAATCTCTGCCATCCCAAGGAATACTCACATGACTTCCTATTATTTTAAATCCGGAATTAATTTCTTTTATCAACCTCCCTGCGACAGTAAATATTCTAATTTTTATGTTATCGGGTGGTTGAGTGAATTGAAAAGTAAACCAGGTTTCTTTAGAAAACGGATTTGGATAATTATACACATTAAGCAATTCAACTTCATTTACAACTTGAAATTTTTTCGAAACACCCACAGTGTCGGACAGGGCATTAACAGTATTCCTCCCAAGAACCTTCAATATGTATTCGCCATCTGAAAGATGCGGACTGTAATTTATAACCATTTTAGGGTTCGCAGAATTAAATTGATATTTAACATCCGAATTATTCAGGAAATAAATGGGTTTGTTATTTAATGTAAAAGTAACAGTAGAAGTATCAGTAACCGGCAAAGGAGAAGGATCGTCAAATTCAATTTTAATAACCGGAGCGGAAGAGATGTAATCACCTTCAGTAATGTCCCCGCCATCAACCAATACTTTCAATGCAGGATGAGTAGTATCCCCTTTTACAAAGAAAGGAATTGAGTAAATATTGTTATCCTTAAAAAACTCTGTGATCTTGTTATTTGGATCTATTTTAATTAAGAACGATCCCAAACCTGTACTTAATGGGACGATTGATCTTCCCGATGCAGTACTATAAACATAACTTTGATTTATTGAGGAACCAGGCGCCAACCCAGTAACTGTTTTTGTAATGAGGTTTTCGCTGGAATTATCACTTCTCACTCTATCAACAGTATACTTCAGGGTATCTATGCTAAGAGCTCCCTCATTAAATATTTTGAAATTAAATGAGAGATTCTCGCCATAGGCGACTGTGTCGCTGGCAATATTGACTGATTGATAATTAGTACCGACCTCAGGAAAATTATCGTAATCAATTTTTATATAATTTAACATTGGCACTAAACTTCCCTTTGTAATATTGACTAGTAGTCCAAGATACTGATATACGGTAGGGTCAATAGAAGTAAGATCAGCCGATCCATTTACAAGAGTTAGAGCTGCAAGAGTATCTTTAACTCCAGTAGATCTTATACCCACTGGAATAAAATCAATTTTCCCGCCATTAACCGCAGAATAAGAAGCGGTAAGAGTCTTCCATTTTTTAACAGGTCCTACAATAGAACTAAATAAAGAGGCGGTTTGGTTATTAACCGAGAACACGCTGTCCAGGACAACAAATCCCTGCGATGGTCTTGAAAATTTTTCAGGGACAGATCCGCGTGGAGCTCCTTTCTTTCCTATTATAGCCCATGAATATTGACTTCCTACACTGTCGATATATTGGCTTCCCAGATTATGAATATCAGTGATAATGCTATCATTAAGTCCGATTCCCGCACTCCCGCCAAAAGCCAAAGCAACAATCCTGTTTGCAGTTATAGTATCAATGAATACTTTTAAATCATGTGCGAAATTAGCATCCTCCCAATAATTGAGCCTTTTTGTATATAAAAATTGCAGCGTAGAATCAACAAATACAGTAGCATGAACACCATCAAGCTGACCTTCAGTCAGATAATCATTTCCATTTACTTCCTCTATTGCATATCCGCCGTCATAATATCCGGCAGAATAAACTTTTAATTCTTTTTTAGTAATACCAGGAATAACAGAATTCTGTGATAATGATATTCCATTTTGCTGTGCGGAAGAAAACGAAACAGAATCTCCAAGATAATAACTCAATGAAGCGGCCGAGTCATAAACAAAAGAGAAAGTTCCTCCGAATACTTCAGATGGGGAATTCAATTTTGATCTGAACCAATAGCGTTTACCTTGTAGAAGTCCTGGAATAATAATTTTAGTAAATGCCGTATCAGTTTTTTTATAATAATTTAGGGGGTTATTAAAAGTACCGTCAGAAGATATTTGATAAACTATTGAATCTTTAGATGCTTTATTTACTGGATTAATAAGAGTCAGAACTCCATTAGATAAATTATTAAGGGATTCAATTGAAAGAACTCTTTCTGCGCTGCTTGAAACGTTAAATGTAAAAGTTGCCGTATTATCGTTTTTATAGATCTCATCAACCTGATTTTCATAATCAAGAGTTACATTGAGTGAGTGTGTTCCAACATATCCTTTTACCGGCATTGTAAATGTTATACTATCACCCATGGTGGGGATTGATTTCACAAAAATTCTTTTTTCTTTACTTACCCCATTTATAGAATGAGCAATTTGCACTTTGAAAGTATCGAGTAATACAGATCCATAATTAAAATATCTGACAGTTACTGTAACAGAATCAATTGAATCATCGAGATAACTTTTATTAAGAGAAATATTATTCGGATTAATATAAAGGTTAGGTTTAGGCGGAATTCTCAACTTTATAACAGGGTCAGTAAACAGAGTATTTCCGTAAACAAAAACCGAATAAACATCAGCAGTTCCGTATTTATTTAATAAATCAATTTTTGCTTTAGCATGCGCATATCCAAAATTTGGAGCATTATTGGTGATTAACTGTTTATAGAATAATGGAGGAAACAAAGAAGTAGTTGATGAAAAGCCAAGGGTTGCATTACCGACATAACCTACAGCGTCACCATTTGGGCTACAAACGAACAGACTGGCAAACGATTTTATATCGGGTTCAGCAAACATCCCTGTAGAACATCCGAAATCAGAAATAAAAGGATCTCTGTTTCGAGTGTTTTTCAACTGGGCGACATCATTTATTCCATTATCCCAAACCTGAGTACCGCTATGACCCAAGTATGATATAAGAATTGCACCATTATTTATAACAGCCTGAACCTGATCAGGAGTGAAAGGGCCAAAATTAGTAGGCGGACTATAGGTCTTGTACAAGCTTTGTACGATTCCACCATTTGGGGCGGGCTGGATATAGTTATTGGCCAAACCGTCATTAATTTGTTTTAAAAATGTCAATTCATTAGGATCTGATCCATTACCACTGGAAAACAAAAGATAGTATTTATTCCAATCGTCATATGGATTTGAGATATAGCTAACGTGTTTATCATAGAAGTGTTGAAATTCAGAAACAGTTGAGGCAGGCATTCTTCCAACAAACATTTGCGGAAAGAGGGAACCGGTTGAGTCCCAGGTGGTAAACCAAGTATCAGAAACCGGCTGGCCAAAAGAAGGGACAAGATTTTTAATAAGCGGTACGCCGAAATATTTAGCTTTATTTCCATAATAATCATATGTAGCATTTCCGACCAGGAACAAGTATGCTGGTTTTGGAGACTGCCAGTTTAAATTAGCAGTTTTAAGAAAATCCTTAATCGGTTCAGGAGAGAAGAATCCAAAATTAAACTGGTCATAAATGTCATAAACATTAATAACTTTTGTGGTTAGTGAATAATTCTGACTTACAAATGAAGCGTAATTGGCTGCTATTGAAGAAAGCAGAGGAGCTGTAATCAAAATATAATCTGCTTTATTCGTGGCAGCAGAAAGATCAACAAAATTTTTCGTATAATATATAAAAGGGGAACTTATTTTGTTTTCATTTATAAGATAATATTTATCCCCCGGAGAGACAGTATCTGTAAATGTAATTACATCAGCAATTCTATTGAAGGTAGAGATTTTTTTAATTGCAGCATTGTATTTATAAATAATTGGACTAGTTCCCTGAAAATTAGTCAGTCTAAAAGTAAATACAGAAGTGTTCTGCAGATCATTTATTACAAATTTGAGTGAATCATTTAAAGCTTTCAGGTACCGGGGATATTCAACTTCATACCAATCATAAGCAACAGTATTAGCAGATGCAAGAGTTTGGTAAGAAGTCATATGAAGGTAATTAGTACCTTCAGTCAACTTTGATGAACTAAACAAAGCGTTTGCGACATGCTGAGCGTAACGGTTGAATGGGATGGAGTCATAAACTGATAGGTCGCTGTTTATACTTAATCCAATTACATGAGCATTAGTAGTAATATTAGAACTATAGTCCTGAACTTTATAGAAAGCTTTTGTATTCTTATTCGGGTAAATATCCACAGCAGTAAAGGCTTCATCTAACCTACCGACACCTTGCTGCCCCCAGACCCAAGTTTGATTTTCCAGCCATTGGGGATACTGGCGCCTGACAAGATTATCAATTGAATAGTCGAGATACCAATTCTGTTCATAATGAACTAATTCTGCATAATAATTAAGAGTGTCTGCTAGTGTACTGACCAGAGATGTTTGTTCTGTCGTTCTTAATCCTGTTGTGCCATTCCAAGTCAACCAATAAATTGTAGTATCTCCGTACCTGTTCAAATATTCTTTATAGGAATTACCTTTAGCGCTAGTATCACGGTAGCTGTCACCCATATTCCTGATACCGAAAAATTCAATATAACCTGAATCATCAAGGACGTTTGAAGAAGACTTAACATAAAGCGGAATCTGATTTCCTTTCATGTACATTTTATATGTATTAGCAGGAATAGTCGAAGTTGAAATGCCAAGATTTTCAAGATCTACTTTTTTGATTCTATACAAACCGTCTGCGGCAGTTCCAACTTTCAGGTATGTTTTTGTAAAATCGATCCAGCCGTAATTATTGGTTAAAGATTCATACGATTTTTTATTGAGCTGCTTTGCAGAGGGAAAATTTACAATAGAAGATGAGAGCAGATTATTTACCTCCTTGCCCTCCTGAGCGTCAACATAATCAGAATTCCCTGGATTAAGCAAGGATAGAGATAATCTGGCATTCTGAATTTCTTCAATAAAATCGTTATTAAACAAATACTGATGAATTTTTAGGTGGACGCAATAGTAATTTCTAATCCATAAATATCCTTTGATTTCAATGAAAACTTTATTAGATGAAATTTTGCGGGGTATTTGTTCATTATATATAACCTCATCATTATTTAAAGTAACATCAGGATTAATTGAAGGTTTTCCCTTAATTTTGTTCTTTATTTCCGGAATCAGTTCTGCAGATATTTTTGAATATGAAGGGAGTGCCAAAAAGATATCCCTTGAAGGCAAGGCATCTGTACCAGGTCGTGATTCATCCCTATAATTTTTGAAATTTATTTGGACTTCATTACCCTTGTTTTCTTTAACATATGGGACAGAAGGGAGATAAATATCACATTCAATTTTATTATTAGTTTCTTTATAATTATTAATACTAATTTGAGGCATTATTGGGGAAATAATTAAGGTATTAAAGAACAAGACATAGAGAATTTTTTTCATAGTTTTCCAGAATTTACTCTATTAATATAGCAGAATTGTATAAGTTAATTTATAAAAAAATATTTATTACATGAATAAAACATACCATTATCTCCTTTTATCAGTTTTTCTTTCATGTTTATTCAGCACTTTCGGACAAGAGAGCAGAGAACAGATAGAACTTCCTAAACATAAGCGTGTAAACAGGGTTGATATTAATAGTACTATATCCCATAGATTTAATAGGACTATTCCCCAAAAGACACTTACAGTTAATCCGGTGCTTCCAAATAATGATTATTATTCAGCTACTTCCAAGGGACCTGATGCATCTGCTGCTTATCAGAGAACAGCTTATTTAATTACAAGCCAGGAATTTTCTCAGGCATTGTTTCCGCCAACAGTTACTATTACTTCCATAGGTTTCAACATATATAATCAACCCGCTTCTCAGCCTGTGCCCGGTCATCTAAAAGTATATTTTTCAAACACTTCCGACATTATTTTTACTAAATCGACTAATTGGGCAACTTTAATAAGTGATATGACACTGGCAGAAGATGATTCGATTAATATACCAAGCACTAACGGGTCTTATGATATTTCATTTAACGGAGGACTACCTTTTTTATATACCGGCGGGTCAATGTATATTGCTTTTGAATGGGTTAATTCGGGAACGATTCCTAGTCAAACGACAGAGTATTATGTTAATACAAATTTGAGTAACGGACTTCGTTATTCGATTTCAGCATCAGGTAGTCCTGTGGTTTTGGGAACCGGCTCAAATTCACGACCGGAAACCCGTTTAGGATATTCCAATTTTAATGATGCTTCAGTGGATGCTATATATACATTGGGCAATTATCCATTAAAATACGGAGATCTTAACCCCATCACTGCAGTAGTTAAAAACAGGAGTGATAATAATCTAACGCAGTTAAATGTTTCGTTGATGATAAGCGGCACTGAAAAGTTCACTACAGTACAGACTATTCCACTTCTTACGCCGGGATCAACTACCGTTGTTACTTTTTCAAATTACATTCCAACATTACCCGGAATTGACACGGTAACCATATCTGTTCCCAATGATACTTATAATTATAATAATTCTAAATCTTTTGTCCAATACGTAAACAACTCTGACAATTTCAGTTATTATAATGCTAGTAGTAACTCTAGTTCGATAGGTTTCAGTTCCGGAAGCGGAAGTTTAGTTAACAGATACAATATTGACGGTAACCTAGTACTTGATAGTGTAACAGCATTTATTACCGAGGGAGCTGGGAAGATAATCCGGGGGGTAGCGTATAACGCGGCTGGATCGTTGATAGCTCAAACTAACGATTACACTATTCAATCATCAGATGCAGGGAGGCTCGTTACTTTAGGTTTTAGTATAACGCCAAATATAACAAACCAGGATATTTTTATTGGGATCGGTTTACTTGAAGATGGTTATTATCCAATTGGGATTCAAGTAGAAAATCCGACACGGAGCAATTCATTTTTTACCTGCTCACTGGAAGGCGGCAGCAACACTTTCAGTGATCTTTCCCTATACAATTATGGTATACCGATGATTGAAGCCCATTTCAGTTCTAATACTATTTCTCAGATATACTCGCCAAACGGACTAAATATGCCGGGTGATTTTACAGGGTGGGTTAATCCGCCACTAGTAAAGGCATTCTCAGGAATACAGAATCCAACCGGATTGTTATTACCTGCTGAATGGAAATCAAAAGCAAATGTATTAAAGACAAGAGTTTATTCTACATTAATAAACATTCGCCCGGGCGGTGACACAAGCGGGGGTACATTTCAGTTTCTTTTTACAAGCGGACCTGATTCAAATTATTTTCAGAACAAATGGGGCGGAGTTGCTGTTGCAGTCAACACGATTCAGAATTATATATTCAACTCCTCAGTTAATAATTCTGTTTCTCTATCAAACGGCACTTATTATACCGTAAATTGGGTAGACAGCGGATATAATAATACTAGTTGTATATGGATGCCGACTTCTGCAATACCTGTAACAATTACAAATGTATATGACGCACACAAACCTACGGCGGGAATCAGTGATACGGTAATAGTTATTATAAATTCCGGTAAATCTCCGGAAGAAAATATATTTATTAGGTATACAAAAGATAAATGGCTTACCTGGAGTATTTTAAAGGCAAGTATAATTGACTCAACACATTATATGGCCGTTATACCCGGAAACGATGTAACAGCAGATCAGAATTTAAATATGTATCTAGCTTTTTCTTCAACTTTAGGTCTTCAAATTCTTCAAGGCTTTACAAACTATTCCGATCTTGATCTTGCGGTAATTTCAATTTTCAATAACGGAGGAGCTGGTTTTTCATTACCAAATAATTATCTTCCAGTTGAGTTGACTTCATTTACAGCAGATGTAAACGGAAGGAATGTTGAAATAAACTGGACAACTGCCAGCGAAACGGGAAACACCGGGTTCTTTATACAGAGAAATGGGTCAAACAATATATGGACTGACTTAGGATTCCAGGCAGGAAACGGGACAACTTCGCAGCAGCATACTTATTCATTTGAAGACAAAAATTTAGCTCCAGGGAAATATCTATACAGGTTAAAACAAGTTGATGTTAATGGTAAAATTACATACAGCAGTAATATTAATGCCAGTGTTGATATACCTAAATCATTCTATCTAAGTCAAAATTATCCAAATCCTTTTAATCCTTCTACAAAGATAGATTATCAAATACCAGTTGACTCAAGAATCAAATTGGAATTATTCAGTATAACGGGTGAAAAAATCGGAGATCTGATTAACGATTTTCAACCTGCAGGGAATTATTCAATTATATTTAATAGTGTTTCATTCAAACATTTATCATCAGGGATATATTTTTACAGGTTGACCGCCGGAGGATTTATTTCAACGAAGAAGTTAGTTCTGCTAAAATAACGACATTCTAAATTGTAACCTGGTACCCGATATAGCCAGTAGTGAAAGTACCGCCATTTAAGTTATGTCCTACAGCTAAAAGAATATGGTTATGTTCATTTATGTTAATGTAACCACCAATATTAATACCCGAACTTTGGATTCCTTCCCGTGTTTCTGCAGTTTGATAGTATAACTCACAACCCAGAGTAAAAGTTTTAGAAAAATCATACTGAAGCATCCAGCCAGCAAAAAACCAGTTTTTATTATCTGTCCCGGGGTTAAACCAGTATCCTGCACCTCCATAGGTAGTAAAATTTCCTTTAGTTTCCTGAATCCATACCGGGAGGAATGCCTTAAATTTATTATCACCGGCAAGAGTTTCATTTTTCCCTGTGGGGATTTCGGCAATTGGGAAAATACCTACCTGTAATCCTGATTTATTATTAATAAACCTGTATTTAACTCCAACTTCAGTATTTATATATTCATACCTAGTAGATGATGCTCTTTTGATATACTGCAACGGTAAAATAAGGTGAATCTGGAGATCCCGAATAAGGCCATAATTAACTTCAATGTGCGGCAGAGTTACATCAGCATCATTTCCAGAATACTGCATTGCAGAGGAGAGGTAAAATTCCCAATGCATAAAATCGACGGGCTGTGGGTCATCAGTAAAAAAAGGCGGCCCAGCATATATATAAACTGTGAAGATAATGATTAAAAGTAGTGATTTCATAAGGATATTTTTATTCACAATAATGATTACTAGGCAAAGATTTTATCTTGATGTAAGTCACCTGATTTTTTTACTTTTAATAATTCCCTTAGTAGATTAGTTGTTTGAATTAACCGACTATTAGCATTGAACAACTTATCTGAAAGAATAATAATGAAGCTATCGACTCCTGATTCATTTGACCGGGGGAAGAAGTATTATTACCGCGGAAGGGTTACTGAATATTGCGAGGATGATAATTCAATCCAGGCAATTGTAGTCGGTTCTGATTTTTATAATGTTAAAATCACAAAATCAGATCTTTCTGCTAAATGCAATTGTGCCAAATACAGCGGTGAACAATTCTGCAAGCATCTTGTGGCTCTTTTATTTACAAATCTAAAAGGGGAAATTGAATCTAAGGATAAACCGATAGCCAAATATATTCCGCATGCATATGGTCCAAAGTTTGGATTTGAGGATGATATAGATTATAAATCTATCCGCAAAGAAAATAATCCGGACGAAACATTTAAGCAGGATAATCAATTTAAATCTTTTCTTAACAATATTACGCGTGAAAACCTTCTAAATGACATAAACGAATTAAGAAGGAAGAATCCTGATATAGAGGAATTCTTTATACATAAATATTCGCAAAAATCAATCACTTATTACTTAAGGATAGAAAACAATATTAAGAGCAGAATAAACTCAATATTACGGCACCGCGGAAAGAATGATTATTCCAACAAAGTATTTACAGCAAGCCGGGAAGTTTTTTCGTTATTACAAAACCTTCCAGCATCGAGGCAGACATCAGAATTTTTATTAGGGACAGGGTTGTGGATATCAGAAAAACTAAATGATATAGAAGATACTAATGATACACTTGGAACATTAATTAAAATAATGACCGACAATTCTTGTGAATATTTGAATTATGCGGGAAAGGAAGAACTCGTATTATTTTATCAGTACACGTCAATAAATACTTCATTTGATTTTAATATAGGAATCATTGAATCAATTTTCCGCAGGGTTAGAAATCTTGCTATTATTGATGCTATAGTTACTAAACTGGAAAAGAGTATTTTCAAGAAAGATCCGGACTTCGGATTTAAACCTGAATCGGGTTGGGAAATAATGATGAAATATCTTCTAATCGCTAACCATGAGAAATATGAAGAATTAATTCCAGAAGTTATGCCGGGCTCGAGTATAATAAAAGTAGACTACATTAATTATCTTTACGATAATAAGAGATTTAATGAAGTAATTTTAATTGGACAGGAAATGCAGGACAATCCAGCAATCGCAAAAGCATATGAACATTCACTTGCAGAATCAGGGAATATGCAAAAGATAGTTGAATATTATTCAAGACGTCTTGCAGAGGGATTTAGTCCAGAACTTTTTAAACATTTCAGTGATATAGCGGGAATAAGGCAGATAGCTGAGTGGAACGATATAGTTAATATGTATCTAACAGATGATGAGCATATATACTACCGGGCTGAACTACTTTTGTATTTGAAACGTTTTGAGGAATTTATTGATTTTATTTCGACCAAGGGGAATGAATATTACAGGAATAATTCAACAGTTGAGAAGATGGCGGCAAAATTTTCAGTAACCAATCCCCCACTTGCAGTGAAATTATATCATTATTTAATTGAAAAAGAAACTGCCCGGATAACAAAGACCAGCAGGTATGATATTCTTATGAGTTTTTTTGAAGATCTGAAGTGTCTAAATGATTTAGAATATATTAATAATTTAAAGAGTAAACTTATTTCGACTTATCCGACCCGGAAGAAACTAGTTTCAGCACTAACCGCATTTGAAATACCGGGAAAAATCCCAACTGTATTGACAGTGAATTGAATTAGCGTTCCTAATTGATGAAGCGAAGTTATTTTGACCAATAAAAACGCAAACAATTGGGATAGTTTGTTTATCGAAAACTGTTTATTTTGTTATCTTAAATAATTTTTAATTGAATATAGAAAACATATCCCATATACATTACAATGAAAAAAATATTACTTGTCATATTCGTTTTAGCGCTTTTTTCCGAAGTTCCTGCTCAATTTAAATATGGATTTGAAGTAGGGCTGAATCTATCCAGTACAAAAGGAGATGATCCCCGGAGAATCAGCGGTACTTCTGGTATATTATTTGGAATTAATGGGCAATACGAAGTGTTAAATTTTGTTTCTGTCGGGACAGGATTATATCTATCACAAAAAGGCGTTACGCGATCACTTTATAATAGTATTCAAGGAATTGAGAACTATAATTATATAGAAATACCCTTGAATTTATATTTTACGCTTCCGATACCTCAATCAGGGAAAACATCTGTTTTAGGAGGAATTTATGTTTCAAAGCTGTTAAGCGCCAGTGTAACGCCAGATAATGAAGGCCAGTCAAGTGCTGTAAATGTAGACGATATGATGCCAACAAGCGACTTTGGATTAAACTTTGGGATAATACAGGGTTTTAAATTAAGTTCTGGATTACTTAATATCGGGATTAAATACAGTTTTGGACTGACTACTCTTGATAAGTCATATAATATTATAAAATACGGCGAATCATTTTCCAGTTTGGGAAATAAGAAATTTTACAATACTGATGTCGCTTTAACTGTAGGTTATACTTTTTAATTGAATCAAAGCGGTGAATAAAAAGCGATAAAGGGGATCCCCGCTTTCGCGGGGATAAAAGACAAATTATCTTCTTCTGCCGAAAAGTCTCAGCAGGGCAAGGAATAAGTTAATAAAATCGAGATACAGTGTTAAGGCGCCAAGAATGGAAGCCTGAGTTGATATTCCTCCCTGATCAAGAGTAGCAACAGCCATAGTTTTTAATTTTTGAGTATCATAGGCAGTTAGGCCAGTAAATACGATTACAGTTATAAAAGAAATAACCCAACTAATATCTGCACTTCCAATAAACATATTGACTATAGAAGCGATAATAACTCCAATCAGTCCCATCATCATAAATTGACCGACACCGGTAAGATCTCTTTTGGTAATATAGCCATATGCGCTCATTGCAGCGAACATACCGGCAGTTGTAAAGAAGATTGAGGTAACAGATTCTGCGGTATATAAAACCAGGATTACAGATAAAGTTAATCCGGTTAGGGCTGAATAAAGGAGAAAAAGTGATACAGCAACAAAAGGAGATAGCCTGCTAATTCTGCTGGCAAGAAACCAGACAAGCCCGAGTTCACCGAACAGGAGGACATAAAACATCATCCGGTTGCGGAACACTTCAAGGTAAAGACCTGTGGTCATAAGGAAAAATGAAGCAAAGGCAGTTACAAGCAATCCCAGAGTCATCCATCCATAAACCTTTGTAAGGAATGACTGCTGGATATCGACAACTACCCTATCCAGTCTTTCATCATGAACGTAATTTTCCATATAATTTCCTTAATTTAATAAATAATCAAATCAATATAATAACTGATATTTCACAACACTTAAAGAAAATAGTTCCATTATTTAGAATCAATTTTGTCTTTGTAAGTTGAATCAATAGCCACTACTTTATTTCTGCTATAATCCGAGACACCAACCATAAGACCTGCCGTAGTTACTACGGCTCCGACAATTTGGATCATAGTAACTTTTTGACCGAACAACATCATAATAAAGGGAAGGAGGGCAATATAAACATTCGTATAAGGCACCCAGAAATGAGCGGCAAATTTTGATAGTTTGAAGAAGCCGAAGCTATAAATATATCCAGTTAAGCCAGCCGCAACAACAAAAAGTATAGGCCACCAGTTTGCCGGAATAATGCTACCTTCGAACAAAGAAAAGAATCTGTCATAATCTGTAGAAGCAAAGATAGATTTAATATTTTTTTCAGTTTCGGGAGATAAATCTTTTTTCAGATCATAGCCATCATTTGATTTTTCATAATATGTAAGGATATAATCTCTTCTGGAGGGATCTAATTTTGAAAGAACTCTTACTTCAAATTTATCAGCAGGCACATGAGCGGGAATATGTACTCTCATTACATTCGCAATTAAAGGAATTATAAGAAGAGCTGAGCAGATAAAAACCATTTTCCAGATTTCACGCCAGACAACGAGAGCGTTAGGACCAACACCGGGTTTACAAGTCTGAACAGTTTTATTATTCAGAACCTGTTGCGAAAGAAGGCATCCATTAATAATCAAAATCCATACTATAGCTGAAAGGTCTAGAACTGCTTTGGGATCCTGGTAACCGCCTAACATTCGTGGAATGTGTGGAACAGAAAGACCGATAACAACAAGAGAGATACCAATCCAATGTTCTTTTCTAATAGGTGCTTTGAATAATATTTTTCCAAAGAAAGGTAAAAATGCCAGATAAATATTTACATAAGGGGCATATATATGTGGAGAATAATAACGGGGGAGATAAAAGAAGCCGATATTTTCAATAACACCGGTGAACCCGCATATAATAATAGTAGTTAGAGCAACAATTCCCGGCCATAAATATTTCATTTTTTTGCCACGAATAACCTCCACCACAACAGCGATAAAAGCCCAGGCAAATTTTGAAACTTCTCTCCACCAGGTCATTACTCCCGGAGAAACTCCAACAGGTTTATTGCCTACAAATTCCTGTTGATTGCCCATCCAATTCAGTATATATTGACCGCCTAAAGCGCCATTTATAATAAGCAACCATGTTATTAATATTATCCATTCCATAAAAAAGCTCTTTTATCTAAAAAATAAAGAAATAAATGTACACTTAATTCCAGGCTCAAAAATATGTTAAATTGTTCATATTACAAACGAATATTTATTAATCGGAGAACAATAGAATAAATATCATGATTAAAAGATGTTGAAAAAGGAATCCCCGCTTTCGCGGGGATTAGAATCCAAGGGGGATTAGAGGAATTAAACCCGGATTTTGGTATCGTATTTTACAGTTGATAGGACAAAGTTTGTCTTTACCTTATTAACACCCTCAATTAAAGTAAGTTTTTTAAGAATAAAGGTTTCGTACTCCTGAATATCCTTAACAGCTACCTTTAGAACGAAGTCTTCATCTCCGGCAGTATGGTAGCATTCGAGAACTTCCTCAATCTTTTTTATTTTTTGAGTAAAAGAGTCGAATGCATTCATTTTATGAGCAGCCAGGGAAACAGAAACCAGAGCGATAACCCCCCGGCCTGCTTTTTCAGGGTCGACGAGCGCAACATATCTCTTAATAACTCCTGAAGCCTCAAGCCGTTTAACCCTATCCAGCATACCGGAAGCAGATGTTCCTATTTCAGAAGCCAACTGAGCATTAGTGATATTGGAGTTTGACTGAAGTATATTCAATATTTTAAGATCAATTGCATCGAATTTCATATCTGATCCTTTGGTTTTATTAAGGGATTCTCTAGTTAACTTATTCATTACATTTTTTCGAATCGAGCCTGGAAGAATCTTAAGTATTCCGGTTCATATACCATTTTTAATCCGGAGATTGACTCTCTTTTTTCAAAAACTTCTTCGATCGATTCAGCAACGACATCCATATGAGCCTGAGTATAAACTCTTCTAGGGATAGTTAATCTGACAAGTTCGAGGTTAGGATAATTATGCTTACCGGTCTGGCTATTTCTACCGGCAGAAACAATTCCTCTTTCCATAGAGCGGACACCAGAATCAAGATAAATAGCTGAAGCAAGAGCCTGAGCGGGAAACATATCCTGAGTTAGATGGGGGAGGAATTTTTTAGCATTTAAGAAAACTCCATGGCTACCGATAGGTCTAACAACAGGGACACCCATAGCAATTAGTTTATCTCCAAGATAAATAACCTGACCTACTCTGGCCCTAATGTGGTCTTCATCCACAGATTCAGTAATACCGATAGCGAGGGCTTCCATATCTCTACCTGCAAGGCCGCCGTAAGTATGAAGTCCTTCGTATATGACCACCATATTTCTGGCTTTCTGGAATATATCATCGTCATTCACGGCAAGGAAGCCGCCAATATTAACGAGGGCATCTTTTTTAGCACTCATAGTGGCGCCATCAGTAAGGTCGCAGATTTCTCTTACAATTTCTCTAATAGATTTATCGGCATAGCCTTCTTCGCGTTCTTTGATAAAGTAAGCATTTTCGGCAACGCGGGTCATATCATGAATAATTTTAATTTTGTACTTATTTGTTAGTTCTCTGACAGCTTTGAGGTTTGCGAGGGAAATAGGCTGACCGCCTGCCATATTAACGGCAGTTGCGACTGCAACATAAGGAACTTTATCAGCGCCATAGGTATCAATTACTTTCTGGAGTTTTTTAAGGTCTACATCGCCCTTAAAAGGATGGAGGTTATCCGGGTCGTGTGCTTCGTCGATGATTACATCGATAAATTTTCCGCCTGCCAGTTCCTGGTGAAGTCTGGTAGTAGTAAAATACATATTCCCAGGAATTACATCACCTTGTTTTATCATTAGTTGGGAGATAATATGTTCAGCTGCTCTACCCTGATGAGTCGGGACTATGTGTTTATATCCGTAATAATTCTGAATAGTTGATTCCAGGTGGTAAAAATTTTCGCTACCGGCATAAGCTTCATCGCCCATCATCATGCCAGCCCACTGCCTGTCACTCATAGCAGAAGTTCCGCTATCGGTCAAAAGGTCGATATAAACATCTTTTGATTTAAGTAAAAAAGTATTATAACCTGCCTCTTCCAGGGCTTTTTTTCTGTCTTCATATGAAGTCATATGAACAAGTTCAACCATTTTAATTTTATAAGGTTCAGCCCATGATCTTTTTTTCTGTTCTTTCATAATGCCTCTGATGAAATAAATATTTAGAGAATTTCTTTCTGCATAAAATAAGGTATTTGGGGAAAATATTCCAATTATATTCGAATATTTTTATGATATGGTGAATTATATTCAACATCTCTTTTTATCTATCTCTATCTCTATCTCTATCTCTATCTCTATCTCTATCTCTATCTCTATCTCTATCTGTTCTTTTCTTTGAAGAAAAGAACCAAAAGAACTTTGGCTGAAAATTATTGGCTGAAAATTCAGCGCTCCGTTTGGCTAAATTGTTCATTCAACTGTGGGTAATAATGTCGCTTCGCTCGTATTTCCCCATTCTCGCTCATGTGATTTCTTATAATTTAGCCTATGCTGAATTTTTTTAACGCCAATAATTTAAGGCCATAGAATAAGGAAGGATATAAGGAAGGATATAAGGAAAGATTAGTAGTTATAAGGACATTGAATTGGCGAGGTTTAAAAAAAGAAAAGCGTCATTACTGACGCTTTTCTGATTCGATAAAAATATTTTTTTAACTGCGTGCTTTAGCTTCGTTAACTACAATATTTCTTCCTTCTAATTTAGAATCATGCAAAGCTTTCATTGCATTTTTTGCTTCATTAGAATCTTCCATTTCAACAAATCCGAAACCACGTGATCTACCAGTTTCGCGATCCATGATAACTTTAGCAGAAACAACTGTTCCGTGCCCTTCGAATGTTTTCTGCAATTTAGTATCGTCGACAGAAAAAGGGAGTGAACCCACAAATAACTTAGTGCTCAATTTAGAACTCCAAAATAAAAAATAAAGAATTTCCGGTTTAATACCGAAGCCCAAAAATAGACAAATGAAAGGTTAAAACCTAATTTAATGAAGAATAATTATGTTTCAACTAAGGTAACATCATACGGGAAAAGAAGTTATAATAAACCGTAATCCCCAGAAAAGATTGGATTTAGGACCAACTATGAATCGGGGACTACGGCTAAAGCTAATAGAATTAAAGATTATCGTTGGGCATATTTAGTAACTAAAGATTCAAGATTACGGAACCCTTTTTCCAAATCCTCAGCGTTCATAACTGGTGTTAAAGTAATATCAGCATTAAAAGCCAGGAAAAATGGTTCAGCAATTTTAACAATCTCCGAGGCATCATTAATATTTACAACGATAAAAGCGGTTCTTTTACCATTTTCTGCTCCAAAATAGGCCGCTTCAGGTTTTAATTCACCTAGAATCTCTTTCATATTTTTGGGTAGAGATCCATTTTTGATAGCCTTATTACCATCTTCGGCGGGCATGTTTGCTTTAAGTAAGTATCGCATAAAATCACTCCTTTCCTCAGAGTCATTTCAGACTCTGCATATTCATCAATTCATTAAAATAGTTAATTAATTTATTCATCCCGGCCGTGAATGAATTGTCATAATTATGAATAAAAAAGCTATCGGAAAGTGATTTGAGGCAAAAAATAACATCAGGTTATTAATAAAACCCCGGAAGTTTAAATACTTTCCGGGGTTTATCGGTTGGGTTAGTGATGTTTCGGAGGTCACGGAACCCGTCCCTAATTGGAAATATATAATTCAGCTAATTCATGCGAAGACAAATTATGCAGGCAATTAAACCTGACATAGAGGCCAATGAATCCTGCAGCAGCTAATACAACAAGTTGAATGATCTGAAAAGCGACATCAGAGAATCCCGCGCCCATTTGAGTTATCCGAATAAATGCACTTACAAAGGGCGTAAATGGAATAAACTGTGAAAGTATCTGAAACAAACCAGGCATCCCCTGCTGCGGCCAGGAGTATCCCGAAAGAAAAAATATAAGGTATGAGCTTAAAGCCATTACCTGCAATGATAACAACTTACTTTTTATAAAAGATGCAGCGAGCATTCCAAGGAGTATTACAGAAATTATGAATATTACTGTTATAAAAAGTACAAGCAGTAAACTTCCTTTTTGGTTGATAGAAAATATGCTAAAGTGAATTGTATAAAACATGAAAGCATATCCAGAAAACAGAATAAGGTAAAACAAACCTTTACCTATAATTGAAGCTGGTATATTATTATTTCCTTTAGCAATCAGATCATTGAAAGTATTTTGTTCTCTTTCTTTTGAAACGGTTTCCGCCAGCCCCATAAGTAATGTTTGCTGTAGAATAAGGATTAATACTGCTGGAATGAGGAAGTCGCCATAAGTTTCAGATGGGTTAAAAAGTAATTTTACTTCTTCTTTAAATGGTTCAGAGACAATTACTGCCTGATTGAAACTAAGACCTTTCTGCTCAAGGGCTTTTATTTTTATTTCATTATTAAAATCAAGGACCACCTCATTAACCGCTTTGTTTATATCATTCGATACCAGAAACCTTGTTGTGTTTAATAATATTTTAACAGTGGTTCCCTTGTAAGATTTTAATGAAGACTCAAAACCTTTAGGAATTATTATGGCGGCTTGTACTTTTTCTTTATAGATCAAATCCTGTGCAGCGGAATAGTCGCCTGCTTCTGCCACAACTTTAAGGTTTTCGTTAGCGTCAATATTTCTTATGAATTTTTCGGATAAGGAAGAGTTGTCCAAATTGATTACAACAACAGGTACATCGCGTTCAGATTTATTAAAATAGATTGATGCATAAAAAAGAGAATAGAATATGGGGGCGAGCAAGATCATCGACCGTATACTTCTATCCTGAAGAATAATTCCAAGCTCCCTTTTTAGTACTTCTATTATTCCCGCAATAAATTTTCTCATTTAGATGATACTCTTATTATAATGACTGACCCGGTAATTCAGACCAAAGATTATCACAAGTATAAAAATGGCGAGGAAACCAAACATATATTCAACTTCAGGAACGGCATATATTACAGGCGCACTCCAAAGGTACAATTTCATGAAACCTGACAGGAAATGCGTAAATGGAATAATCTGAGCAAACGACGAAATTATTTTGGGCATACTCCATAGGGGGAAAGTTAAGCCGCTGAAAATAAAAGCCGGGGTATTTATAAACAGAATTATTTCTGTTGCAAACATCTTGTCCTTAACTAAAACTGAAACAGCCATGCCAGCTGTGAATGATACTATAATAAACAAAAAGAAGAAGAGAATTGTTGATATTAACTGGCTGGTTAATCCAATATGAAACAGGGGTAATATAATACCTGTAAGAATCAGCAGATTTATCAGATGTATAAAAACATAGGGAATAGATTTACCGATTATTACTGCATGTAATTTATTATCTGCGGTAGAAATCAATTCCCCAAGTGTATTATTTGAGAATTCTGAATTTAGAACCAGGACAGAAGTTAGCATAATTATCATCATAAGAGTAAAGGCAGCGAGACCGGGGAAAAGATATTGTTCATAACTATAGTTTGGATTGAACATGATCTGGGAATCAATCCTTATTGGATTAATAATATCCAGTGCCTGGTTTTCGCCGGAACCGGCTGACCGGATTTTCTTCAACAAGATACCGCCGGAGACAGTTTTAATCACTTTTTCCCCATCGTTCAGAATATTATTACTCTTTATAAGATTCATTGCATTAATAAGCAAAACCGGATGACTTTGTTTTCCTGCTTTTATATCTTTTTCCATATTCCGCGGGAGATATAAAGCTGCATCAATATTCCCTTTTCTGAAATCTGATTTTAACTCTTCTGAAGAATTTACATATTTAACAACAGCCATAGAACCTGTGGACTCAACATAGCGGGTAATCAAAAGCGATAATGAGCTATTATCTTCATCAAATATTGCGACTGGTATATCTCTCAGAACGCCATTTTTGAAGATTATAGCAAATAACAAAAAGAAGATTAAAGGTGCTATCAACGAAAGAAACAAGAGAGGTTTCTTTCTTATTAGAATGTTAAATTCTCTTTTTATTACATTGATAACCGGAGAATTGATTATCATTTTAGTCAAAGTTTAATATTAACCGACATACCTGAGCGAAGACCCTCAATTTTATTTTTACTTCTTAGTCTGATTTCAAAAGTCTTTATGTCAAAATCACCCTTTTGATTAGTGGGTTTCCAGTTTGCAAAGTCACCCATTGGAGAAATGTAGCTTACCTCAAATTGAAAATCTTTGTTTCCCAGGGCGGGGACTTTACCAATGAAAGATTTTCCTTTTGAGATTTTACTCATCAGGTCCTCCTTAATCTGAATGGTAACCCAGATATCATCAGGGTTAATAATAGTGAATATGGGATAACCGGCAGAAATTATTTCGCCTACATCGGATATTTTCTTTTGAAGTTCGCCATCAATGGGGCTTTTAAGGTAAAGTTCTTCGGCATAAGCAAGAGCTTCATTTAGACCATTTTCTCCCTGGTGAAGGATGCCTTCGGCCATTTTAACTTCTTCAAAGCGTGCACCGGAGAGGACCATATCATATTTTGATTTGGCAGCATCCATCTGTTCTTTAGCTGCCTTATATTGAAATTCATACTGATCTTTTTCCTGAGCTGAAAGAAGACTATCTTTATAAAGACTACTCATTCTATTCCATGTTTTATCAGCGAGATCGAACTGGTACTTAGCCTGGAGGTATTGTTTCTGGACAGCGTCTTTTTCTTCGGGGCGCGCACCATTTTGTGTCATTTTATATTTAAATTCTGCGGTTTCGAGGAGACCTTTTGCCTGTTCAACTTTAGCGTCCATTTCTTTGCTTTCGAGTTTGGCTATAATATCACCTTTTTTAACTAAGTCACCTTCCTTGAAATATACTGTGTCCAGTCGTCCCGGAATTTTGGAAGATATATCAACATCGGAAGCTTCCACTACACCGGTGACTATTTGAGAATCATCATTAGCGGCCGATATGAGGACAATAATTCCGGCTACGGCAATTATTATTGGAATTAAAAACAGTAAGTATTTTTTTCTTAAATTCATATTACTTTTTATCCTTTTGCCAGATTTTAATAATTTCATTTGGTTTTCCCGCAGTGGTATAAAGAGCGGTTAATTTCTGATAATATTCAAACAAAGAGAGCTTACTTTCAATAAGATCTTTTTCCAGGGAGAGTTCAGCGTCAATTACTTCGAGCGAAGTGCCGAGACCCGTTTCAAATCTTTTATCATTTAGCCTTAGGTTTTCCTGAGCCAATCCAATTGTTTCATTCAATTTAAGATAGCGGTCTTTTGCATTAGCGGCATCTTTATAATTTTTATTCAAGAGCAATTCCAGTTTGCTATGGGTATCAGCCTGGAGGTATTTGATCTCTTCTTCGAGGTGAGAGGCAGACTGAAGACTTAAATAATCCTGGAATCCATTAAAAATGTTCAAGCTTGCCTGAATACCGACAGTCCATCTAGGTTCAAGAGTTGAAAGGTACTGAGGGAGCATTTCATACTGTCCAAATGCAGCAATCTGGGGAAGCAATTTCGAGAACTCTGATTTATATTTCAGATTCGCCTCATCTCTTTTGAGTTCTAATATTTTTAACAAGGGCTGGGACTGATCCATAGAGTTTTTAAATATATCAAGGGAATCGAACACATCAATGAATGACAGGTTATCATTTATGATCACCTGATAATCATCGCTCACTTCCATAGTAGTTTTTAAATTCATGAGTGCGAGATCATACTTGTTTTTATCGTCGAAGAGATTTCTTTCTGCATCAGCGACAGCTACTTTAGCCCTGAGATAGTTGTAATTAGCGATAAGGCCTTCCCTGAGCAGCCGTGCAGCTTTTTGTTCATGCTGTTTCATGCCATCAAGGACAGATTCGCGTGTACGGATAATTTCTTTGACCAGAATAATTGTAAGGTAATTATCTACTACTTCCTCAATTATATCATTTTTTGTTTTCTGGAGTTCGAGTCCAGAAGATGATTTTTCATCAGAAGAATAATTTTTTGCGGCAAGCAATTTACCGCCGATGAAAATTGGTTGTACGCCAGTAAGAGTGGCGGTTTTAAAATCCTGTTTCTTGAAATTTTCAATAAATGGGGGGATTGCGTTATTAAGCTGACTATAATAGCTCTGGAAGAGGGCGGCTTTTTGAGGATCTGTAAGTTGTGGTTTCCCCTGCAGAAGGGAATAAATATTAGCGAATTCAGTTTGGTTATTAGCCTGGAAATTCAGGATTACATCCCGGACAGGGCTAAGATCAAAATTCAGAGGATCGTTCATGTGGTTGTATGAGCTAGTAAAGGATATCTTTGGAAGAAAATTCCCCCAGGAGCTCAAGTCTTCAAACTTCTTCTGTTCAAATTTTTCGTTATACTGTTTTATTTTATTGTTGTTTTTAAGAGCTAATTCAACGGCTGATTCCAATGAAAGCTGTTGAGCATCAGCGAGTCCAAAGATCAACAACATCAATATTAGTATTTGTTTTTTCATTACAGTTTTATTTCATAAATGAATAATGGTTCATTATTGGGGTAAAAAATTTTAGTTTAGAATTCCCTTTTTAATTATGAGCTTTACATTTTGGCGTAAAGTTGTAAGCGGGAAATTTTTCACATCTTTAGCCCAATTCTCAAGGAGGTATCTCATTCCGCCCAGGAGGAAGAACTTAAAAGTTTTCACATTTATATTTGGGTTAATAGAGCCGCTTTTAATTCCTTCTTCGATAATTTGTTCCCCTTTTTTGAAGAATTCATCATAATATTTCACAAAAAGGGAAGATTCTTTATGAAGGTGAATTTGTTCATTGACAAAAACGATTGCAAGAGAAGGGTTTGCGGAGAAGATATCGAAAATAAGGTCGATCAGGTATTCCAGTTTATCTATTGAAGAGAGATCTTTTCTATTGTAAATTTGAGTGATTTCGTTGAAGAGCTGCTGCCAAACATTTTTAAATATACTAGCGAGAACTTCCTCTTTATTTTTATAATAGAGATAGACACTGCCGGAGGCGATTCCAGCCTCTTTAGCAATCTGGCTTATTCTTGAATTATGGTAGCCGAATTTTGCGAATACCTTTATTGCAGCCTCAAGAATATCAGCTTCTTTATTTCCTTCTTTGTTTCTCATAATATATTATAAATGAACGATAGTTCAAAAATAATATCTTATTTAATAAAACGCAAGAGGTGTGAGATAAATATTAAGGAATTGATTGTAAATAGGATGGGGCAACGGAATAAGAAACAGGAAGCAGCTTTCCCGCAATGCGGGAAAGACAATTTGAATCTTGGAAAATTATTTGGTGAAATGAACAACGCCCCAATACAATAAAGCAGCACCGAGAGCTGTAGCGGGAATAGTGATAATCCATGACCAGACAAGGTTTAAAGTCACTTTCCATTTCACAGCTGACAATCTTTTAGTGATACCTACACCGACAATACAGCCAGTAATTGTATGAGTAGTACTTACGGGAATACCCAATAAAGCAGTTCCAAATAATGTTAAAGACCCAGCTGTTTCGGCACTAAATCCTTCAAAAGGTCTGATCTTTGTGATTTTTTGCCCCATAGTTTTAACAATTCTCCATCCACCGGACAGGGTGCCTAAAGCAATTGCAGACTGGCAGGAGAGAACAATCCATAAAGGGATAGAATCTGTAATTTTCAAATATCCGCTTGAAACAACCGCAATAAAAATAACGCCCATCATTTTTTGTGCATCATTAGATCCATGGCCAAGGCTATAAGCAGCAGAAGACAGCAGCTGAAGTTTTCGGAATCTTTTATCAACTTTGGAGGGGGACATATTCTTGCAAATATTTATTACAATAATGACAACAATCCATGAAACAGCAATACCAATGAGTGGGGCAAGGGCGATAAAAGCAACGATCTTAATGACTTCATCCATAAAAACAGCACCCAGTCCTGCTTTTGCAATTGCAGCACCAACGAGTCCGCCGACCAGGGTATGGGAGGAACTTGAAGGAATTCCATACCACCAGGTAATAAGGTTCCAGATAATAGCTGCAACAAGGCCAGTTCCCAGGACGGTGAGGTCGATGACATTAGAATGAATTAACCCTTTGCCTATTGTAGTTGCGACATGTAATCCCAGGACCTTAAATGCGATGAAATTAAAAAAGGCTGCCCAAACCACGGCAAACCGGGGAGATAAAACCCTGGTAGAGACAACAGTTGCAATTGAATTAGCCGCATCATGGAAGCCATTTATATAGTCGAATCCCAGAGCAAGGGCAATAATAAGTATTAATGTAATCATTTTTGAAAAGGTATTATGAGTTTTTGATAAGTATCTGAATTATAACATTAGCAGTTGACTGACACTTATCAGAAGCTTCTTCAAGCATTTCAAGTAATTCTTTTTTCTTAATCAGGGTTATCGGGTCTTTTTCTTCAATAAACAGTTTTTTCAGTGAAACCCTGTAAATATGGTCTGCTTCAGTTTCAAGATCCTGGACAGCTTTGCACTCATTTATCTGGCTGCTTTTATGTTTCAGATCCTGGAGAGCCAATTCAAGTTCCCTTGACTGCTGAAGGACAATAGCGGCAAGTTTATCAGCACCTTCAACTTTCTCAGTGAGGTTATACATTTCAACTCTTAAGGCGGCGCCTACTAAAATATCTCCGATACTATTTATCTTCTTGATCAGAGAGAAAATATCTTCTCTGTCTAATGGTGTTATAAAAGTTTTATTTAATCTTTTAATTACTTTGGAAGTGATATCGTCGCAGCGATGTTCAAGAGGTTTTAATTTAAGGTAAATATCCTTGTCGTATGTATCTGCAGCAAAGAATGCATTAGTTAATTTAGCGATTTCCTGGATATAGAAGATACTATCCTTAAAATCCTCGAAATATCTTTCTTCCTTGGGTAAAAGTTTACTTAGCATGTAATGGCCTTGGTGAATAGAGTAAAAATCATGTTTATTTTGTATAAGATACTTATTTCAAATTTACATAAAATTGAATAAAAAAATATCATTTTTAAGGTTAATAAATAAGATTTGTTTATTTATATTTTATATAAAAGAAAACTTAAGGAACATACATAAATGAATATTATAGCCCGAAATTTGAATCTACTTGTTTTATGTGTATTTATAAGTTTATTTGACTATTCTGCAGGGCAAAGCAAAACCGGAGGGATAAAGGGAGTTTACCGCTTAATAAATGAAATTAAAGACGGATACAAGATCTGCATAGTAGACGGGCCTTTAATAAGACAGAATATCTATCCGGAATTTTTATATGGAGGGAATGAGCAGCGTTACTTATTTAATCCTAAAGGTGAAATCTGGATAGATAACTCAATTTCAGTTGAAGAATACAGATACACGGTAGCTCATGAACTAAACGAAAGACATCTCATGGCTAAATTCGGATATACCTATTCTTCAGCGCATGACAGTTCATTAAAGATTGAGCGCAAGATGCGATTAGCGGATTTATTATTAACAAAGGAACATGAGGAAGCATTACCAAAGGTTTCGCCATACGACTGCGACAGTATTAAAGAGATATCCGAATTAAGTGATTCAATCAAGCTTCATAATATTTATTTGCAACTTTATTCGGTGAAGGATGGAATATCCATATGGATAGTAAACGGTTCTAATATAAGGAGAGATATATATCCTGATTTTGGATTAAGCGGGAATGACATGGTTTATCATTTTATACCGCAGAACGAAATATGGATTGATGCACAAATCTCGTGTGAGGAAACCGAATTCTCAATTACATGTGAATTGAAAGAAAGAGAATTGATGGCTGAAGGGAAAGGATATGATTATGCATATGAGAAAGCGCTGGATAAAGAAAGCAAACTGAGAGAAAGTAAAGTCAAAGAAGCCAAAAGGATACATGCTGTCATTGTTCCGAAGGTGCTGGACAGAGACAAAGGCACAGGGGCTGAATAATGGACATTTGGAAATGTCATTCTGACAAGGAGGCTCAGCCAACTTAATAGATTGTGATTTTCTTGCCTTTAGTTTCTGGGAAAACCCAGATCCAAATCCCGGTCAACAAAGCAAACAAAGCGGCGATTGAGATTCCACCTGCAAGGCCATAAGTGACAGCTATTGAGGCGATAATAACAGGTGTAAAGAACTGGATTCCCCTGGCGAGATTAAATGCTGAGCCCATGGCGGTATTTCTAATACCTGTGGGGAATAATTCAGCGAACAAAGGGCCATATCCACTGAACATACCTGTTCCGAAACCAACCAGGAACATGAATATTAAAATAATTGATGGATAAATTATAATACTATCCCACATAAGAGTTATCATTACAAGTCCCAGAGCCATGACAAGGGAATAAACTGAATAAGTAGGTCTGCGACCAAATTTATCGGCGGCAAAACCAAAAGAGAAATAACCTACAAGGCCGCCCAGCTGGGTTACGATCATCCAAACGGCAGACTTAGTCATTGTAAAATGTCTTTGTTCGTTAAGATAAGTTGGAAGCCATGTATAAGTAAACCAGTAAGCCGACATATCAAAAATGGCAAGGATTAAAGATAAGATGAATAATTTTCTATACTGGGATGAAAAGAGCAAAATGAATTTACTTTTTTCTTTAGGGAGGTTCTTTTGAGTTTGGACAAAATTTCTTCGAAGGATCCAAACATCGGACTCAGGTAATGTTTTTCGAATAAAGACCACTATCAGAGCAGGAAGGACCGAGATAAAAAAGCATAACCGCCAGCCGAGTGAAGGTGAAAGGAATCCGCCGACAACTGAGGCAAGCAGGATACCAAACGGAGCGCCGGTCTGCATAATAGCTCCATATCTGCCGCGCATCTTTGCGGGAAAAGTTTCACCGATATAAGTTTGTCCAGTTGCCCATTCGCCACCGACACCAAGACCAGTAACAATCCTGAATAAAATCAGCCAAAAGAGGTTAGGTGAAAGACCGCACAAGAAAGTTCCGATGCTATAAGTAATAATAGTAAGCTGAAGAACAGATTTTCTGCCATATCTATCGGAAAGAATTCCAAAGACAACACCGCCCAATGCAGTGGCTGCAAGAGAAGTCCCCATTACATAGGACAATTGGATTTTGGAAAAGTTAAGTTCGCGGCCAATAGGGATTAGCAGGAAAGAGAAGAGTATAAGGTCATAAAAATCGAACACCCATCCAGCCCAACTGATAAATAATATTTTAAAATGCTGCTTCCCTGGTTTATCATATTCGTTTAATAATAATTCCGGCATTATATTGCTCCAAACTATATATTGAAGAACAATGAGGCAGACAATTTCTATTAAAATAGTTAAAATTCTTCTTATAGTACATAGAAAGGCTGAATCTTTAAATAGGTATAATTCAGCGTATACATTTGAGGGCAGACCCTTTTATTTATCCAAAGATTATTATATTTTATGATATGGATGACAAACGAAACAGAAGTTTTATTCTGGTTATTACCACATTAAGTTCATTTATAACTCCCTTCATGAGTTCTGCAATTAATATTGCACTTCCCTCAATCGGCAAAGAATTTTCATTGAATGCAGTGATACTTGGGTGGATTCCGACATCGTTTCTACTTGCGACAGCGGCACTATTATTACCAATGGGTCGTCTTGCTGATATATATGGAAGAACTAAACTATTTAAGGCCGGTGTTGTCATATATTCGATCTCATCATTATTATGCGGCACAGCATGGTCAGGCGTTGCATTAATATCTTTTCGGATATTGCAAGGAATTGGGGGAGCAATGTTATTCAGCACTTCCACGGCAATACTTGTTTCGGTTTTTCCGATGAACGAAAGGGGGAAAGTACTTGGGATAAATACAGCGGCAGTTTATTTTGGGCTTTCATCGGGTCCGTTTATTGGTGGAATACTAACTCAACATCTTGGATGGAGGTATCTATTCTTTATTAATGTTTTACTGGGGATAATTAGTTTTTCATTGGCAGTGTGGAAATTAAAGGCAGAATGGGTGGAAGCCCGGGGGGAGAAGTTTGATCTTAAAGGATCTATTTTGTTTGGTGTGACCCTCGTCTCATTGATGTACGGTTTTTCACTCCTTCCTTGCATTTATGGAGTGTATTTAATTATTATGGGATTAATAGGATTATATATCTTTAAACGGTTCGAATTAAAAACAGTCAGCCCGGTATTTAATATGACTTTATTAACATCCAATAAAGGTTTCACATATTCAAACCTTGCAGCATTGATAAATTACAGCGCTACATTTGCCGTGGGCTTTCTGTTGAGTTTTTATCTTCAATATATCAAGGGGTTTAATCCACAGACCACAGGTTTCATATTAGTTTCACAACCAATAATAATGGCAGTATTTTCTCCGTTATCAGGCAAATTGTCAGATAGAACAGAGCCGAGAATAGTAGCCTCGGCGGGGATGATAATTACAACGATCGGATTATTTATATTAATTTTTCTTACATCACAAACAAGTGTAGTTTCGATAACAGTGAGTCTTGTATTTCTTGGATTCGGATTTGCATTCTTTTCATCACCTAACACAAATGCAGTAATGAGTTCAGTTGACAAAAAATATCTCGGGGTTGCAGCATCAACATTATCAACTATGAGGATTACAGGACAGATGTTCAGCATGGGATTAGCCCTGTTAATTTTTTCATTATTTATCGGACAATCAAAAATTTCTTATTCAAATTCCGCAGCATTACTAACCAGCATAAAGACGGCATTCGTAATATTTACTATTTTATGTGCGGCAGGCATCTTTGCCTCACTATCGAGGGGGAGCCTAAGGAAATAGTTTTACAAATTATGAATCTGTTTATCTTAAAGAGCATCTAAGAATATAATCGTTCGCAATTAAAATATTAGTTATTAATAATTATTTCATCAATCAACCGAAAGGCTACTATGCACAGAACTAACAGCACTTTAATAAAAATAATCTTCGGATTAGTTTTTGCTGCATCCCTGAGTATGCAGACTACGCATGCCCAGAATTATTATCTGGACTCAAGTCCAAGTCAATTTACATCAGCACCATTGTTTACGCATTTAATTCCGGATACAACTATTAATGATATGAACACAATGGGAGAAGACACGCTAATGGTTGAAGAAAAACCGAAGTTACTACCTGACAAGATCAGTTTTGGTGAGAAGGTATTTTGGGGCGAACATGGTGTATTCCGGAGTCTTGGGATAGCAGGGCAATTATCGCCTGATGAAAGAAGAAATGAGCTAACTGTGAGACGTACTATGTTAACAATACACCAAATTGGAGGTTTTCTTGCACTTGCATCAATGATTGGAACTGCATGGACAGGGCAGCGGACAATTGATCTGCCTAAAAATCCAACTTTGAGAGACGCTCATCAAAAAATGATAGCAGCAACGATATCGACATATTCAATAACGGGACTGTTGGCAATATTGGCCCCTCCGCCGTTGATACGAAGGGATGATGAAAGTACAACAACGATTCACAAACTACTTGCATGGTTTCATGTAGCCGGAATGATATTAACTCCAATAATAGGATCAACAGTAAGTGAAAGGACCAAGCCTTTGCCCGGATTCAGTAGAGGGGGGCTGGGAATAAATATAGACAAAGCTCATTTTCACCAGTACGCAGGATATTTAACAACTATAGTATTTGCAGCTTCAATGGTTGTAATAACATTTTAACACGAAGGAAGGAATTTAATCATGAAAATATATGCCGCATTATTATCAGTATTATTATTATTTTCTATAGCAACTGCTCAGACTAAAAAAGTACAGGCAGATAAGAAAGAATCGACCATGACATACAAGCTAACGCACCCGCTTCATGAGATTGAGGCAACGAGCAAGGATATAAATTGCTGGGCTGATCTTGACCCAGGAACAAAAACGGTATCGCATGTATATGTACAGATTGATGTTACAACTTTTAACAGCGGGAATTCAAACAGGGATTCGCATGCTATGGAAGTAATTGACGCAATATCTTATCCATATGTGAAATTCAACAGTTCCGGTATTGCCCAGAATGGAGACAAATTAAAAGTATCAGGTAAATTATTGTTTCATGGAGTAACAAGAGATCTTGTATTTGATGCAATTCCGAAATGGGAAAACAACAAGCTGACGGTGACGGGAGAATTTGCAATAAGTCTGACTGCATATAAAATAGAGAGACCGTCGCTATTGCTGGTACCTGTGAATGACGATCTTCATTTTACGTTTAAGTCAGTGTTTAATTTGTAGAACAACCCCTTGGGGCCCCCTTTGTTAAGGTTGATTTAAAACAACTTTCTTATTCCCCCTTTAATAAGGGGATTTTATTAATATCTTTTTATCATAATATTTTCTAATTTTTAGTAACCAAATTTGGAAATATTATGGATCGCCGAAACTTTATAAAAAGAAGTCTGCTATTCGGAGCGGCCGCGGGTGCTGCTTCATCATTAGGGAGTGTTACAAACCTACTTGCTTCAGAAAGATTTTATACCCCAAGACCATATGACCTGGTTGCAGTTAAAGGTGGGGAACCTGATGCAATGTTTGACAAAGCAATTGAATCTTTAGGGGGGATGAAGGCATTTGTCAAGAAGGGTCAGACAGTGGTACTAAAGCCAAACATTGGATGGGATGTTTCGCCTGACAGAGCCGGGAATACCAATCCCCTACTTGTAAAACAAATTATTAAGCACTGCTTTGCAGCAGGTGCAAAAGATGTTTATGTTTTTGACCATACATGCGATGACTGGAAAAGAAGTTACTCAAACAGCGGAATTGAACAGGCGGTAAAAGATGCGGGAGGAAAAATAGTTTCAGCTGAAAGCGAAGGATACTATCATAGTATAATCGTACCCAGCGGATCAAAACTTAAAGATGCAAAAGTGCATGAACTAATTTTGAGCAGCAATGTTTTTATAAACGTGCCGATATTAAAGAATCATGGTTCGACTGGAGTGACTATTGGAATGAAAAATCTAATGGGGATAGTGTGGGACAGGGGTTACTGGCACAAGAATCATCTGCATCAGTGCATTGCAGATTTTGCTTCTTACAGAAAGCCGGATCTAACGATTGTGGATGCATATTATGTTTTAAAGAGAAACGGACCGAGAGGGGTATCAAAAGAAGATGTAATTACAATGAAATCATTGCTTGTATCAAAAGACATTGTGGCAGCAGATGCTGCGGCGGCTAAACTTTTTGGATCAGACCCTGAAAAGATTGATTACATAAAGATTGCGAACGACATGAAACTAGGGACAATGGATCTGAATAAGCTTTCGATTAATAGACTAATAATGTGATTGAATGAAGCTGGCTTATTTGAAAAAAATAAGAATAGGGGTATCGCTTTTATTCTTTCTGTTATTCGGAATTGTTTATCTGGACTTATCGGGGAATGTATCGACCAAATTATCTCCTGCAATTACATATCTGCAATTTATTCCATCGCTTCTTAAATTTCTTGGCCTGCTGAGCATTTCTGCAATAGGATTTATTGTTGTAATTGTTTTAACTGTTTTGTTTGGCAGAGTTTATTGTTCATCAATTTGTCCTATGGGTACTTTACAGGATATTATTTCATACTTTGCTAAAAAATTAAACAAGAAGAAATACTATAAAAAGATTGAGGTGTTCAGACCACTTCGACCAACAATACTTGTCATAACAATAGCACTTTTCCTTTTAGGAAATATGATATTGTTAAACCTGCTAGACCCGTTCAGCGATGCAGGAAAAATATTTACCAATCTTTTTCGACCTATTCTTATTCAAGTTAATAATCTTGCTGCTTATGTATTGACAAGGTTAAATATTTACTGGCTTTACCCGGTAGAAATAAAAGGAGTAAGTTTAGCGGTTATTGGGGTTTCGCTTGTAATACTAGGGACGATTGGAATAATGTCCTTTTTGAAGGGGAGATTATTCTGTAATTCAATATGTCCAGTAGGAACGCTGCTTGGACTGGTTTCCAGATTTTCGATATTCAAGATCGGCATTGATAAAAACAGCTGTGTGAGCTGCAACTTATGTGAAAAGGTGTGCAAGGCAGGGTGTATTGATAAGAAGGAAAAGATAATTCATTTTGATAAATGCGTAGGATGTTACAATTGTTTTGATGCTTGCTTGTCAGGGGGCATTACCTTCGGCGGAAGGGTAGTTAAAGAAAAGAAGGTCAAGAAATTCAAGACAGATGACAAGAGAAGAGAATTTATTTCAAAGACTTTTTTGTATGTGATAGGGTTATCTACAATTTCATTAGCACAGATAAAAATAATTCCCAAGAAATTAAGCAAGATACCGATACTTAAAAAGAATACAGTATCGCCTCCGGGAAGCGGGAGCATTTCCCATTTTACAGGGAAATGCACAGCTTGTCATTTATGTGTTAGTTCATGTCCGGCACAGGTACTTCAGCCATCATTATGGGAGTACGGATTTACGGGGATACTTCAGCCATATATGAATTACAAGGAAAGTTACTGCACACTTGACTGTGTAATTTGCGGGCAGGTATGTCCAACCGGGGCAATACTTCCTTTGTCGCCTGAAAAGAAAAAGCTTACGCAGATAGGGAAAGTAAATTTTATTAAAGAGAACTGCATAGTTGAAACAGAGGGGACGGAATGCGGGGCCTGCTCGGAACATTGCCCGACCAAGGCAGTGCAGATGGTTCCGTATAAGAATCTTCATTTGCCGGAAACGCAGAACGAGTATTGCATCGGGTGCGGAGCTTGTGAATTTGCATGTCCAGTAAGGCCATACAAGGCGATATATGTGGACGGCAATGCCGTCCATCAGGCTGCTAAGAAAAAAACTGAACAGAAGTTAGAGCAGAAGGTGGATTACAAATCCGACTTTCCGTTCTAACGGAATATTTAAAAAAATACTGGGCTAATTCGATTTTTTTTGATTCACTTCCGGTATTGAAGATTGCCAGGAGATTAATTCCGAATAACTGACCGGATTATCCTTTTCATCGAGAATGATAAGTACTGACCAAGATTTGTGGACATACCATTTCTGATTAATAATCGAAGCGCCACAATTTAGCCTAGTTGTGAGCAGCAGAGGGGAACCAATTTCCAATAATGATTTAGCGCCTAATCTTGAATGGAATTCGAAAACATAGTCGGGGTTTTCGAGGGATTTAATTATTAAAACCGAGGCAGTCGTAATAAATTTTCCTTCAAATGGGGCAACAAATGAATTTAAATCCAATGGAGCGGACTTTACAATTAATTTATCCTCTATTATCTGCAGACTAACATCAGACAATGTAAATCCTGTATGGGGAGTAAGAAGGGGGGTACCAGACAAATCAGTAAAATTGAATTGCTTGAAATTAGATTTCAAGATTTCATGATAAGGGCTATAGCAATCGGGGAATTCCGTCTGCCATATTTGTTTAATGGGAGTGATACGGTTAATTGCACGGCCTAATTGAGAAATTCCCTTAAACTGTTTACGATTATGGATGGAGCGTTTGTCATAGGGAGTCCTATATTTTTTAGGTCTGCAGGCAAGGTACCAGACTTTCCCGCGTTTTTTAAGGACAACATTTCCTACAGTGCCGGAAACTTCGCAAAGAATCTGTTTTTTAATTTTTCCCATTGTTGGTTCCTTTATATAGTTTGTATTATAATGTTATTACCATGATGGTCTCACAGCATAGTCATGCTCTTATTATAACGAGTTAAAAAGCCGTTACAAAGGTGTTACTAAGGTGTTCTGCTCCTCCCACTTCCTATTGAATCAATTAAAAAATTCCGGGAGATGGGAAAGGTGAGGAACGACCTGAGCAACACCATGCTAAAAAAAAGTATCCCTCTATCTTTAAACCATAGAGATATTCGTTTTCATGCATCTATGGCCTTGTGCATGAAAACGGAGGAACAGAGGTATATCATCGAGGCAGAAAAAAAGCTGGCCTCTACATATTAATAAATTGAGACCCGGTTTTTTGCCAAAAGATACCGGGAATGGCAAAATAAAGGGGAAGATTTAACAAATAGAACTAATGATGTTTTGGATACATAGGGGCTGATACTTTAGGCCAAAGGGCAGCGCAAAAAAAAAGCAGCCCCCTACTTATTAATACCAGAAATGGGGATTTCTTGCCGTTTCAGGCCTTGGAGGAGTGGATGTTTGAATTAATAGGTAAAGTGAAAATGAACTTACTACCCTTTCCAATTTGACTTTCTACCCAAATATTTCCGCCATGTTTTTCGATAATACCTTTGCATAATTGCAGCCCCAACCCCGTACCTTTTTCACTTTCGGTACCTTCTGTAGTATATCTAATATCCATTCGGAATAATTTATCAATATCTTCATTGGCTATCCCTATACCGTGATCTTCAACTGTAATCATAATAAATTCGTTTTTTCTGACAGAAGAGATTGTTATCCCATTATTTATGTTTGAGAATTTAATTGCATTTATCAGCAAATTGCGCATAACGAGTTTTATCATATTGGAGTCGGCAAAAGCCAATATATTTTCATCGATATTATTATCAATTTTAATGTTCTTTTCAACTGCGGTGTAATGGAGTGAAGTTACGACGCTTTCGGTTATTTCACGCAAGTGTATTTTTTCCCGCGATAATACGGTATCGTCTTTTTGAATTTTAGCCCATTCTAATAATTCGTTTAAAAGATTGAATTGATGCACGGATGCATCATATAATCTTTTTCCAAAGTCTTTTATTTCTTCCTGGCTGAGATCCTCCGTTTCTGTTGAAAGAAGCGCCGACAATGATAATAATGTTTGAAATGGAGCTCTGAGGTCGTGCGCTATAATTGAGAAGAATCTGTCTTTGGTTGCATTTAATATTTTTAGATTTGTTTCGCTCTCCTTTAATTGATAATAGTATTGGAGTCTCCCGATTGCAACCGATGCCTGGTAAATTACTGTTTCAATAAGATGTTTATCTATCATCTCTGAATTATCGCGCATTAAAATGTGCATATTCCCCAATATTGCTCTATTTCCTGCAATACCAATTGTGTATATTCTTTTAATCCCTAAAATCTTTTGCCCAATATCCGCGACATAGGAAGGAACTGATCCTTGTGAAAAATCTTTTAATCCCCCTTCAACTTCAGTAAGGATAGTTTGTTCATATATTTCCCGGGTGTTTTCAATAATCTTAAAATCATGACCTTTTAATTCATACCCGAGTAAGTCAATAATTTTTTTTAACAGAGAATTTTCAATGCCCCAGATATCGTGTATTCGAAGATAATTGTTGTCGGGCAATGCTCTCAAAACCATTATAATTGAATTCGGCAACAAAGAACTTAAAAATTTACCTGTTGTATCAAGAATTTCTTCTATCGATTCCAAATTATAATATTCCAATAACAGGCTCGAGAGCAGTTCATGATTCTTAATTTGTGACTCAAGTAATTCCTGATGCTTCTTCAATGCATCTATCTCTTCTTGATATTTCACCAGGTTCTGATCCATACAAAATTTGTTATCTTTATAATTAATGGCAGGAAATATAGGAAAAATATATCAGGTTAATTATTTATTAGATCAATAATATCTTAAGTAAAATTTCAGAATTTAGGAATAAATGATGACTACGGGCATTTAGTTTATATTTTGCTTGACATAAGCACTATTAATTTTATATCTTTGTTACATAATGAAAGCGCAGAACAACACATATAGATTTGCTAATAATACCGGCTGGTGGTGGTGGAGTAATAATATCCGTGCGCTCTCAGTGAAATGAAGTAAATAAAATAATTTTTATATAAAAACCCTTCTCATACTGAGAGGGGTTTTTTGTTTTTAAAGGAAATCATGGATTATAAAGTATTTGAAGAATTATCAAAGGGATACAATTATGTCCCCGTATATGAAAGGATCTCGGCGGATCTTCTGACTCCGGTTTCTGCATATTTGAAAATAAGGCAGGCAAACGGGACATCGTTTTTGCTAGAGTCGATAGAAGGTATCGGCAGGTTGTCGAGATATTCATTTATAGGGCTTGAACCCACAGAAATAATTTCAAACCATAATCTTGAAATTACTATTAAAGCCGGTAATTCAACCGAGAAGATTTCGCGCAACATGTTTGATTATCTGAAGGAAAAGATAAAGGGATTCAATTATCCTAAAATTGAAGAGCTGCCTTATTTTACGGGCGGGATAGTTGGTTATATCGGATTTGAGAATATGGCTCTGATTGAGGATGTACTGGAATTTAGGTATAACGGACTTCCCTTCCCTGATTCGATCCTCGGTTTCTATAAGACAATAATTGCCTTTGACCATTTCAAACATCAGATAATATTGATAACAAATGTGGAGACTTCAGATTGTTCTCTTGATAGTGAACGTCTTGCAAGTTATACTGTTGCGAAGGCAGAATTAAAAAGGATAAAAGAATTGTTGGCGAATCCGGTTGATTATAAATCTGATTTCCATGCAGAGCCATCCGCATTAAGCAAGGCATCCGAAGATGAATTCTGCCAACTAGTTGCGGAAAGTAAAAAGAACATATACGCCGGAGACGTGTTCCAGATAGTATTGTCAAAGCGATTTGAAGCTGATTACAGGGGTGACACATTTAATGTTTACCGTTCGCTGAGAATGATTAACCCTTCTCCTTACATGTATTTTATGGAATTTGAAAATGATCTGAAAATAATAGGCACATCGCCGGAGGATTTATTAAAGGTTAAAAATAATGTGGCAGAAATCCTTCCTATAGCCGGGACAAGGAGGAGAGGCAAGACTGAAGAGGACGATAAGAAAATGGAGGAAGAATTAATTAATGATCCGAAAGAAATTGCAGAACATGTAATGCTAGTTGATCTTGCCAGGAATGATCTGGGAAGAGTGTGCAGGTTCAATTCAATAAAAATATCAGAGTATATGAAGGTGAACCGATTCTCGCATGTTATGCATATTGTATCAAGAGTCGGCGGGCAGTTAAGGGAAGATGCCGATTGCATTGACGCGCTGAAAGCATCATTTCCCGCAGGAACTGTTTCGGGGGCTCCTAAGATAAAGGCAGTCCAGTTAATAAGCGAATATGAGAAAATGAAGCGGGGTGTTTATGCAGGTGCGGCAGGCTATATTGATTTCAGCGGTAACCTTGATATGTGCATTGCAATCAGAACTCTGTTTGCTGATAAGAAAAAAATATACTGGCAGGCGGGAGCAGGAATTGTAGCTGACAGCGTTCCTGAGCTTGAATTGAAAGAAATTAAAAACAAATCCGCGGTAATGGTAAGCGCGCTTAAACTTGCAGAGGTGATTGATGAAAATATTAGTCATTGATAATTATGATTCGTTCACATACAATCTTGTTCAGTTGATAGGCAACTACACAGAAAATATTATTGTAAAAAGGAATGATAAGACTACACTTGATGAGATTAATGATTTGGCACCGGATAAAATAGTGATTTCGCCCGGACCGGGGACTCCTGCGGACTCAGGCATTTCGAATGAAGTATTGATGGTGTTAGGAAAAAACATACCAGTATTAGGTGTTTGTCTTGGACATCAGTGCATAGGTTACAGTTTCGGCGGAATTGTTAAAAATGCTCCAGTTTTAATGCACGGAAAAACCTCCAGGATATCGCATGATAAAAAGACTATTTATAAAGATGTGGATCAGGATTTTGAGGCGGGAAGGTACCACTCTCTTATGATTGAACAAGAAACTCTCCCCAGAATACTTGAAATAAGTTCATGCACAAATGACGGAATAATTATGGGGGTAAGGCACAGGAATTATCCAATTGAGGGGATTCAGTTTCATCCAGAATCGATACTTACAAAAACAGGCGATCAATTAATTAAAAACTGGTTAGCATTATGATAAAGAATTATCTTGAAAAAATATCGTCAGGGGAAAGTCTTACTATCAAAGAAGCTTACGAAGTTATGGTGAGTATTATGAACGGCGAATGCAACAATTCACAGATTGCAGGTTTATTATTAGCACTTCGAACCAAAGGTGAAACAGCAGAAGAGGTTGCGGGATTTACACAAGCGATGCGGTTTATGAGTACTAAAATTTCGTGTTCTGATAATAATGCAATAGATGTATGCGGAACAGGGGGAGACTGTTCAAATACATTTAATATTTCAACGGCAGCTTCATTTGTTGTGGCGGGAGCCGGAATAAAGGTGGCAAAACATGGAAACCGTTCAGTATCGAGTACAAGCGGCAG